>PVMK01134383.1_pt1 | contig 84206 bp, 88 predicted proteins | sample 1853481 | NCBI WGS metagenome assembly PVMK01 (sample SAMN08533507, study PRJNA380276) | Marine sediment metagenome, whole genome shotgun sequencing project.
GAGTACCACCTCTTTGACCAGGGTGAAATCGACCGGCTGTTTGCAGACCATGGGTTTGTACAGGATGGCCGTTTCAAGCAGTTCTTCCTGCCCATGGCCCTGCACCGGGTAATCGGTGTGCGAATCCTGTCTGTAATGATGGAAAAGATATTTCGATTTACCGGGCTGACCTTCCTGTTTGGTTCCCCGGTGCTGGTGCGCTATCGCCCCGGGCCTGGCAAGGCCGGCGGCGCTATCGACTGATCATGTTGCCGGACTTGGTGAAGTTCTCCCGGAGTAAAAGTTACAAACTCCTGATTACAGCACTCCTTGGTCTGTGGCTGGCTGGCCTGTACCTGAATTTTTTCGCCTTTAAGGCCAAACTGGAAATTGATATCCAGGGCAGTGAGACTGCGCTGATCGAGGTTTTCTGGCAGCAAGGTAACGAACCGTTCAGTGCAGACAAGCGTTCCCTGGCGCGATTCGGTCACGAAATGCGGCGCCATACCATGCTTGTTGGCCACATGGGGTCCATGGGCCGGATACGAATTGACCCTGGCAAGCGTCCAATGGATGCCACTATCAAGCGAATTGCCATTACCCAGACGGGATTCCAGCCCCTGGTGCTGGATTCCCCGGCGGATTTTTCGGGAGTTTCCGCCCTCAATGACATCTCCGCCCTGGAAGCCGGTGACGATGGCCTCGTAATTCACGTAGACGGCCGAGACGGGCAGGTTGTCTTTGACGTGCATGCTGTCAAGCTATCGGGGTTTCCGCTGGTACATATCCTGTACTGCCTGCTGGCATTCCTGCTATCGGCGGCGCTGGTGTACAGCCCGGCCAGGGTATGGACGCTGTCCGAGCGCACGCCATTCCTGCTGGCCATACCCCTTTGCCTTGCCATCACCATGGCCGCCATCACCGCCTATGGCGTCCACCCCGATGAGCGGGTTCACTTTGAGGCGGTACAGTACTATGGCGACCACTGGCTGCCGCCTTCCATTGAGGACCCGGCCATTGCCCACACTTTCAGCGAATATGGAAAGTCGCGGTTGAGCAGTTATGAAATTTTCTATCCGGTGGCGGGATATTTCACTCGCCTGTTCGAGCCACTGAAGATCCCCGGGGTTTTCCCCGCACGGCTATTCAACCTCGCCCTCCTGGCCGGCCTGCTACTGTTCGCCCTGGCGCGGCCGGCGTTTCGCCGTTCGCGTTTGTGCTGCTGGTTTCGTCCCAGGTCTGGTACCTGTTCAGCTACGTCAACTCCGATGCCCTGGCCCTGACCCTGGCCTGGTCATGGCCTACCAGGCAGTCTATCCGCAAAGCGCGCTCAACAACTATTTGAACAACCAGGACACCGGGCAGTCGGTCGCTAAACCCTTGCTGCTCGGTGGGCTGCTTGGAACCCTGATCCTGCTCAAGGCCAATTTTCTTTTTTTCCTGCTCTTTCTCGGGCTCTACCTGCTATGGAGGTTGTTCACCGGGCGACTTCCGTGATCGTCGCCTGCTGGTGAAACGACTGGCCATCCTGGTGTGCATCGGCCTGCTGGTGCCGACGGCACGCTATGCCCTTGATATCCACGCTAACGGCTTCGACTCGCCTCAGAAGTACCAGCAGAAGATCGAGGAAAAAGCCCTGACTATCTACAAGCCCAGCACCGCCCCCGAGGACCGCGGAATCTATCTCGACATGCGCAGCCGGGGGGTCAGCATTAACCAGATGATGGTTAATTTCAGATGGGGCGCCAAGTCCCTGCTCACCGCATTCGGGTCCTTCGGTTTCACCCAGTACAACCCCGGCGAGGCCTACTACCAACTGCTCAAGGCGGTGTGCCTGCTGTTGCTGATCACGCTAGCCGCTTCGGCGTTTTTCAACGCCCCCAGGCAAATCGGCATCCTCTTCCTGGTCACCGCCGCCTGTGCACTGGGGCTCGTAGGCATCTCGATGTGGGCTTCCTGGACCATCAACTATCAGCCCCAGGGCCGCTATTTTGCCCCGATACTGGCCATGGGTTCGGTCCTCTATTTCCATCTGCGGCCCCATCTCTACCGGCGATGCTTCTACTCCCTGGTGGCGGTGCTGTTCGCGATGGGAATATACTCCTTCCTGTTTTTTGGGCTCCGGCTGATAGAAAAGACGGTTTACTAGCCGTAAAATTTTTTCCCGGTGACTCCCGGGATTCCCACGGCTAGACTATTCGGGCAAACCCGCCTTCCTTAAACCATCAAGAAAATGCTGTTTGTCGGAATCCAGCTGGAATTCCACCCTTGTGGCAAAGCCGGAAACCGTAAAGTCCGGGGACTGCTCCAGCAAGGCCTCGATCGGTTCCGCGGCTTGCTCTGGCTTGCCCAGCTGGGCATAGCTTGCGATCAGGTATCGCAGCCCCCAAACCGGCAGGTCGCCGGACCTGTTAAGCACATCCACCGCCTGTTGATATTCACCCGTCAGGTACTGTGCAATCGCCAGTACCGCCGCATACCAGGGAGGATAGTGTGGGTTTCGGCGCATTGCCTCCTCAATCCAGTGTTTTGCCTGTTCGCTGTCCCCGGCCCGGGTCAGCATCTGGGCATGGGTGGCGAGAAGGTCGCCGTCGTTGGGATTGAGTTTCAGTGCCTGACCGCTATGCACCAGGGCCTTGTCGAAATTGCCGCTGACCTGGTTGATTTTCGCGAGTAAACGGTGGATTTCATCGGTGCGGCCCATTTTCTGTTCAGACTGGCTGATATACGCCATCGCCTTATCAAGCGCTTCAGGATCCGTGTCCTGCCATTGCGCACGGAACTCCAGGTAGTACGTCCATGCCATCAACAAGTATGGCCGCCCCAGGGAAGGATCAGCATTTATGGCTTTATCAATCAGGTCCCTGGCCCGGCGGGTGGACTCCCTGGTCAGTCCATGAAAGGCTTCCTTGGCTTTCAGAAGATAGTCGACGGAAGCGAAATCGTTGACTGGCTTTGCGTCGAGGCCCCTGGCCGCACTACGCCAGATTTCCTCGCCAAGGGCAGTTGTCACGGATTGAATTATTTCGTCCTGGATCAGAAATATATCGTTAACAATGCGGTCATAATTTTGTGCCCAGACAGCCGACTGGGTGTCCGAGTCAACCAGTTGCATATTGATACGAAGCCGGTCTCCTGCCCGTTGCATATTTCCTGTTAAAAGGTAGCGTACACCGAGTTCCCGGCCAATCTGCTGGGGTGCCCGGGTGCCGTCCCTGTATATATTGGCGGAGTCGGATGAAATCACAAACAAGTCTTTGAATCGTGACAAGCCGCTGGTAATTCCTTCTGAAATTGCCACGCTTAACGATTCCTGGCCAGGATCCGGAGAAATATTCTTCAACGGCAGCACTACCAGCGACGGCTCGGTTGGCCGCACCGGATAATCGCTCTTCTCCCCGCTACTAACCCAAAGAAAGATGACTGCCACAACGACCATTCCCGCCACTATTCCGGCCAGGGCAATTACCCTGCCAGGCCCTTTTTGCCCGGCCCGTTCCCGTCTCTGAGTCCCGGGTAAACTTGCAGCAGGTTCAACAGGGCCAATTTCTGCTATGAGCCGGTACCCGACCTTGGGGATGGTTTCGATAATCCGTGGACTTTTCGGGTCATCGTCGAACGCCTTGCGAAGCTTGCCAACCAGGATATTAAGCGCATCGTATCCAACTACCACGTCTTTCCAGATTTCAGCTTCTATATCTTCCCGTGAAACTACCTGGCCCTGGTAGCGGGCGAGATATGAAAGTAGCGCCATGGCCTTGGGTTCGAGCCTGACCTGCTGATTATCACTGCCCAGGGTATGGGTAGAAAAATTTGTCGTGACACCGCCGATATTCAGGGCTTCAGGCACCAAAGTTGCCTCTCGGCTGGGGGAATTTGGCATGCGCGGGGTTCAGTCTTTCATGGGGTTAAGCAGAAACAACGCCTATATACCATTAATTTTATTATGGTTTTTAAATCTATAGGAAAACAATAGGTTTTCAACATAACTATTATCAGGGAATTTGATTGAATACGGGCAACTCAACAACATGATGGATTACAGCATGCTGATTGGCAACCCGGTTTTTCCCATTATCCCCCAGGACAGGGTTCAATGGTTGTTTCCCTTTGGGTTATGGCTAATATTTGTGATTGTCAGCCACCCGCCAATGGTTGAATATCTGGCCGCTGTCAGTGCATCTTATCCAGCTCCAGCGGGCAGCATCGCGCAGGGTTTGTACTATGCCGGACTGCTGATTGCATTCCTGTGGATAATTCCGCAATTACCCAAACCGGGGGTGAAAGGGCATGCCCTCATCGTCATAGCAGTATGTGCCGTGGTGATCGTTGACGCGTCTGGAACCCAGGGCCTGGTGGATGCCAGGGCCTGGATGCTGGAAACCGTACCGCCGGACTCGCCCCGGTTCTGGTGGATGGTAGCCTGCTATGTCGCTATTCTGGCGATACCCTTTGTTCCTGGTGTGGAACTCGGTTTACTGCTTATGCTGGTATACGGACAACCCGGGATTATTGCTGTTTATCTCGCCACTATTATCGGGCTGGTCATTCCCTTTCTCCTCGGCAGGCTGGTTCCTCGAGGCCTGGTTTCCTCCTGCATCAAGGGCCCTCTCTGCAATATGACAAGCGCCCGCTTGCCGGGGTTGCAGGGGACCAGGGATCGTGGAATTCTGCTGGGGCTTGCTTTCAATCTTCCCGGAAACTCCATCATCGGTGGCGGCGGAGCCATAGCACTGCTGGCGGGGATCAACCGCTACGTGTCCCTGGTCACCTATATCCTGGTGGTCGCACTCGCCACATTGCCCGTACCATTGCTCACCTGGTTCGGGCTGTTGAATATTGAGGCGTTAATCCCCGCTGGTTTGTAGTTGATTCTCAATCTGCTCCTGATTCGATTCTGTCATCATTTTTAGCAACAAGTGTTCGGTCAGACGGACTGGATCGAGATAACAACGCATCCCAATCGTTTCTCGGATTCGACTCTTCTATGGGCTTCGGCGGCCTGCTCCATCGGGTAAATCCTGTCAATGGTTGCCTTTATCTCGCCTGCTTCAATCATTTCCCTGAGCAAGCGTAATTCTTCTTCGGTTTCCCCGGCAAATGCGAAAAACGCTGACTTGTCGGTCAACCTGGTGGTGAAAACTGACCGCAGCATATCGGATATTCGCGGATTGGCCATAAGGTAACGGCCGCCGGGCTTAAGCGCGTTGATGCATCCCGTATAGGAACTGCGGGCCACCATGTCGAGTATCACGTCCCAGGCCTGGCCGGTTTTTGTGAAGTCTTCCCGGGTGTAATCAATAAAATGGCTGGCCCCGATGCGGCCCAGCATGTTCGCCTTGTGGGGGCCATCCACCGCCGTCACCTCGGCGCCCATGGTCTTTGCAATTTGCACCCCGAAAGTGCCGATGCTGCCACCGGCGCCGTTGACCAGGACCGTTTCCCCTGGCTGTATAGCCGCCTTTTTCAGAAAATGAAGCGCGTTGAGCCCGCCCAGGGGCACAGACGCCGCCTCTTCAAATGTCATATCGTCCGGCCTGGGTACTATGGTATAGCTGGCCGGCAGGCACATATACTCGCCATAGGCGCCAAGTCGAAGTCCGGCGGACCCGAATACCGGATCTCCCGCCCTGAACTTCTCCACATCTTCCCCAATAACTGCGACTTCCCCGGAAAAGTAGCCCCCCAGTATCTGCCTTCTCGGCTTTGTGATCCCCAGCGCAATACGCAACGGCAACCAGAACCACTTCACCGCAAATCTAAAACTGCGCAGTTCACAGTCCGCCTTGGTCGCCTCGGCGGCGTGGACCTTGATCAGTATTTCATCCTTGCGGGGCACCGGCTTTTCCACCTCCTCGAGCCGAAGCACATGCGGTGATCCGTATTCCTTGTAAACAACCGCTTTCACTGCTTAACTGTACCCCGGGGATAGTGGGGAGGTCGCGTTCGGCCTAAAAGGATCGGAGTCGCTAAAGGGATTGAACTGATAACTCGTGTTCACTCCGTTTCCCGTACGCCGTTTTTTATGCTGATCTTCGAACCAAGGTCAACCAAACCGACCATGGCCTTATCGGTAATGACCTGGAAAGCCAGGAAGTCGTGGCGCCGGTCATAAATCTTGAGACCGTCGGGATGGATGTCTACGCAGCCGAGGGAAAGCAGGTAGCTGCCGGCATTTAGGTTTATCTCCTGGTCGAATTCGATGGTGACCTGGGCCCCTGCTTCGAAGGTACCGGTTTCGATGCCGGCGAAGCGGGTATTGGTGCCGGCGATCTCTGTACCTTTCGCATCCTTGATGGTGAAGGCGAAGACAGGGTCGGTGATGGTGTCTTCGAAGTTCACGGTCATTTTTATACAGTAACGCTCGCCGCTGTCCAGGGTCTGGACCGGGTCATCGTTGGTATCGAAAATACCACCGCTTTCGATGGTGGCGCGGTTGTCGCCGTAGCGCACCTCGTAGGGGTTTTCGTCAAACAGGTGTTTGGCTTCTTCATCGGAATCCGATCCCCTGGTCTCGCCGGGTTCATAGCCCACTTCCATTTTCCGGTAGCTTGCCACTACGGCCCGCGGATTTCCCTGGCCGACGATCTTGCCATGCCCAAGCAGGTAGGCCTGGTCGCAGTAGCGGGTCACCATGTTGAGATCGTGGGTGACAAAAATTACCGTGATACCCTGTTCGCGGAACTGGTGGAACTTGTCGAAGCAGCGTGACTGGAACTGGATGTCCCCCACCGCCAGGGCTTCGTCGACCACGAGGATTTCCGGATCGACGTGGATAGCGATGGAAAACGCCAGGCGTACAAACATGCCGCTGGAATAGGTACGCACCGGCTGGTCGATGTATTCGCCGATATCGGCGAAGGCAAGTATGTCTTCAAGGCGGGCGTCGATCTGCCCGGCTTCAAGGCCGAGGATGGCACCGTTAATGTAGATGTTGTCGCGGCCGCTGAAGTCGGGGTTGAAACCTGCGCCCAGTTCCAGCAGGGCGGCGATACGGCCATTCACTTCGACAGTTCCCGCAGTGGGGGTGACGATGCCGCAGATACACTGCAGCAGCGTGGATTTGCCGCTGCCGTTGCGGCCGATGATGCCGGTGGTGCTGCCGGTCGGAATCTCCAGGCTTAAATCTTCCAGTGCATTGAAGGCCTTGTGATAGGATTTGCCGAAAGGATTAAAAGATTCCTTGAGCCGGTCCCGGGGATTGGCATAAAGCTTGTAGGACTTGGTCAGTCCATCGACTTTTACCGCAAGTTCGTTTTTGCTGGTGCTCATGATTGCTTGGGGCCTGGATTAGCTATGGCCTAGACCAGGTCGGCGAACTGGGGCTGGAGCTTGCGGAACAGGTAAGCGCCGAGGAAGAACAACCCCCCGGCAATGATCCAGAAGTAGATTGTCTCGTCCACCCGGCTCGTCACCGGCGTGGCATACAGGAAGGAGTCGCGGTAGCCCTGGACAATGTAGTGCACCGGATTGGCGGCGAAGATACTGCGATAGGGTTCAGGCAGGATCTTGATGTCCCAGAGGATGGGTGTAGCCCACATGCCGACCTGGAGCAACACCCCCACCAGCCGCGCGGTATCCCGGGTAAACACATTGAAGGCGGCGACGATCCAGCCGATACCCAGCCCCAATACCACCAGGCAGAAGAAATAGTACAGCCCCTGGAGATAGTACACCGTGAGGGGCAGGTCGTTGAGGAAAATCAACACCATCAGGATCAACAGGAACATCAGGTGGTTGGACAGGCCGGTAAGGACTTTCACCAGCGGCAGGCCCTGGAGCGGGAATACCACTTTTTTAACCAGGTGGGCATTGCCGGTGATGCAATGGGTGCTGCCGGAGACGATTTCGGCGAAGGCGAACCAGGCGCACATTCCGGCGGTGAGCCAAACCGCGAAGGGCACCCCGCTCGCCGGCTTGACCCGGAAGCCAACGCTGAACACCACCCAGAACACCGTGATCAGCACGATCGGGGTGATCAGCTGCCACAGGATACCCAGGGACGAGCCGACATACTGCTGGCGGATTTCCCGTTTCGCCAGGGTCAGCAGCAGCGGGGCTTTTTCCCTGATCTGGGCAAAGAATCCTGTCTTGTTCATGTTGCAGCGCGTCATTTCATCGTGATCCAGCTGTTAGAGTCAACTTTCGGTATATCATGTAATCCCACAAACACAAAGGCGTAGAAGCCCATCAGGAACAGGGCAAAGATGAGGCCCAGGAATACCTTGTTGTTTACCGTGTCCTTTACGTGATAATAAAGGATTCCGGCCATGGGCAGTACCGGTGCCAGGTAACGCCCCTGGGCCTGGAACGATACCGTCCAGGACCGCCACAACAACGTCCAGCAGCAGGGTCGAACATACCAGGACGATCATGAACAGCCCGCTGGCCCGGGGCTTTCCATAAACCAGGACGCCTCCCAGCAGCAGGCCCACCGCCAGCAGGCCGAGATTGCGCACCTGTTGGTAGAATGCCCCGCTCGGGAAGTACTGGGTGAATCCGAAGGAACCGAATGCGGACAGGTAGGTCTTGCCGAGCCACTGCTCCTTGACGATGATGCGGTCCAGGGTAAATCCCCGCTCCGCAGGTCGAGGTAGATATGCTTCCTGTGTACCGGCGTGCTCGGCTTGTACAGCGGATCGGAATGCTGCTCGATAACCTCGGCCCGCAACTGCCCGGGGTCCGGACCGTTGGCGGCATAATCCAGCGCCAGCCTCGCGCCGTAGACCGAGATTCCAGCTATGCCGATCAGGACCAGCCGGGTCCACAGCCGTTTCTGGTCCGGGAAATCGCCGCTGGCGATGCGCCACAGCAGGTACAGCCCGAGGAACAGGATGCAAAAATAGAAGTTGGGTTTGAGCAACAGCAACAGCCGGTGCCGACGCCGAATACCAGTACCTTTGGCCACAACCGCTTTGGGGCCTGCTCCACCAGGAAATGGTTGAGCGCGCTGTCCTTATAGGCCACCTGGTAGCTGGTGATGACGGCATAGAACAGCGCAAAGCCGTCCGAATTTACGTAACTGAACAGGTACCAGGCCTGGGCCGATACCAGCAGCGGCAGGGCAAAATCCGGAACGGGGGATAACGCAGGCTCAGTATCACCAGCACCAGCAGCATGGCAATACCGAACATGCGCGCCTCCAGCAGGTTATCCAGGCGCAGCGGTTCGAGCGCGGCGGCGAAGTATCCCGCCAGCTGGTAGTAGGCTTCCAGGTTGGCAAGGCGCGTATAGCCGTAAACACTGAACGAATCCGCGAGGGACGGATCATCGATGCGGGGCGGCAACAGGTGCTCGCTGTAGTAGTCCACCGCGCTCAGGTGCACTTTCTCGTCCGGGTGCACCGAGTCGTGCGTCACGGTGGCCATCACCGTGACCATGACCAGCACCACCACCAGTAATGCCGGCACCAGCCTGTTGTCCTCCGCCAGCCAGGCCGCTACCGCCGCAGGGCATATACCGCGAGGACAATGAGAAACAGGTTGACCACATGGATCAGGGGGAAAATAGTGCGGCGCTCGGGTTCAATGGCAATTTCATACTGGCCGTCCCGGCCCAGGGTTTCCAGCACTGTCCCCGCTCGGAACTGGTTATCGGGCTGGATTGCCTGACCGGCTTGAGCGTTTCCAGGACTTGCGGTGCCAGCAGGTCTATAACCGTGTACCCGCCTGGGTCATGTCGAGCTTGCGGATGGAAATCCTGCCCGGGTATTCCAGTGGATCGATGCGCAATCGCTCTACCAGGGCGAGATTGGTGAGGAATACACTGTAGGTGGTTTTCTGGGGTCTCAATAAACCTCACGCATATTCTTCTCGGTAAAGCGTCATCCCCTGATGCCCAGTAAATCTTGAAGAAACTGCTGTGGCCTGATTCCACCGTCACCTCGAGCTGGACCAGGGCGCGAAATCCGAATAATGCCAGGTAAATAGTACACAGGATGATGGCCATACCCGCTGCGAAGGGGGACCAGCCGCGCAGGAGGGCCGGGCGCGTATTCCCGGTGTCGCCTGCAGGGTCAGTTATGGTTTCGGTCTTCACGGCAATAGAGGGAGTCGCTCAGCCCCTGTGTCCGGGAAACAGCGCTTTCGCTTTCGCTTTCAGGCCGTGGCGATTTTTCAGCCAGGTCCGCAGCCAGAATACCGGCCTGCCCAGTTTGTGGAAGAACAGCAGGGTCAACAGGTTTTTCAGTCCCGGCCCGGTATCGAAGTTACCCAGAACCGAGATTTTCATACGAAACCAGATGCTGAGCTGGCGCGCCGGCGAATTGCCCACGACTTCGTAGTTAGTGTTGAACACCGGCTTATCGTTGCGCCCGGTCATTTGGTCACCATCTGGCGCAGGTGGCTGCGAAATACCCGGCCGGGAAACAGGCTGCCGAACCAGTGTCGGAAGCCCCTTGTCTCCCAGGGGTTGTGGAACAGTTTCGGACGCTGGAAGATTTTCGGCTTGTTGGTGCCGTGGAAGTCATCGAGGTGATGCATGTATCTCATCGAGCGAATCTCGCGGCGTTTGGCGAAGGCCAGCTTGCTTACCAGCAGGTAATTGATCCAGGCCCGGAAGCCCTCGGTATTGCTGGCTATGATGGTGGAGGCCGGACCGTAGCGCTCGGCGGCATCGAGGATGCCGAGCTGCAGGTCGGCGTAGTGCTGGTCCTGTTCCTGTTCGGACCGGCCCAGGGTGTCGCTCATTTCCCGGAATACCGGTTCGGCGCTGCCATCGTCCTTGTCGCGGTATCCCACGGTGGTGGGGTGGGGGGCGCGGCAGGCTTCCTCGAACAGATCCCGGGCATACATGATGGCGCTGGCGGCCAGATCGAACTTGCTGCGGTCGAAGATCAGCCCCTCGACATGGTTGTCATCAGTAGTATCGAAAGGGATGCCCCTTGTGGCGCCGAACAGCAGGCCGTGGCACTCGGGGCGGTCTTCGCGATGCTTGATGGCGTGATAGAAGAAGCGCTGGATTGTACCGAGCCAGCCGATATCCACCATGGCCACATCTTCGTGATCATAGAAGCCTGCGCTGGTGAGATACTTCTGCAGGGAGTCATTTTTTGCCCTGGTCTGGCGTTTTATTTCCTGCTGGAACGCTTCGTCCTTGAGCACTTTTTCAAATTTCCAGCTGTGCTCGGGATCGAACCCGGTATGCAATGGGCTCAATACAGTTTCCCGGGTCATCCCGTGCCGGGACAGGTGTTCATCCAGAGGCTCGCCCTCGAGTCCGAAAATGCGGCAGACGTCATTGAAGTCCTTGTTACCCGGGGGCAGGAACACGATACGGGCGTTGTCCGGGGTCAGGCCCTGCTCTGCACAGCTGGCCCCAGCCAGGGATAACCGGCTGACATACAGGTATTCGATTTCCGGCAGGCGCCCGTCCGGGAACAGGTAAGGCATGGTCTTTTCCCAGACCCGCTTGAACATCCAGCCTTCCCGGGACATGAAAAACACCTTGGTGATGTTGTGGGCCCGGCAGTGCTCCGCCACTGACTGCACGAACATGGCTACGAGCGGCCCGATGAAGTTGTAGCCTTCCATGTACAGGGTTGATCGCTTCACATTTTCGGCCTGGAGCGGGGCCATCAGCTGCTGCACCGCCCTGCCCCGCCAGAACGCCCGGGATCGGCTGTAAAAATAGTATCGTGCGGCGATGGCCCGGCGCCGGTATTCTTCCGGGTCCTGGATGATGAAGGCGCGAACGCCGTTCTCCGCAGGGCGTAGTCCGTCGGAAATGGGATTATCCCCGACATGGATCCAGCGCGCCGGGTCGAGATCGAATTTCTCGCGAACCAGCTTGTATCCTTCCCCGGAGGCCTTGGCCCGGAAGCTGTCTGCCGACGATACCACCGCTTCAAACTTGTCGAGCAATCCGGCGTGGTCGAGCAGGCGGCTAATGTGGCTGGACGGCAGGTATATGTCCGAGATAACAAACAGCCGCTTTCCCGATCGGGTCAGCTGCTCGATCCATTCCTGAATATCCTGCTGCGGCACCAGCATGGCGTTTTCCATTTTTATTTCGAAGTCGGTGATGCGCTGCAGCAGGGCGTCGTCAGCATCGTTGCCAAAAATGCTTTCCAGGGTGCTGGCCATGAAGGTGGGGTAATGTGCCTCGTGGTCAGGATGGTGCTTGCCGTTGTGGTCGCGGGTATCCTGTTCAATCTGGTCACGCCGTTCCTGGACTTCCTGCCAGGACATGTCGATACCCTTCTGTTCGGCCAGTGAACTGATCAGCCGCGCCACCGGCACCTTGACCAGGTCCGGATCATGAACCCGTCTCACAAGCAGGGTGTCGAAGACATCAAAACTGACCACGTCGACATCTGACATGGCCGCGTTGGCGGCGTTGATCAACTTACTGGCGCTGTGGAATGTCTGGAAAGTCACGGCACAATTTCAGGAACAGGTCATCCTGCACAGTTTGTTTTTAATCCGCGCAATCAAGGTCGGCGGACCCGGGATCGATGCGCTGCCGGAACTGGCCAGTTCGGCGCGCACTTCATGAATTTCGTTCTCCAGCTTGCGCAGACGATCGGTCCCGGTCTGAACCATGGTCTTGAGCTCATCGGGCAGGCGCGCCAGTGTGTATTTTTCGATCACGGCGAGGTCCTGCTCGCGGCCGGTTATAGCGGCCTCGGACAGGGTGTTGCCATGGTGTATGCGGTAGTACAACAGCTTCTCGTCCTCGAGGTAATGCACATCGCCGGGGTGGGCCAGCATCATCCGGAATATAAAATCATAGTCGTGCAGGTACCGGATCGGCGCGAAGTCGCCGACTTTACGGGCTGCCTCTGTGCGCATGAACAAGTTTGAAGTTGTAACCATGTAGTTGCCATGCAGGAAACCGGTATAGACGTCGTTGACCTTGCTGTAGAACGCCCGGTTGCCCTGGTGCCAGATATTCCAGCCAAAGCCAGGGTCAGTAAACTCCACATCGTCGTCGGAAATGGGTACAACATCGGTAAACACGCAGGCTGCCTGGCGGGTTTCCATGACAGCAAGCAGTTTCTCGAGTCTGTCAGTGGTGTAAATATCGTCTGAGTTGAGGATGGAAATATATTGGCCCCGGGCCATCCCCATGCCCCGGTTAATGGTGTTGTACGCGTCCTGGTTTTCCTGCCAGGTGTAGGCCAGGCGCGGATCGTCGTAACTCCTGATTACCTCCGCGGTATTGTCCGTAGAGCCATCGTCAACGATCACCAGCTCGAGGTTGTCCATTGTCTGGTTAAGCACCGAGTCGATGGCCTTGCCGATGAACCGTTCATGGTTATAGGCGGGGATGACAACGGAAACGAGTGGGTCGGACATGGTGTAGTGTATTAGATAGATTGTATGTATCAGCGAGACGAGATGTGGTCAGATACGCGACGCGTTTCGCCATGAATGGTTGTTCCCTTCATAAGAGACGCAACAAAGTAGATGGCCACATATCGTCTGGCCCGAAGGGAGTTTCCCAAATGTCCCAATCCCGCGTTGCAGCCTTTGCCAGGGGAACAACCCCTGGCTGCAGACTGCGCCTTGTCTTTGAACATTTGGGAGGCTCTGATACATACAATCTATCCAATACCCTACACTTGTGCTTGAGAAAACCGAGCATGGAAAAAATTTTCATGCCCAGGCGAAAAGGCTTGCCCGCCTTGATATCGGCGATTTCCTTTCTCGCCGACTCCAGGTGGTGCAGTGTTTTATTGAGGTCGGTCTCGGTCTGCTCCATTTGTCTTATCCGGGTCAGGTAGCGTTGATGGGCAAGAATGTACTCTAGCGATTCCGCCACACGCAATTTGACCCTGACCTCCACCGATTGACCTTCCCTGGGCGCAACGGGCTGTTCCAGGTCGAAATGCATTTTCGGGAATTCGGTACTGCTCAACCAGTAACCCCGGTCAGCCAGGGGCTCGTACCACGCACATTCAGCTATACTGTTTTCGGCTATGGTCTGCTCGCCCTTTAGCTGCCACAGGGTGCTCTCGATGCCATTCCCGGTGGATACCAGCCTTATATCAGAAATCGAATAGAACCCTATCTGCTCCGTTTTGCGGATATCGAACGGGTCGAGCCGAAGGACCTTCAATGGTTGTGTTAAAGATGGCAACCGGAAAACAATCTCCTGGCTTTCCGGATCCGGTATAAAGCGGGTTTCAACGCTGCGAGAGCCATCGAATTCCTGCCCCTGCCCTGCCCAGAACAGGGTCGCATAGATATCGCGGTCATCGCTGGTAAAATCGAACCGGGTATCGAGAAGTTGCTCCACGCCGCGTTCGTCCTGGCTGTTCGTTGTCTGAAGCTGGAAGCGATTTTCCATGGCTGCAAATTTGTCCAGGTCGCCAGCAAGCTGCAGGTTGTGATTGCGAAAGCCATAATCAACAAAATCGCGCACCGTGTGCAGTTCCAGCCAGCCCAGGAAATCCTTCATGTGAATCCAGTTGGTGACGATAAACGTCAGCAGCGCCCTGAACAACAGGTATTGGCGGCTGACCTCCCAGTCTACTTCCCATTCCTGGTCGAACAGTTGGTAATCGCCCTGGTCGCCAACTATGATATTGATGGGCAGCATATCAATTTTAAGCGCCTGTCCGCCCTGCTCCAGCGTCCCCAGAAACTGGTAGTAGTCACCCAGCATCGCGTCAAATTCCTCGCGGCGTGAATAGATCAATACAGCCCTGAGCCATTCCGTGGACAACAGGTTGCCCCGCAGATAGGGCTGGTCATCAAGAACCTGTTTGATGCCTCCACTTTCCTGTTTGCCGGCATCCAGGGAATCGACCAAATTTTTCTCGACTCTGTTGCTGCCTTTTCGCTTTCGGGTCACCACCGCATAGCGGTTCTTGCGACCCGGCCCCGGCATATGGCAGAAATCGAAATCCATGATTTCTGCAATGCGTCCAGCATCATTGCCTATGGCCAGGCAAAACGAGTTGGCAATGGTGGGCAGGAAACCACCGCTTGATGCCGCTTCCCAGGCAATGGATTCGGTTGGAGACTTTTTCACCGGCCGGGTGTAATCGCGGGAATAGAGTCCCTCAAGATGGTTGAATGCTCCCGGATCAGTGCGCGCAAATTCTTCACCGAGTGCGACCCGGGGTATCTTGTAATCCGGAAACGGGTAACTGAAAGTACAATGTGCAAATCCGCTGTCTTGCGCAATACCGCGCCACTCGCTTTCGCTGTAGGTGGCAATACCAGCCGAATCCCTGTAGCCATGGATACCGACATATTTCTTCGCGTAATGGTCTTCATGGTGGCCGAGAATGTATTTCAGGCCGAGCCGGTTTTCGATGGCAACCAGGATGACGCCCCCGTCGCTCAGCCGTTTTCCGGCCTGTTGCAGGATTGCCACGGCAGCATCACGATCGTTATGTGCTTCGCCATGGAACTTGCGAGCATATTCGATGACGCCGATAAACAGGACCAGATCATAATGACCGCGAGGATATTCGAGATCATTATAGTTGGCATTGACGACAGTGACATTGTCGAGATCCCGGCACCGCATCTTGCCCAGCTGCGCTCGCATCGGGCTGCCTTCCACCGCGTCCACGGCAATTCCCTGCTCACCAAGATAACGGGAAATTGCGCCGCAACCGGAACCAAACTCGAGCGCATTGCGGGCAAAGGTCAAATTAAAAGGCCGCAGTAAGTTACTTCGATCGCTGCTGAGATGGTACTCACTCGGCCAGTCCATAATTTCACCCTGCAAGGCCTCCGAACGAGTGCCGAGATCCACAGCTTCCGAGAATACGTTGTAGAGGTGCTGTTCTACCTGTTTGCCGTCGGAATAGTCAAAAACCGCATCCGACTCTCCCGACAGACGGTACACCTGGTCTGCCTGCTGCACCAGCTGGTTTAATTTGACGATATCGCTCATTAACTTGATTTTCTACCTGCTGTCGCCGGCTATCCCGACCCCGTGCCATGCTTGTTCTGTGTCGTGATTTGTAATTTTTGCTTCGCCGCAAATACGGCAATTGCCCATTAATTCGCCCGTGAAAACGACCATAGATGGGGCTATGCCTATTTTACTAGAATAAACGGGCCAGATGGCATGATCGAAAAACCGATGTGCCCGGGTGCTGGATTCGGTTTATAATGCGCCGGCGATTGGGATTGGCTTCTTATGGTTGGCGAATTTACAATCCGCTACAGCGATACACAAGTTAATAATTTTTTAGAGTATCCCCGGAAAAAATTCAAACATGCCCTCTTTGCTTAAGTCAGCAGTATTAGCTATCCTGATTGCCTCGTCCTCCATTCAGTCCGCCCAGGCGGTCAATATTGCAATTATAGATACCGGTCTTGACCCTGGTATCCTGGGCGGCGTCCTGGAGAAAGGAGGATTTGATTTCTATAATAAAGATAACGACCCCAGGGATGAATCATCCGATTTTCATGGTACCGCGGTGGGTCATGTCGCCATTAATTCCGGATCCGGTATTACCCTGACCGCGATTAAGGCGTTCCAGGAATCCTGCTGTACAACCAATGCCATTATGGAAGCCGCATTCAACTACGTGGCCACTCTTGATAGCGTTAGAGTAGTCACTACAGCGGGTGCCCAGCTGACCAATACCCCGCTAAGCGCACTGCTGGCCAATACCGATGCCGGCAAGGTGGTTGTTATGGCGGCCGGCAACCTGGGCGGCAGCCGGCCAGCCGGAGACGCAGCCAAGGTCGCGTCCCTCGACGGCAAGGGGATGGTGGCCGGTGGCCTGACCCCGGACGGCATGGATATCCAGGATTTCAGCAACCGGGCCGGGGATTTGAAAGACCATTACATAATGGCCCATACCAATAGCCTGATCACGTCTGCCAACGGCACCTCCATGTCGACCCCGCGGGTTTCTGCCGCCGCTGCTACCCTGTTCAAGAACTTCGGGTTTCTTTCTGCCGAACAGGTCGTACAGATTCTCTTCAATACCGCAACCGACCTCGGTGCACCGGGGGCTGACAGCACCTATGGGCATGGTGCGCTGAACCTGGCGGCGGCCCTTTCTGCTGCCGGTGCGGGCAACATTCCCACAGCGGATAGTGGTGGTGGCGGCGGTGGCGGCGGCGGCGGCGGGGCGGGCATCGCTGCGCTGGCCCTGGGCGGGGCGGCGGCCTACGCGCTGATGAACAAGGACGAAGAGCTGCAGCGTACCGTCCTTGTCGACGCTTATGGCCGGGCTTTCCGGTTTAATTTTGCCGACCGGCTTACAGTCCGGGATTCCCGGCCGAGCGTATTCTCGCTCATGGCCAATCGCAGGACCGGCATTGATATCGTTGCCCTCGAATCCACTGCATCAAGCTATACCCAGGCACTGGTCAGCGAACGCGAGATCAACCCTTTCAGCTATACCGCGAGTGACCGAGTTAGTGAAAAAATAGTCAGTTTCCTGCGCCGCACCGAGACACCCGAATCCTATTATGCGCTGGCCCTGAATACCAACCTTTCCTCTGATTTCGGTGCGCTGTCGCTACGCAATCGTGATCGCGAAGCAGATCCTGTACGATTCTATATGAGTGACATGTTTACCACTCCCGTGCTTGGTTATTCCGGTATGGGCTCGACTTTCATGTACGGCTGGAATGACAGTACCATCGATCACCGCTTCGGGGTTTCCGTTATTGATGACCAGCAGGACCACGGCCTTGTCAGCAACAGCATATTGTACGAATCCAGCGTCAACAGGGACCGCTTCAGGGTGGGCTTCCAGCTTGGCGCCCTCATCGAAAAGGGCAGCTTCCTCGGTGGCTCCAGCGACAGCGTTCTTGGCGTCGACCAGACCAGCACCTATTACCTGGGCGTTAACGGATCCTACAATATCAGCAAGCGCGTCACTCTGCTCGGCGGTGTATTCCAGGGCAGCTCTTCCGTCAATGAAAGCCGCAACAGCCTGCTGAGTAATTTTTCCGGCCTGCGCACCGAAGGCTATGCGGCAGGCGTTCTGGTCGATGACCTGTTTTCACCCAAAGGCAGCTTCGGGCTGTCCTACAGCAGCCCGTTACAGACGACCAACGGTTCAGCGACCCTGACCCTGCCGGTAAGCCAGGACTGGAGCACCGGCGAAATTGGATTTGATTCGTCGGATATTTCCTTCAGTAATGCAGAACGCGAGCAGGTTATTGAAGCGTATTACGATTACGCTTTAAATCATAATACCAGTGTGTTTACCCATATGTCCTATACCAGGAACCCGCTTGATAATCTGGATGCGTCCCACGACCGCACAATATATGTGGGCTGGAAGCATAGGTTCTAGGTTTATCCCCGCTTCCGCGGGGAAGTGGCTAGTCCGGGGACGGAGTTAGTGCGGGGATCTCATCAAGAGTAGCGCGGCGTTAGGAAGGCCCCCGCTTTCCCCCGTTCAAGCCGGGGACAGGCTTTCGCGGGGGTGATTCTAATTTACGCTAGGCCCCACAGACGCCAGTTCCTTGCCTGCCGAAGTGTCCTCGAACTTCTTGAAGTTTTCAACAAACAGGCCGGCCAGTTGCCGCGCCTTGTCATCCCAGTCCCGGGAATCGTCGTAGGTATCCCTGGGGTCAAGGATGCCGCTGTCTACGCCGGCCAGCGAGGCGGGGATGGCAAGATCGAAATACGGCAGGGTGTTAAAATCTGCGTCTTCGATGTCGCCATTCAGTATGGCATCGATAATCCCGCGGGTATCCTGAATCGAAATTCGATTACCGCTGCCATTCCAGCCAGTGTTAACCAGGTAAGCCTGGGAATTTGATGCCTCCATCTTGCGAACCAGTTCCTCGGCGTAGCGGGTCGGGTGCAGGCTCAGGAATGCCGCCCCGAAACAGGCTGAAAAGGTGGGTGACGGGGAATCAATCCCCCTTTCTGTTCCAGCCAGCTTGGCGGTGAAACCGGACAGGAAATGGTACTTGGTCTGCTTCGGGGTAAGCTTGGAAACCGGGGGCAATACCCCAAAAGCATCGGCGGACAGGAATATAACCTTGTTTGCATGGCCGCCCCTGGAGACAGGTTTTACAATATTGTCGATATGGTAGATTGGATAGGAAACCCGGGTGTTCAGGGTTTTCGAGTCGTCATCGTAGTCGATGGTGCCATCTTCGTTGACGACGACATTCTCCAGCAATGCATGGCGCCGTATGGCGTGGTAGATATCCGGCTCGGATTCCTCGTTCAGTCCGATGGTTTTCGCATAGCAGCCCCCTTCAAAGTTGAACACCCCGTCATCGTCCCAACCGTGTTCGTCATCACCGATCAGTTTTCGTTTTGGATCCGTGGAAAGCGTTGTTTTACCGGTTCCGGACAGCCCGAAAAAAATTGCGGTCTCTCCTTCGTCTGATACGTTGGCTGAGCAGTGCATGGATGCCATGCCACGCAGCGGCAGCAGGTAGTTCATCATGGAGAACATGCCTTTCTTCATTTCTCCGCCGTACCAGGAACCGCCGATAAGCTGCATTTTCTCGGTCAGGTTAAAGGCCACGAAATTTTCGGAGTTCATGCCCATTGCTTCCCAGTCCGAGTTGGTCGATTTAGCCCCATTCATGACAATGAAATCGGGTTCGAAGTTTTCCAGCTCTTCTTCGGTTGGCCGAATAAACATGTTTTTGACAAAATGAGCCTGCCAGGCGACTTCCATGATAAAGCGGACAGATAGCCTGCTGCTTGCATTGGCACCGCAAAATCCGTCAATAACGAAGAGTCTTTTGCCGGACAACTGCTTTGTTACGATATCTTTCAGCCTGTCCCAGTTTTCCACGCTTAACGGTTTGTTGTCATTCTTTCCATGATCCGCCCACCAGAAATTTTCCCTGGTCATATCATCCCTGACGATGTATTTGTCCTCGGGCGAGCGGCCGGTAAAAATTCCGGTGTCTACTGACACCGCACCGCTTACGGTGAGTATCCCTCTTTCGTATCCCTCCAGCTCCGGGCGGGTTTCTTCCTCAAACAACTGTTCATATCCCGGGTTATAAACGAGCTCTTTTGTGTCAGTAATGCCGTAGCGGACAAGGTTATCGGGCTTATTCATTATTTATTGTATTTGTAGGATTAAAATCAAATATTTTAATCGTTTTCATCAAGTTTTGTAGTAATCAATCCTGATGGCGCCTTCACCAGTGACGCATGGTACTTGTCAAATTGATTTTCTTCCGTAAAATCGCGCGTTCTGCCGGTTGTACCTGCTTTTATGGCACGATAGCCGGATTAACTATCAATTTGAGAGAATAAATCATGAACGAATGCCCTGTTTGCGGCGCGGAATTAACCCTGGCCGATGACGTCGTCAAGGGCGAGCTGCTGGAATGCGATGACTGCGGGTCCGAACTGGAAGTGGTTTCACTGGATCCGGTGAAACTGGAAGAAGCCCCAGAGGCTGAAGAAGATTGGGGCCAGTAAGAGTCGGTTTTCTCCATTCCCTGATCAGGAAGGAAGAAAAACTGCTAATCAGCGAGTTTAACAAGCGACCGAACGTGTCGCTGATTATGCTGGATGACCGGCAGCTGGCGTTTGACCTTGCGCAATCCCCGCAAGTCGATGTCATCGTCGAGCGCAGCATAAACCATTCCCGCGCCCTGCATGCATTGAGGCTGTACCAGAGCCTGGGAATTCCCTGCGTCAATACCTACAGCGTTGCACAGACCTGCGGAGACAAAATCCTCACTGCCGTGGCCCTCAAGGACCACGGTGTTCCACAACCTGAGCTGCGTATTGCATTTACCGAAGATTCCGCCCTTGTTGCAATAGAGGATCTCGGCTACCCGGTTGTTCTCAAACCGGCTGTAGGCTCCTGGGGCCGGTTGTTGTCCAAGGTCAATGACCGCGATGCCGCGGAGTCTATCCTTGAACACAAAACAGTGCTTGGGCAGCTACCACCACTCCATTTTCTTTATCCAGAAATACATTGAAAAACAGGGGCGGGACATTCGTGCCTTTGTTGTTGGCGACCAATGTATCGCGGCCATTTATCGCTCGTCTGCGCACTGGATCACCAACACGGCCCGCGGAGCCGAAGCCAGCAACTGCCCGGTTACCCCGGAACTCGCAGAAATCTGTGTCCGCGCAGCCCACGCTGTCGGTGGCGGTGTACTGGCCATCGACCTGTTTGAATCGGATCAGGGCTTACTGGTCAATGAGGTTAACTACACCATGGAGTTCCGCAACAGTATCGATACTACCGGAATAAACATTCCGGACAGGGTAATTGACTATGTGCTGTCCCGGGCGAGCGGATCCTGATCTGGCATGGCTGATTTTACTTCAACCCTGAAGATTGCCATCGCAGGCGGCAGCGGATATGGCGGCGGCGAGCTGGTGCGCCTGTTGCTCGATCATCCAAATGTCGACATTCACCAGGTTACCTCTGAGCGCTTCGCCGGCAAGCCTGTTCACAAGGTTCACCCCAACCTGCGCAAGGCGACTTCCCTGAAGTTCTGTTCGATCTCGGATCTTGGGCCATGCGACCTGCTGTTCCTCAGCCTGCCCCACGGCCACGCTATGGAAAAAATTGATTTCTACAGGACGCTGGCTCCGAAAATCATCGACCTGAGCGGTGATTTCAGGCTTGACAGCGAATCCGAATACGAAAAGTGGTATGGCCATGCCCACAGCTGCCCGGAAATGCTCGGGGAATTTGTCTATGGCATCCCGGAAATCAACCGCGACAAAATAGCCGGTTCCGACTATGTCACCGGTGCCGGATGTAATGCAACAGCCACCATTCTGGGCCTTCGCCCGATATTTTCCCGGGGCCTGGCAGACAACGCCGTGGTGGAAGTAAAGGCCGGCTCCAGCGAAGGCGGTAACCGCTTTTCAGAAGCCAGCCACCATCCGGAAAGAAGCGGCGCGGTGCGCTCCTACAAACCCACCGGGCACCGCCATGTCGCTGAAATGCTGCAGGAGCTTGGACTGGAATCACGTATTCATTTTTCTGCCACTTCCATTGAAATGGTTCGGGGCATCCTCGCCACCGGTCATGTTTTTCTCAATCAGCCCCTGAACGAAAAGGATGTGTGGAAAATATATCGTGAGGATTATGGCAACGAAAGATTCGTGCGCATAGTAAAGGAAAAAACCGGAATCTACCGTTACCCTGAACCGAAACTTTTAAGCGGCACCAACTACTGTGACATCGGATTTGAAATTGACCCCTACAGCAACCGCCTGGTGGTTATGAGCGCCATTGACAACCTCATGAAAGGTGCCGCCGGCCAGGCTGTCCAGTGTTTCAATATCATGCATGGTTTTGCCGAGGACACTGCTCTCGGTTTTGCCGGCCTGCACCCGATTTAGCCCGTGTGCCGGCTTTTACTGGTCGAGAATCCACTTGGGTTCGATCCCGCCGTACACCTTGAAGCGTTCCGGCTGCTTTCCCGACAAAGCCGGGAATTCCAGGGGCATGGCTGGGGCTGCGCCTGGCTCGGGCCCGACCGGAAATGGAAGCAGTACCATAATATCCAGCCTGTGTGGGAAGACCACACATCGTTTCCGTCAACCCCCCTGTTTATTGCCCACGCCCGCAGCGCCTTTCGTGACGAAGGTATCACCGTTGAAAACAACATGCCTTTTACCGATGGAGAAAACATGTTTGTATTTAACGGAGAGCTGCAGGGGGTAAAGATAAAGGCCGAAGGCAGGATTGGTGCAGAAAAAATTTTCAATACGGTAAAACGATTTTACCGGGGAGACTATGCTGAAGCAACCCGGCGCGCAGTGATGGTGATCAACCGCCGCACCCGTTATGTGCGTGCGATGAACTTCTTCCTGGCCAGCAGCGGCGAGGTCCAGATATGCAGCCAGTTCGCCCAGGAGCCCGATTATTTCCAGCTCAGCCGGGCCGAGGCTGGTGGCACTCGTATAGTCTGCTCGCGATCCTATGACTTTGACGAAGCCCATTGGCAGCCTGTCGATAACAATTGTGTCTACACCCTCAATCTGGTTAACTGACTCCATGATTATTGTGAAAATTGGCGGCGGCGAGGCCATCAACCTGAGCGGGATTGTCGCCGACCTTTGCAAACTGGAAGAAGAGTTTATCGTCGTCCATGGCGCCAATGTATTGAGGGACCAGGTTGGCAAAAAAATGGGCTACAACAAGCAAGTGATTACATCGGCTTCAGGCTATAGCAGCGTGTTCTCTGACCAGCAAGCCATTGATACCATCCTCATGGCCTACAGCGGCCTGAGGAACAAACGCCTGGTGGAGTTGTTCCAGCAACAGGGCATTAATGCCGTGGGCCTGAGTGGCCTGGACGGCCGACTCATCCTGGGGGCGCGAAACCGCGGCATACGAGTCGTTGAAAACGGCAAGAAAATGCTGAAAAGGGATTTTTCCGGAAAACCCAGGGAAGTGAATAGCCACCTTCTCCGCCTGCTGCTGGACAATGATTACTGCCCGGTCCTGACTATCCCGATATGCGATGAGGACGGTTTTGCAATTAACTCGGAAAACGATGACATCGTATGCGAAATTCAACGGGCCATGCAGGCGGATACGGTAATCCAGCTGATAGAAGCGCCGGGGATTCTCGATGACGCCAGTAACCCGAACAGCATGATCCCAAAGCTGAACCGGGCCGAGCTGGAACAGCGGGAGCAGAGTGTCCAGGGCCGATTCAAGCGAAAGCTTCATGCCTTGAACAAACTCATCCGCAACGGCGTCGGTAGGATAATCATCTGCGATGGCCGTACTGCAACGCCTATAAGCGATGCTTTGGCCGGCAACGGTACCTGGATAGAGTAACCGGTTTTTTAAGTTGACAATGAATCTGGAAAAAAAGTTCGCTTACGAGGTCTACCCCAAGCGCGAGGTTGAGTTGGTGCGCGGCGAAGGCGCCCTGCTCTGGGATGATTCAGGCAACCAGTATATCGACTGTACAGCGGGAGTCGGGGTAGCCAATGTTGGGCACGCCAACCCTGCCGTGGTCAAGGCAATCGCAAACCAGGCTGCTGCCCTGATTACCTGCCCCGGAATTTTCTACAATGACGTTCGCGGTGAGCTCATGGCAAAGCTGGTTTCCATCTCACCGCCCGGTCTGGACAAGGTTTTCCTGTGCAATTCCGGCACCGAAGCAATGGAAGCTGCCCTCAAATTCGCTCGCCTTAGCACGGGTAAAATCGGTTTTATCAGCGCCATGCGGGGTTTTCATGGGCGTACTATGGGCGCTCTCAGTGCCACATTCAAATACCGTGACGAATTTGAGCCTCTGTTACCCGGCAATCGTTTCGTGCCCTTTAACAACCTTGAAAAACTGGTTGCCGCGGTTGACGCGGATACTGCCGGCATCGTGCTGGAGGTTGTTCAGGGCGAAGGCGGGGTAAGGCCTGCGGATGTCGAATACATGCAGTCCGTGCGCAGGCTCTGCGATGAGAAAGGTGTCCTGCTGATTGTTGACGAAGTACAAACCGGCTTTGGCCGAACTGGCCGCATGTTCGCCTGCGAACATATGCAAATCAGCCCGGACATGATGACCCTTGCCAAGGCCATGGCCGGCGGTATACCTATGGGGGCGGTGTTGTGCAGCGACCAAATTACACCAGCGCTCGGTAAACACGGCTCCACCTTTGGGGGTAATCCCCTGGCCTGCGCTGCGGCACTGGCCGCTATCGGTTTTATTGAGGAGAATGAGCTATCCCTGGCCGCCAGTGAAAATGGCGCCTACTTCCTTGAACTGCTACAGCAACGCCCTTCCTCGAAAATCCGGGATATTCGCCAAATTGGCCTGATGGTGGGTGTCGAGCTGAAGGCAAAATCCAGGCCGGTTATAGAGTCGTTATTGAAAAGACGGATTCTGGCCCTGCCCGCCGGCCCGACAGTGGTCCGGTTATTGCCGCCGCTGGTGATAACACGGCCCCAGCTGGAGACCGTGGCGTCACAGCTGTTGGAAGCGATTGAAGAGTCCGGATAGCGAGTTTAAAACTTTGTCGGCGGGTATTTTCCTTAATAATTCTTTATCGATTCCTCGCGGAAATCATAAATCAGGACCTTGTCGCCCTGGTCATTTTCAAAAATGATGTCCGGCTCTTTACCGATTCGGTAGCGGAAATTACGATAAAAGCCTGGCTTGCCTTTGGTCACCAGGTTTATGGCCAGGAAATTCAGCCGTTTCCAGCGCCAGCTCATTGTTAGCGCATTGACGACATGGGCGCTGTAATAATTGTCCAGTTCCACTTCGCGCTTGCCAGCATAGTAATCCACGATCCGGTTGTTGCTGTAGACCTTGTTGTTCGTGTATACCCCCTCCTGGTCGGCTATCCAGCTGCCCGCCTCGCGCAGGTACCGTTTGGCGGTGAACCGGTCCAGACCCTCGGCTGAGTTAACCAGCAACAACAGGGCCAGGGCAGCCGACAGGGATCTCGCTGCTACCTTGCTCCTGGCGCTCGCCAACTGATGCAGGCGGGTGATCGCAAAAGGGATGAACATGATCAGCATCAGGGCGATGCTGAGGGGATAGCGATCGGTGAAAATTTGCCGGATCAGTACGAAGCCCGTTAGTACCACAAGGTTGATAGCTATGACCCATTTCCAGGTCCTGATCATCAATATATTGGTGACCTGGCTGCCCTGCAGCAACGGTCTTGCAAACCACCCGGCCGTCAGGACAATTACATAACCGATTGTGATTACTTCGATGAGATTCACAACCAGTTTTGCCATGGGCATCAGGACCAGCACTACCGGTGAAACCCGGTCCAGCAGGTCATGCCATAAACCCGGCTCCATGGTTGCAATAAACCGCTCCAGGTCCTCCTCGATTAACGACACCATGTTGCCCAATATGGTTAGCGCATTGGCAACATTGCCGTCATAAATCCACATCAGGGCACCGTATACCATCACCGGTAATACAACAATTACCAGCGTTATTCCTACCTTTCGACTGACCTTGTTAACGGTTCCCCATACCAGGTACAGCACCAGCAGGCTGATAAGGTAAACCAGTCCTTCTATCCGGTACGCCGCGGCCAATACCCCCATCAACAGGAATCCCATGAAGTTGAATCTGGTCGGATTGCTGATCTGCTGGACAAAAAACACAACCATCCACAGGAAGCAGGCGATATAGGCAAAATCCCTGATAATCATCGACTGCACTTCGTTGAGCCCGGGATAAAACAGGAAAACAGCTACCGCCATGGTGAGTTGCCAGCGCGTCGCCCCGAATTTATAGGTCAGGTTGAGGAAGGCTATCCCTGCAACCCCTCGCATTACTGCATCAAACAGCAACGCCGAAATTTCCACGGGCAGGCGGGTAACAAGACTGACTATGGCGATAGTAAGTGAGTAAGTCGGCCATTTATACGCCGACATACCGTTGACGAAATCCCCATCCAGAAAATAGCGGGTGGCCAGTACGTACTTTACCCCATCGGGATTAATCACGGGATCAATGTAGCTGCACCAGGCCGCCACCAGCAATGACCCGACAAAAACAAACCAGTAATAGCTGATTGCGGTTTGTGGTTTGTCTGCTGTTGAAATCATGGGGTCCTTGTGCCTGGCAATGAAGTCGCCTATTCTAGCTCAAGGGGCTGGCGCGAGACGGGCCGTTTTATCCCACATGCCCCCTTTTTCCAGTGCTGCGCCAACGGACAACGTTTGCCGTAGTTGAACACGCCTCATCGCTGTGCCACTATCAAGAACTTCATTGTTTTACCTATAAGTACCGGAATGTCCGAAGACTACAAAATTCAGCAGGCAATGTCCGCCGGCAAGGCGTCATCGTTGCAGCGATACATGAAACTGGTGCTCGGTCAGGAAAGTATTGGGCGGTTATTGCTGTACGAGTTCGTCTTGCTGATCAGCTCCCGCAGGTCCGGCGCGCTTGGGCTTTTCCTGCGCAAGAAAATGTACCCCTGGATCCTGGGCTCGGTCGGCCGTAATGTGGTATTCGGCGCCAACATCACCCTGCGCCATCCACATAAAATTTCTATCGGTGACGATGTCATCGTTGATGAAAATGTTTCGCTGGATGCCAAGGGCGATGACAACCAGGGAATCAGGCTTGATGATGCTGTATTTATTGGCAGGAATACAATTTTAAGCTGCAAGAATGGCGATATCGTGCTGGAGAAAAAAGCCAACCTTGGTTTTAACTGCCTGCTTACAAGCACCAATTCCATTCGCATCGGTGAGGACAATATCATCGCGGCCTATACCTACATTATTGGCGGCGGCAGCTATCACATCGATGGCATCGCAACACCGATCCGTGAAAATTATGACTATGCCGGCAAAGGCGGTGTGATCACCAGGGAGAATGTATGGATTGGGGCCCATGTAACCGTCCTGGACGGCGTTACCATAGAATCTGGCAGCGTCATAGGTGCTGGAAGCGTTGTATCTAAGGATGTTCCCAGAAACACGGTTGCCGCCGGCACGCCAGCCAGATCGATACGACAACGCAGCTAGTTGTCTGTCCAGGAGTTGTCAATTTAAAGTTGTGCCGCCAGCGCGGCACCCTGGGCGATTGCGCGTTGGGCATCCAGCTCCGCCGCCTGCAGCGCTCCGCCGACAATATGGGCTTTCAGAGCCGGTACATTTTCACAAATATGGGTATACAAGGAATTTTCTTCCTGCTGGCCGGCACAAATTACTATGGTATCTGCTTCAATAAATTTTCTTTCACCATGGACCTCAATCCACAGTCCGTTGTCCAGTATTTGCTGATAAGTGACACCACCAAGCATCTCCAGGCCATGTTTTTTCAGATGCAGGCGATGAGACCAGCCGGTGGTTTTGCCAAGTGTTCTGCCCAATTGCCCCTCGCTGCGCTGCATTAGCACCACCCTGGTATCCGGAATCGGCATCACTGCGGGCACCAGGGCGCCTCTGGTTTCAAAATTGCTATGGATGCCCCAGTACGCGAGCCATTTTTCCGGTTCCTGGAGCCCGGGGCCAAAAACGTAAGTCGCGACATCGAAGCCGATGCCCCCTGCCCCGATGATGACTATTTTTTTCCCCACTGCTGCCCTGCCGGACAGCACCTCCACGTAATTCTTCACCAGCGCTTTTTCTATGCCCGGGATAGCCGGCTGGCTCGGGCGAACCCCGGTACTGATGATGATTTCATCAAAATTCTGTACCATGCTGTGCCAATCGGTTTGGTCTGCGCTAAGCGGGCTTTTTAGCTTAAGTTCGACACCAAGTTTCGCGATCATCGTGGCGTAATAGTCTATGGTCCGCTGATACTCCTGTTTGCCAGGGACCTCACGTGCCAGGGTGAACTGTCCGCCGATCTCGGCACTACTTTCGAACAGGGTCACGGCGTGGCCGCGTTGTGCGCTAACCGTTGCTGCGGCAAGTCCGGCAGGGCCGGCACCGACCACTGATATCCGTTTTCGGACAGTAGCCGGGTAATAGTTGATAATTGTTTCGTTAACCGCCCTGGGATTAACCATGCAGGTGGCAAGTTTGCCACTGAATATCTGGTCCAGGCATGCCTGGTTACAGGCAATACAGGCGTTAATCTCATCCGCCCTCCCTGTTCGCGCCTTTTGTACCCAATGGGGGTCTGCGAGCAGCGGTCTTGCCATGGATACCATGTCGCAAACCCCCTGGCTTAACAGCATCTCCGCCAGGTCCGGCACATTGATTCGATTTGTTGCGACTATTGGAACAGTTACAGATTGCCTGAGCCTGGCTACAGCCCCCCGGAACACTCCTGCGGGAACGGCACTGGATATTGTTGGTATCCGGGATTCATGCCATCCGATACCGCAATTGAGAATTGTCGCACCGTTACTGGCCATGGTTGCTGCCAGTGAAACCACCTCCTCCCAGTCTGACCCGTTTTCAACAAGATCTATAATAGAGATCCTGTAGATAATAATGAAATCTTCGCCCACAGCTGTGCGAGTCCTGGTTACTATCTCCCGGGCCATCCTCACCCTGTTTTCATAACATCCTCCCCACTGGTCGGTGCGGTGATTTGTTCTTTCACACAAAAACTGGTTAATGAAGTATCCCTCGGAACCCATAATCTCGACGCCGTCGTAGCCGGCCAGACGTGCCAGTTCAGCACATCGGACAAAATCCGAAATCTGCTTTTCGATGCCTTCTGTACTCAATGCTGTGGGCACTACCCTGCTTATCGGTGCCTGCAGAGCAGACGCAGAAACGATTTGTTGGTGGGAACCGTAACGACCGGAATGTAATATCTGCATACAGATTTTTCCCCCGGACTCGTGTACAGCATCTGTTACCCTTCGATGGGGCAGAGTTTCTTGCGCGCTGGTTAACATGCCCGATTCCGCATCCAGCCTTCCTTCTGCATTGGGGCTGATACCGCCCGTAACCATAAGCCCCGGACCACCGCCTTTTGACCGTTCTGCGAAGTATCCAGCCAGGCGGTCATACTGGTCCGGCCGGTCTTCAAGGCCCGTATGCATGGAACCCATTAAAATCCTGTTCTCGAGCCGGGTGAACCCGAGGTCAAGGGGTGTGAAAATTTCCGGGTAGGTGTTAGCCATTGTTAGTTCCCCGCCGCTACTCCGCTTTTATCTGTAATTGGCACCGGCGCGATCAGGAAACTTCTACAAATTATTCTCGCTTTGAACCGGCCCGGGATTCTGAATTGCATTCGGGACAGAACTTATATCCATATTCCCTTTTTATTGCAACCGGGCTAAAACCCGTTAACCCTTAAGGGTTGTATCGCTGACCCTATTATGATCGCACCTGCGGTGAAATTTTCCTGTGGCTGTGGATAAAATTATCGCTTATGATTAGGGTTGGTGGATCCATCAAAAATTGTCGAAGTGCGGTATATTTAGAGATTATCCGTATTTAACCCGTAAAATCAATGGGTTATCTAACAAGTCAACGGTTTTTGCTGATCGTTATCCGTGCTAGCACGACTGCTTTATCTAATTTCAATCGAGTGAGTGAAATTTGAGCAATCCTCAAATCTGGGCGACCTGTCTGCAAAAAATACGCGAGGCGCTGCCCGCTGAAGACGTTAATACCTGGCTGATGCCGTTGCATAGCCATCAGCGCGGTACCACCCTTAAGCTGCTTGCCCCTAATCGCTATGTGTTGAACTACGTACGCAATAACCTGCTTGATGAAATTAGATCAATAGTTCTTGGACTGGAAGTTGGCATCTCCGAAATTCAACTTGATATCGGTAGTTACGGGCTGGACGTTTCACGGGACCAGCCAGCAGTGAACAGCAATCGGGTTTTCGGGAATTCGGGGAACATGGAGAACATGGAGTCTGCCCGACCCTATCCCGGTGGCATCCTCAACGCAGACTATACCTTCGATAACCATGTTGAGGGCCAGTCCAACCAGCTGGCCAGGGCTGCCGCCCTGCAGGTCGGCCAGAGTCCGGGCAAGTCTTACAATCCACTGTTTATTTACGGTGGTGTTGGGCTTGGGAAAACCCACCTTATGCAGGCCGCTGGCAACCTTCTTGTGCACAACAATCCGGCTGCCAAGGTTATCTATGTGCATTCAGAACTATTCGTCAACGACATGGTGAAAGCGCTCAAGAATAATACGATGAACGAATTCAAACGGTATTATCGCTCCCTGGATACCCTGTTGATTGACGATATTCAGTTCTTTGCCAGGAAAACCCAGTCACAGGAAGAGTTTTTCCATACTTTTAATTCGCTGCTGGAGGGTCAGCGCCAAATTATTATCACTAGTGACCGCATCCCCAAAGCCATCAGCCATGTTGAGGAAAGGCTGATTTCCAGATTCGGGAGTGGCCTGACAGTATGTATCGATCCTCCAGAACTCGAGACGCGAGTAGCGATCCTTGAGAAAAAGGCGCTGGATCGAGGTATAGACCTGCCCAATGATGTCGCTTTTTTCGTCGCCAGCACGGTGCGTTCTAATGTAAGAGAACTTGAAGGGGCCCTTCATAGAATACTTGCTAATGCCGGTTTCACCGGACGCAAAATTAATATCGAACTTGCCCGTGAAGCACTGAGAGATATTCTCATTTACCAGGAAAAACAAATCAGTATTGAAAATATCCAGCAAACAGTCGCCGAGTATTACAAAATCCGGGTTGCGGATCTGTTGTCCAAAAAACGATCCAGGGAAATCACCCGGCCCAGGCAACTGGCAATGTCATTTGCAAAAGAGTTTACAAACATGAGCCTGCCACAGATTGGCGACAGGTTTGGGGGTAGAGACCATACCACTGTTATTCATGCGTGTAGAAAAATCGATGAACTGGTGCAATCTGATTCAAAAATGCGTGAAGATCACAAGAATCTGCAAAGACTGTTTGGTGGTTGATTACCGTAAATTTAACTTTGCACCCTGTGCTTCCAGGGCAGGAAAAGCTGATTGTTGTCTGTTTTCTCTGCGGTGGATAATCCTGTGGAAGTTGTGTGGGTAATACCGTGTTATTTGTGGGTAACCATGTGGAAAAGAGTTTCCCACAATTAGTCAAATCGTTTTACAATACTTTTCCCTGTATTTCCTCACATTGTAAACGTATTTAAGTATTTGAACGATAGACCTTAATCCCAGTTATCCACAAATACACAGGATACAATTATTGTAACTACTATATATACCTATATGAATATAAAAATAGATAGACAAATACTTTTACCCGCGCTAAATCTGGTAAGCAGTGTTGTAGAAAAAAGGCAGACTTTGCCTATTTTGGCAAACATTTATTTCGATCACCAGGATGGTAAATTGCACATGGTAGGCACAGATCTCGAAGTGGAAATTTCAGAATCTGTAACCGGTGCTCAGGGTGAAAATGGTTCATTTACGGTATCTTCGCGTAAAATCCTCGATATATCGCGTATGTTACCTGAAAATGCAGTTATCTCCCTGAAAAAGAATTCTGATACTGTGGTAGTTTCATCCGGTCGAAGCCGCTATACACTAAAAACTCTGGATCCGGCTGAATTTCCCAGGATAGAAGCAGACAACTGGGAAGAAAGGTTTAAAATCAAGCAGGTAGATCTAAAAAGGTTGCTCGATAAAACTTCTTTTGCGATGGCTGTTCAGGATGTCCGGTATTATCTTAATGGTGTTTTGCTGGAGCTTGATAAAGATACTTTACGGGCTATAGCGACGGATGGACACAGACTCGCACAATCAGATGTTGATATTGTCCTCGATCCAGGGCGATCCCAGGCAGCTTATAGTCCCGCGTAAAGCCGTTACTGAAATAAACAGATTTATAGACGCTGATAGCGAGGAAGAAATCACCATCGAAATCAGCAAAAACCACCTCAAGTTGACTAAAGGCGAAACCGTACTTATAACCAAATTGATAGATGGTAAGTTCCCGGAGTTCAAAGGTGTGCTCGACACAGAACTCAGTATCGTCATTAAATCCAATCGTGCAGAGTTCATAGAAACAATGAATCGTGCAGCGGTATTAACAACGGACCGGTTTAAAGGAGTAAAAATTGCGCTGGAACCCGGCGTGATGAGAATAACCGCGAATAATCCTGAACAGGAAGAAGCGGTGGAAGAGCTGGAGATTGACTATGATGGAGATGTAATAGAAACGGGGTACAACATTACCTACCTCATCGACGCGGCCAGGGTGGTGGATACCGAAGAAATTGAGCTTCATCTCCAGGGTAGCGACGGTATATGTATCATTAAGCAGCCGGATGACAACAGGTCAACCTGGCTGGTAATGCCAATGCGAATTTAGTAACGTGTTACTAAATCAGGCAAGCCCGGGCATCCCGGGCTTTTTTGGGTCTGCTTAAAGGTCACTAAGGTTTCACGTGAAACATTGTCATCATCAGCCAATTTTCACCAGCCGGGGCTATAAAACCGGAAATTGTTTCACGTGAAACAATTTAAGGATCATTATAAAGTGATTAGTTAAAACATCGGTTAGTGCATACCACCCAAGGGCATTGCGCTATCGAGATAGATGCAATCAGGAATACCCGGAATAGCCCCCGGAATGTCAAATTATATGAGCCTTTCATAGTCATTGCCATAAACAATTAAAACAATGTAACTAATTGATTATAAAGTATAATTATAGAAAGTAAGTTGAGGTAAATAAGCATGGGCAAGGGTGAAATGTGGTAAAATACTTGCTTTCATATTTCGCAGGCGAAAAATGTCAGAAGACTACGATTCAAGTAGTATAAAGGTACTGAAAGGGCTTGATGCCGTTCGAAAAAGACCGGGGATGTACATCGGGGATACGGATGATGGGACGGGGTTACATCATATGGTATTCGAAGTGGTGGACAATGCCATAGATGAGGCGCTGGCCGGGTACTGCGAAACGATAAAGGTATTCATACACGCGGATGAATCGATTTCAGTAACAGACGACGGTCGGGGAATTCCAACCGGCATTCTTGAAGAAGAAGGAGGGAAAAGCGCAGCGGAAATAATAATGACGGTGCTGCACGCCGGCGGAAAGTTTGACCAGAATTCCTACAAGGTATCCGGGGGATTGCACGGGGTAGGGGTTTCGGTAGTAAACGCGCTATCGGAAAAACTTTTACTGGAGATCAGGCGTAACGGCAATATTTATTTCCAGGAGTATATTCACGGCGTACCAACCGAAGACCTGAAAATCGTTGGTGACACAGAGGAAACTGGAACAAAAATTACTTTCAGTGCCAGCAGGAAAACCTTCAATCACGTCGAGTACCACTATGAAATTCTCGCAAAACGACTAAGAGAGCTGTCTTTTCTCAACTCCGGGGTTCGTATTGAGCTTGCGGATGAACGGACACAGACACATGATGTATTTGAATACGAGGGAGGTATTGCGGCGTTTGTTGGCCATCTGAACCAGAAAAAGACGCCCCTACACCCTACTGTTTTCACAACTGAAGCAGAAAAAGACGGAGTAAATATTAATCTGGCCATGCAATGGAATGATTCGTACCAGGAAAACATCTATTGCTATACCAACAACATACCACAGAGTGATGGTGGTACTCACCTGGCCGGGTTGCGGGCTGCAATGACCCGGACGCTAAACGGCTATGTCAATGCATCGGGGCTGGCTAAAAAAGAAAAAGTCAGCCTGAGTGGAGACGACTGCCGGGAAGGGCTGACCGCTGTGCTTTCCATTAAAGTTGCTGATCCAAAATTTTCGTCCCAGACCAAAAGCAAACTCGTATCTTCGGAAGTCAAAGGTACGGTGGAATCAATGGTCAATGAATTTCTGGGAAATTTCCTGCTGGAGAATCCGGCGGAAGCAAAAATTATCGCTAACCGGATCGTGGATTCCGCCAGGGCCCGGGAAGCCGCGAGAAAGGCCCGGGATTTGACCAGGCGCAAGAGTGCACTGGACCTGGGTGGACTACCGGGAAAGCTTGCAGATTGCCAGGAAACAGACCCGGCACTGTGCGAACTCTATCTTGTGGAAGGTGATTCGGCAGGGGGCAGTGCGAAACAGGCCAGGGACCGGAAGTTCCAGGCCATCCTGCCGCTAAAAGGAAAAATACTCAATGTTGAAAAGGCACGATTTGACAAAATGCTCTCATCGGATGAAGTTACCACGTTGATAACGGCGCTGGGTACCGGAATTGGCAAGGAGGATTTTGACGTAGGTAAGTTGCGTTATCACCGTATTATAATAATGACAGATGCTGATGTTGATGGTTCGCATATCCGCACATTGCTCCTGACTTTTTTCTACCGGCAAATGCCGGAGTTAATAGAAAGGGGATATGTTTATATAGCCCAACCACCGCTATATAAAATGGCCAGGAAAAAACAGGAGACCTATCTCAAGGACGATAGTGAAATGGCCGGTTTCCTTTTAGATATCGTTGTAGAAAACGTAAAGATGAAAGCGGCTAACGGTGAAACTATTGGCGGCAATGCTCTGAAATCCCTGATCAGGGATAGTCATGCAGTGACTGCAATAGTGGAACGCCTGTCCAGAAATTATGATGGGAGAGCCCTGCACGGGTTTATGCAAATAGAACCCGTCATAGCAGAAGACCTGCTGAATCCGGAGAGCGCCCGGCGTATCGGCCAGGAGCTTGAAAACGAACTAAACAGAAATGCTGACGACATTGTAAGATATGCTGTTGAACATCAAAGCGGTGCAAGTGCCCTGGCGGTGAAAAAGACCCAATATGGGCTGGAGGAAGAAACCCTCTATACAAAAGAATTTTTCCTGAGTAATGAGTATCGCACCCTGTTGGCCCATGCCACCAGACTCAGGGCGCTTGAACAAGAAGGCAGCACAATCGAGGTTATCTGGGGCGAGAATACACAGGAGTTTGCAACATTTGGAGAATCAGTTGAGTGGATACTGTCCAGAGCGAAAAAGGGATTCACTATTCAACGTTACAAGGGGCTTGGGGAGATGAACCCGGATCAACTATGGGACACAACCATGGATCCGACTATCAGGCGATTACTCCAGGTTACCATCGAAGATAACTTTGGTGCAGATGAAACCTTCACAACATTGATGGGTGACCAGGTCGAACCAAGAAGGGAATTTATCGTAAAAAATGCGTTTGCGGTGTCAAACCTGGATATCTAGGGAGCCTCTAAACAAGTCATGGCCTGACATGCCCTGGATTAGAAAAAACCGGGCTGCTGCACTAGACAATATGTTCCAGTGGTGCGGCAAATACCCGTTCTACCATAGGCCGGAAAAAGGCCAGCGGCTTTGACTGGAAATCCGGATCAAAGCAGTTCTGGTCATAGTTCTCGCAAAAATCAACACAGTCCCGGTACCACTCGTGGTCCTTGAACTGGTCACGTATATTGCGGTCTTTTCCGTGGTGATGATTATAGTAGTAAGTCTGGAACAGTCCGTGGTGCTTGACGATCCAGTATGTTTTCTCCGAAACATAGGGTCGCAGGATGGAGGCCGCCATTTCGCTGTGTGAAGCGGGCGCCAGTTCGTCTCCAATATCGTGGAGCAATGCGGCCACAACCATTTCTTCTGGTTCTCCGGCATTGTAAGCGTGGGTTGCAGATTGCAGCGAGTGTTCCAGGCGGGTTACCCGGTAACCGGACAGAGAGTGGGCCAGGCCTTCCATCGCCAGCATCAGGCGATCGGGAAGCCCTTCCAGGTATTTTCTTTCCAGCACGGAGAGGAAGGCGTATTCATCAGCGGTGCCATCAGCCATATGGGCAAAATTTACGGTATCCAATAGGTGTTTCCTCAGTTAGAGAATGTTGAGCACATTTTCCGGTGGACGACCTACGGCAGCTTTGTTGCCGTTTACTACGATGGGTCTCTCCAGCAGTATGGGGTTTTGCGATACCGCATTGCGTAAGTCCTGTTCGTCAAAATTTGATTGAGAAAGACCAAGCTCCTTGTACAGGTCTTCGCCTTTACGAATAATTTTATCCATCGAACAACCCAGTTTTTCAGTAATCGATTTCAGGGTTTCGGTATCGGGAGGAGATTGCAAATAAAGTACAATTTCCGGATCGATGCCGTTCGCGCTCAACAATTCCAGAGTGGCTCGTGATTTTGAGCAGCGCGGGTTGTGATATATCGTCGTCATCGGATTATGTATCAACAGGGTATGCTATTCTTTCGGATATTAATTCTCTTTGATGGCGTTAAGCAAGCAAATCCAATGGAAAAGTGGTATCGGTCTCTCGAGAATGTAAAGATAATAGCGCTCGATGTAAAAAGGCGATTTTTGAATGATCATTGCATCACTATCGCGTCATCCCTGTCTTTTACCACGCTGCTCGCCCTGGTCCCGCTTTTTACAGTGATAGTTTCAGTACTGGCACTGTTCCCTGTACCCCAGGCGGTGGCGGATACAGTGGAGGGATTCCTGTTTGACAACTTCGTACCGGCAGCGGGTGAGACGGTACAGGGGTATCTTCACGAGTTTGCTGCACAGGCCGGGAAACTTACAGCCGTTGGACTGGTGTTCCTGCTGTTTAGCAGTATTTCGCTGCTGGCAACAATAGAAGACGCGTTCAATGAAATATGGAAAGTGGATAAAGGGCGGGACTGGTTCCATCGCTTGCTCGTCTACTGGGCGCTGTTAACACTGGGGCCGCTTTTGATAGTAATGAGTTTATCGATGAGTTCGGCACTGCTGTCTTTATCGTTTTTATCAGGCCAGTCACTGGTGGCGAGCTTCACCGAAACCCTGCTTACCTATTTACCGGTGTTGCTGGAATTTTGCGCGTTCCTGCTGTTTTATCAATCCATCCCTAACCTGGAAGTCCGGGTTGCCGATTCTGCCATCGGCGCCCTGACGGCTACGATACTTTTCGAAATTTCCAAGTTCGGTTTTGGTTTCTGGATACTCAACTTCAATTCCTACGAACTTATATATGGTGCGCTCGCTTCGGTCCCGATATTTTTCATATGGGTATACCTGTGCTGGCTGGTGATGCTGGTTGGGGCGCTGGTCGCTGCCAGCATACGAAGTCGACGCGTCCACAGCGGCTGATCAGCGACCAACCCTACTTATTCTTCTGCTGCACCGGTATCCGCGCGCCCTGAAGGTTACCTTTCTCAATAGAAAACCAGTTTTTCAGCTGTGCCGCAAGCCCGGAACAGGGCGCGAAGCTTTGCGGTTGTGTCCCATCGATAAAAGCAACGGATACGCGGTCCAGGCATTTATTGTTGGCTACAAGCCCGGTTGCCCGGTCTACTTCGGCAAAAATAATATTGTCGTTTTCCGGAAGGATATTTTTTTCAAGCTGTAGGCCGGACATGATCATTTCCCAGACCTGCATGGCACCCGAGGAACCAGACAAATTGATCGATTTGTTGTCATCGCGCCCGATCCAGACCACAGTCAACAAGTTGCCACTGTAACCGGCAAACCAACTGTCGCGAAAATCATTTGTGGTTCCGGTTTTTCCTGCAAGGCCGAGATCGCGAGGAAAAGTTCTGCCCAGTGCCGACGCAGTACCGAATCCGACCACCATCTGCAGGGCGTGGTTGATGAGGAAAGCGCTATCCTGGTCTACAACACGTTCCTCGGCGCTGGGGAATCTCGCCACCACTTCGCCGCGATGATTTACTATGTTGCGAATTGACCTGAGCGGAATAAGCAGGCCGTGGTTTGAAAAAACCTGGTACATCTGGGCCACTTCCAGCGGGGTATGGTTACTGGCACCAAGCAGGGTAGAAGGGTAATTTTTTATCTCCCGCTCAATGCCAAGACGGTTCATGGTGTCAACAACCCGGTCGACACCCAGCTCCAGACCCAGCCTTACCGTAAGCAGGTTATAGGACTTAACCAACCCCTGGTACATGGGAATGGGGCCGCGGAATTTCTTGTCATAGTTTTGAGGCGACCATTCTTCACCACCCTCGGGCGACAGGGTGATAGGGCTGTCTTCGATTATGGTAACCAGGGAATACTTGCGACTATTTTCAAGGGCGGTAAGGTAAATTGCCGGTTTCACCAGGGAACCGATGGGTCGCTCGGCATCGATTGCGCGGTTAAACCCGGAGAAACCCTTCTTACGGTCGCCGACCAGTGCCAGGATTTCACCCCTGGCAGGATCAACAACAATTGCTGCCCCTTGCAACGTGTTCACAGGGAATCCCTTTCTTTTCTCAAGCGCTACGAGGGTCGCCGACAACCCGTCCTGGGCAATGCTCTGGATAGTGGCGTCCAGGGAAGTATACAAACGCAGTCCGCTGGACCTCAGCACTTCCTCGGAATAATACTGCCGAAGCTGCCTGTGCAGGTAGTCAACATAGGCCGGGAAGTCGCTGGTCGATTCCGAACGATGCTCGATTATTCCCAGCGGCCGGCTGGAAAGACTGGTGGCAGTGAAGCTGCTTATTGCACCAACTTCAACAAGGGTATTGAGCACCAGGTTACGGCGACCTAGCGCACGTTGCGGATTGCGACGCGGATTATAGTAGGAAGGGGCCGGAATCATACCCACCAGCATGGCAGTTTCATGCAATTTGAGATCGCCAACCGGCCTGCCAAAGTAGTATTCACTTGCCAGGGCAAACCCGTGAACGGCGCGGTCACCGGATTGGCCGAGGAATATTTCATTGAGATAAAGCTCGAGAATTTCGGCCTTGCTGAACCGCAGCTCCAGGCTGATAGCCATCATTGCTTCGGTTATTTTTCGGGACAGGGTTCTTTCCGGACTGAGAAACAGGTTCTTGACCAGCTGCTGGGTAATAGTACTGCCGCCCTGTATGGCCTTGCCTTCGCGGACGTTCGACCAAACTGCACGGGCGACCGCTTTGGGATCGACCCCGAAGTGTGTTTCAAAATTCCTGTCTTCCATAGCCAGCAACGACCGGATCAACAATTCCGGCATCTGGTGAAGTTTGAGGGCGATGCGATCCTTGTAGGGGCCCAGTTGCAGGCTGCCAACCAGCGGTGGTTCCAGGGTTATATGCTCAACGGCCGAGGCACTTGCATGATCGATCAGGCGGGCAACACGATTGCCTGAAAACATGATGCGAACGGCGCGGGGAACTTTAAGGCCTTCTATGTTTGCAACCGGACGGACAAAAATATCGAGTGTCTGGTTGCTGCTTGCAAACTCGCCGGGAGCAGAAATCTGGTCTGTACGCTGGTATCCCTGGTTTTGGAGGTTCTTGACACCCTGGTCGGCTCGATCCGGGTCCCTATGGAGAGCCGCATAGGGCGCGCGTAAACGTGGGCGGGTTCAGACTGCAGGTTACCTTCCAGTCGTTGTTGGATATTGAGGTCAAAATAGACCAAGACGATGACAAACACAAATACCAGACCGGCAAAAAGCCGGGTCGTGAGGAACCACAGGAAACCACCGAACCCCGGGCCCTTCTTTTTCCGGTTTCGGCGTCGGCTGTTGCCAGGACCGCGCCGTGTTGTTTTCCTCTTCGCCAATACTCCTTCAGCTGTCAGTGGCTGTCAGTGGCTGGCAGAGCGCTGTGGCATTGCCAGCATATTTCAAAACTGTCCGGACTTTGCTCTCCACAAAGCGGGCAGGTCATTGTGTTGACCGCAACCGGGCGGCAGCTAAATTCCCTCACAATCCTGCAGGCCTTTTCGTGATCCAGATCCCGGTTTATCCATACTTCAGGATTTACCACGGGCAACTCCCCGAGGCCGCCCGTACTATTCTGGTGAAACAGTTCGGCAGGGACACCTGAGTCTTCAAGTAAATTTAAAACAAGCTGGCCATCGACCAGCGACTCGGCAATATATACTCTTAGCAATGAACGCTCCGTGAACCTGCAGTGGTAGCAGGTAAACAACCCGGGATTTTACCCAGCCTGTTTGTCCTGGTCGGGTGAAGTTGGCCACGCCACCAAAACCGCTTGCACCAGCGTGGCGAGAGGGATAGCAAAGAAAAGGCCCCATAGTCCCCAGAGACCCCCAAAAACGAGGACAGCAACAATGATGGCCACCGGGTGTATGTTAACGACTTCTGAAAACAAAAGTGGTACCAGAAGGTTGCCGTCCAGGGCCTGGATCACCAGGTAGGTTACAAACAAGGTAATGAACTCACTTGACCATCCCCACTGGAACCAGGCTATGAGCGCCACCGGGATGGTAACCACAGCGGCCCCGACATAGGGGATCAATACGGAAATACCGACCAGAAACGACAGCAGCAAGGCGTACTGCAACCCGAGAAAAGAGAACGCAATCAGCGTGGTGAACCACACAATCAGGATTTCCCAGAACTTGCCGCGGATATAGTTTGCAATCTGGATGTCAACGTCACCCCATACCCTGGCGGCGAGCTCATGGCTCCTGGGCAGAAAATCCTGGAACCAATCGAGGATTACGGTTTTGTCCTTGATAAAGAAAAACACCAGTATTGGCAGCAAAATCACATATATCATAATAGTAATGGCGTTTGCTGCCCCGGTAATGGAGCTGGTAACCAGGGCCTGGCCATAGTCCGTTAGCTGGACTCTTATTTGCGCGATAATTTCACTGACTTGCTCAAGGGAAATCAGGTCCGGGTATTTTTCCGGCAAGGTCATGAGGACGGCCTGGCCGCGGGCCAGCATGGTGGGAATCTGCTGGACTACGTCGGTGAGCTGGTTATAAAGAACTGGAAGAAGACCGAAGGTGATGGCGGTCAGGAACAGCACAAATGCAAGGAAAACAATCCATACGGAGAGTATCCGGGGTAACCCGACCCGGGTCAGGCGGCTTACCAGCCCTTCGAGCAAATAGGCAATAACAATACCTGCGATTACTGGGGCAAGGGTATTGCCGGCATAGGAGATGACAAGCACCAGGACCAGCAGGAAAATCGCCAGGAACACAACCTGGGGATTTGAAAGCTGTTGATTGAACCAGTTTACAATTCTGTTCATACAGAATTTATATCAGGTTTGGGGGCAAACGACTACTTTATTCTTCAACTGCGGAAAATTCGTAGGTAATATTGACCGACTTTTCCAGCATCTTGCTCACCGAACAGTATTTCTCAACAGAGAGGGTTACTGCACGGGCGACTCTCTCATGGTCGAGTGCCCTGCCTGTAACCAGGTATCGGATATGTATATCAGTAAATACCGCGGGCACATCGTCAACTCGTTCGCCAGTTACTTCAATCGTGCAGTCGGTGACATCCTGGCGCATTTTCTTTAGCATGGAGATAACATCGATCGCACTGCAGCTACCCAGTCCGACCAATACGATTTCCATGGGTCGTGCGCCTTTATCCTGCCCGCCCACTTTTTCAGAGCCATCAATTTCCAGTGTCTGTCCGCTCTCGGTGGTTGCGGTAAAATGTACCGCGGTGTTTTGTCGAAGGATGACTTTCATATGATGTCCTCAAAAAGTTCGCTAAGCCGCTCGCCGGGATTCTCGGCGAGCATGAATGCTTCGCCGACCAGGAAGGCATTAACATCATGATCACGCATTCGCGCCACATCCTTCCCGTGGCGAATGCCGCTTTCGGTAACCACAATACGGCCGTCGGGAATGTGCTCGAGCAGGTCCAGCGTGGTGTCAAGTGTGGTTTCGAATGTGCGCAGGTTGCGGTTGTTGATTCCCACGAGCCGGCAGGGCAGGGCCAGGGCGCGCTCGAGTTCTTCACCGTTGTGCACTTCCACCAGCACATCCATGCCCAGGCTGGCAGCCAGTTCTGACAACTCCAGCAACATCGCGTCACCCAGGGCCGCGACGATCAACAGAATCGCGTCAGCGCCAATAGTGCGTGCTTCGAAAACCTGGTAGTGATCGATGATGAATTCCTTGCGGATGACCGGCAGGCTGCAGGCGTTACGGGCTTCGCCAAGAAACCGGTCGTGCCCCTGGAAATACTGCTCGTCGGTCAGTACAGACAGGCAGGCAGCCCCATGTTGAGCATAGCTTTGTGCAATTTCAGCAGGAACAAAATGGTCACGGATCACCCCCTTGCTCGGCGAAGCTTTCTTGATCTCGCAAATCACTGCAGCCTGGCCAAGCGCCATTTTTTGCTCAATGGCGCGGATAAACCCGCGCACAGGAGGTGCGGATTCGCAGCTTTTCTTCAGCTCAGTCAAGGGAATCCGATTGGCCCTTTCAGTCACTTCCCTGGCCTTGGTGGCGAGAATTTTACCGAGGATATCAGACATATTTGTTAACCGGTTTGTGCACTGTTCAGGCTCGCTCGAGAAAGTTTTGCAACAGCCCGTGTCCATGAGCCGTGGCAATGGATTCCGGATGAAACTGCACGCCCTGAACAGGAAAGTCACGATGCCGGACAGCCATAATTTCGCCGTCATCAGTCCATGCGGTAATTTCCAGGCTGTCAGGCAGTGAGGACTTTTCGATCACCAAAGAATGATATCGCGTAGCCAGCAAAGGGCTTTCGAGGCCGCTAAATACCCCGGCACCGGTATGTTCAATCAAGGAGGTTTTACCATGCATGATTGTCTGGGCATGAACGATTTTGGCGCCGAAAGCCTGGCCAATGCTCTGGTGCCCGAGACAAACACCGAGCACCGGAATTTTTCCGGCAAACAGCCTGATTGCTTCAACGGATATTCCGGCCTGGTTGGGTGTGCAGGGTCCCGGAGAAACCACCAGGAACTGCGGTGACAGTGCTGACAGCCGATCCAGTGTGATTTCATCATTACGAAAGACGCTTACCTGCTGCCCCAGTTCGCCCAGGTACTGGACCAGATTGTAGGTAAAAGAGTCGTAGTTATCTATCATTACCAGCATCGCTCAACCCTCCTTGTCCAGCGGGTTGTGCAAACCCTCGTTGACCATGTCCACCGCTCGAAATATAGCGCGGCCCTTGTTCATGGTTTCTTCCCATTCGGAACGGGGCACGGAGTCGGCGACGATTCCGGCACCGGCCTGGACGTACACCATGTCATCCTTGATCAACGCGGTACGGATGGCAATGGCGGTATCCATGTTTCCGTTCCAGCCGATGTAACCTATTGCCCCGGAATAAATTCCACGCTTGTCTGGTTCCAGTTCTTCAATTATTTCCATGGCCCTGACCTTGGGCGCACCGGAAAGGGTGCCAGCAGGAAAAGTCGCTTTCAGCACATCGATGGCATCCAGTCCATCGTTTATCTGGCCGGTGACGTTGGAGACGATGTGCATGACGTGGGAATATTTTTCTATAGCCATTTTATCGGTGACCACAACGGTACCGGTTTTAGAAACACGCCCGACATCGTTTCGTCCAAGATCAATCAGCATAAGGTGCTCGGCCAGCTCCTTGGGGTCGGAAAGCAGGTCGTTGGCCAATGCTTCGTCCTGCTCATCGGTTTCGCCTCTTTTCCGTGTCCCGGCGATAGGACGAAGGGTCACCTCCCCATTTTCAAGCCGCACAAGGATTTCCGGCGATGACCCGGCGATATGAAAGTCTCCCAGATTGAGGTAATACATGTAGGGCGAAGGATTGAGTGTACGCAGCGCCCGGTACAGATCCAGGGGCCGGGCAGAAAAAGGCAGCGCCATACGTTGCGATATAACAATCTGGAACGCATCGCCGTCAAAGATATACTGCTTGCATGTTTCCACTGCTTTCTCGAACTCGTGCCGGGGAAAGGATGACTGGAATTGCGATTCACTGGGGCCGCAGTCATTGACTTCATGGGACTGGGCAGGCAGGCTGAAGGTGAGACTTTTTACTATTTCATTCAGGCGTTCCTTGCCCCGTTCCCATGCCTGGTCGGATGCCGGGTCGACGTGGCAGATCACATACAGGCGCCCGGAAAGATTGTCGAAAACCACAATTTCCTCGGACACCATGAGCAGGATATCCGGGGCGTTGACTGGATCAAGCCGCGCATTGGCGCCCAGATGCGGTTCAATATGAGCAACAGTATCGTAGCCGAAATAACCCACCAGGCCGCCGCTGAATCGGGGTAGATCCGGCAGCTCCGGCACCCTGAACTGACCCTGGAATACTCTGACCTCTTGCAGGGGATCGGTGCAGGTCCGCTGTTCAGTATCGGCACCATCGATCAGGGTTAAACGGTTACCGCGAATTTCGAGGCGGCGACTGCAGGCCAGGCCAATGATGGAATAACGCCCCCATTTCTCCCCGCCCTGGACCGACTCCAGTAAATAGCTGAATGGCCGGTTGGCGAGCTTGAGAAAAGTACTTAGGGGTGTTTCCAGGTCCGCAAGGACTTCCCGGACCAGGGGGATACGGTTGTAGCCGCTATCAGCGAGCGAGTGGAACTGTGTTTTGTCGAGCATGGTTAATCATCACTTGAAAGGAAAAAAGAAAACAGACGGAACAACGGGGCCAGGAATCTAGCCTCGCCAGCTTCGCCAACCCAGGGAGCGCCCGGGGACTGTTTTCGAATTTTCAGTGATGATTTTCATCGCTTGTATGTGTCTAGGGTATGTTCAGGCGCACCAGGTGGCCGCCGAGGGCATGATTGTACTGATATGATAGACAATGTAAAGCCGAATTGCTCAGCCAAGATTTCCCCTCAGGGCGCGGATAACGCTGTCATAGCGATTCGGGTCATCCGGATTTTCGGCCCCGAATATTGCGCTGCCGGCCACAAAAGTGTCGGCGCCGGCGTTAGCAATATCTGCGATGTTTTCCACCTTGACGCCGCCGTCGACTTCGAGCCGTATATTAAGGCCGCTGGCATCGATAATTGACCTGGCCTGGGCAATCTTATCGAGTGTTTTCGGTATAAAACTCTGGCCGCCAAAGCCCGGATTCACCGACATCAGCAATATCATGTCGATTTTGTCGATAACGTATTCGAGAAAATCAAGCGGGGTTGCCGGATTGAAGACCAGCCCGGACTGGCAGCCGCAATCGCGAACAAGCTGCAGGCTGCGATCGATGTGTTCGGTGCCTTCCGGGTGAAAGGTGATGTAGGTCGCTCCGGCATCGGCGAAGTCCGGAATAATGCGGTCCACCGGCCGAACCATGAGATGCACGTCAATGGGTGCAGTGACACCATGATTGCGCAGAGCTTTGCATACCAGGGGCCCAATGGTCAGGTTGGGCACAAAATGATTGTCCATGACGTCGAAATGGACGATGTCCGCGCCGGAAGCCAGCACGTTGTCAACCTCCTCGCCGAGCCGGGCAAAATCCGCCGACAGGATGGAAGGAGCGATGGCGTTATTTTTCATGGCATGATTCTAGCGTTTAACCGGGCAGTATAAAAGTGCAGAGACCGGGGTCTTACAGCGTAGACGTCAGAAACCTCTCACCTATGGGTTGCCGGGAAAAGCATTTCCACCGGGTCGCTGTGTAAAAGGAGATTGAAAGGGGTTTATTTGTAGCGCATCAAGGGTTGAATTGATTCAGGCTGCCACTGCCTGAAAGCGAGGACCATGGTACACCCGTTCTTTTCGTTGAAAGACAATGATTTATCATCATCATCCAGTTGGCCAAATTCAATTGCGAGTTTTTCAAGTTTGCTGATCACCTGGGCCATAGTGTTATCCGATAGCACGCCAGAGGCGAGCACCAGTATTTCGTGCTCCTGGTTAAACCTTGATTTGAAAAATTCCTGTTGCAAATGCTCCTGGAAGTAATTCTGTATCGGCCCACCATTTAGCCAGGTAAAATTTTTTCGAACATTCAGCTTGTATCTGTTACCCGAGAGCAACCGAATAAATTTGATATTTTCCAGTCGTTGAAAGTAATTCCGGCACGCCGGCGCCGAAATTTTGTATTTTCCAATAATTTCATCAAAGGTGATATCGCTGAGTACTGAAATAGCAACCACAAGTAAGCGCAGGTCACTCACTATCTCCTGTTCCTGTTCATGGCTGAGGGTCTGCAAAGAGCGTTGTGCCAGGTTCAGTTCTGCTATCAGGTCGGAAATTTCCATGCCCAGCATTTCACAGATTTTATCCAGCCTGTCCAGGCTCAACCTGTTTTTGGACAACATTAACTTGATGCTTGCTTCAGACAGGTTTAGCTGGTTGGCAACATCGTGGTAGGTAAACCCGCTTTTACGCAGCAGGCCCTTCAGTGTATTTACTATCGCAGTTGTCTCGGGCACGGGATGAACACCTCAGGCATAATATAATAATACCAAGAGCGAGAATTTTTAATAAATCAGAACAATTGGTATATATATCATAGTCTCTCCGGCAATTCACCCACGTCGTGTTCGCTGTTTGCCCTACTATAATCCTGCAACATTGCAGCTCCCGGCCGGGGGGTGCTATTTATGACCTTTACCAGATCGATGAGCAACGCAACAAAATCGAACTCGCCCAGAATTTCCCGCAGGACTACTTGAGCCAGGCGCTCCGGCTTGAATCTGGCGTAATCATTCCCGCCGAGGAGCTCCAGACCAGGTTGCTGGAGGTGATCCAGTCATCCACAGATATCCCCCCACAATCCCCGGGATTCGGCAATAGCCAATCCTTTTGAACAGGAAGAGATTGAATAAATTCGGGGTATCTCGAAAAAACACAGCAGCAACCGCAAAGGCGGCTACTGAACCACAAGGAACAGCGCCCGCTTGTTACGTACCAGTTTTATCAGCAGCACATCCGTGGATTGCTTGACGATCTCCTTCATGTCCCCCAGGTTGGCCACTTCCCGGCGGTTGATATTGACAATGATGTCCTGTTCCTCCAGCCCGGAAGACGAAGCCGGGCTGCCAGCTTCGATCTTGACCACTTCGACGCCCTGGGGGCCTTCACTGTTTGCGGACACGTTTTTGAAACGCGCCCCCTCCAGTCTCTTGATTATCCCTTCCTGTGACGCAGCCAGTGAATCATACCCCTTGATTTTGACATTGACATTTACCAGTTCAGCGTTGCGGTAAAACTCCACGTTGGCGGCGCTTCCCGGTCGCAGCAGGCCGACGGCATTCCTGAGGTCAGCACTGCTTTCAACCGGGGTCTTGTTGAATTTCACAATTACATCGCCTTCCATCATGCCGACATCCTCAGCAGCCGAACCGACAATAACTTCGGAAACTACGGCTCCTTTCTTGCCGCTGATACCAAAAGCATCGGCGAGGGAGGGGGTAAGATCCTGCATCCGCACCCCGAGCAGGCCGCGCTTGACTTCGCCATGGTCAAGCAGCTGCTGCATCAGGCTTATTACCATATCCACGGGGATAGACAGCCCGATACCCACGCTGCCGCCGCCACGGGAAAAAATGGCGGTATTGATCCCTACCAGTTCGCCGCGCAGATTAACCAGTGCCCCACCGGAATTGCCGGGATTTATCGAGGCATCGGTCTGGATAAAATCTTCGTAGCCTTCGATACCAAGGCCGCTTCTGCCGAGAGCGCTGACAATGCCGGATGTGACGGTCTGGCTGAGGCCAAAGGGGCTGCCAATAGCCACCACAAAATCACCTACGCGCAAATCCTCGGATACCCCGATACGGATCTCTTTGAGGTCCCTGGCGTCAACCTTGATAACAGCCACATCGCTGGCCGGGTCAGAACCCACCAGAACAGCTTCCAGCTCCCGCCCGTCCTTGGTCGTCACCATTATTTCATCCGCCTTGTCTATAACATGGTGATTGGTGATCACATAACCCATTTTGGCATCAACGATTACCCCTGAGCCGAGACTACTGGATGGGCGCTGCCGTTGGGGCAGGTTAAAAAAGCGCTTGAAAAAAGGGTCCTGCATCAACGGGTGTTCCTGGTTGCGGATTACCGTGGTAGTAGAAATATTGACGATAGCAGGCTGCACATCCTCAAGCATCGGTGCCAGGCTCGGCAGTTCTTCACCGTAAATTGACACAGGCAAAGCGCCATGTGAGACTGGTATGTTCAAAACCAGCAGGGAAATAAGGATCAGGCTAATACGGGACATGGTAGTAAATGGTGGCTCGATGACAGTATTGTAGATTAGATGGTCATTATACAGTGAGGTTCAATATGCCGGGATGCGAAAAAATCAGCGCCGGGTAAACAGCTCAGGGGAAGGAGAACGGTAGCCTTCCTCATGATAGATAATCGGGAAGAAGCTTTCATCCATTTCCAGACTGCCATGTTTTTTATAGCGGCTGTACACCGGGTTGGTATTGTCCGGATGAAACCTGCATTCCGAAGACATGCAATGGGAAACCACCGAGCGCCGGACTTGGCTGGTCTGGTTCGCCCCGGAGCCATGCCAGGTGCGGCCATGATGGAATACCACGTCACCGGGCTCTACTTCAATGCGATCGATCTGGTAATCGCTTATCCCCAGGTCATTGGCAGCATGCTTCAATCCCTCGTGGTAATCCTCGGGCGCATGGAAGGTGAATTTACCGGTTTCCACCGGCCAGTGGTTGGATCCGCGTACATATTCAATGGTTCCGCCCGTGGCACGGGTCTGGTCCAGGGCCATCCAGCAAGTAACCATGGCGGTCGGCTCAATCCAGTCCTGGTAGGAGTCATCCTGGTGAAATCCCAGTGCCCTGGCGCCGGGGGGCTTCCAGATCACATTGTCCTGGTTGATCCGCGCACCGGGCCAGGCCATTAGCGCAGCACAGGCTTGCCCGACCTTTTCGGCCAGTACCAGGCGCGCGATATATCGATCCGATTTCCAGCCGTTGCAGATTTGCCTGGCCAGGGTTTCATCGCTTTGTCCCTGTCGCCAGTTCCACTCATCTGGCTGCAGGCCGGTTTCAAATTCTCCGCGAAACAGCGGCTCAATCCGGGACCGGGCTTCCCCGATTTCCAGCGCGCTGTTGAATCCGGTCACAATCAGGTAACCATCCTGGTGGAACCGCTTGACCTGTTTTGCAGAAATCATGCTGTTTTTCCGCTATCGACCTGATCAAGACCCAAAAGGCCTGGGGGTTTTTCTGGCTGAATTTAACCAGATGTTTTTGGTCTGCAAAAATTCCATCATGCCGGGCCAGCCGTTTTCTCTTCCGGGACAACTTTTCTTGAAACCCCCAACCGGAGAGTGGGCACAGGTGTTACAGTAGTTGTTCAGGTAAACCGTGCCCGCATCGATGGGTTCGGCCAGCGCGATAGCTGGTCCGTGATCCTCAGTCCAGATTCCCGCAGCGAGACCATATTCGCTGTCATCGGCTATCATAATGACCTCTTCCTCGCCGGATACTCCCACGCGTGGACCTTATACCGCTTGAGATTCTTGATTTTATATTCATTAACCAGTTAGCCATGGGTGTCCTTCGGGGGCCTGGATCAGGATACGCATGCCGAGAAATCCAGATATCGTGACAACGCCATAATGCGCCGGCGGTTTGATGGTTGCACCACCACGATTCGTCGGCCGTATCCTCGTTGTGGAACAAGCCTTCCCTATTTTAACGCCGAATTGATCAAAGCGGGCTTCCCCAGGACTAAATCAGCAGATTTTTGTTGCAACAGCTATTCTCGGTGCAGCAGGCTCGCCGCCACCACCACCCGCATAGGATTTTGATCGGTTTCGGTGGCGCCCGTTCTGGTATGATGGTGTATAAGGTCAGTTCCAACCCCGGACAAGTGCAGTTTGTTGGGCGGCCTGGAAATCGTTACCTGGAGAATTCCGACATGCAGACATTCGACGTCATTATCATTGGCAGTGGACCAGCCGGCAAGACAGCCGCTATCCAGGCTGCCAAGTTGGGCAAAAATGCTGCCATAGTGGACGGTATGGACAAGGTAGGCGGGGTCTGTGTGCATACCGGTACCATACCGAGCAAGACACTTCGCGAAACGGTGCTCAACCTGACCGGCTGGAGGGAACGCGGCTTCTACGGCCGGGCGTACCGGGTCAAATCAGATATCCAGGCCGAAGACCTTATGCAGAGGCTCAACCTGACCTTGAAAAACGAAGTGGATATTCAACAGGATCACCTCATTAGAAACGGGGTGCATATCATCCAGGGCTTCGCGAAATTTATCAGCGACAAAGTGCTGGAAATCGACACTCCCAGCGGCGACACCATTGAACTAACCGCAGAGCGTTTCATCATTGCCGTTGGCACCAGGACATATCGCCCGGATTACGTTCCTTTTAACGGCACCTCCATAATCGACTCGGATGAAGTGACCTGCATGAAAAAGTTGCCCCGCACCCTGACAGTGATTGGTGCCGGCGTAGTGGGAGTGGAGTATGCAACCATATTCAAGACCCTGGATATCAACGTCACCCTGATCGAGCCCCGGGAAACCATGCTTGATTTTATCGACAAAGAAATACTCATGCATTTTCGCCACGATGTGGTTGACGATGGACTGCGGCTGCAGTTCGGGCAGAAAGTTACCAGCATTGAATGCAGGAAGAATGGCTCGTGTATAGTCAGGCTGGACAGTAACCGCGCCATCGCATCGGACATGGTGCTGTTCGCTGCGGGTCGTATCGGCGCCACGGATAAACTGGGCCTCGACACGCTGGGAATCGAAGTTGATCATCGGGGACGGATAACCGTCAATGATCGGTTCCAGACAATTCTCCCCCACATCTACGCTTGCGGCGATGTCATTGGATTTCCCAGCCTGGCTTCAACGGCTCTGGAACAGGGACGGATTGCCCTGCTCGACGCACTGGGAGAAAAAGTTTACAAGAAGCCGGAATATTTCCCTTACGGTATTTATGCTGTTCCGGAAATGTCCAGCGTGGGTATGTCAGAAGAAGAGGTTGTCCAGCGAAAAATCGGCTATGAAGTCGGCCTGGTCCAACTCAGGGAAACCTCAAGGGGCAAGGTAATGGGCCTGCAGTCCGGGTTGATGAAAATGATTTTTTCAATCAAGACCAGGCGCCTGCTCGGTTGTCACATAGTCGGCGAGGGCGCCACGGAGCTGATACATATTGGTCAGGCGGTATTGACTCTCAAGGGTACACTGGACTATTTTCTCGAAAATGCATTCAACTACCCGACCCTTGCCGAGGCCTACAAGGTGGCGGCATTACATGCCCACAATCGCATGATCGCCCTGGAGGAATAGCAGGGCCTGGTTTGGCACAGAACTTCTCCATTGATATGAGGACAGGCATATGAAATTTTTTAAATCACTTTTCGGTGGCTCGGGAGATGAAGCACCGAAGGAAGAAGAAGTCGTAGTTTACAAGGGGTTCAATATTCAGCCGGCACCGAAAAACGCGGGAAATGGATGGACAACCGAGGCTGTTATCAGCATGGAAAAAGACGGCGAGACCCTGACACATCACTTCATAAGGGCGGACACCACGGCCAATCGTGAAGGTGCCGTACAGCTCACCGTCTCAAAAGCCCAGGTGATGATCGACCAGGCCGGGGAAAGTATCTTCAAACGGTAATAGTGAGAAACAGTTATACCCCGGCAAGGTTAAATTCTTGCCGGGATAGTCGAATTTTCATCCACCAGGCTGGATGAGAGCGAGGATTCGGAGGACCGGGACCGGGACCGGGACCGAGCCAGCCTGTCCGCCCATATCCGGCACCTTGCCCGCGCCCCAAAAACCCGATGCTGACAAAAAATAATCTCCTTTTCCTCGCAAAAATCTGCCTGTCCGCAGGGCTGATTTACTGGCTGCTCAGAGGGGCAGACCTGGAAACAATCTGGGAGATTGTTCGAACGGCGAATCCGGGAATCCTGCTGCTGGCATTTTTGATGTTCTATATCGGTTTTTCACTGATGGCATTCCGGTGGCAGATTCTGCTTCGTGTTGAGCAGATCAATGCCAGGTTCCTGTACCTGCTCAAGTCGGTCAATATAGCCGTGCTTTTCAATAACCTGTTGCCTTCGACCATAGGGGGTGATGCCTATCGCATGTATGATGTCTGGCGTCTTGGCGGAACAAAAACTAAGTCCGTTGCAGTGATCCTGATAGACCGCTTTCTCGGCATGTTTGCACTGGTCACTTACGGTGTGATTGCGGCAACAGTAAACCCCGAAGTCAGCGACGCAATACCCGGCCTATTTTTCTACCTGCTGGCCATCCTGGCGGCCATGCTGCTGTTTATCTGGATGGTGTTCGGGTCAGGGGCGGGAATTCTCGAATGGTTTCTTGCTATTGAAACCCGGCTGTTGTCGATCCCCCAGAAAATTGTAAGGAAAATCAGTGAAGCCCTGGCCCTGTACCGCGGCCGGGGTGATGTGCTGGTAAAGGCGTTACTGATTTCATACGGTATCCAGCTCAATGTAATTATTCATTTTATCCTGGTCGGATTGGCTCTTGGCATTGATATCCCGCCATCTGCCATGTTTATTGTCATCCCGCTAACGACCCTTATCATGCTGATGCCTGTATCGATTAATGGCATCGGGGTCAGGGAAGCCGCCCTGGCCTTTTTCTTTTCGCTGTACGGAATTGGTACCGAATCCGCTATCGCCTTTGCATGGGTATGGTTAGCAATGCTGCTTGCCCAGGGGATGGTTGGCGGGATTGTATTCATGCTCAAGCAGAACAGGCCCACCCTGTCCAGCATCGAAGACCTTCCCGAGAAAAAGGATATCTCGCTCTGATTCCGGCCGTCATTCCAGGAAATATGGAATTGTCCCGCCTGGCTCAACCCCATCACCGGTATGTGATATTCGAAAGGGGATGATTTCAACACCAGCCGCATGAGCGCTCATCAGCGCCTTGTGATAGTCAGGGTCAATAGCCGCAGCAGTCCGGAACAGCTCGCCTTCAGGGCGATTTACCGCAAACAGGATTATACTGCGATGGCCGCTGCAAACCGCGTGTTGAAGCAGCTCGAGGTGTTTCTTTCCGCGCGCGGTTACGGCATCGGGGAACTGCACAGTATTATCGTTGAGCAGGGTCGTGTTCTTTATCTCAACGTAGCAATCCCGCCTTGTGGGGCTGGTCAAAAGAAGGTCGAATCGTGACTTCCCGTACCCCGGCGCATTGTAGGCAGGCTCTCTTTGCTGGGACTGGTAATTCCCAAGATCCGCAATTGCGCCAGATGAAACAAAGGATGCGATGATACTGTTTACCCGGTTGGTGTTAACTCCGATCCAGCCGCGGCCCATGTCGACCCGCTCCAGAGTCCAGTCCAGTTTCCGTTTCGGGTTATCACTGGCACTGAGCTGGGCGGGTGCCCCGGGCGCCCAGCACCCGGTCATGGCTCCGGTATTGGCGCAGTGGGCGGTGACAGTTTCGCCGCAGTCAAGCCGGATATCAGCGAGAAACCGCTTGTAGCGCGACAGGATAACGCCGTGTGTAAGAGGTGGGAGCTTCAAGCGGGTTGCTGGAACCTGTTTTGCAGGGCGTCTACAGATTCGATAACATGAACCGGGGGATCACAGTCACGCGCCTGCATGACCAGCTGCACGGCGCGATCGAGGGCAACCTCCCGATGCCAGGCAAGATACCCGATTACTACCGAAGGAGAGCGCTGTTTTCCTGCGGTGCAATGTACGTATACACAATGCTGGTTCTGCAGCATGTCATTGAGAGTGCTGGCAGTGGCGGCAAGCCGGGATTTCAGCTCATCATCGTCGAAGTCGATAATCGGGGCACCGGTAGACAGCGATTTCGAGGCGGTGATATTCCCTCTCGAGCAGGGGCCAGTCAATACCGTTTACAGAGAAATCACGGTCAGTCTGCAGGTTCAGTACGGCGGTGATACCAGCCTGCTTGATGCGCGACACATCGATGATGCTTCCAGGGACAGGTGCCGACAAAGACGTCGTCCACAATCCGGTCAAAGTAAATCATCTGTCAGAATGTGGCGCGGGTCGAAAGATAGGCTTTTGTTTCTCCTTCGTCCGACAGGCCTTGTGCGATATCAAGTCTCACATCGGTACGCACAAATCGTTTCAGCTTCCAGCGCAGGCCGAAACCGATACCGTAGTTCAAATCCGAAAAGCTTGCATCACCGGGTTCCTCCCAAGCGTCTCCCATGTCGAAGATCAACGCCCCCCCGGAGGGTTTCACGATTAAAAATGGGACGAAGGTACTCGACATTAAAAATAGCGAACACGTTACCCTCAATAGCATCGCGATCATAGCCGCGTATGCCCCTGCTGCCACCAATTTTGAACTGGGGCGGACCCAGTATAGATTCGCTGATATACCCCAGCCTGAATTGCAGGTTGAGGTTCTGGTGTTCGATGTCGCCGACTGGCATGTATTTCCGGTAAAAGAAAAAGTGCCTGTGAAAATCAATATCGGAGCCGGTTACCTCGTCTGACACGGTTAGCTGATATCTAATATGGCGTCCGGACCGGCTCAGAAGCTTGTCGTGGACTTTATAAATATCCAGTTTAGCAGCAATCCCGTTGATCGTAACATCAGGCAACAGCCCGCCGTCACCGGAAATTAACTCATGATCATATTTTTCAAACAGAGGCCCAATCTGGAGATTTAACCCCTGGCTTGGACCTGACTTGTTGAACCAGCGCCCAACCAGGAACCTGAGCAGGGTCCTTTTCCTGTCATATTCCCCGGTTTGCTGGTCTATGGTTTCTTCCAGCCGGGTTTCCTCGTCAAGAGCGACCATCGAAAAGGAATAGGGTGTATTGACAATCCGTGGATAAGTGTACTCCCATTTTATCTGGGTTTCGTCCTCTTCATCTGCGTCATCGAACTTGCGATAGGCCACGGTAAACTTCGACTGCTGGTTGAGGCCAAACAGGTTGTCGGATTTCCATACAAGGCCTGTGGTGATATCGCCATCGCCATTCCGGTTCAACTTGGGCAGGATAAAATTGAAATGCTTTTCCTTTACCGTTATTTCGACGATGTATCCACCGTCAGGGCTTACAGTATTTTTTACCCCTACTTCTTCAAACAGGCCGAGGTCCTTTATCGGTTGGGCAGCCTGCTCGAGCATTTCTTCTGTGACCAGGTCCCCTTCCCGGAATGGCAGCTCCTGCAAAATAGTTACTGCCCGGGTCTTGTCGTTTCCTGTAATGTCTATTCGCTCGAGCACCAATTCCGAAGCGCTGGAAACATCCGGGTAACACAGTCCCGGGGCCAGGATTACCAGGCAAATTACACAAAGGCGGATGAATTTTGAACTGGCAGGAAACAAGTGATATCTGCAACGAATAAGTTTAGGGATGCAAGAGTATAGGGAGCAATATTTTTACAAGTTCAAAGACCTTATATCGGCCTTATTAATGGTGGTAATATTCCCTGAACCAACCGACTGCTATTTTGTCATATTGTGACTGGAATCGATGTTAATAAAAATTAATTCAAAACCAGTCGGCAAATGGAAAAGGCGAGAATGAATTGAAATGGCAAATACGGGAAACGCGCATCCTATCATAATTCGGGCGATCCATAACCAACAATGACTATGGCAACAACACCAGGGATAAGGGTTGGTACACTAGTGGTTTTGCTGGTGCTGGGCCTTGTTACCGGTTGCGCAACCACAGGATCCGAACAGACAGTCGTCACCAGCGATCCTTTTGAACGCGTGAACCGGTCCATACTTGTATTCAATCTTGAAACGGACCGTATATTTCTTAAGCCGATTGCAAGGGGATATGAACGTTTTATCCCACGCCCGGTGAGAAAAGGCGTCAATAATTTCTTCTCCAACCTGTGGGAACCGATGACTATTGTCAATGATCTGCTACAGGGCAAGTTCGTCTATGCAGCAAAGGACACAACACGCTTCCTTGTTAATTCCACTATCGGGATTCTTGGTATATTTGACGTGGCATCGGGCATGGATCTTAAGCGTCGCAAAGAGGATTTTGGACAGACCCTGGCGGTATGGGGTTTTCCATCGGGCCCGTACCTGGTTCTTCCGTTCCTGGGGCCGAGTAATATTCGTGATACTGCAGGCCTCGTTCCCCAGTTCCTGTACGCCGACGCGCTGCTTTATTTTGACTCGCCAGAATACTGGTATGCATTAGGGGCCCGGCTGGTCGACACCCGATCACGATTGCTGGGAGCGGACAACATTCTGGACCTGCAGCCGGACAAGTACCTGTTCGTGAGAGAAGCCTACCGGCAACAACGTATCAACCAGATCTACGATGGCGCGCCGCCCGGAGCAAACCGCGAGGAAACGGAAGATGCGCTCATAGACCAGTTGTTCGAAGATTAAAATCCGGTGGCCGTCTACGCAATTGGCGACATACAGGGCTGTGTCCTGCCATTCGAGGAGTTGCTTGAGAAACTGGAATTTGATCCCGACACGGACCAGTTATGGGTTACCGGTGATCTCGTAAACCGTGGGCCGGATTCGCTGCAAACCCTGCGGCTTGTTCGCAGGCTGGGCGATTGCGTAACAGCCGTTCTTGGAAACCATGATCTCCACTTTCTCGCCATCGTTGAGAGAATCCGGCGCGTTCGCCAGGGCGATACGCTAAAAAAGCTTCTCAAGGCGCCCGACATTGAAGAGCTGGCCCAGTGGATGCGTCACCTGCCATTAGCCCACTGCGACAAATCACTGAAAACGATCATGGTTCATGCCGGGGTTTATCCGGGATGGAAACGCAAACAGCTAATGGGGTACGCACAGGAAGTGGAATCGATACTGCGTGGTGAGGATTACAAAAAATTCCTCAGGAAAATGTACGGAAGACGGCCGGCCAAATGGAATCCGGACCTGGGGGACTGGGATCGATACCGGTTTATTATCAACACCCTGACCCGAATGCGTTACTGCGACCGGAAGGGAAACCTCAATTTCACCCAGAATGGACCACCCGGCAGCCAGCCGCGCAGGTATATACCGTGGTTTGAACATTCCAGAATGAAATGCAGGAAATGGAGAATTGTGTTCGGTCACTGGTCAGCGCTCGGCTACCTGCAACGGGGAAACATCATCAGCCTTGACAGCGGGTGCGTGTGGGGAGGAAAGCTAACAGCGATAAGGCTGGATGGCAAGTTCCAGGCGCCGTGCTGGCAGCTCGAATGTGGTGGATAGTGTTCCCTATGCCCGGCAAGGTACCGCCTGCACCGGCAATGCGAACTAAAAGACAATGTTGCCGGGATCGGCTACTATCTTCATCTTTACAGTAAAATCCGCACACCGCGAAAATGAATAAATATACCGAACGCCTGCTCCAGTTCCTGTCAGAATCCCCGACACCCTTCCATGCGGTTTCAAACCTGTCGCAAGTCCTGGACCAGGCAGGATTTACCCGGCTTCATGAAAAAGACCCCTGGCAGTTACCGGCATCAGGCGACTTTTATGTCACCCGCAATGACTCTTCGCTGATTGCTTTTCGACTGGCCGGAAACCCGCAGGAGACCGGCTTCAGGATGATCGGGGCCCACACTGACAGCCCATGCCTGAAAATAAAACCCAATGCCATTACCTGCAACAATGGATATGCAAAGTTCGGTGTTGAGGTTTATGGTGGGGCGCTTCTCAATCCCTGGTTTGACAGGGACCTAGGCGTAGCAGGCCGGGTTACGGCAAAGAATCGCAAGGGAGAATTGCGGAATTATTTGATCAATGTAGACCAGCCGGTTGCCTTTGTCCCCAGCCTGGCCATACACCTCGACCGCGAAGTGAATGATAAAAGGAAGATAAACCGGCAAAAACACCTTCCGGCAATACTCTGCCGCACAGACAGCAAGGGCCTGAAGTTCGAAACAATACTGGCAAAATGGGTCAGGAAACAGCATCCAGGAGCGGCAAGAAGCAAAATTCTTTCCTTTGAATTATCGCTCTATGATTGCCAGCCGGCCCGACTGGTGGGCCTCGAGAGTGAATTTATTGCATCTGCCCGGCTTGACAACCTGCTAAGTTGTTTTGCTGCGGTGGATGCCCTGACTCGGTCCCGTAAAAAAGGCAATCATGTGATCGTGTTGAATGATCATGAGGAAGTGGGCAGCGCATCGACGAGTGGCGCCGAGGGGCCATTCCTGCAGTCGGTTATAAGCAGGATTTGCGGTGATGAAGAGATCATGCTGCGTGCTCTCGACTGCTCCATGCTGGTATCCGCAGACAACGCCCATGGTGTTCACCCCAACTATGCAGAAGTCCACGAACCGTCCCACCAGCCGCTGATAAACAGTGGTCCGGTAATCAAGATCAACAATAACCAGCGTTATGCCACCAACAGCGAGACCGAAGGGCTGTTCAGGTCGGTTTGTGAATCTGTTCGCGTTCCATGCCAGACGGTGGTAGTCCGATCAGATATGGCATGCGGATCCACCATCGGGCCAATTACGGCGACCCGGCTGGGAGTGCGTACCGTAGACATCGGGGTACCCCAGCTCGGAATGCACTCAATTCGCGAACTGGCTGGAGAAAAGGACCAGCAATACCTGGCGAGAGCCCTGAGAGGATTCCTGAATTTTAGCGACTGGCCGTTCTAGCCCGGATTTTTCATGAAGGTCTAATGGCGGAAGGACAAACTGTAACAGCACCAAAATTATAATAAGTTTATCTATTAGAATAGATCAGCTAATTTTCAAATCCTGATCCGCCGTCATGAATTATTCGGGCCAGGTTTCTCCGGCCCGGGATAAAATCCGGGGGAAAGCCGTAGCATCCAGTACAGCCAGGTGCTCCAGCAACTCCCTGCATGACAGAGGCTTATCCATATTTATCAGGCCAACGCTATGGGCAAGGTGGCCAACCAGCGTGGCGGCGGGCTTTCCCATATCGGTCCATTGCTGCAAAGAATGTGAGCCGTCTCTCTTGGACAGTCGTCGAGCCTGGTTATCGTGCATTAGCGGAACGTGCCAGAAGTTGGGCCGGTCGTAGCCAAGTGTGTCAAACAGGGCCAACTGCCTCGGTGTTGAGTCCACCAGGTCGGCACCGCGTACCACGTCAGTTACACCCATCATCGCATCATCAACCACGCTGGCTAGCTGGTAAGCAAACAACCCGTCTTTTCGCTTGACCACAAAATCACCAACCTCGGTGGCGAGGTCCTGCTGCTGGTTTCCAAGAACCAGGTCGGTAAATTCAAGCACCTGGCCCTCGACCAAAAACCGCCAGGCTGCATCGGCAGCCCCGCTATCTGAAGCAGGCGGCCGCAGTTGCACGGGGTCGGGCCTGCAGGTTCCCGGATAAACCGATACCGGCTGATCCATGTGCGGGGCGCTCTGGGCCATTGCAATGTCCCGCCGCGAACAGGTGCAGGGGAAAACCAGCCCCATTTCTTTTAGCCGGTCAAATGAATCAGCATACAAGTGGGTACGCAGGCTTTGCAGGTAGGGCGGGTTTGCTCCTCCGATATCCGGCCCTTCATCCCAGTCCAGGCCCAGCCACTTCAGGTCCGTGATTACCTGCTGTAAGGATCCCGGCTGGGTTCTTGCCAGGTCAAGATCATCGATTCGGAGAATAAATTTCCCCTCGCACAGGCGTGCCTGCAGCCACGCCAGCAAGGCAGTGCGAATGTTGCCGAGATGAAGCCGGCCAGTCGGGCTGGGGGCATAACGGCCGCAAGCCATGCGCTCAGGCCCGGATCAGCAAGCAGTCCGGGCAAGCAGCCAATTGGCATGTTGCGGCGGCAGTCATCGGCTGTTCTTTACCATGTAGTCCACGATCAACATTAACTGTGCATCGGAGAGACTGGCAAACCCGCCTCTCGGAGGCATGACCCCGGTTTCCCCGGCATAGCCATTGATAGCACTTTCGTAGAGGGCGTCCATGCCTTTCTCGATGCGCTTCTTCCAGGCGTCAATATCCCCCAGCCTGGGTGCGCCGGCTATACCAAATCCATGACAGGCGGTGCATAGCGATTCAAAGTCTGACTTGCCATCGGCGGCAGCCCTGGCCGGCACAATCGTGAACAGTAAAAATACCGCTGTGGCCAGAGTGACTGGCACAACTATCCACAATCGGGCATGCATTAGCGGCGGTCAATAAGGGCGATAACCAACTGGTCGCTGGCACCGGATCCAGCCAGCAACTGCAAATAACTGGCCGGAACACCGAATGTTACAAACCAATGACTGATTGATTGTGCCCATTGGCGACCCGAATCGCCGCCGGGGTAGCGTATTTCCACCCGGATTCTGTCATCTTCATCAAATTTTTCGAGTATGGACCGAAACTGCGGCAATGCCAGAACACTGGCACCATTTTCATAGGATGGCCAGTCTTTGCGCATGACGGTTTCGGTGTGTTCGGAAAACGGTATTGCCGACATTGAGGCAAACACAGCCGCGGCAAAAATTATCAGTTTAAGGGCACGTAACATGGGAATGAGCCGGGAATGATCATATCGAATTATTAGCCACAGTTTACAACAGTGAGATGCGGGACAGTTACATTAACACTACGTCATATTGTTCCTGGTGGAATGCCGAGTCGACCTGAAGCTTGATTTCGCCCTGGATAAAGTCTTCGAGGTCAGCAATTCCGGTGGATTCCTCTTCCAGCAAAAGATCAATGACCATTGGATTGGCCACCACAAGGTATTGCGATGCATCAAACTCTCTGGCCGCCCGCAGAATTTCACGAAATATCTCGTAACAGACAGTCTCCGGTGTTTTCAGGATGCCGCGGCCGTCACAGGAGGGACAGGATTCTGTTAGCAGGTGTTCAAGGCTCTCACGGGTTCGTTTGCGGGTGATTTCTACAAGCCCCAGTGAAGTCATGTCGTTTATCGATGTCCGGCTATGGTCGCGTTCGAGCTCACGCGTGAGGGTGCGCATGACCTGGTCAGAGTGCTCCGACAGGGCCATGTCGATAAAGTCGACAATGACAATACCGCCAATATTTCTAAGTCGCAGCTGGCGCGCAAGGGTCGAAGCAGCTTCAAGGTTAGTTTTAAAAATGGTTTCTTCGAGATTGCGCGTGCCGACGTAACTTCCGGTATTTATATCTATTGTGGTTAGTGCTTCGGTCTGGTCAACAATCAGGTGGCCGCCAGATTTTAACGGCACCTTGCGCTGCAAGGCCTTTTGAATTTCGTCCTCGATGCCGTAAAGGTCAAATAGCGGCCGGGCACCGGGATAGTGCTCAATCCTGTCAATCACTTCGGGAATCAGGTCCTGGACAAATTCCCTGACATGGTCACAGGTTTCCCGGGAATCAATCAGGACTTTATCTACACGCTCCCAGTCGAGGTCACGCACCAAACGAGACGCGAGGGGTAAATCCTGGTGAACAAGGGCGGGTGCCCTGGCTTCACGGGTGATCCGGGTTACCCGTTCCCAGACCCGTTTGAGCAGTTTCATTTCCGAGCCGAGCTCTTCCCCGGATGCGTTTTCACCCGCTGTTCGTAAAATGTATCCACCTTGTGACCGGGTCGAAGAAATCTGCTTTTTGAGCTGATCGAGCAGGGCGGCTCTGCGTTCGGCTCCCTGGATTCTATGGGAAATACCCACATACTCACCCTCTGGCAGTAGCACGATATTGCGCGCAGGAATACTGATCTGCCCGGTAAGTCGAGCACCCTTGCTGCCAATAGGATCCTTGATGACCTGGACCTGTATGCGCTGTCCCTCGGATAACAGCGAAGAGATGCTGATTGTCGGGTCATTCTGCTGATAGTGAACTTCTTCATCATTGCGGGGCACAAGATCCCGTGCATGCAGGAATGCGGTTCGTTCCAGGCCGATGTCGATGAAAGCGGCCTGCATTCCCGGTAATACCCGGGCCACCACCCCAAGATAAATATTGCCCGTGATTCCCCGGTTGCGTGACCGCTCAATAAAGATTTCCTGGACCATGCCGTTTTCAACCGTGGCGACCCGGGTTTCCTGGGGAGTTATGTTTATGAGAATTTCTTCGCGCATTATTTACCGAACAAGAGCTGGTGGGTATGCCATAGCGGCAGACCCATTACCCCACTGTAACTGCCCTCAAGCCGGGCCACAAAACTGCCCGCAGGTCCCTGGATACCATAGGCCCCGGCCTTGTCGTAAGGGTCACTGGTGTCACAGTACTGAAGTATGGTCCGTTCATCAAGAGTCCTGAATGTTACCCGGGATTTACACAACAGGGTTGTGCAGCCGCTGCTTTGTGCAAGAGTAACTGCGGAGTAGACGCAATGGGTAACACCAGACAACATTTTCAGCATCATTATGGCTTCTTCGCGGTCCCGGGGTTTTCCCAACACCGTGTTGTCCAGGGCCACTGCGGTGTCGCCACCGAGTACGCGCATTTCCGGCAATCCTTGTCGGTACACAGTCGAAGCCTTAAGTTGTGCCAGGCGCAAAGTCATTTGTGCCGGGTCTTCATTGTCAAGTATCCTCTCATCAATGTCAGCATCGGCAACCTCAAACTCAAGGTCGAGCAGTTTCAGCAGCGACCTGCGGCGCGGGGATGCAGAGGCGAGGACGAGCTTCATGGTCATCTGTGGTAGGGAGAACCCTGGAGAATGGAATAGCTGCGGTAAAGTTGTTCTGCCAGTATGACCCGTACCAGCGGATGGGCAAAAGTCAATTCCGACAACGACCATACATCATCGGCCGCAGAGATGAACCGGGAACCCAGTCCTTCTGGTCCACCAACCACCAGGGCAACGCAGTCAGAGGCGTCTATCCATCCCCGCATTTTCCCGGCCAGTGCCATGGTCGACCACGACTGGCCAACCCGGTCAAGGGCAACAATCCGGCTACAACCGGCAACGGCAGCAAATATTTTTTTCTCCTCATCCCGGGCAATTCTTGCCAGGTCTGCGTTTTTGCCGCGCCGTGTCGCGGAAATTTCAATAAGCTCAAGGCTGGCGCGGCCGCTGATTCGCTTTGCGTATTCGAGGTAGCCCTGGTTAACCCACCCCGGCATCCTGTCGCCAACAACAACCAGAGATAGTTTCAGCATACAGTTGTCGCTTCACTTTCAGGAACAGGCTTTCTCAGGATGAGGCTTCCCTGGCAGGGTCTTCCGGAGCCGCTGACCCGGCCAGGTTGCTGAAGGTTTCATCCCACAGGCTTTCCAGGTCGTAATGTTTGCGGGTTTTGTCGCGCATGATGTGAACCACAACATCAACGAAGTCCACCAGCACCCAGTTCCTGGATTCTTCACCCTCCATGCCGAGAGGTTTGAAGCCCTTATCAGCCATGAATTCCAGGACGCGGTCAGACAGGGTTTTGACATGGCGATCGGAAGTTCCGGTGACAACTATCATGTAATCGGTGATGTCGGTCAGCGGCCGTACATCCAGGGTTTTGATGTCCATGCCCTTGGCATCTTCAAGGGCGTCGATCACTGCATCACACATCATGCCGGATTCCGGCGGGGGCTTTTTAACTCGCTTGTTCACTTAATGATCTCATTTAAGACTCTGTTTCTATGATTCTCGTTCTGAATAGTTCATGTACAAATTGTTCTCGCAGATATAATTCCACACCGGCGCGGGCATCATTGCCCCGACGTCAAATCCCCGGGTAATTCCGTAACGGATTTCAGTTGCGGAAACGGTATTGGGAGGAACATCGACTTCAAGGATTTTTCCTGCACGACTGGATTCAAACGCATCCACATCATTGATTCGCGCACCGGCCCACCAGTCGGGCAGTGGATTCGGGGTACTCCAACCGGGCCGCCCCATGACGACAAAATGAATCATCCCGAGCAGATCACGCCAGCGATACCAGCTCTCCAGGCTCGCCAGGGCATCAACCCCAATGATGAAGCAGTAGCGTCGACCGGGGAAATCAGCCATAAGTGATTTTACCGTATCATACGTATAGGATGGCGGGTTTCTATGCATCTCCCTTTCATCAACCGTAAACCGCGGCAAATCCCGGATAGCCAGGGATACCATTTCGAGCCGCTGCCGGGAACTGGCGTGGGGCTGGTTTCGATGGGGGGGCGAAGCGGATGGAATAAATACGACCTGCTCCATGGCGCATTTATCGGCAATGTGTTTTACAGTGTCCAGGTGGCCATTGTGGATGGGATCGAATGTGCCGCCGAATATTCCGTACAGGGTTACGCTCATTGAAAAAGACTATAGCATCGATTCAACCAATGGTCGAATGCGCGTTTGGCAGGGCAGGGCAGGGCGTTAGTCAAACAGGGGCAGGATTTCAGCCTGTATTTCCGGACTGTTCCAGTCCCGGGCGCCGACGCCTCCAAAAGCAAACAGGCCATCGCGATCGACTATCATTGTGGTGGGCAATCCCTTCACATGGTACTGGTCTGCTACTTTTCCTCCCGGATCCAGGAGCAGGGGAAAACTGAATTCAAAGCCGGTACGTTGCAGAAAGATGTCGATGTCCTCCTGGTTCTCAGCCATGTTTATTGCCAGTATTTCAAATGGCCTGTGGACAAAGGACTCTTTCAGCTCTTGCATTGCCGGCATTTCCTCGATACAGGGCGGGCACCATGTCGCCCAGAAATTGATCAGCACCACCTTGCCGCGGTGATCTTCCAGGGCAACCAGGTTTCCGGTGGAATCAAACAGGGTGAAAAGGGGGGCCTCGGAAGGCATATTTACCTGGGCGCTGGCCGTACCTGATGAAAAAAGGATCCAGCAAACTAGCAGCACGGAAAAGCATAACAGTCCAGCAGACCAATTCCGACAGGGCTTTAACCGTGTATTCAGTCCCTGGGTCACACCAGTCCCGGGAGAAGGGTTGCGGCCAGTACGGTAATCAGGCCCAGCACCAGATTGACCGCCACCAACTGCCGGATAGTGCCAAGGGCGAAATCCGCAACTTCCCACTTCTCCTCCTCGACGCCACGGCACAGGTGCCTGAAAGGAGCGGAATAAATGAATTTGAATATCGCCATCATGAGGATGCCGGATGCCATCATTATGTATATATGCCAGCCAATTGCAGTGAACCCCCCCATCAGGCTGATCATCACGAATCCGGTTGCAAGCAGGGCGACAATACAAATCCAGACCCAGGTAAAAAACAGTTTCAGGGTCTTGATCCATATACTGAGACGTAATTCACGGTCAATTGTTCCCAGGGCAGGGCGCAGGACAACATAGGCAAAAAACATCCCGCCAAGCCAGATGACAGCGGCGAGAACATGTATAACGGAGGCAATTTTTATCATAATTTGTCAATCAATGGGAAAGCCGGCATGGTGCAGGGACGGTATGTGGTCAGGACCTAGCTGCGGGTTTCTGTGATCTTGAATTTCCAGCGAACAGACCCCTGGGGCTGGGCAGCACCAAACGATGTGGTCTTCGAAACATCCCGTGCCTGGGCGGGTGGAATCCTCAGGATAACGCGCTCCTCTTGCTGTCCTATTACGCTGCAGTCATCATCCGAATCACCCGGGCAGTCCAGCATAGTGATACTGACTATGGACTCCCTCAGTTCGATCGAGTCATTGGTATTGTTTAAACGGGCGCTGAAACGATAGCCGCCGCCATAGGACGCGGTCATAATCGGGTTTTCAATTACTATATCCTCTACCGGCAACCTGGAACGGGTAATGGTTGCAAAATCCGTTGTGGTAAAAACAATGGCAGTTGCACCAATAACCAGTACCCCGAGGGTGGCGAACGCGATTTTCGGGAAATAGCGTGATAGATAAATCAGGGCAGCACCTATGACTGCCAGTAATACCCACTGCATATTGAATCCATCTTTGAGTAGTCGATAATTATAAAATAGCGGTTCGAATCGAAATTCTCAAGCTATTTCAGGGTCTGTGCCTAGCCTGAATAATTCATGAAGGCGGAACAGGATTTAAAAAATAGATAATCTATTCTAATAGATAAACTCATAATTGTTAATTTGGTACGGTTACAGTTTGTCCTTCTGCCATTAGACCCGAGAGGCTTAGCCAAATTGACCCTAAGTGTCAGACCTTCATGAAATATCCGGGCTAGCCTCCGATGTTTGATTTCACTCCTCATGGCATACCGCCTCGATATCATTCCCGTCCGGGTCGATCACAAATGACGCATAGTAGGTGGCATGATACTCTGGTCTCAGCCCGGGTCCGCCATTGTCTTCGCCCCCCGAATGCAGGGCGATGCGGTGAAAATCATCGACGGCCGGACGATCGACAGCTGCGAATGCAACATGCCGCCCGGCAACCTGTTTCCGTGTTTCAATAATCCAGAACGTTGCCTTCCCAGAAGAGCCGAATGCGCAGACTTTCCTGCCCGGGAACTGTTCATCGTCTTCTACCCGGAATTCGGCCTGGATACCATGACCAAGTGATGTGAATACGGCTTCGTAGAAAGAACGGGTCTTGTCGAAGTCGAGGGCATAAATACTCATGTGGTCAATCATGACCTGTTCTCCCTGAAATTTGTTGTACCAGTATACGCATTTTACATTCAATTACCGGCCGACCCACTGAAAATGGAGCTTGGTTGACTTACCGCTAAACAACGTCCACCCGTCGCTCCGCAATATTGCCGGATCGGTAACAATTTCGACTACAAATCCGCCCGTGCGTTCAGTTTCGGCCACCGGGGGCCAAGGTAAAAACTTCCACATCGTCGCTGCCCGGAGTTATCTTCCCGAATCGGTTGAACCGAAACCCCAGCCGGGAAAGCAGTTTTTTGGAATCGTGGTTTGCTGTGCTGACGATCGCAAGCACGGTATCCAGGGCCAGTGTTGTTTCAGCGTAATCCAGCACCACAGATGCCGCTTCGAAGGCATAGCCCATGCCACGGAATTCCTCAAGCAGGGCAAATCCCAGGTCGCAGTGATCGAGTTCATCCCTGTTAAGGAGCCCAGCCATACCGATTGGCTGGCGGGACTCGATTAACTCCACAAGCCACAGCCCATAACCATGTTCTCGGTAGCTGGATATGGGACCGGATTTGAGATAGCCGGCGGCATCTGCAAGATTGCGTACACCGCGGTCACCAATGTAACGGAGAAATGCCGGGTCATTGAGCAATACCTGGACAAACCCGGCATCCTTGAGCAAAAATTCGCGAATAACCAGGCGCGTCGATGAAAACCGGAAGGCGATTACTATTTCCCCTTTGCTGAAAACAGGGCGCACAGTTCGGCATCGGCGATTTGCTGGCGAGCGTATTCGAAAGTCCCCTGTTCCAGCATTTCCCTTGCTGCCGCTCTGACAAGGCCAAATGTCGCCCGCGCCAGGGATCCACCGATACTGATTCGAGCGACCCCCGCATCCCTTAGTTCGGCCACGGAAATGGGTTCTCCACTCAGCCCCATCACCACGTTCAGCGGGCCATCCACCTCCCACACCATCGCCCGGATGGTATCAATATCGCTGATGCCTGGGACGAAAAGACAGTCTGCCCCCGCTTCACGATAGCGGTTTAGCCGCCTGACCGATTCGTTGAACGGATCGGCATGGCCGGTAAGATAGCATTCAGCCCTGGCGGTCAGGGTAAATGGATAACCCAGGTCACCGGTGCCCTCCCTGGCTGCCTGGATTCGCTCCGCGCCCAGTTCGATATCATAAAGCGGTTTCCCTTCATCACCGCAGTGGTCTTCTATGCTCGCCCCGGCCACTCCAGTGGCCACGATTTTCGCCATATTTGCAGCCACGGCATCAGCACTATGGCCGTAGCCATTTTCGGCGTCCATGCTCACAGGAATCCCCACAGACCGGACTATGCTGCTGGTTTCTTCAAGAGCAGTGTCCAGGGAAATATCCCCGACGTAATCCGGCACAGCGCGGCTGAAAGCAATGCCGGCGCTGGTGGTCCCGATGGCGCTGAATCCAGCCTCTTCAAGCAGTACGGCACTTCCCGGGTTCCAGGCATTTGCCATAATGAAGGTGTTTCCACTGAGGTGCAGATGACGGAATTTGTTGGCTTTATCGTGCATACTGTAATCGAAGAAGTGATTTGTGATCGTTGTCACCAGATGCTACCGTGACCGGGGCCTCGATGCCATGGCCCTGCATTAAAAGATTCAGCAAACGGCAAAGGTCCAGGCATTATTTCACCAATTCTCCTGGGGTGGTGTCCACCAGGGCCTGGTGCAGGGTTTACGAGGCTGATTGATGGACTCGCTCGACAACCGAGCGATCAATTTCGTCCAGGCTTTCAACCACCAGGGCGGCACCGCTAAAGGCATTTTCATGCCGGGGCATAAACGAATCCGGGCAGACTATACACCTGATTCCCGCCGCGCTGGCTGCCTGCAGACCGGCGGGTGAATCCTCCAGGGCAATGGTGTTATTTGCGTTGGCATTCATCCGCTCAAGCGCTTCGGTGTATACATCCGGATAGGGCTTGGACCGCGGCACCTCTGTACCTGAAAGCAGCACTTCGAAGCAGTCCGCGAGAGCGAACTTTTCCAGGCAGCTCCGGATCGATTCCGGACGCGACCCGGATGCCACAGCCAGCGGGTAGTGACCGGCCAGTTCAGTGACCAGCGCCCGGGCCCCCGGCTTGATCTGCAGGTGTTCCTGTATCAGTCGGTCGTAGATTTCTTTCTTTGCGCTACGTACTTCGTCGGCATCAAGATCCAGCCCCCGGGAACGAATCCAGCGCTCGGCGGAGGCTTCAGCTTTATGCCACTGTACCCAACCCTGCATGTCGAGGTCGACGCCGAACTGGCGAAATGCGGTCCGGTAGGCGGCAAACTGCAGGGACTCGGAATCGACAATCAATCCGTCAAGGTCAAAAATGATGCATTCGAGCATATCTGGTTCAGGGTAAGTTGATTTTGTTCTATGGTGTCTGCTTGATGACTTCTCACATTAATTGCTTCACACAAATGGTGATACAACAACGCCTGGTCGACCATCTGTCCAGTATCGACCCTGACCAGTTCACCGAGGGAGAGGGGCAGGTGCCGGGCATATTCGTGCATCCAGCTTTCCACGCCAGTGCGGGTCCTGGCACCGTCAGCATGGCCGGGATGGCGTAATCGTGCCTTAAAACGCCGCGTGGCTTCCTCGACCGGGCAATGGCAGAATAACTCGATTACCTGTGGAAAAGCAGCAGCCAGCCAGTTGCTCGGGGTGCCGGAGCTCCCCGTGTCCGCGAGCGGCCTCCAGTGGGAAACCAGCACCACCCGGCACAGGGATTCGGCGTCTTGCTGGAAGTAGGGATCACTTTCACGGCTCAGCTGCTGGCGCCAGTCCGGGCCACCTGTACCCCGCCCCTCGAACAGGGATTCGAGGTAGTTGTCTTTGTCAAGCAGGGGAATGTCGAAAAGGGCAGCGACCTGTTGGCCCAGGGTGCTTTTACCGGATCCCGGCAACCCGGTTACGGCAATGCAGAATTCGCCGCTGGTCGAGGTGCTTTTTGTCACGGGCACTTTTCCAGGAAAATATCGCCCTTGCCGTCCCTGGAAACCCGTATCGCGAAATCGAATCGATCGATCTCCAGGCACAGGTCAAAGTCAGATGCCGGGGACCAGGGTTTTGCCGGGTCAAAGAATCGCTTCGAAAACGGCGAATTCAACAGCGTGCTCCGGATTGAAGAAACATCAAACTCTTCATCCCTGATGAGGGCCGCGAGATACTGTGCGCAAAGGTCATCTTCATCGCTATGCCGGGTCGCTTCCAGGCCCATTCTCACCAGGGTTACCTGGCCCGGGTGGTTTGAGCGGATTTGGCGCGCTGTCGCTGCGGCATTGACAAACGATCCGGTCAGGATTGTGTCAGCGCGGTGGGCATTGACTATTCCCTGGGTTCCCGCGTGGGTGGTGTGGATCAGGGTCCTCCCGGCGAGGTCAGCGCCCAGGATTTCGGTGGGGGAATTGCCGTAATCGAAACCGTCCAGTTTCCTGCCACCCCGTTCGCCGACCAGGACCAGCTCCGCATCGTTATCCCGGAGCTCTTGTGCATGCTCGATGTCGCCTACCGGAATTATCCGGCTTGCCCCGTTCGCGAAGGCATAGCAAGCCACCGAGAAAGCCCGGAAAACGTCGATAATTACGACCGTCCCACGGGCATTCCTGGCGCCTTCGACAAAATCCGCAAAACTCACTTTCACGGCGTTGTCCAGTTTTTTCGTTGCGCCTGAAGCAATGTGCTATCCCCTGAGAACTGACAGCCCGTGCTGAAAGTTTACTGATCAACCAAATCGCTGTTTCTGCCACAGTCAAACCGGGGCAGGGAATCGTGGATGTCGTACCACGAGGCTTTTGAGCCGACAAAAATATGGGCGTCCGGTTGCCGGGATATTTCGCTGTCCAGGGTGCCGAGAGCAAACTCGACTACTTTCCCGGAATCATTGGAGGGCGCGAAAGTCATGCTGGAGCCACACTTGCCGCAGAATTGGCGAGTGGTTCCATTCCCCGCAGTGAAACTGATTAACTGCTCTTCCCCGGCAACCCATCGAAAGTCGGCGGCTTTCGCCTCCCCCAGGGTGGCAAAGGCAGCACCATGGAATTTTCGGCACATCGAGCAATGGCAATGACCCACTTTTGGCCCGATTTCGTCGACTTCATATTTGATGGAGCCGCACAGGCATTGTCCGGTACTGGGTTCATTCATAACAGCAATTCCGTTGAAGTCAGGCCTGCAGATTATAGAACCAATTGCTGCAATTCAGGAGTTAAACCCGGGTCAGTCAAGCGCGACCACACACGGATGACCCTCGCTTGCACTTTCATGGTACAGGTCATCGAGGTAAATCTGCAATTCTGATTGATGCAGATCGGCGGGTACTGCAACATCGTGTACGGGAATTCGAATCCCCGCGCCGGTTTCCCGGAGCAGGACCCACTGTCCATCCCGGCGCTGCACGGTCATTACTGTGCCGAACACATCGAAGCGGATAGACTGGACTGCATCAGCTGTCGTCATCCAATTCTCCGCCGATTTGTGCCCGCACCTGCCGGGTGGATTTAACCCGGCAGTATTCCCAGTTAAGGCTGGCCAGGTTGGTGTTGTGGATTTGCTCTGCAGTGTACAGCGACCCATCGTGACGAAGCGGTGAGCCATGCTCGACTGAGCGGTGCTGGATGTGTATCACGAGCCAACTCTGATCCTGGAATTGGGACAATAGCAGGGCATGTCCGCTTCCGCGTCAGGATTATTGCGCCAGCCCAGGGACGGTTCATCCAGTTCCGTTTGAACATCAATGCGAAGTGGCGCCGAATTTTTCAACTGAAAGCAGCCATCAGGTCACTACAGGATGTTTAGTTAAACGCTGTATGATCGTGTTCGGTGCTTCTGAGCTGCATTTTCCATAAATACCCTCGTTAAAGTGACGATTGCTGTAATGAAATCTGTATACCAGGTTAACAAATTTATCGTCACACCATCGGGAATCATACATGAGCCGATCCCTGTTTCGCATAATGAAATTTTTGTTTCCCATGGCAATATGCGACAGATTGTGGTCTATGCTGGAGTTACTGCCAACCTTCCTTCCCGACCATGATGACACAGTACTCATTAGGCCGGATGGTTTATCGCATAGCAACTCATAAAGGCTTAAATAAAATGTTAGCTCGGCATTATCGAAAAATTCCAGGAATTGCCTGTTGGAACCCGACCATAAGTTAAAGGTGCGGATTATGGAAATCAATGATCTGTCGGTATCTTGTTTGCTAACAAGTGACTTCACGAAGTTACGTGAGTCCTTGATTGAGAATATAATGAACAAATCATCTCTCGAAAATCCGGACTCATCGAGTACCTGAATCAGTGTTTTCAGGTAATTAAGAGACTTGGACGAATCTAGTACTATTGTCTCGTCCCCGCATTTTTCCCTTACATATTCCAACAGTATGCGGTATTTTTCTACAGGAGGTCGGTCGGATAACAATCCATTCAGATAATTGATACCCGCCCAGAAGTCACAATCATTCCATGTACTTCCGCAAGAGCAAATATTTACATCGGAATAGGTTCCCCATTTTGCCATGTACTGGGCCATGTGGGCCGGGGAAAAGAACTGGCCAATTTCACCCAGGGCCAAAAACCCCGGGTTCTGGCTCAATAGCTGGCTGGTAACGGTGGTACCGCTGTGTTCGAGTCCGGCAATGTAGATCAATTTCATCGAGTATTTTCAGCAAAGTCTCTATTGAACCGGGATAGCTTACAATATTCCGGATCAAGGGTTACAGAATGGATTTTGCGCTCTTCCTGGCTGTCATGCGATCCAGCCATTGGGTGACGAGAGGGTATCCGCCGAGCAAGGTTTTTCCATCCGGCGCCCGGCCAAAGCAGTCCAGCATGGGGAGACCGTGCAGGTCGGCCAGGGATAGTGCATTGCCGGCCAGGAAATCGCTTTCCCCCAGCCACGATTCAAGCTCGGTAAGTACCGTTTCAGTTTGTTGGAGCGCCGCGGCAATCACGTTTTGGTCAGGGCTTTCACCGTATTTGGGAAGTTCTACTTGCTGAACATACACATCCCAGACCATGGGACGGTAGGAATAGGAATCAAAAACACCAATGACCTGGTTCATTCTGGCCCGTAGCACCGCCTGGGCGGGTTGCAGCGTCGGCCCATCAAACTGTTCGTCGATATAGCGGGTGATAGCCGCTGTCTCGTACAGGGTCAGCTCCCCGTGGATGAGGCAGGGAATTCTGCCAAAAGGGTGCAAGGCAAGATAGGTCGCGGGTGGGCCATCATCAGTGAAAATATCGACTTCCTTGATTTCGTAAGCGATGCCTTTTTCTTCAAGCACCAACCGGGCAATTCGCGTGTAAACGCTCTGCTCCAGGCCAACCAGGGTGATATCAGGCATAGGCCCCGTTAATCTCCTGTTTCCAACCAATAGGGTGGTGCCGGGAAGCGCCCAGTTCCATGGCGGAAGCCAGCGGTCTGCGCCTTGTCCTGAATCATTTGGAAAGCTCTGAAACCATCAATCTTTGTGTGTTGGACTACTAGGGTAAATCATGATCGAAAACGGGTACTCCGGTTTCATCCAGGCAAATCCAGTTTGCACGGGACGCCCAGTGTTCATGGGCCTGGGGTAAAAGAGGTAGCGGGCTGTCCAGGGCGCCAGCCGGAATAAGGGCGTGATCGCCGCTTCGGGTTAGTCGCGGTAACGGGCTTCCACACTGCGGGCAAAACGAGGTAGCAAAACTCGATGCCTGTTCCAGGTCCCAACGCCTGAGAGTTTCCGCCCCCCGGGTCCACACCAGCTGGTCAGGCGCAGTAACCAGCACTGAAGTTCGGCCGGCCCCGCTCGCTTTACGGCATCGCTGGCAATAGCAATGGGTGAAGGTGTCAAAAGGGGGCACAATTTCAAATGTGATGTTTCCACAAATGCAGCTGCCGCTCAGGTTCATGGCCGGGCTCTCCTGTTAATGCATTTCATGACTGGTCTCACCTTTCTGCAGCAGATCCGTTGGTGGTGAGTACACTTCATAGTCATCGGGCCCATCCCGGTAACCGTCAATCTTAACCGAGCCCAGGGGGATTCCGGATAGGGCGGCGCTGACGACATGCCTGTTGTACAACCCCACGTCGCTGTTTTGCAGGTACTCATCCACGGGCATCCACACGGCTTCACTGATCTCTGCCTCGTCGATCACGATATCATATCCGAGTGGTGTCAGCAGGCACACAGCGTAGATATTCGAAGTACCAAATTGTCCGCTGTGATGGTGACGAAACCCGACCAGCCCCTGGAACTCTGTGCGGATTCCGGTTTCTTCGAACACTTCCCGTACCACGCCATCCGCTATATGTTCTCCGGGCTCCAGCATCCCGCCCGGTAACTTGTAGTGGCCCGGCCTGAATTCCCGGTCGCGTCTTTCCACCACGGTCAGTATATTTTGCTGCGGTGAAATCACGATGCCGCCGGCGCCAATGGTGTGTGTGGCAAAAGACGGAATAGCGGCGGATTTAACCAGGCGCCGCACCATCATGATCTCGGACCCCGTGCAATGGTGATACGCGAACCCGTGGCTGATTGCGGCCGGGACCAGGTGAGCATGGGCGGCGGGAAAGAAAAGCCACACCAGCCTGATATTGTCCGATGTCCAGTGTTGCAGCGAATTCCCCAGCATTTCCTCGAATTCCTTGATGCCAACAGGCAAGGTGTCCGGGTGTATGTAAATACCGTCATACTTGTTTCGGGTGGCTTGCAGCAGGGTCATGTGCGGTAACTGGACATGGTTGGCCATTCGCGCGTTTGCTGCTGCGGGGAGCGGGTTTTCGTCATCTGTTTTTCCTGATTCCCGGGAGCATGTAGATTATTCACCGGCTATTGCCAGGACATGGGCGTCGATACGGTGGCGAATGGTGAATCGCTCCGGTGCTATCTCTTTCAGCATTGCCAGGTGGGCCTGGTCGAATCGGGCAACATCCTTCCGGTCAAGGCTGGCGCCGACACCCCGGCATGCACGAATCCGGCCACACCAGGATTCCCTGGTAAAGGGAATGTCTTCATCGAAGTAAAACATGGCCCTGGTGTCAAAATGATTTTTGGCCCAGGGTGGCGAGTTCGGGATTTCGCCGGCAAAATCTGCCGCCGACCAGGACGGGTTGAATTCGAGAACCAGTTGTTCGGTAGCCCGGGCAATGGCGTCCAGTCGGGGAAGCCAGCAAAAATGGGAGGTCACCAGGACACCATCTTTCTTTAGAACGCGCTTGACCTCGGGTATGGCGCGCCGGGGATCAAAGTACAGCCAGCACAGGTTCGCGGTGACAGCATCAAAAGTGTCGTCCGGGTAAGGGATGTTTTCAGCACTGGCTACAAGGAATTCTGTGTTGAGGCCCTGTTGCCGTGCGAGGCGATTGGCTTCGACTACCTGTGGTTCAGAAATATCAATTCCACATACTATGGCACCCTGGCGGGAAAACTGGCGGGCCAGGACCCCGGTACCGGTGCCGAGGTCCAGTAGATTTTGGCCCTTGAGGCCTATATCAAAAGTCCCCATGTAGTCAAAAAACCGAACAGGTGGCCCGGACCGGTAAATAGCGTAGTCACAAGACGTATGGCCCCAGTCGATTGCTTTTCCATCATCTATGGCACCTAGGCCATGCATATTGATTTGCTCCGCATCCGGATTACCTAATCGTTAACCCCATGCCGGCATTCTATCAAATTCGTCGGGTCGTGCAGCCCCGGTAATCAGCAGTAGCGGCCTGTTTCGCTGATTGTCAGTTCCTCAAACAGCCGCGCTGAAAAACTCCCATAATGCCCCCCGAATACTGTTGTAACGGGCAGGGTCGCGAGGCGAGCCGGGCGTTTTTGAATCAGCCGGGCAAATCACTTTGCTGCACCATGGTCTGCCAGCGCTATTTCGAGCAAGGGCAGAAAGCGCCCCTTGATGCTTGCGGATTCCATGGTTCCGACAATGACGCCGCCGGCGGCACAATAGAAGCCCTCGGCATTGGGGTCGCTTTGAACAATCAATTTCCGACCGCCGAGCCGGAATGCCCGGGCCTTGCAGTGAGCAATCAGCGCTCGTCCGACCCCAGACCCGATTTGATCGGGATCAACATACAGCGCTTCCAGGCTGAACTCATGGTGTGGCAATTGTTCCAGGGCATAAAACCCGGCAATCACCTGATCCCGTTCCAGCAGGGAGTAAACAAAGGCGCCTGTTTCGATATCACCGGGGAGCACGGTCAGTTCATCCTGGCATTGGCGCATAAATTCTTCGGAGTATCCCCAGTATGCCTTGGATCGAAAGGCAATCTCGCTAAGTATTTCCGCTTCCCGGGGTAGGGCGTTGCGAATTTTGTGAACCCTGTTCACCGCTTTTCAGGGGCAATGTCCCGGACTGGATCAACAAAAGCGGCAATTTCTTCCCCGCAATAGGGGCTGTGTACCCTTTTCTCCGAAGCGGGCTGGTGATCCAGGCTGACCCCATCCCGGTGAGCCGTGCGCGGGCGAATCGGCCTTCTTGCGAAACCGCCGCCGCAGTTTGGGCAAACATTTTTAAGATCGTTTTGCACACAGGAAGAACAGAAAGTACATTCATAGGAGCAAATCCATGCCTCGGCGGAATCCGCAGGCAGGTCCCGGTCACACAATTCACAGTTTGGCCGAACTTCTAACATAGTCTAAAAATCGGGTAAATGGCGGGTTGTCCCGGGATTGTGCCAGATGGACTGGAGTCTGCTCAGGGCTTTATCTTTCATTGAATTTTACCCTTTGCGGTAGCCGGTGTTAATGAAAAGCGTTGTGACCGATTCAAGCCGCGCTCAATTAATGGACATTTCATAGAATTCGAATAGGGCCATTGTGCCGTTCCTGTCCGGGCCCTGCCTGCTTTGTGTATGAATCATTCCCAGTTTTTCCATCACCTTTCCAGAAGCGGGGTTGGCGGTGAGATGCCGGGCGGTGAATTTAACAATTTGCATTTCACGCGCCCCGTATTCCAGCAGCAGTGTTGCCGCTTCGGTGCAATAGCCGTTGCCCCAGAAGGGAACACCGATCCAGAATCCGAGTTCCGCTTCATTGTGACTGATGTCAACCAGGCCCACAGTCCCAACCAATCGCTCAGATGTTTTCTCAACAACAGCGAATTCGGCCCTCTGGCTGCTCGCCCAGGCCCCTTTTTGTGACGCAATCCAGTTTTCCGCAATACCATCCTCATAGGGATAGGGAATATTCATGGTGTAGCGGGAGACACGACGGTCGCCAGCCAGAAGCTGTACTCCCGGGGCGTCGCTGCAGAAAAACGGACGGATCAGGATTCGGTCCGAATCAAGCTGTGGCTGGGCAATGATTTGCATGTTATCGCCTGGATCGAAGCGGCAATTGTGACACCACCACGGCCACCCGGGCCAGGAAGTTATTCAAACAGATCAACGTATGCCCCCTCAACCAGTTGGTCGTCCTCAATAAGCAGCTGTTCCATAAGTTGTTGAGCTTCAGCGATGCCTTCCTCCTGGTTCTCCCCCTGTTCCAGTACAACCTCCAACTCCATGAACTCGCCCAGCCCCTCAACCCTGTCCAGGTGTATGCGCGTCCTTCCAACCAGGTAAAGAGTCCGTCGTTTACTGACCTGGCCGGTGGACCCATAGGCGAGCTCCAGGGATTGCCGCATGGTTTCGGGCTGGGAAGTCTGCGAGCACAGGTAAAAGGACATTTTGGGTCCTGCCTGGTCCGGGCGCCGGTAAAAAATCAACTGGCCATCATCGGGCCCGAGGATGCGAAGTTTGAGACGGCCCGAATCGCAATGGAAAAAGGTATCCTCCTGGTTGATGGTTATCGGTCCCTTGTCCGCGAGTTCCTGCACCCGCGCCTCCAGCGCTTCGATGTCGTCGACCCGGGCCTTGATTTCTACGTTACAGGACATTTGTGTGAAGCCTTACCTGGTTGCCGGATCGACGTCAGCAAGCCGCTGCCGGGGTGCGTATAATTGGACATAAATAGCGGAAAAGTAATCACTGTAGGACCCAAGACGGCACCCTGAAAAACGGGATTCAGGCCCTCACTTCGAGCTCTGCGACATTGTGCCGCCATGACAGGAAATGATGTGTTTGGCAAGGGGAACACCTGCTAAAAAGTGTCAGATCAAGTAGATGGGATTGTATATGAGTAACGCATAACTTCCACGGATACTGCAAATCAGGATCAACCTGTGGTTAAAGAACCTCTGATTAAAACGTGAACGATCGATTTGAACCCAAAATGATCAATCTCTGCGTTGGAAAACTTCGCAATAGCCCTGCTATTACGTGTGTTTCCCGCCTTGATTTTGATCATTTTGAATCTCAACTTGATTCGCCCAGTTTTAATCAGAGGTTCCTTAAAGTAATTTTCGGTAAAAGAGCAGAAGGCGGTTGTCATAATTCTCATCCTTGAACCGCCGGTAGCCAAGTTTCTGGTATATGTGCCTGCCTTTGGCATTGTCTTCGAACACATCAAGCCAGATATTGCGGTAACCCAGGGTGTCCCGGCAATAATTCTCCATTGCTCCAATTGCCGCCTGGCCAATTCCGGTTTGATCCTGGTCGATAAGGATTCGACGGAATTCCACTTCGTCCCGGTCGGGATAAATCACAAGGATAAAATATCCGGCAGTCTCGCCTTCGTGATTTTCTATTGTGAGGTAGACAATGTTTTCATCCGCGAAATTGGCTCGGTGGGTCTCAAGGCCGGTCTGGATTACAAATTCCCTGGCATGGGGCTGCTTGTCCATGTCGTTGAACAACCCGATTTCGTCGAATGTTGATTCCCGCAGGGAGACCATCACCGAGTCCATCGGACCGGTTTCAGGTATGGCCGTTGGCATGGAATACTGCGATTATCAAACAAAGAGTAGATGCAATTGTCGCAACAGACCGAACGTGGTTCCACCGCGTCCATTTTTGCAGGTAGGTTTCCCACATTTGGGTCCCATCCCCGTGCCCCGGATCAACCGCAGCGAGACGATTGTTCAATGGCACATTGAAAGCCATGGTCACGACGATACTGCCAACAATATAAATGGTGCCTCCGGCGGCTGTCCATGCCAGTGAAGCAGGGTCGAACTGCTGCCATCCCATGGCGAGAGCCAATATGGAGGCGACCCCTGTGCCAAGGAAAACCATAAGGAAAGCAGGTTTCACTATGACCCGGTTAATCGACTGCATGGCGGAGATTCCCCTGTCCGGTGAAATCTCCCCAAGGGCCTGCATGATGAAACCCGAAAATGAGCAGAACAGGCCCGCCATCATCCCGCTGCCGACGGGCCGCAAAGACAAGAAACAACAGAGCCAGTGAATTCACAGTTCTCAACCCGTCCCGCTGAACGTTGCACCATTGACTGGAACAAGGCCGCCAGCTAGTTGCTGCACAAATTCTATGGTGAGAGTCATATCGTGGCTAGCCGATTGCCCGGGTATCCTGGCTGAATACATTTTGCCAATTCCCATCAATAAGGCTCCAGATAGAAGACACATACATTTTTTCCGGTTTGCCTACCCGCCCATTGCTGATAGGGCGAAGTTTGGCCAGATAAGACAATAACACCACGTCTTCGGACAATACCAGTATTCTTGCCTCGGACAGGCTGTAACTCGATACGGTAGGACCGTTATCCAGTTGTCCGCAATGTTCGCTTTTTTCGGCAAAGCCGCTGTCATAGACACCCAGGAAGTTATCCCACAGCATGTTCGCATCCTTTTCCCTGTCCCCGGACTGGAGCGCATCCCACACCAGGTTTTCCAGCTCAAGGAACTGGTCGATAGTATATTCTTTCATGCTGTCGGGGGCCTGCCGCGAAACTGCTCCAGCCCGTCCCTTATCCTGCACCAGGAAACCGCGCTGCCTGTCCACAACTCCCGCTTCGGCGACACCGCTTCAGGATTGTCCAGGCTGCTCACGCTCAATATGACGACATCCGCAAAGCCCTCGCCTGTCCACCATAACGGGGTGCCGCATTGGGTACAGAATATTCTTTCTATGGTGTTTCCGCTGTCTGCTTTCTTTGCATAAACGGAAACTGCCCCGTCAACAAGCCGGAATTCGGACTTTTCTGCAAACACCGCCACATGAAAGGCACTGCCGCTGCCAATCTGGCAATCGCGGCAATGGCAGTAATAAGCGCTGGAAAGGTCGGGCACAGCCTGGTAGCGAACAGCGCCGCAAAGGCACCCGCCTGTCATCGACCCCTGATTTGTTTTCTGCCTGGGCACAGCTTTAAATATAACGCCATGTGCTGGCACGGTCGAGCTTTCGAGCCGGAGCAGAGTCGATAATTCACAGGTCAATCATTCAAACATCGTAATCTGCAAGATCACGTTCCATTTATGTGATCCATTATCTGTTTCGCACATGTTTCACTGGAATCCTTTCCGGTGTCCACTGTCACGTCGTATTCAACCTCGCGATGGGTGCGGTGATATTGCTCAGCGGCTGACCCCGCTATGCGGTCATCCCGCCTGCTTTCCCGGCGCTCAAGCTCCTCAAGCGAGCAAATTACACCGGCGAAGCAATAATCAAAGCCGGCCAGCCGATCTTTCCAGACAAGCTGCTCCGATTTTCCATCGATTACGTTGTCTACGATCAATCTGAGATCCGCCCGCAGCAATGTCACCACCACATCCCTGAAGGCGCCCTCAACTTTTGTCCCATATTCTCCGGCCACAACCTGCATCCCGGGTTTACCGTCCGGCAGCACGACTTCGTTCCAGGAAAAACCATCTGCGGTCCCGGGAACATCCCAGTCATTGGAACGCTCAGGCATCATGTTCATGAAGGCATCAATTCCTAGGTACAGGTAGTTCTCGGGCAACAGATTTTGCAGTTCCCGGGCAATGGAAGTTTTACCCGAGCTGCTTGCGCCATTCAGATAGATCAGGTCCATAAGCAGCTCACATAGATGTCCGGTATTTTGATCGGATGAGGTCTCATTTCAAGGAGACGATGCGGCAACCGCCTGCAGGCAGTTGCCCTGGATATTCAATCCCCTTCAGTTAATCGAAGCCTGAATCCGAAGACTGGAAATTCTGCCTGGGTGAAATCCAGGTCTGGCGAACGCTCAAAGCCCTGCTTCAGGTAAAGCCCCCATGCAACCTGCATTGCCTCGGTCGTGTGTAGTATTACCTGCTTATGCCCTCTATCCCTGGCCAGTTGTATACAGGCGTCTGTTAGTGCCTTACCCGTCCCGGCACCCCTGGATTCGGGCTCAACACCCAATAGTCGAATCCCCGAGGCATTCTTTTCTGATGTTGCTGTTCCTCCTGAGCCATATCGCGCCATGTCGCCAAAGTATACAACGCCGCCGACAAGTTCCCCAATACTCGAAATTGCGACAAGGACTGTTGTGTCTTCGTCCTCATTAAAATGGCCTATCCTGGCGAGCGTCTCGTAATATTCGGGCTGCTCTACCTGGGATGGAAATCCGTCGAGGCGGGAATATATATCGATCATCAAGCGACCGAGAGATTTATACTCGTTGCGCTGGATTTCACGGATTTTCAGGGTTGTAGCCATTTTGTCCTCGCTGATAATATCTCACCAGGCGCTGGGTCATTTCTGCCGCGAACCGGTCTCCTCGAGCCAAAAAGCAGCAGCCAACGCTGCGCAGTAGTCCACGGTACATGCCAATACGCAATATTATCTGCTTACCGCTCTCTGTTCAAACGCAGGAGTCCACGTGCTGATCTACCAGAACCGGGTTGCCGTCAGGGTCGATGACTACAAAGCTGGCAGGTCCGGCGGAATGTTCATCAGCCTCTCTCTCCGGCCTTGACATTGGCGCCCGGATGAATTGTAGGGTATTCTTTTCCGACGTAGTTATATTCAGGAGCCCCAATTGCCGAATTCAGGAATTGAACGTCGCCTTGCTGCCATCCTGGCTGCAGACGTGGTTGGCTACAGCCGTCTCATGGAGGTTGACGAAGAAGGGACTGTTCGCTCACTAAGCACCTACAGAGAAACCATAGACAGCCTTATCGTCAATCATCATGGTCGAGTTTTCGGCAGCGCTGGAGACAGCGTGATCGCCGAATTTTCCAGCCCGGTGGAGGCAGTGCGGTGTGCGGTTGCCATTCAGCAAGAACTTGGAATTCACAATGCTGATCTGCCTGCCGACCAGCGTATGCAATTTCGTATCGGTATTAATCTTGGCGATGTAATCGTTGAAGGCAACAACTTGCTCGGAGACGGGGTGAACATCGCGGCACGACTTGAATCCATTGCTGATCCAGGCGGTATCACCCTTTCCCGATCTGTCTACGACCAGGTTAAGAAACAACTTGTATTTAATTACCAGGATATGGGCGATCAACGGCTCAAAAACATCGCTGAAGCCGTGCAGGTGTACAAGGTGATTATGGCGGTTACCCAAGAAACACAAAACACAAACGAAACAGTGGAGTCCAAACCGCAGTATCCCGACAAACCCTCGATTGCAGTGCTGCCGTTCACAAACATGAGCGGTGATCCAGAGCAAGAGTTTTTTCAGTGACGGTATCACCAGTGATATCACGTCAACTTTATCTCGCTTCCGGAATATCCATGTCGTGGCCTTCCATTCAACCTACGTTTACAAAGACCGTAAAGCGCCCATTTCAGTAATTGCACAAGAAATGGAGGCGAGATATATCCTGGCAGGGCGAATCAGGAAAAGTGGCAATAGAATCCGAATTAATGCCGAACTAATAGATGCTAAATCCGAAACCCAGTGCTGGTCCGAAACCTTCGACCGGGAGCTCGATGATATCTTCGCCGTTCAGGATGAGATAACCATGAGCATCGTTACCGCCATGAAGGTACATCTCACGGATGGCGAGCGCGCCAGGGAGTTTGCGCGGGATACGGAAAATCTGAAGGCGTGGGAATGCTGTATTCGCGCCGGGGAACTGGCCGACAGCTACATTACGAGCAATATTCTGGAAGCAAGGCGACTAATCGCCATCGCCCTGGCCGAGGATCCCAACTATAGTACGGCCTGGGCTACCCTCGGCTGGATCAACTGGCAGGAAGCCTATATTGTACCCAGGGACGCGATGGTAAAACTCCTCGATTCTGCCCGGGATGCGGCCGAGAAGTCCCTGGAAATCGACCCTGAAAACATCAGGGCACTCACACTGCAGGCTTTCACCCATCAATTACAGGGAGATAATCCGGAGCTCGCATTAAACAAAATGGACCAGGCGCTATCGATCGCACCGGGAAATGCCGAGGTGCTAGCCCTTGCTGCTTATACCTATTTTCATGCCCACAAGTTGACCGAGGCGATGGACCTTTATAGATCTTCAATACGACTGAGCCCGGTTTGTACCAGTTGGATGTATTTAATCGGTGCACAAATATACCAGCGATGGGGCGAATTGGGTAAAGCCATTGGACTGTATCACCAGAGTGTTGATGCGGAGCCGGATTCTCCGTTAACATACTATTTCCTGATTGATGCTTACATGGAATCGGGAAACATGGATAATGCGAATGATGTCGCGCGTAAGATACGATCCCTTGATAACTCCATCAATATCAGTGGTGCCATCCTCGTTCACAGCCATGATGAGGTCGAACGCGATCGACTACAAACGAATCTCGCGAAAATGGGTTTCAGCTAATCCTAAACTGACCCTCATATTCGCATCGACTAAACTCAGTTCTTTGCTCCAATAGCCTCACAGCTTCTAACTTGAACTCCTTGCGATAGTTCTTTCTCTTGGTCATTTGACACTCCCGGAGTTTGTCCCCATTACAAAGTGTCCATTTTGCTCAGTACGCCTCACTCCGCCGCCTTTACGGACCCCCTTTATGACGGACACCCGAGAGTATTTACTCTCGACCAGATTTCTTGGAAATATCCGCTGGGATTGTTTACTATTCAATCTCTCCGACTCGCGAATTAAAAATTCAAGCAAAGGCTTGGCGCATTCATCAACAAAACCACAGGGTGTAGCGATGGTACGAATATCTAGACGGATTCTCATTTTAATGTCCTTATTGTTTTTGACAGGAACGTTCGCCATGGCTGGCGCATCCAAAGAAGAACAGCGCGAAGATATTCGCAAAGCGGCATCCAAGACACTCGCCACCCTATATGAATCACAGCCTCGTGCCAAAACCGCAGTGAAGAATGCCGCGGGCTACGCGGTGTTTAATAATTTTGGAATGAAGATTTTTTTCGCCGGTGGGGGCAAGGGTCTTGGCATTGCAGTGGACAAATCTAGCGGTAAAGAGACGTTCATGAAGATGGTAGAAATTCAGGCAGGACTCGGTATTGGCGTCAAGAAATTCAGTGTTGTCTTTGTATTTGACAACCGCACGGTACTGAATCAATTTATTGAATCCGGTTGGCAACTGGGTGGGCAAGGCACGGCAGCGGTGAAGTTAGGGGAGGAAGGCGGAGCTTTAGCCGGCGCAATGTCCGTTTCCCCTGGGGTATGGTTGTACCAAATAACCGATGAAGGGGTGGCGTTGGAGTTAACGGGTAAGGGAACCAAGTACTATCGTGATAATGATCTTAATTCAGGCGAAACAGTCGTTATTGATCGAAGCATACAAGGTATCGATTAGAGAGTCACTCAGAGCACCCATGCGGGGCAGTCAGGGAGCCAGTTTTCCCCAAAGCGGACAAAATAAGGTTTCTAAATAACTTCCGCTAATTGCCCTATGCGGACATTTTGGCTATCGCCGATATGGTTTGTGCTTGATGCCCCGGACGGGCGATGACATCGAAAGATTTTGAAGGATTTGGGCAAAATGCGTTAGGATATGCATGAAACTAGGAGGAAGTACCGCTGATGTCACATATCTCTGGAAAACAACAGCTCCTCGCCAGCGCCGCGGCTATCACTACCCTCACGCTGGCCGCGACTTGGTACCATGCGGGTCATATGACCGAAGGTGGTGCCTACACGCTTCTGGGGACGTTTATGGCATTGCTTGCTACTGTGACACTGCTCGTTTTGTTACTGATCTTTGGTTGCTATATCGCATTCATCGTCTTGTTTGCCATTCTTCAGCAAATGAACGTCCCCACGATGGACGATTTCAT
>PVMK01117373.1_pt1 | contig 84174 bp, 80 predicted proteins | sample 1853481 | NCBI WGS metagenome assembly PVMK01 (sample SAMN08533507, study PRJNA380276) | Marine sediment metagenome, whole genome shotgun sequencing project.
CCCCGCCGTACAGCTCCCGTTCGACCTCGCCGTAGCGCAGCAGTGCCCCCCAGCCTCCCGGCCCGGGATTGCCGCGGCAGGCCCCGTCAGTGAATATCTCCACGTGTTTCAAGCGGCTGCATCTCCTTGCCCTGATTGCTTACGTCTTTGGTGTGCCGGAGCTGATGGCGCCGCCGGTGTGGGCGCCGGGGCGGGTTTAGGTACCAGTCCAATCAGGCGCTCACCGCGCGAGCGCAACTGCAGGCGGGGTCGGTTCAGGGCCGATACCTGCTTGGTGGCATGCAGGATGTACAGCCCGCCAAAGGGCAAACTGTTGCCCTGGCTCCAGGCATCTGCGTGCGTCAGCCATTGCCGCAGCTTGCCACCGCCAGCGGGCGGCACACCGTACAGGCGAATAATATCCTGCACCTCACAGCCCAGCAGATGCAACCAGTCAGTAAGGCGTTTCTCCCCCACCGGATGGTGCTGGTGCCACAGAGATTGACGCGACAGGCCGCGCAAGTAGGTATTAATACCCAGCAGGCTATAGGGGTTAAACCCGACGACCAGAAGTTGTCCCTGAGGCGTCAACACGCGTTGTATCTCGCGCAGTACCTGGTGCGGGTTGGGCGCGAATTCCAGGCAGTGATGGGCGATAACCGTATCGATGCTGTCGCTATCCAGCGGGAGTTCACTGGCATGGGCCAGCAGCCCCACGCCCGCACCCGGGTGTTCAGCGGCATAGATGCGGTGGTTGATCGGACTGCTCTGGCACAATGGCCGGCCCCCCGTTACGCCCAGTTGCAGGATGTGGTAGCCAAAGGAGGTATCCAGTAGATCCTGCACGGCAACACGGGTTATCTCCAGTAAGTACTGCCCGTTTTCCCTGGCATACCAGGATTCCAGTTCCGCCAAAATGTCGGTACACTCGCTGTTCATCGCAATATGACTGGGCCTGTCCTGTTCCCACTGGAACGAAGAGGCCATGGTACTGCATTTTTCCCTATTTGAAACGGTGTCCTATGCCTCTTACCATCAAACCCATTTCCGCTTTTGACCATAACTACATCTGGTTGATCTCCAACCTGGCCCTGGAACTGGCCACCAACCCGTTTTTGCGCTGCAATCAGCCAGATCTGCAGGCTTCACTGCGCTCCCAGGGCAAGCTGGAGGGTGAATCCACGGCGGACGTTTTCACCACTGTGCGCGGCTGGAAAGACCACTTTTAGTCGAAAAGTCGAGATTTCAGTAGTAATAGCAGCTGAACAAAATAATATGGTGTTACTGGGGCCGTATAGACAAAATTAATAAAATAATATATTTCATGAAGTTAAAGAACATACTTACAGTTATTTCTATTCTATTACTGCTGGCGGGCTGCCAATCACTGCCCACTGGTACGGTAGCTGAAGCGACCTCACCTGCGCAGCAGGCAGAACCGCAAGCAGTGAGCGAACGGCTCTTCAACCGGGCTGCAGTAGCCTCTGCACTGGACAAGCCGCCGGTGGACCTGTGGGATCGGATACGCCGTGAACTGAGCTGGCAGAGCATACACAACGCCCAGGTGGGCAAGGCCCGGGACCACTACCTGCGTCAGTCCAATTACCTGCCGATGGTGGCGGACCGGGGCAATTACTATCTTTACTACATCGTAGAAGAAGTCGAGAGGCGCGGTATTCCCATGGAAATCGCCCTGTTGCCGCTGGTTGAAAGCACACTTAACCCCTTCGCCTACTCATCATCGCGCGCAGCGGGCCTGTGGCAGATTATGCCGGCTACAGGCAGGCACCTGGGGCTGGAGCAGGACTGGTGGTATGACGGCCGTCGCGATGTGCGCGACTCCACCCAGGTGGCGCTGGATTACCTGGAAGCCCTGCATGCAGAGTTCGATGATGACTGGCTACTGGCGCTGGCGGCCTACAACTCGGGCAAGGGCCGCGTGGCGCGAGCGCGCAAGGCGAACAGGCAAAAAGGGCTGAAAACCGATTACTGGTCTCTCAAACTCCCCAGGGAAACACGCAACTACGTACCCAAGTTGATTGCCCTGACCCAGATCGTGGCCTATCCCGAGGCTTTTTCTGTGGAAATACCCACCATCGTTAACGCGCCTGCTTTCGAAATTGCCGATACCGGGGGGCAACTGGAAATGGCCCGGGCAGCAGACCTGGCCGGTATAGAAATCAACACCCTGCGTGCCCTGAACCCCGGACAGTTGCGCTGGGCCACCTCCCCCGATATGCCGCCACAACTGCTATTACCGGTAGGTACCGGGGAGCGTTTCGCCACGGGAATTGCCGCCCTCACGCCCGATGATCGCGTACAATGGCAGTACTACCGTATCGAGCGCGGAGACAACCTGATTGGCATCGCCAAAAAATTTGACACAGAGGTGGGGCTGCTGCGCGAGGTCAACGGTATAAGAGGAAGTATGATCCGCGCCGGTAAGACCCTGATGATTCCCCGGGGCAGTGCCTGGGCGTCCAGCCTGGCCATGGCCAGCACCGACAAAGCGCCCACTGCCCGTGGCTATCGGGTGCGACAGGGCGACTCGCTGTACCGTATCGCCGGCAAGTTTAACGTATCTATAAACGATATCATTAGCTGGAATGCCCTAGAGCCCAATAAGTACTTGCAGCCAGGGCAGAAGCTCACACTCTACGTCAGCGGCACCTAAGCTCCCCACAGGCCGGGAAGCGCTTACTATGACGGCAGTCGACACCCATTACCGCACCCCCTATGGCACTTTTGAGCTGCAGCGCTACCCCGCAAGGCGACAGGAACCGTTGCAGGCCTGGTGCGCCGCGGACAGCCTGCTGCTGGAAGTAACTAACAAGCTGTCTGTCCCCAGTGAAGATATTCTGGTGGTCAACGATGAACACGGTGCGCTTTGCGTCGCCTTGCAACCGGCCGCTCTGTGGACTGACTCCGCCCTGTCGGCACAAGCCCTTAAACGCAACTCGAGCGCGAACCACCGCGAACCAACACCGGTCGTGTGGAGCACCCAGACCCCCTCCTGTACCCCGCACTGTGTCGTCCTGAGAATCCCCAAGCAGCTGCCCTATTTTGAATACCAGTTGGCGCGTCTGGCCCGGTTGATGCCCGCCGGCGCCACCCTTTTGGCTGCGGGTATGGACAAGCACCTGTCAGCGCGCACTGCGCAGATCCTGGAGCGTCATATAGGACCCACTGAGCGGCAGCGGGGGCGGCGCAAGGCCAGGTTGTTTTGCGCCACACGGGACGACCGTCCGGCGGCAACTGATAATGCCACAGCGACTTATTACTGCGAGACACTGGATGCGCGGTTGCGCGCACTGCCCAACGTATTCAGCCGCGAAAAGCTGGATATCGGCAGTCGTTTCCTGCTGGAGTACCTCGACCAGCTGGCACCGGTCAACACCTTAATAGACCTGGCCTGCGGCAACGGCGTGCTGGGACTGGCTGCTGTGAAGAAAGGCCTGGCGCGGGAGGTGGTTTTTTGCGATGAATCCTCCATGGCCATAGCCTCGGCGTGGCTCAATGCGAGTCAGTTATTTGCGCGGCAAACTGACAGTTTCGTATTTCACCACGGGGATGGCCTGCTGAAATATGACGGCGTTCCAGCCGAGTTGATATTGTGCAACCCGCCTTTTCACCTCAATCACACAGTGGATGAATTTGCCGGCCGGCATTTATTGCAGCAGTGCAGTAAGCACCTGCAACCCGGTGGGCTACTGTGCCTGGTCGCCAACAGGCACCTGGATTACCTGCCGACACTGAAGCGCGGATTTCGCCGTGTGGAAAAAGCGGCCCACAATAATAAGTTCACCATCTGGCTTGCACACAACGCCTCGTAGCCATAGTTCCGCTGCACAATGCGATTGACGATCTGTTCGTTAAAGAACGGCATGGCCTAACTCTCCCTGGCTGGTAAATCCAGCTCTGTCACGGGGTGCAAGTGCCCCAGAGCGGTAAAAAACAGGGCGCAGCGCAGGGGTTGCCCGCCCAGTGTACGCAGGGCGTCGCGGTAACACTGTAACTGGGTGCGGTACAGCGCACTTTCGCGCGCGGTAAAACACTCCAGCGCCTCGCCCTCCTGCGGCCGGCTGTTTTTGTAATCGACCAGCCAGCGCTCGCCGCTCTGTCTGTCGATAAAGGTGCGGTCTATGATCAGGTCCCGGGTACCGCGCTCTTCATCAGCGCAGGTCAGGGCCCATTCACTGCGCGCCTGCTCATGTTCTGGCGACAGTACCCAACGCCCTGCCCCGCCATCGCGCAGGGATTGTGTAACCGAGCTTGTCACTGACTCCAGTGCCTCAGTCAATGCTGCGCCCCACAGCCCCTCGCGTTGCAGTGCCACCCGCCAACGCCCACGGTCGGCTTCAGTAGCGGAAGTTGGCAGCGCCTCGCGCAGTGACAGTTCTTCCAGCGCCAGGTGCACTACCGTACCCACGCTGCGTTCCGCATGATTGCTGGCGCGTATGGGGATATTGCGATCCTGCGCCACCTCTGCCGTGCCTTCGGTTTCAAACGATGGCAGGGTTGGCGGCGCGTCCCGCCCCAACCGCGTCAGCGGTTTAATAAGTAGTCGAGTCAGTGGCTGATCACCGGGCAGTGTGTCAGCTGCGGCTGGCACCAATCCTGGTTCATGGACGATCATCTGCTGTTCAAAGGTCGGCCAGATGGGACTTAGTAGGCAGCGACTGGACGGCGTGCGGAAGGCCTCTTTCTTTTCATCCCAGGTAAGGCTGGCCGTGAGCAGTAACTGGCTGATGGCCCGTGTCGCCCCCACGTACAACAAACGGGTACCCTCCAGCAGGCTTTTCAGCTGGCGTTGCTGCTGCAGGTAGTTATACAAGCTAGGCGCCCCCGGCTCGCTGTGATCGTCCGCCGCCAGCAGAAAACTGCGCTGACCATCCGGGCCGCTGTGCTCGTCCCACAACAATAATTGACGGCCGTCGCTGCGCGGCAACTTGGCCAGTTGCGGTATGATCACGCGGTCGAACTCCAGCCCCTTGGCCTTGTGCAGTGTCATTAGTTGCACCACGCTGTCGGGATCGCCGCCTCTCATATAGAGTTTTTGCAGGCGCTGCTCCAGCCACTGCGTATCCAGCCCGATACCGTCTATTTCAGCCTGCTCCAGCAGCTGGAAAAAGCTCTCGGCGTCCTGTAACCAAGCGCTCTCCAGCGCGCAGGCCGGACCACCCAACCCCACCCAGGCCTGCTCGATCCACACCCGCAGGCCGCGTCGGTCGCGCAGCTGAAGCGCACGCTGCAGCGGGGGTAAACTATGTTGCAAGCGCTGTCTGCCGTCGGTACTGAGGGAGTCGCGTAACTGTGCGCTGCACAGTGCGGACCACACCGGGGTATTGCGTGGTGAATCACCATAACTGGCAACCAGCAACAGGTCCGCCAGTTGCAGCCCGCACCAGGGGGCGCGCAACAGGGCCATCCATGCCAGGCGATCGGCGCCGTTGGCCAGGGCCCGGCACAGGGTCAGCAGATCCGCCACCACGGGAGAATGTGCCAGACTGTCCAGATCCTGGGCGTTATAGGAGATATTTAACTTTTTGAGGCCGGTAATAATCGGCTGCAGATGACTGCGACTGCGCCCCAGCACGGCGATGCTGCCACAGTTGTCGCCAGCGCAGGCAGCCGCTATGTGCTCGCAGATAAAGGCCACTTCCTGCGCCTGCGCGGCCTGCCTGTCTTCCCCATGAAAGGCGTGCATCACCACTGCGGGCTCCATGGCCACCCGGCGCACGGCAGTGGCCGGCGTGTAACTCACCTGGCCGCGATTGATATCGTCCAGCGCGGGGAACGCCCAGGTAAACGTTTCGTTGACCCAGTCCACCACGCCCTCGTCTGAGCGGAAATTGCTGAGCAATTCCAGGGGCTGCAGGTTGACCCCGTTGAAGCCCTCCTGGCGAGCCTTCAGGAACAGCCCCACATTGGCGCCACGAAAACCGTAAATGGATTGCATACCGTCACCCACGATCATTACAGTGCGCGGCGCCTGCGGGTTTTCAGCGTTGTACTGACCCCAGCCACGGGTCAGCTTGTGCAGCAGGTCGTACTGGTTGATGGCGGTATCCTGGAATTCATCCACCAGAATATGCTCGATCTGGTAATCCAGGCGCAGGGCCAGTTCGGTGGGCGCATCATCTTCACCCAGAGCCTGCAGGGCGGACAATGCAACCTGGCTGTGATCCACCGCACCGTGCTTCTGGAAAACCAGCAGTAAATGCGCGGCCAGCAACGGTAACAGGCGCGACAGGTGCACCAGCAACTGCCAGGACGCACTGCCAGTTTCAATCACCGGCAGGTAGCTGATGCCCGCCAGCATGGGCTGCAAGCCATCTATCTGCTGTAACTCTCCCAGCACCCTTTTCAGCTGGTCCTTGCGCTCCTGCGGTTCCCCCTTACCCGTGGGAAAACCTTCAGTTTTGGAAATACGCTTGCGCCATCCGCCGTCTTTGGTCAACAGCAAGTCGCGCAGCGCGCGCCACCCGCTCACATCGCCCGGTTCACTACCGGGAAACTGTGGCGGAGGCGTGTTGCCCAGGTTGCCGGCGGCGAATTGTTGCAACTGCAATAGCTCGGACGCATAGGGCAGCAGTGTGCGTGACAGCGCCAGCAACTCACCGCGCACCAGCGCCTCAACCGTGGCCAGCAGGTAAGCTTCGGATTCCTCCGGCTCGTGATGTACGCCCACATAACGACGCCACTGGTCGCGGCGCGCCAACATGGAGACCAGCAGCTCCTGCAGGCGTTCCCAATTATTGTCGAAATGCAGCATCAGTGCGGCCAGGTCCGCCGCTACCGGGTGGTCACCGTCGACCTCCCGAAACAGGGCCACCACGGCCTCCGCATAAAGCTCTGTGGCATCGTCCAGCAATTTAGCCTGGCCACCGAATTCACTGAGCACGGGCATCTGCCGGGTCAGGCCACCGCAGAAGCTGTCGATGGTCTTGATATTGAGGCGCGAGATATCCCGTACCAGGTGCCAGCCCCCCCGGGCGTCGGCGGCCAGTGCCTGCTCGGCAAGATTGCGCGTGACCTGCTGATGCGCCGTGTCGCAGGAGTCACCTCTGCCCGCCCCCTGCAACGCCTCTACCACGCGCTCACGCATTTCGGCGGCCGCCTTGCGGGTGAAGGTGATGGCCAGAACCTGCTCCGGGCGCGCCACCCGCGACAGCAGGCACAGGTAACGCTGAATCAGTAATTCAGTCTTGCCGGAGCCGGCCGGGGCACTGACACAGAAACTACCGCTTGGGTCTATGGCAGCGGCGCGCTGGGCGGCATCGACGATGCTCATACCTCACCCCCTGCGCTCTGCTCTACAGGTTCTGCTGCCAATCTATCCCCAGCGATATTGATGCGACAAAGGGGCTGTAGCCCGCACCAGGTGCAACTGGCAGGAGCCAGCGGATCCACTCTCGCATCACCCGCCACAAAGGCCTGCGCCAGGCGCTCCAGATTCTCGCGCCAGCATTCGTTCAAGGATTGCCAGTCATCCGCCTCCATGCGTTCTTTTACAACCTTGGGAATATCCGTTGCGATACCCGGGGCCGCCGCCACTTCTCCCAGGCCAATGAACCGGCATTCACGCGGGCGCACCTGGGCGAAGGTCAGCGCCGCCGCAGAACCCGGGGCGGCAATGCCGTACAACAGCAACTGCGGCCTGGCCGGCCGCTCGCCCAGCCAGTCCTGCACTTTGCTGGTACCGGATTTGTAGTCGATGATTACCTGCGAGCCGTCTGGCAATTGGTCGATTCGATCCACTCGCAGGCGGATTTGTAACTGTGCCAGTTGCAGCGTGATCTCCTCTTCACGCTGCAATACCACAAAAGTACTGCGCTGGCGTTCCACTGCCAGCCACTCGCGCAGCAAACCGGCCAGGCGCCGCCCTTCCAACCGCCAGTAGGCCCTGCCCAGCAAACGCCGGCGGCCACCGGGTATCTTCTCAATGGCTGCCTGGACCGCCCGCACGACCGCTTGTTCCTCAGCGGCATCATCCAGCGCCAATAGCGTCGGGTGATCCTGAATATCTCCCCATAAAGTGAACAGGGCATCGTGCAACAGTGAGCCTCGCTCACTGGCTGACAAGGCCACGCTGAATGTCGACAGGGACTCGACCAGTAATCGGCGTCGGGCAAATGCCCGAAACGGACACTGGGACTGATCTTCCAGCAAGCCACTGCCACCGGGGCTGCTATTAGCCTCGAGTTGTTGCGCGCTCAGCGGTGGCGCCCGATCATCCGTCAGCTGCTCCACTGCGCGTTGCTGCCACTGCCGGGTCCAGAGCGGTGTGACCTCTGGAAGTTCGGCGACATCCTCCGCTACGTCACCCTCGTCGAAGTCCTGCAGCAGGGCACTGGGCAGTTCCGGTATGCCGTCCACTTGCTTGCAGTAACTGGCATGAAGCACCCCGCCGGAGCGGGTGTATTGTCCAAACAGGGCTTCACTGAACGCCCATTCCCGCTCAGCTGTGGCGTGGGGCATTTGCAACTGCCGCTGCAAAGACTGGGGTATAAACGGGTTGGGCCGCGCCGGGGTCGGCCAACTGTTGCCCTGCATACCGCACACCCACAGATGATCGAAAGCGAGTCCCGCGGCCTCCAGCGGGCCCAGCACCTGAACCGCGCTGTCTGCGGTTTGTGGCTGCGACATCTGCCGGCTGCAGCTGTGGCGCAACAACTGCAGCGCCGCGTCAAATTCCAGCGGCTGACACACAGCGTCGTAGCCCTTGAATTCGTCCAGGGTGCGATACCAGAGCTCCACCTGCTGGTACTCAAGAGAATCCAGCGGACCGCTCCCCGGCCAGCCCCAGATGGCCAGCACCTCACAAAAGCGCTCAACCCAGTGCGACGGTAACGCGGCCTGTCGTAAGTCGCGCAACCCCGACACCGCGAGCAAATGTTGCCCCAGGACCAGGCCCTTGTCGTCTCCCAGTTTTACCTCGCTGGCGGCATAGCGCAGGTCCGCGGTCTCCACTACCTCCCTGCCGTCGTCAAACAGGCGCGTGACAAAGCGGTTGGCCAGAGCGCTGTTAGCGTCTGGCAAATGCAGGAAACGGGAGCGCAGCGTGGCCACGACAGCTGGCACAGTTGTGCGCTGCTGCCCCATAGCCAGTGCCGACAGTGCATCGCGGATCACCGGGGCGCGATCCAGGGAGATACCTGTGGAAAAGTTGACCGGCAGGCTGTTGTAGTCTTCTCCCAGGCAGTCGAACTCGCGGCGCAGCAGATAGTCCAGTGCGGTCCTGTCGGCGGCCATATCGCTTAGCACTATCCCGACTGTCGCCACCGGATCCTGCCGATTGATGCGGTTGGCCCAGCTCGCCACGGCCTGCAGTTCGGCCCGTTTATCGCTAAAGGCGTGCGCCAGGCACCGGCCACTGGAACCGGCCGGCGCAACTTCGGGCACCTCGTCACACAGTGCATTGAGCGCAGAGCGAAACAGCGGCGGAATGTCGTCAAACTCTACCAGGGCAGCACGACAGGTGGGCAGCTGCCCTGCAACGGCCAGTGTGTGCCGGATGCAATCCACCGCGGGTGCACTGCCCAGCGGCGCTCAGACGCTGCTCGAACAACGTCAACCAGCGGACAAAAGTGCCGCAATCCTCGTCGAAATTAAATGACTGGCGAATACCCTCTGCCGTCATATCCACCTCCCAGCGCAGCAGGCTGTCGCGTGCCTGGCCGGCCAGCTCCGCCGCCGCCGAGGGCCGCAGCAGGTGATAGTCATCGGACTGGCTCTCTTCCTGTGCAATCACCTGCTGCCACAGCTCCGTCACCTGCGCCGGGTTCAGGGGTGTCAACGCCGGTACCAGGTGGAGACTGACCGCCCGCTCCCACTGCGCCAGCAACCAGCTTTCCAGCGGTTGCACCTTTAATGGCTGCCACACCACCTCACCATTGGCCAGACGTCGGGTATCCCATTCCGTCTTTATACGTCGAGCCAACCGAAAATTGGGGGTCAGTAATACGAAACCTGCCTCGACCAGGGGTTCCAGCGGGGTGATATCAAAAAGTCTGCCTGTCACGTGCCCTCGTCGGTTTCTTTTCAGGTTTTTGTCGTTGAGTAGAGCAGTGCTAAGCAGAGCAATGCTATCAATAGCTTGTGTGCTGCTATAAAATATCGCGCCCAAATCGGTGTACGCGCCAGTCACAAACAACAGAGTCACAGTATCAGGTAAAACCCAATGAGCAACAACCAGGTCCACAATATCAACGTCGATTCCCAGAATGTGCTGGTGACACCAGAGCAGCTCAACGACACCCTGCCCATGTCTGATGCGGTGCGTGCCACCCTGAGCGAGAGTCGGCAGGCTATCTGGGACATCCTGGACCGCAAGGATCCGCGCCTGTTTGTGGTAGTGGGTCCCTGCTCCATTCACGATACCGAGGCCGCAATGGATTACGCCCGCCGCCTCAAAGTGTTGGCCGACGAGGTGCAGGACACGCTACTCATCGTGATGCGTGTGTATTTTGAGAAGCCCCGCACCACCGTGGGCTGGAAAGGGCTGATTAACGACCCGCACCTCGATGACTCCTTCAAAATTGAGGAAGGCCTGCATATTGGTCGCAAACTACTGCTGGATATATTGGAGCTGGGCCTTCCTACCTCCACCGAGGCACTGGACCCCATCTCACCTCAGTACTTGCAAGACCTGATCAGCTGGAACGCGATTGGCGCCAGAACCACTGAATCCCAGACCCACCGGGAGATGGCCAGTGGCCTCTCTGCCGCGGTAGGCTTTAAAAACGGCACAGACGGCGGCATGGATGTGGCCATGAATGCGCTCAAATCCGCCGCCAACCCGCACCGGTTCCTGGGCATTAACAGCCAGGGCCAGGTCAGCGTATTCTCTACCAAGGGCAATGCCTACGGCCATGTGGTGCTGCGCGGCGGCAGCGCGGGACCCAACTACGACTCTGTGCATATCAAATTGTGCGAGGACGCCCTGGAAAAAGCGAAGCTGCCCAAAAACATCATGGTGGACTGCAGCCATGCCAACTCCAATAAGCGACCGGAGCTTCAGCCCCTGGTGGCGGAGAACATTACCAACCAGATTCTGGCGGGCAACACTTCCATAGTCGGGCTCATGATTGAGAGCAATCTGGAGGCGGGAAACCAGTCTATTCCGGAAAACCTGGAGGAGCTGCTATACGGCGTATCCGTCACGGATGGTTGTATTGATTGGCAATCAACAGAGAGCTGCCTGCGCGAGATGAGGGAGATGCTCCGGGATGCACTTCCCCGACGGACATAGGTCATTGATAATTGGGGATATTCAAGTTTCATCGCTCGGCCAATTACCGAAGCTGTAAAATTTTCCGATAAATCCCGCGTGGGACCACGGACGACTACAACCAACCAGCCAGCCGCTCCACAACCGGCAACAGCATTCCGGCAACCAGCAGGGCCAGCATCCAGGACTGCAGCCTTTGGGTGCCCCGCAATTCTCCAACCTCTCCACGAACACCACTAATTTGGCCGTGCATTTCCAGGCGGAAGTCAGAAAAGTGTTTGTCCATCCTGGTTTCAGCCTCGACAAAACGTTTGTCCACGCTAGCCTCTATTGCCGTGAACCGCCTGTCCATATGCGCCTCTACCCGTGTCTCGAACTCGGTAAAGCGCGTATCCAGGTAATCCCGGGTAACCAGGGCATCTATATTGTGAACAAAAGCTTCTTGCATGGCATCCGCCTGTGCTTCGGCCTGCTCGCGGGGAACGCCTGCGGCGACTATCCTGCGCACATAAGCCAACGTATCAAACGCTATTGCCGCCATGGTACACCTCCGATCCAATTACACCAACACTAGCGCAAACACGGTGCGAACCGAACATCAGATGTGACCTGACCCCAATCTCCTATGCGCGACAAGCTAAAGGCTAAGATGACTTCGCGTTAAGTTATATTAAAAATGGCGGGAAAACCCCTACCCCTTATGTGGTATGCGCTAGTATTTTCATTGCTCTTCAGCTGACCTAAGGTGAGGAAGCGATAAGAAAGTGTGTGAAGGAGGATGCATTATGGGCGTCGCCACCGTTATCATATTTATTTGCTTTGCAGCTACTCTTTGGATACTGATCTAAAGAAAGAGAGTCATCTTAATAGAGGGGGAGTATGGGAGTGCCCCCTGCAGTTTGCCTATCAGTACGGCCAGTAAACCCCGATCACAAACCCCACTGCAATACCCAGGGCCATGCCCAATCTTAGCGTCTGTGTGGCTACCGCTGACAACTGCTTTTCTAATAATTGCTCTTGATCCATCGCCCGAGAATAGGCCAATTACCGCCCCTGGGGTACGCGGTGATAGTACCAAAATGAGGTATTGCTCAAAAAACAGTCCGATATCAACATATCAGGCATTAGAAAAAAGATAACAGCTTAGACCAAAAGGGAGAGCAGGTGATGACTGACATGCGCAAAGGTGACACAGAACTGTATACCCAATTTCGCCCGGGGCGTTTTTTCAAGGCAGCTGGCAAATGGTATTTCCAAACACGAGAAGGAACTAAGGAAGGGCCGTTCGGGCATCGATTTGAGGCACAAAGCGGGCTGGACACCTACTTACTGATCTTCAGGGATCTCCAATTACAGAGCTTCAATCCCCGCTTGTTTGCTTCAGCCCGCAACCCGGCGCTGGAGCCAATCCAGATGCAGTGGCGGTAGTTGCAACGAAAAGACCCCCTGATCCCTTTTCACCTAGTAGTATGCCTGCGACGTATCGCTGTGGTCGGTCATATCCCGCACACCCTTGAGCTGGGGTAACTGCTCCAGCAGGGTTTTCTCTACGCCACCTTTAAGGGTCTGGTCCACGGCACTGCAACCCTGGCAGCCGCCACCGAACTGTAATACCGCGAAATGGTCATCGGTGACTTCCACCAGGCTGACTTCGCCGCCGTGAGCGGCCAGTGCAGGATTGATCTCGTTATACAGCACGTAGTTGATGCGATCTTCCAGCGGGCTGTCCTCGCCTACTCTTGGCATCTTGGCGTTGGGCGCCTTGATAGTAAGCTGGCCACCCATGCGGTCCTTGGAGTAGTCCACAAGGGCGTCCTCCAGATAGGGCAGACTCCGTGCATCAAACCAGGCGGTGAAGCTCGCCATCTCACGTTTTTCATCCCCTTCCTGCAGATCACCTTCCCGGCAGTAGGCGATACAGGTTTCCGCCCGGGGCGTGCCGGGCTGGTTGATAAAGACCCTGACACCCAGGGCATCTTCCTGTTTTGACAGCAATTCCAGCAGGTATTCCTGGGCCGATTCAGTAATGGTAACCATGTAACCATCCATTCCGAGTAAATTACTCAGGTATTCTAGCAAACTTGTGCACAAAAGTGTGAGGTATGCCTGTGCCCTACCCCAAAGTATCGCCCAATCTGTTAATATACGGCGCTTTTTTGCCGGTCGGGACCAGATACCTGGCCAACCAAGATACGGACGGTAAGCCCATGGCAGTCGATAATCAGCCCCCGGGGCCTCTGGAACAGGCCCTGCATCAGCGTATTCTGGTGATTGATGGCGCCATGGGCACCATGATCCAGGACGAGCAGTTGCAGGAGGCCGATTACCGCGGGGAGCGCTTTGCCGACCATGAATCAGACCTGAAAGGCAACAACGACTTGTTGAGCCTGACGCGGCCCGATGTGATCGCCAATATCCACCGGGCTTTTCTGGCCGCCGGCGCCGATATCATCGAGACCAACACCTTCAATAGCACGGCCGTCGCCCAGGACGATTACCAGCTTGGCCACCTGGCGGCTGAGTTGAACACGGCAGCGGCGCGCATTGCCCGCGAGGTCGCCGACGAGGCGACAGCGGCCTCCCCTGATCAGCCACGTTTTGTCGCGGGTGTGCTGGGGCCAACCCCGAAAACCGCCTCTATATCACCGGATGTGAACAACCCGGCCGCGCGCAGCATCACCTTCGACCAGTTGCGCCAGGGCTACGTCGAGGCGACCCGGGCCCTGATGGAGGGCGGAGTCGACCTGCTGCTGATTGAGACCATCTTCGACACCCTGAACGCCAAGGCGGCTATTTTCGCGGTGCGGGAAGTCTTTGATGAACTGGGACGGGAAGTGCCGTTGATGATTTCGGTGACCTTTCCCGATATCAGCGGCCGTGTACTGTCCGGCCAGAACCCGGAGGCATTCTGGAATGCGGTGGCTCATGCCAAGCCGCTTATTCTGGGCAGCAATTGCGGTCGTCGTTACAGTGAGATCCGACCCTTTATCGAAGACCTGTCCAACGTTACCGACAGCTACTTCAGCGCCCACTTGAATGCCGGCCTGCCCAACGCCTTCGGCGAGTTCGATGAAACGCCCGGCATTATGTATGAGGATTTCAAGGATTTTGCCGAGCGCGGCTTCCTCAACCTGGCGGGTGGCTGTTGTGGTACAACGCCGGCGCATATCCGGGCCATCGCCGACGCCGTACACAACGTGGTGCCCCGCCCCCTGCCGCAACACCGGCGCGCCTGCCGGCTCAGCGGCCTGGAGCCATTCAACATCACTGAAGACAGCCTGTTTGTGAATGTCGGGGAGCGCTGTAACGTGACCGGGTCCGCCAGGTTCAAGCGTTTGATTCTGGATGGCAACTACGAGGCGGCCTTGGACGTGGCGCGCATCCAGGTGGAAGACGGCGCGCAGATTATTGATATCAACATGGATGAAGGCATGCTGGACGCCGAGAATGCCATGGTGACCTTTCTCAACCTGATCGCCTCGGAGCCGGACATCTGCCGTGTGCCCATCATGGTCGACTCCTCCAAGTGGAGCGTGATCGAAGCCGGGCTCAAGTGCATACAGGGTAAGGCGGTGGTCAATTCAATCAGCCTCAAGGCCGGGGAAGAAGAATTCCTGGCGCAGGCGCGACTGTGCCAACGCTACGGCGCCGCTGTGGTAGTGATGGCATTCGACGAGGATGGCCAGGCCGACAACCTGCAGCGTCGCAAAGACATTTGCAAGCGTTGCTACGACCTGCTGCTGGGTGAGCTGGACTTCAACCCCAACGACATCATATTCGACCCGAATATTTTTGCGGTGGCCACGGGTATCGAGGAGCACAACAACTACGCGGTGGACTTTATCGAGGCCACCCGCTATATCAAGGCGGAACTGCCGGGGGCGCTGGTGTCCGGCGGCGTGTCAAATGTGTCTTTCTCCTTCCGGGGAAATAACGCGGTGCGCGAGGCCATACACTCCGTATTCCTGTACCACGCCATTCGCGCGGGCATGGACATGGGCATTGTCAACGCCGGCCAACTGGCCGTTTATGATGAGTTGCCCGAGGACATGCGCGAGGCGGTTGAAGATGTCATCCTCAACCGACGCGAGGACGGCACCGAGCGCCTGCTTGAAGTGGCGCAGCGCTACCGCGATAGTGGCGGTAGCGAAGGCCGGGTTGAAGACCTGAGCTGGCGCGAGCAGGACGTGGGCAAACGCCTGGAGCACGCCCTGGTGAGAGGTATCAATACCTGGGTGGTGGAAGACGCCGAGGAAGCCCGCCTGCAATTCGACCGTCCGATACAGGTGATTGAAGGCCCGTTGATGGATGGCATGAACGTGGTCGGCGACCTGTTCGGCGAGGGCAAGATGTTCCTGCCGCAGGTGGTGAAGAGCGCCCGCGTAATGAAGCAGGCCGTGGCCCACCTGCAACCCTATATAGAAGAGGAAAAGGGTGGGGGCAGCCGGAGCAACGGCAAGATTCTCATGGCGACAGTGAAAGGTGACGTACACGATATCGGCAAAAATATCGTGGGCGTGGTACTGCAGTGCAACAACTTCGAGGTGATAGACCTGGGGGTCATGGTGCCCTGCGAGACGATCCTGCAGGTCGCGCGGGACGAGCAGGTGGATATCATCGGCCTCAGCGGCCTGATCACCCCGTCTCTGGATGAAATGGTACATCTGGCAGGTGAAATGCAGCGCCAGGAATTTTCCGTACCCCTGATGATAGGTGGCGCCACCACGTCCAAGGCCCATACGGCAGTGAAGATCGATCCACATTACGATCGGGATGTAGTCGTGTACGTGCCGGATGCTTCTCGCAGCGTCGCGGTAGCCACCCAGCTGATGAACGACAGCAAGGCCGCCTTTGTGCAAGAGCGCGCGGAGGAGTACCAGAAAGTGCGCGAGCGCGTGGCCAACCGCAAGCCGCGCAGCAGACAGCTGAGTTACGCTGAGGCTACTGAGCGCGCCATACAACTGGATTGGCAGAATTATGAGGCACCCCGCCCCGCGTTTATCGGCACCCGGGTGTTTGAAGATTTTCCTCTGCAGGACCTGGTAGACACCATCGACTGGACGCCGTTTTTCATCACCTGGGAGCTGGCGGGCAAGTACCCCGACATCCTGCAGGACAAGGTGGTGGGGGAACATGCCAGTGATCTGTATCGCGACGCCCTGGCCATGTTGCAGCGCATCATCGATGAAAAACTGCTGACCGCCAGTGCCACCATTGGTTTCTGGCCGGCGGCGCGGGTGGGCGCAGACGACATCGCCGTGTATACCGATGAATCGCGCAGCGAGGTGCGGGCCACCCTGCACCAGCTGCGGCAACAAACCGAAAAGCCCAACGGCAAACCCAATGCCAGCCTGGCTGATTTTATCGCACCAGCAGACAGCGGTGTGGCGGATTACATTGGCGGGTTTTGTGTCACCACGGGTCACGGCGTAGACCAACTGGCAAGCCAGTTTGAAGCCGAGCACGACGATTACAGCAGTATTATGCTCAAGGCCCTGGCGGATCGCCTGGCGGAATCCTTCGCGGAATACCTGCATCGCCTGGTGCGGGTGGAGCTGTGGGGCTACGACGTCGAAGAACAGCTCAGCGCCCGGGATTTGATTCGCGAGCGCTATCGCGGTATTCGCCCGGCGCCGGGATATCCGGCCTGCCCGGATCACACGGAAAAAGGCACACTGTTTGAGCTACTGGACGCCACCAATACCTGCGGCGTCAGCCTGTCTGACAGCTATGCCATGAGCCCCGCCGCTGCGGTGAGCGGTTTTTACTACGCTCATCCCGAGTCCCACTATTTTGCGGTGGGCAAAATCGGCCGCGACCAGGTGGAAGATTTGGCACAGCGCAAGGGTGAACCCGTGGCCAGCATGGAGCGCTGGTTACGCCCCAACCTGGATTATTGAACAGAGCCTGGATTATTAAAGAGAGATAGTGCGATGAGTGACCGGGAAAAAGAACAGCCAGAAGCGCAGCAGGATCAGGACAAAAGCGCTTCACTGAAGCTCTTGCATGTGGTTAGCAGTGTGCTGGCCGCAGGCCTGGGCGTACAGAGCAGCAAGAACCGTGAGCGGGACTTCAAACAGGGTCGTATCGGTGTGTTTATCGCAGCGGGTATTGTATTCACCCTGCTGTTTATTGGCACGGTGGTTACCGTGGTGCAGTTGGTGCTGAAAGGATCGGGGGATTAGCCGTGGCCAGCCCCCGATCTATCAGGTTGGCATTCCAGACAGCCACAGGTACATGCCTAATACGATGATGGTAATAATAGCGGTGGCTGCAATAGCGTCGGCAACGCCGTCAGCGGCGCGCTCCTGATTGACTTGGTCTGACATGTTTTACTCCAGTTATCGGGTTGTTAGCGGGCGCTATTATAGCAGCATTGAAAGTAATCCCAAGCTCATATCCACCGCCCGGCAAGTACCAGCCATTATTGGACAATGTAGTTCTAATCTTATGAATATTCTGACTATTTGCCGCCGTGGATTTTCTGGTAAGGTGTCGCCTCGTTTTGTTCCATAACGCCACAACAGCACAGAAACAGGATCTGTAAATGTACGTTTACGACCAGTACGACCAGAAAATCGTCGATGAGCGAGTCGCCCAGTACCGCGGCCAAACCGAGCGTTTCCTGGCCGGAAAACTGACTGAAGCCGAGTTTTTGCCCCTGCGCCTGCAAAATGGCCTCTATATCCAGCGGCTGGCGCCCATGATGCGTATCGCCGTGCCCTACGGCCTGATGAATAGCACCCAACTGCGTAAGCTGGCGGAAATTACCCGGGTCTACGACAAGGGTTACGCACATATCAGCACCCGCCAGAATGTGCAGCTGAACTGGCCTCAACTGGCGGAAGTACCCGACATCCTGGCGGAACTGGCCACCGTGCAAATGCATGCCATCCAGACCAGCGGCAACTGTATCCGCAATACCACCACCGACCAGTTTGCCGGGGTTGCCAGCGACGAACTGGAGGACCCCCGCCCCTACTGTGAAATAATCCGCCAGTGGTCCACACTGCACCCGGAATTCGCTTTTTTACCGCGCAAATTCAAGATCGCGGTGTGTGGCAGCGCAGAAGACCGGGCCGCTATTCATGCCCACGATATCGGTGTCGAGCTGGTTGCCAATGCCCAGGGTGAAATCGGCCTCAAAATCCTTGCAGGTGGCGGTCTGGGGCGCACGCCGGTTATTGGCTCGGTCGTGTGTGAGTGGCTGGACAAAAAGCACCTGCTGACTTACCTGGAAGCGATTTTGCGCGTGTACAATCAGAACGGACGCCGCGACAATAAGTACAAGGCCCGTATCAAGATCCTGGTTAAGGCCATGGGGGTTGACGCTTTTCGCGAAGCCGTGGAGCAGGAGTGGGCAGCTCTTAAAGATGGCCCATCCACGCTTACCGATGAAGAGATCGCCCGCGCCCAGTCATTCTTCACCGACCCCGAGTACCAGAAACTGGATGGCATTGCTGCCAATGCGCAACTGAAAGAGCAGTGCCTCAAAGACCTGATTTTCGGCAACTGGGTCAAGCGCAATACCAATGATCACAGGGTACCGGGCTATCGCATCGTCAATATCTCGCTCAAGGCCACCGGTTTCGCCCCCGGCGATATCACTGATGAGCAACTGGAGCTGGTTGCCGACCTGGCTGACCAGTACGCCTTTGGTGAGATCCGCAGCACCCACCAGCAGAACCTGGTACTGGCCGATGTGCAAATGAACCAGTTGTATGGCCTGTGGCAGGGACTGCAAGCGGCCGGGCTGGCCACACCGAATATCGGTTACCTCACCGACATGATTTGCTGTCCCGGCGGAGATTACTGCTCCCTGGCAAACGCCAAATCCCTGCCGGTGGCGGAAGCCATACAGACGCGCTTCGAGGATCTGGATTACCTGTATGACCTGGGTCCGCTGGAGCTTAACATCAGTGGCTGTATGAATGCCTGCGGCCACCACCATATCGGCCATATCGGCATTCTTGGTGTGGATAAAAAGGGCCAGGAGTTCTATCAGGTCTGCCTGGGTGGCAGCCAGGGTAAGAATGCGTCGATTGGCAAGATTCTGGGGCCGTCCTTCAGGCAGGAAGATATGCCAGAGGTAATAGATAAAATCCTGTCGACCTACGTGGCATTGCGTGTGGAACAGGAAAGCTTTCTCGACACCTACCGCCGCATCAGCATTGACCCTTTCAAGGAGCGCGTATATGCCAAACCTGATTAAAAACGGCGTTATTGTTGAGGACCAGTGGTTGCCGGTAGACCCGGAAAGCCCCAGCCCGGCCAACGGGCAAATTTACAGCCTCGACCAGTGGCTGGAACTGGAAGACAAGGCCGGCAGTGCAGTGCAAATAGAGCCCGGTCAGTCGCCCGCTCCCCTGTTCGGTTTTTTGGAGCAGATTTCACTGGTGGTGGTCAATTTTCCGGTATTTACCGATGGGCGGGGATTCTCCTACGCCCGCGAGCTGCGTGAGCGAGGCTATGGCGGTGAGCTGCGCGCCACTGGCCACTTTATCCGGGATCAGCTGACTTACCTGCGGCGCTGCGGTTTCGATGCTTTCCAAATGGCTGATGAATCGCTGTTGGAAGAATCACTGGTGAGCCTCACAGATTTCAGCGAACACTACCAGGCGGGCATCGATCAGCCCCTGCCCCTGTTTCGCCGACGGGTATAGGGTGGGCGGTCATTGGTGCGCACTGCGCACCAATGACCCTATAAGCGTCAATAATCGTGACAGGGAACGCCAGCTTGTTTAAGCTCCATGTAAGCGCACCGGGAAATCGCCGTAAATGGAACTCACCAGCGTAACCTTTTCATTCTTCCTCATCTTCACCGGGGCCGCGGTTTTCGCCTCCGTGGCCCTGTATACCCGCCAGCCGCTAATCATCGCCTACATCGCCCTGGGCGCCTGTATTGGCCCCTACGGTATGTCCCTGGTGACAGACCTCAACCTGCTGTCAGACATTGGTCACATTGGCATCATTTTCCTGTTGTTCCTGTTGGGCCTGGATATGCAGCCCCAGGCTCTGTGGGCGACTCTGCGCAAGTCCACAGTCGTGGCAATGTTCAGCTCTGCGATATTTCTGGGAACAGGTTTTACGGTGGCGGCGCTATTTAACTACTCGACCATGGACTCCCTGATCATTGGCGCGGCGATGATGTTTTCCTCCACCATCATCGGCATCAAACTGTTGCCTACGACAATATTACACCACCGCCATATCGGCGAGCTGATGATAGGCCTGCTACTGCTACAGGACCTGCTGGCCATCATTGTGTTGATGATTCTGTTAAGTGCCTCGTCCGGTAGCCCCGACACCATGGGCAGAGACCTTGCCCTGTCACTGCTGAGCCTGCCCCTGCTGGCGGGGGGGGCGTTGCTCGTCGTGCGCTATGTCCTGCTGCCGCTGATTACACGCTTCGATCACTTTCACGAGTATATTTTTCTGCTGGCGATCGGCTGGTGCCTGGGCATGGCGGAGGCCGCCAGGGCCCTGGGACTGTCGGAGGAAATCGGTGCCTTTATCGCCGGAATCAGCATCGCCACCAGCCCTATCTCGCAATATATCGCGGTCAACCTGAAGCCCCTGAGGGACTTCTTCCTGATCCTGTTCTTCTTCTCAGTGGGCGCGCAATTCAACCTGGGTGTGCTCGGCCAGGTGTTGGCTCCCGCATTGATTCTGGCCGCTCTGGTGCTGGGGCTCAAACCGGTGGTCTACCGGTTCCTGCTCAAGGGGGTCAGCGAGAACAGCACCCTGGGCTGGGATCTGGGCTTTCGCCTGGGCCAGGCCAGTGAGTTTTCGCTGTTGATCGCCTACGTGGCGGTGGCCAGCGCCCTGATCTCGGAGCAGGCTTCCCTGTTAATTCAGGCGACGACCATCATCACCCTGCTGGTGTCTTCCTACATCGTGGTACTCAACTACCCCACGCCGATTGCGGTTTCTGATCGGTTGCGGCGGGATTAAAAAAACCGGCCACCAGGGCCGGTTTTTTCACAACCCTATTGGGCCTACAGCTTGGACTCAAGCTCCGGCAGCGCGTCGAACAGGTCAGCTACAAGGCCGTAGTCCGCCACCTGGAAGATAGGTGCGTCCTCGTCCTTGTTGATGGCGACAATGACCTTGGAGTCCTTCATGCCCGCCAGGTGCTGAATGGCGCCGGAGATGCCTACCGCGATATACAGGTCCGGAGCGACGATCTTGCCGGTCTGGCCCACCTGCATGTCATTCGGTACGAAGCCCGCGTCAACCGCCGCGCGTGAGGCACCGATGGCGGCGCCAAGCTTGTCGGCGATGCCGTCCAGAAGCTTGAAGTTTTCGCCGCTCTGCATACCGCGACCGCCAGAGATGACGATAGCAGCAGCTGTCAGTTCAGGTCGGTCAGATACTGCGACTTCTTCACTCACAAAGGAGGAGATGCCTGCATCGTGCACCGCGTCGAGCGCTTCAATGGTGGCGGAACCGCCCTCTGCCGGCACAGCGTCATAGGCTGTGGTACGCACAGTAATAACTTTTTTGGCATCTGAGCTCTGCACCGTGGCGATGACGTTGCCCGCGTAGATAGGCCGTTGGAAAGTATCCGCCGACACCACCGAGGTAATTTCGGAAATCTGCGCCACATCCAGCAACGCGGCGACGCGCGGCATGAAGTTCTTACAGTTGGATGTGGCTGGCGCGAGGATGTTGTCATAGCCGGCGCCCACGTCAGCGATCAGCAGGCTGATATTTTCGGCCAGCTGGTGCTCGTAGGCGGCATTGTCGGCAACCAGCACCTTGCCAACACCCGCCACAGCGGCAGCGGCCTCTGCGACGGCGCCACAATTGGCGCCAGCGACCAGAATATCGATATCTGCGCCAATTGCCTGGGCCGCTGCAACCGTATTGAGGGTGGCGACTTTCAGGCTGCTATTGTCGTGTTCTGCTATTACCAGAGTGCTCATGAGATTACCTTCGCCTCGTTCTTCAGTTTGTCTACCAGTTCGTCCACATCCGCTACTATGATCCCGGCTTTGCGCTCCGCCGGAGGCTCGACCTTCACCTGGGTCAGGTGAGAAGTCACCTCAACACCCAGGTCTGCAGGGGTGTATACATCCAGCTGCTTCTTCTTGGCTTTCATAATATTGGGCAGAGACGCGTAACGGGGTTCGTTCAAACGCAGGTCGGTGGTGACGATAGCCGGCAGGTCCAGGCTGACTGTTTGCAGCCCGCCGTCCACTTCGCGGGTAACATTGACCTTGTCGCCATCAACAACCACTTCAGAGGCAAATGTACCCTGGGCCATATTTGCCAGCGCACCCAGCATTTGACCCGTCTGGTTGTTGTCGCCGTCGATGGACTGCTTGCCCAGAATAACCAACTGGGGCTGTTCCTTGTCGATAACACCCTTTAGTAACTTGGCAACGACCAGGGGTTCAACTGAACCCTCGGTTTCTACCTGGATACCACGATCGGCCCCCAGTGCCAGCGCGGTGCGAATCTGCTCCTGGCAGGATTTTTCGCCAACTGAGACGGCAATGACCTCTGTGGCGACGCCTGCTTCCTTGAGTCGTATAGCTTCCTCAACGGCGATTTCACAGAAAGGGTTGATGGCCATTTTGACGTTATTCAAATCAACATCACTACCATCGGCTTTGGCACGAACCTTGACGTTGTAGTCAACGACGCGCTTTACGGCAACTAGTACCTTCATGGATGCTCCATAGATTATTTCAGGTGGGTTTCAGGGGCGTTGGCTATAACTTTCAGCTACACCCGTTTCAGTTTGGCGAGGTATCTTGCCGCCAAACAGCCGCCGGGTCAATAGCCATTCGCGCGTCCCAATGAGCTATATCAAGGATTTATGTCATGCATCTGGTTTGTAGTTTTTAAACCTTAGAAATTATATACTTGCGAACTTCCCTCCGGCAGGTGCCGATGATGGTCAACTCCCGTACAGTGACAAGAGGATATCCCCGTGGAACGTGAATCTATGGAATTTGATGTTGTGATCGTCGGTGCCGGCCCTGCGGGCCTGTCAGCCGCCTGTCGCATCATGCAACTGGCACAGGAAAAAGAGCAGGAAGTCACCGTCTGTGTCGTGGAAAAAGGCTCCGAGGTAGGGGCCCACACCCTGTCCGGTGCAGTGCTGGAGCCACGGGCCCTGGATGAGCTCTTCCCCAACTGGAAGGAAATGGACGCCCCGGTGAAAACCGTGGTAAAGGGAGATAAATTTTTCTTTTACCTGAGCGACAAGAGCGCCATCAAGCTGCCCAACTTCTTTATCCCCAAGCCCACCCATAACGAGGGCAACTACATCGTGTCCATGGGGAATGTGTGCCGCTGGCTGGCGGAGCAGGCCGAGGGCATGGGCGTGGATGTCTATCCGGGCTTTGCCGCGGCGGAAGTCCTCTACCATGAAGACGGACGGGTGAAGGGCATCGCCACCGGCGATATGGGTATCAGCGCCAGCGGCGAACACAAAGACAGCTATATGCCGGGCATGGAGCTGCACGCGAAATACACCCTGTTTGCCGAAGGTTGTCGCGGCCACCTGGGCAAGCAGCTGATCGATAAATTCTCACTGGATGCGGGTAAAGATCCTCAACACTACGGTATCGGCATCAAGGAAATCTGGGAAATTTCCCCGGAAAAGCACGAGGAAGGCCTGGTAATACACGGCCTGGGATGGCCTCTTTATGGCAGCGGTACTGGCGGCGGTGCATTTATGTACCACGCCGAGAACAACCAGGTGTATATCGGCCTGATCGCCGACCTCAATTACAGCAACCCGTATATGAACCCTTATGAGGAGTTCCAGCGCTGGAAGCATCATGCTGAAACAATAAAATACCTGGAGGGCGGCACTCGCCTTACCTACGGCGCCAGGGCTATTACCAAGGGCGGTCATAACTCTCTGCCCAGGATGTACTTCCCCGGTGGCCTGCTGATCGGCTGTGACGCCGGCACTCTCAACAGCGTCAAGATCAAGGGTAATCACACCGCCATGAAAAGCGGCATGTTAGCGGCCGAAGCCGTGGTGGAGGCCCTGGCTCTGGGCGACGTAGCTCCGGCTGATCTGGTCTCCTTCGCCGACAAGACCGAGGCATCCTGGCTGCACGAAGAACTCTATTCCACCCGTAATTTTTCCGGATTCATGCACAAATTCGGCATCTTGCTGGGCTCCGCCATGGTGTGGCTGGACCAGAATATTTTCGGCGGCAAAATGCCTTTCACCCTGCATGACGAGAAGCACGACTACGCGGCCATGAAGCCCGCGGCCCAGTGCAAGAAAATTGACTACCCAAAGCCGGATAACGTCATCAGCTTTGACCGCTCGTCATCGGTGTTCCTGTCCAACACCAACCACGAGGAAGACCAGCCCTGTCACCTGACACTCGAGGACCCGGCCATTCCCCTGGCCACAAACCTGCCCCTGTACGATGAACCGGCCCAGCGCTACTGCCCCGCCGGCGTTTATGAGATCGTGGAGAACGAAAACGGCAAGCAATTCCAGATCAATTCCCAGAACTGTGTGCACTGCAAAACCTGTGATATCAAGGATCCTTCGCAGAATATTGTCTGGGTGACGCCGGAAGGATTTGGCGGGCCTAATTACCCCAATATGTAGCGTCCCGGAAGCAGCCACTACTGTCGCATTCTATAGGCACGAACTGGTCTGATGACAGGCCCAGTTGCTGAAACAGGGTTTGCATGGTGTGACTGGATGTATCCAATGTCTGATACTCCTGATTACGTAGATTGTCATACAGTATTGGACTAATCTCTGCTCTTGTATGCTTGGCTTATTGGTAGTTCATCAATAGTATCAAGGGGTTAACAAACAAAAGGATACTGCGCGATGGAATTTGACATACTTTATTGGCACTGGATTGTTTTTGGTATCGCCTTGATGCTGAGCGAGATTGTTTTACTTTCTTTCTTTATTCTTTGGTTTGGCGCAGCAGCCATTGTTATCGGTTGTTTGCTTTATCTATTTCCCGACATGTCCACCACTTGGCAAATTTTACTGTGGGCGATTTTATCGGCAGGCCTTGCCTGGGCCTGGTTTAAATACTTGAAACCACTGTCTATTGATAAAACCAAAGCAGGTTTGTCGAAGGAGGCTATTTCCGGCGAAATCGGCCTTGTGCTGTCCGTACCGAATGGGCAGAAACGCGGGAAATTACGCTTCCCAGCCCCAATATTGGGTGATGATGAATGGTTGATCATGTCGCAGGATGATTTGACCGTTGGCGATAGCGTGAGTGTCCTTGATGTTTCTGGCAACACCTTAATCGTAAGAAAAATGTAATTTTTATATTTTTTATAAGGAGATTTTTATTATGTACCCAGGACTTTATATCGCTATTGCAATATTTATTTTTGTTCTCATCACCATTGGTAAAGCGGTTCGCCTTGTACCTCAAGGTTATAAATGGGTGATTCAGCGCCTGGGTAAGTACAGCGGTACTTTATCACCCGGTTTAAACATCCTTGTCCCCTTCATCGATGAAGTTGCGTATAAAGTGACCACTAAAGATATTGTGTTGGACATTCCTGCACAGGAAGTGATCACCAAAGACAACGCGGTGATTATGACCAACGCCGTTGCCTACATTAATATCGTTTCACCTGAAAAGGCAGTTTACGGTGTAGAAGATTACATTGTCGCCATACAAACTTTAGTACAAACCTCTTTACGCTCTATCGTTGGTGAAATGTCCCTCGATGATGCCCTCTCTTCACGCGATCATATCAAAGCCAAGTTAAAAGCCGCCATTTCAGATGATATTTCCGATTGGGGTATCATTTTAAAAACCGTTGAAATTCAAGACATCAACCCCTCGATCACCATGCAGGCAGCCATGGAAGAACAAGCCGCAGCAGAGCGAAGCCGTCGTGCCACGGTAACCCGTGCCGGTGGTGAAAAGGAAGCCACAATTCTGGAAGCCGAAGGTAACTTGGAGGCCTCGAAACGTGACGCAGAAGCGCAAATTATTCTAGCGGAAGCTAGCCAGCGTGCTATTCAATTAGTCACCGAAGCGGTAGGCGAAAAGGAAATGCCCGTGCTTTATTTGTTGGGTGAAAAATATATTAACGCGGTGGAAAAATTGGCCGAATCCGACAATGCCAAAACAGTTATTTTCCCCGCCGACATTCCTGCCACCATTAAGGGGTTGATCGGTAAATAATTATCTCGCGGCCTTAAAAAAAAGCCTCAAGATCTCAGCCGTCGCGTTGAGTAACTGACTCCCGGCCCCGTTATTGATGCTGTCCCCGGCGAAGGTTCTTCTCCGGTTGGCGTTTACACGCACTCGGTGAAAAGCAAATATAGCGGTTCGCGCTGACCTGGTTTTTACCGGAGACGATGATGATATGGACCCTGCGGACGTCGTCGAGTGGGGCGCGTTCGGCTTTCTCTTTGTCCTGGCCCCGACGGAACGGTAACCCTTGATCATTTGTTTCATGGACTTAGACCCGCTGAGCGGTAATTTGCGCCCGCTTATGTTCTGGGAGCCCATGAATTGCGACCTGCAGCAAAGCCGCCCTGTCGCCGGGGAACTATCCACCCGGGTTGTTGTGTTTGGTTGCTCCCGCGAGGCGCGCGAAGGTTGTGTAGAGATCAGTGACATGAATGATGTCGCCAACCAGCTGACCTTTTTCAATCACACCCGGCCACCAGGCGATAGCCGGTACGCGCACGCCGCCCTCAAGAAAATCGCCCTTGCCGCCGTTTAATGAGAGCTTGGGTATCTCCGGCGCCAGGAAATTCAGCCAGTTGGGCCAGTACTCAACGAAGAACGGCTTCCCTGCTTTAGCATTCTTACGGATAAACGCCGATTCTGTGATCCAGTCGAAGGTCAGCATGATCGGTTGCGTGAAATTCTAAAATCATTGGTCATCGTAGCCACGCAAGAAGGTGACGAGGGGTTGAAGCGCTGGCACAAGGTATTTAACGACGATCTACCCCATGCATTGCTCAGCATGATCGCAGGCGAAAGTTCCCAGGCAAAATCGACCATCCCAAAATTTCGTGCAGCAGCACTTAACCGGGCACTGGAAGTACTTAGCTCCTACGAGCAGATCCCCGATAGCGTCAGCAATACGGGGCTGGCGTTTAATGGTTGAGGGCCGCGAGCATCATCGCCGATCAGCTCATTGAAAATATTCCGGTGCTCTTGTGCCAGTCGCCAGGCGCCTACAAAATTCTGCACCCTTAGTGATAGATAGTAATTTGACCATTGTAGATCGATTCGCTTATAATGAACGAATCGAACGATATTAGTGAGATTACAAAAGATGGATGCACTTACTGCCAACGAAGCCAAAACGCACTTTGGCGACATGCTGCTAAAAGCTCAGCGTGCCCCGATTCAAATTAACAAAAATGGCAAGCCGGTTGCCGTGGTTATCTCGATGGATGAGTACGAAAGTATCGAGGCGCTCAAGCTGCGCCTGCTGCAATCGAGAGTAGCCCAGGCCAAAGCCGATATCGAAGCAGGCAACACCGTCGACGGTGAGTCATTTTTCGATGGCCTCGAAAACGGAGAACAAGATTGACCACATAATGTGGCCCTATCCGTTGGCTGCTCGCTATCCGTGCATGTGCAGAGCTAAATCCATCGGTGTAATTGAGACACTATGCCAAATTATCGCTTAACCCCGGATGCCCAGTCCGACCTAATCGAAATCCGCCAGTTTACTGTGGAGCAATGGGGTGCAGCACAATCCCAAAAATATTTGTCGGAGCTCCGGAAAACCATTTGCCTGCTTTCCGAAACACCTTCCCTGGGTAAGTCCAGGCCAGACGTTGATCCGGATGTGTTGAGCTTTCCCCATGCCAGCCATGTCATTTATTACGTGGTGCATAAGAATCAACTGGTTGTGTTCGGCGTCCTACACAAACGTATGGTACCACTGGATCACCTGGCAGAGCGCGAGGTGATTTAATGTGGCTGGCGTGATGGCGGCCTTATATCGATATTCGCGATGGAACCGGTCTGGCGGGTCTACTCCCGGCGCTGTTGTCGGGTGGAGCGGAACTCACACTACAAGTTTGAATACACAACCACCCGACTTCACAGAAGCGACCCCGTCGCGCTCCTGTGCCATCTCCACGAGCCTGTACCAGGCCGCCCGGGTGAATAGCGCCGTGAGGCCATGCCACAGCTCTATCGCCGCTATATCGCCCACAGCGGGCTCCAGCAGCAGTGGATGTTCTTCACCTATATCGACTTTCTTGCCAGTATTCAGCGTAGCCTGAAGCAGTAGTTCACCGCCCTCCTCCAAAACCTCGATATCCGTCACCATCAGCGGGTGCAATTCCACCTCTATTCGCCATTTTTCACCGGGCGTGACAAGGTAGTACTCACCGTCCTCCTCGCGCCGTAAAATGCTGGCAAACAGCCGTACCAGGGACTCCCGCTCGATTTTTCCACCGTCGTGATACCAGCTGCCATCGGCGGTTATGCGTATCGGAATATCACCGGACAGGGCTGGATGCCACAGGTGTAGCGGCGGTGAATCAAAGTTACGCCCCTTGCCTGCCTGCTCTTCAAGATCCCTAAGTCGCTTATCCATCGTCATTCCTCTGGTGTCTGGTTCCCGGCTGCGCTATAACAGTGTTATAGCAGACCATACAGATCATATGATTAACTGGATTCGCACCGCTGTTGTCAACTGGCTCAAGCATGAAAGACCACTGCCGGAAACGCCACTCAGTGACTTCGAGCGCATAAGACACGAAATCAAAGCCTGTGATGTGATACTGGTAGAGGGGCGCTCCCGGGTCAGTGAGGTCATTAAACTGATCACCCAGAGCAGTTGGTCGCATGCCGCGCTCTACATCGGGCGCTTGCACGATATCGAGGACCCCCAACTGCAGGAAGCCCTGGGGCGTCACTATCGGGGAAACCTCGATAAACAGCTGATCATCGAGACTGAGTTAGGGCTGGGGACTGTGGTCCGGCCCATGACTGAGTACGAGCGAGAGCACCTGCGTATTTGCCGGCCCCGTGGCCTGGGGTTTAGTGACAGCCAGGAAGTTATTGCCTATGCCATCGGTCGTTTGGGAACCACCTATGACGTCAGGCACATTTTCGACCTGGCCCGCTTCCTGTTTCCGTGGTTTATCATGCCGCGTCGCTGGCGTTCCAGCCTGTTCAGTACGCGCCCGGGCAAGAGCACCCAGACAGTTTGCTCCACCATGATCGCGGAAGCTTTTGGCCATATACAGTTTCCCATTCTGCCGCTGGTCAAACGAATCGAGGGGAACCGCGTTCAGCTGTTTATGCGCAACCCGAAGCTGTGTACACCCAGCGACTTCGATTATTCACCCTACTTCGATATCATCAAGTACCCGTTCCTGGACCTCCAGCATCACGCAGATCAGCGACTCCTACCCTGGCATGGAGCCGCCAGGTTGAGTGAGGAAGAACGGGGCTTGTATCTCAGCGATGACCTGAACGACATAATTCTCTACGATGATACGCAATAGCGATCAGTCGCAGTCGCCGATCAGGCGGACGTTAATTACGCCCTCCAGTGCACGCATTTTCTCCAGGACTTCATCGGCGATATGCGAGCTGATATCGATCAGGTTGTAGGCCACTTCATCGCGGCTCTTGTTGAGCATATCGATGACGTTGACGTTCTCGTCCGCCAGGATTGACAGCACGCTGCCGAGAATTCTGGGTACGTTCTCGTTGGTCACGGACAAACGACAGCCGGTGACGCGCTCCAGCTGCAGTGCCGGGAAATTCACCGAGTTACGTATATTGCCGTTCTCCAGAAAGTCTCGCAGCTGATCCGCCGCCATAATGGCGCAGTTGTCCTCCGCTTCATCGGTACTGGCACCGATATGCGGCATCAGAATCACGTCGTCCCTGCCGATCAGCGCAGGCGCAGGAAAATCCGCGATGTACTGACGCAGGTTGCCGTCATCGAGCGCTTGCACTACAGCCGCCTCATCGACAATTTCCTGCCGTGCAAAATTCAGCAGGCAGGTATCGGGGCGCATCGCGCCGAGCAACTCGCTGTTGACCAGGCCGCGGGTGGAGTCCAGTACCGGCAGGTGCAGGCTGATGTAATCGCAAGCTGCGAACAGGGCCGACAGGGCATCCGCCTTGCGCACCTGACGGGAAAGACGCCAGGCGGCCTCGACCGACAGGGCGGGGTCGTAGCCGACCACCTTCATGTCAAATGTCAGGGCCATTTCCGCGACCATCGACCCTATGGCTCCCAGCCCTACCACACCGAGGGTCTTACCCGCCAGTTCACTGCCCTTGAACTGCTTCTTCTGCGCTTCCAGGATTTTATTCAGCTGCGCCTCGTCCCGCATGGAACCGAGGGAGTCGACGTATTTTATGCCGTCTATAACGCCGCGAGAACCCAGCAGCAGGCCGGTTGCCACCAGCTCCTTGACCGCATTGGCATTGGCGCCGGGCGAGTTGAACACAGGAATGCCCCGCTCCGTACACGCGGCCACCGGAATATTGTTAACACCTGCGCCGGCCCGGGCAATTGCCAGAACCGAATTGGCGATTTCCTCTGTCTGCAGCTTGTGGCTGCGCAGCAAAATAGCGTCCGGATGGGAAAATTCGCTGGCTAATTCATAACAATCACGGGGCAGGCGCTCCAGTCCCTTAATTGATATCTGGTTGAGTGTCAGTACCTGTCTGGCCATGCTTACCTCTTACAGTACCGTTATGTCGGCGTTATCGCGCAAGCCGCGCTGGAATTCAGTATTCACCAGGTTGCTGTATTCAGCGCTCACCTGTTGCTGCACTAGCTGTTGCTCCGCCTCCGTCAACTTGTCATATTGCCCCGCATTGACCCGCACCAGCTCAAACACCTGGGCATCGCCCGTGGTTGTCACAATGTATTCAGAAGCCCCCTGTGCTGAAGTGGGTGCGGGTAGTTCAAAAGCCCGTTGCAACACACCGCGCGGCACTGTGGTATTGCGCCGACCGGCACCCAACTCCACTTGCCATTCATAACCTTCGCGCAGGGCAAATTCCTCCACCCCGGTGCCAGAGCGCAGTTGTTGCACGGCATCTTCCGCGGCGGCGGCCACTGCGGCACGGGCGTTGTTCTCTGTAATGATCGCTACGATTTCATCCCGCACCAATTCCAGTGCTCTCACCTGTGGTGTGTTGTGCTGGCGCACCCGCAACACCACAAACCGGTTACCACCGAGTTCGATAACCTCGCTGTTGTGGCCCGCCTCCAAAACTTCTTCTGAAAATGCGACGGCCAACAGGGAAGCGTTGGCAAACAAACCGTCGGCGTGGGAACGAGTGATATCCCGGGTTTGTTCGACCGTCAATTCCAATTCGGCAGCGGGTCCGTCCAAATCCTCCGCATTAAAAGACAGGTCTCTTAGAGACTCTACCGTGCGCAACAAGACGATCCGCGCCTCCTCAGCCTGTATCGTGTCATGCAACTGACCGCGCATTTCCTCCAGGCTCGCAATCTCACCCTCGCGGCGTTCGGTGACGATTATCAGGTGGGTACCCGCATCGGTCTGTACCGGTGCGGACACCACATTGAGCTCCAGTTGAGCGATCGCCAGTTCCATCTCCTCGGGAAAGGCATCCCCACTGGTATACCCAAGATCCCCGCCATTACCCGCGGAGCCTATATCATCAGAAAACTCCCCGGCCACTTCAGCAAAATCCACACCCGCCGTCAATTGTGCCTGTGCGTCTGCAATCCGCTGCTCCAGGTCACCTTCCTGGTCTGTCTCAAACAGGATATGGGAAACACGGTTTTCGGTCTGGAACTGGTAATCCTGCTGCGCCAACTCGTAGGCCTCGACTATCGCACTCTCTTCCACCGGCTGCAGGAATGCGTCCGTTGACAATTCGATATAGTCCAGATCCACCGACTCCCGAGTACGGAAATCGGACTGGTTATCCGTGTAATAGGCCTCGATTTGTGCCACATCGATATCGATGGCCGCCGTGTATTTTTCCAGTGGGATAGTGAAGTAACGCACATCGCGCTGCTCTGTCGTCACCCGGGCGTTCACGGCCAACTCTGAAGGGGTGGTGAACTCACTGCCAGCCAACCCGCTGCGCAGCTGATTGAGCATCATGTCTTCGCGCAAGCTTTGCTTGAAGTAGGCCGGCGTATAACCCGCACTGGACAACACGCTTTTATAGACGTCAGGTGAAAATACACCGTCAATCTGGAACTGCTCCATACTCCCGATAACAGCACCTATCTCGCGCTCCGATACGGCCAGCTTCAACTCACTGGCTGATTGCGTCAGTAGCTTGCGATTGATTAATCCATCCAGAGCCGCCGCGCTCAGACGCTGATCGTCGAGCATGGCCGGGTCAAGGTTGTCTCCCATCATGGATATCAGGCGTCGTTTCTGGGTGTTCACCGCTTGCTGTAGTTCCTGCGGTAAGATTTCCTCGCCGTTGACCTCGGCGATACCGCTGCCACCACTACCGACCAGAATGGACTCAATCCCGAAGATTGAGAAAGAGACGACTATCAGGCCCACCACAATCTTGGCTGTGGTGCCCTTGGTGCTCTTGCGTATGTCTTGAAGCATTTTCAGTACTCTTTGAAGCTAAAAAAAAAGCGCACCGAAAAGTGCGCCTTTTACCTGAATCAGGGTGCCACCGACGATGTGCCCCAGAGGATTGCTCTACTGGTCAGCTACAACAGCGTAACCCCATGGATTCAGGGGTTAACCGCCCCTTTCAGTGCCTTGCCAGCCTTGAAGCTGGGCACGTTGGATGCGGCAATTTCAATAGTCGCGCCAGTTTGTGGGTTGCGACCACTGCGAGCACTGCGGTGCTTCACAGAAAATGTGCCGAAACCTACCAGAGCAACCTGGTCTCCTTTGGCCAGTGCTTCCGTAACGCTCTCTATAACGGCATCCAATGCACGACCTGCAGAAGCTTTTGGCAGGTCAGCTGCCGATGCAATTGCGTCAATCAGTTCAGTTTTATTCACACTTATCCCCTTGAAAGTTAACTATACAGACTTGATTTTGTTACCGCGAGGTAACCTGGAGTCTCGCCACAGTTCAGCCAGAGCCCCCGATTTCTTCTTAAACTCGCATGGCGCCAGCTCTTAGTATTTAACCCTGAGGCACCCGTGCAGTCAGACGCATGACTTTATACCAGAGCGGGAATCCCGGTCAATATAGAACACGCCAGTTAGTGCGTATTTATACGATTTTTTTCGTCTGAATCGCTGTCTGCGGCCGTTCCCATGGAATCAGCGAGAAACTCTTCATCGCTGAGTGGCTCAGGTATGCTCTCCAGAGCGATGGCCAGCACTTCATCTATCCACTTCACCGGGCGGATATTGAGGTCTTCTTTGATGTTGTCCGGAACTTCTGCCAGGTCGCGCTCGTTTTCCTTGGGGATGATGACCGTCTTGATACCACCCCGGCGCGCCGCCAGTAATTTTTCCTTGAGCCCGCCAATGGGCAATACTTCACCACGCAGGGTGATTTCACCCGTCATCGCCACATCGGCTCGTACCGGGATATTGGTCGCCACCGATACCAGGGCAGTGCACATGGCCACACCGGCGCTGGGGCCGTCCTTGGGAGTGGCACCTTCGGGCACGTGTATATGCACATCGTATTTCTCGTAATATGTAGCCAGAATACCCAACATCTGGGAGCGGGCACGCACCACCGTGGTTGCTGCCTGGATAGACTCCTGCATAACGTCGCCCAGGGAGCCTGTCTTCACATGGCGACCCTTGCCGGCCACTGCTACGGCCTCAATGGTCAACAACTCACCACCGGCCGAGGTCCAGGCAAGACCGGTAACCTGGCCGATCTTGTTTTCTTCCTCTGCTATGCCGTAGTTGAATTTGCGCACGCCCAGTAAATCGGGCAGCATTTTCGCCGTCACGGTGATGCCCCCCTCGGCTTCGCCCAGGGTAAAAGCCTTCACCATCTTGCGACATACCTTGGCGATTTCCCGCTCCAGGGAACGCACCCCGGCCTCCCGTGTGTAGTAGCGAATGATGTCGATTACCAAATCCTCGGCGATCATCACCTCATCTTTCTTCAAGCCATTGAGTTTGATCTGCTTGGGAATCAGGTAGCGCTCGGCAATATTGAACTTCTCGTCTTCGGTATAGCCCGGGATGCGAATCACTTCCATACGATCCAGCAGCGGGATGGGGATATTCATGGTGTTGGATGTACAGACGAACATGACATCGGACAAATCGTAATCCACTTCCAGGTAGTGATCGTTGAAAGCGTGGTTCTGCTCCGGATCCAGCACTTCCAGCATGGCCGAAGCCGGGTCACCACGATGATCCATGCCCATTTTGTCTATCTCGTCGAGCAAAAACAGGGGGTTCTTCACCCCGGCCTTGGCCATTTTCTGCAATAACTTGCCCGGCATGGAGCCGATATAGGTGCGTCGGTGGCCTCGAATTTCCGCCTCGTCACGCACGCCGCCCAAGGCCATACGCACAAACTTGCGGTTCGTCGCCCGGGCGATCGACTCACCCAGGGAGGTCTTGCCCACGCCGGGAGGCCCCACCAGACAGAGCACCGGCCCTTTTACCTTGCGTACCCGCTTTTGTACTGCCAGATATTCCAGAATACGATCCTTGACCTCCTCCAGGCCATAGTGATCTTCATCCAGGATAGTAGAGGCACGTTTGAGATCGTGTTTGACTTTGCTGCGCTTGGTCCAGGGGACGCTCACCATCCAGTCGATATAACTGCGCACAACGGAAGCTTCCGCCGACATGGGCGACATCATTTTCAATTTATTGAGCTCCGACTCGGCCTTGTCTTTGGCCTCGCTCGGCATTTTGGCCTCAATGATACGGCCCTGTAATTCATCGAGCTCGTTGGGCGCCTCGTCCATATCGCCAAGTTCCTTCTGAATGGCCTTCATCTGCTCATTCAGGTAGTACTCGCGCTGGCTCTTCTCCATCTGTTTTTTAACCCGGCCACGAATACGTTTTTCCACCTGAAACAGGTCGATCTCCGCCTCCATCAGACCCATCAGGTGCTCTAGCCTGGTGCGAACGCTCGAGATTTCCAGAATGCGCTGTTTCTCTTCCAGGTCCACGCTCATGTGGGCGGCGATGGTATCGGCCAGGCGGCCCGGCTCATCAATCCCGGTGAGTGAGGTCAGCACCTCTGCCGGCACCTTCTTGCTCAGGTTCACGTATTTTTCAAACTGGCTAATAGTGGAGCGCAGCAGGGCTTCGACTTCCTCATCTGGAATATCGTCACTGACAACCTCGCGTACGCCGGCCACCGCGAAGCTGCCCTCATCGTCCACGCTGTCTACCACTGCGCGAAAACCACCCTCGACCAACACCTTGATGGTGCCATCGGGCAGCTTGAGCAACTGCAGGATATTAGAGACCGTGCCGACCTGGTAGATATCATCGGCGCCGGGGTTGTCATCCGCCGCATGACGCTGTGCTACCAGCAGAACCTGCTTGTCGTTGGCCATGGCATCTTCCAGGGCTTCGATAGACTTCTCCCGACCGACAAACAGCGGCAACACCATGTGCGGGTACACCACAACATCGCGCAGGGGCAGCAGGGGGAGTTCAATGACAGATGAAGAACCCATAACAATCTCCGGGTTTTGCAGGAATTAACGTGTTAAAACCTGTATATGGGGGCTGTTTTGTACAATACAAGCACACTGCGCCGTATTGCGTGCAGCCCCGCAATGTTTTGTTGTCACCCGACCACTCATGAGTGGTCGGGTGCAATCACTACTCGTCGGTGGATGCCACCCGGACAGCGGGTTCCTTATTCTGGTAAACCAGCAGGGGCTCGCTATCACCGCGGATAACGGACTCGTCGATGACGACTTTACTGACATCGTCCCGGGAAGGGATGTTGTACATGGAGTCCAGCAGTACACCTTCAAGGATGGAACGCAGTCCCCGTGCACCGGTTTTGCGCTCCATGCCTTTCTCGGCGATGGCACGCAGTCCGTCCTCGCGAAAATCCACCTCGACACCCTCCATCTCAAACAGCTTGCTGTACTGTTTGGTCAGGGCATTTTTAGGTTCAGTGAGAATCTTGACCAGGGCGTCCACATCCAGTTCTTCCAATGTGGCGATCACCGGCAGGCGCCCGACGAATTCAGGAATCAGGCCGTATTGAACCAGGTCTTCCGGCTCCAGGTCGAACAGCAATTCGCCTATATTTCTCTTCTCGTCCTTACTCTTGATCTCGGCGCCAAACCCTATACCACCCTTCTCGGAGCGGTTGCGGATGACTTTCTCCAGCCCGGCAAAAGCGCCGCCACAGATAAACAGGATGTTGGAGGTGTCCACCTGCAGAAACTCCTGCTGCGGGTGCTTGCGTCCGCCCTGGGGCGGAACTGAGGCTATAGTACCCTCAATCAACTTGAGCAGCGCCTGCTGCACACCTTCTCCGGAGACATCGCGGGTAATAGAGGGGTTATCCGATTTGCGCGAAATCTTGTCGATTTCATCGATATAGACAATGCCCTCCTGGGCCTTTTCCACATCGTAGTCACATTTCTGCAACAATTTCTGGATGATGTTCTCCACATCCTCCCCAACGTAACCCGCCTCGGTGAGTGTCGTAGCATCAGCAATGGTGAACGGCACATCCAGCAGGCGAGCCAGTGTTTCGGCCAGCAGCGTTTTGCCGCTACCGGTGGGGCCCACCAACAGGATATTGCTCTTGCCCAGCTCCACGTCGTCGCGACCCTGGCTATGGCGCAGGCGCTTGTAGTGGTTGTAGACGGCCACAGACAAGACCTTCTTGGCCCGCGTCTGGCCAATCACGTACTCGTCGAGAATAGCGTTGATTTCCCGGGGTACGGGCAGGTGATCCTGGTCGGCGTCAGCAGCGCCATCCTGCACCTCTTCACGGATAATATCGTTGCACAGATCCACGCACTCATCGCAAATAAACACCGATGGGCCGGCGATCAGTTTGCGTACCTCGTGCTGGCTCTTGCCACAGAAGGAGCAGTACAACAGCTTGCCGCCGTCATCGCCGGATTTAGTGGTTTCGTCGCTCATTAAACCGCCTTACATTCTCTATAGGGTAGTTTTATCACCTGATGCCTCTAAGATGATGTTTTTTACCGTTATTTGCAAGTCCCAATAGGGACTAAAAGTTGATAATGGGAATTACTTCACAGCGACGTTACGGCTGTTTACCACCTCATCCACCAGGCCGTAGGCCACACTCTCCTCTGCGCCCATAAAGCGATCACGCTCGGTATCGCGCTCTATAACCTCCAGGTCCTGGCCCGTGTGCAGTGCCATCAACTCGTTCAGCCGCTTGCGAATGATAAGGATTTCCTTGGCTTGTATCTCGATATCTGTGGCCTGCCCCTGTGCGCCACCGCTGGGCTGGTGGATCATGGTGCGGGCATTGGGCAGGCAGTAACGCTTGCCTTTGGCCCCGCCACAGAGCAGGAATGCACCCATTGAGGCCGCCTGGCCTATACACATGGTGCTGACATCGGGCTTGATAAACTGCATGGTGTCGTAAATAGACAGGCCCGCGGTCACCGAACCGCCCGGGGAGTTGATATACAGGTGAATGTCCTTGTCCGGGTTTTCCGACTCCAGGAACAGTAACTGCGCCACAATCAGGTTGGCCATGTAGTCTTCCACCGGGCCAACGGCGAAAATCACCCGCTCCTTCAACAGCCTGGAGTAGATGTCGTAAGAGCGCTCACCTCTGGCGGTCTGCTCCACCACCATGGGGACCAGGCCCAGATTATTGATTGTGTTGTTGTTCTGCCCGTCGAACTGAAATGGCATAGCGTACCGTCCCCGATTATAAGTTATGTTAAGTATGGGCGGCGTCACACACCGCCCGGGAGGCACCGTCAGGCTTCTGCCTGCTCCTGGCTGATAGCCTCCTGATAGCTGCACTCGTTCTCTGTTATATGGGCACTCTCCAGCAGTTTTTCAACCACCTGATCTTCCAATACTTTCGATTCGACCGAAGCAAGCTGCTCCTGGTTAGAGTAATAGTAATTGATAACCTCTTCAGGATCCTGGTAAGTTGACGCCATTTCCTCAATGGCCTCACGCACTTTGTCGGCATCCGCCTGCAACTCGTGCTTGGTGATAAATTCCGCCATCACCAGACCCAGTTTGACACGGCGCTCAGCGTTCTCTGAAAACATTTCGTCGGGCAACAGGGAATTGAGGTCCATATCCGCGCTGGCGGCGCCACCAAACTGCTGGAACATCTGGTTGCGCAGCGCGCCTATTTCCTGATCCACCAGTGCCTTGGGTACCTCCAGGGCCTCGTGGGCATTGACCAGCGCATCCATCACCTGCTGCTTGAGCTTGCCCTGAACGGCGTTTTTTAGCTCACGCGCCATATTCTCGGCGACCTCCTTGCGGAACTGTTCTTCGCCGCCGTCCTCAACACCGTACTTGGAAAACAGCTCTTCATCGAGCCCGGCCGGCACCAATTCCAGCACACTGTTCAGGGTGACTTTGAACTCCACGTCCGCGCCTTTTAGCTCTTCACTGTGGTATTCATCAGGGAAGCTCAACTGCAAGGTCTTTTCCTCACCTGCCTTCATCCCGGCGATACCGTCTTCGAATCCCGGAATCATACGGCCGGAGCCCAACTCCAGATCACTGCCTTCAGCCGTCCCGCCGTCAAAAGCCTCACCGTCTTTGGTGCCAAGGTAATTAATATTGACCTTGTCGCCCTCGACCGCAGTGCGCTCTACGGCGTCCCAGCTGCCCTGCTGCTTACGAAAAACGTCGATGATGTTGTCCACGTCCTCGTCAGTCACTTCGGCGACAGCTTTTTCCACCGCGAAGTCCTTCATTTCAGCGATTTCCACATCCGGAAACACTTCAAATGTGGCGACGTATTCCAGATCCTTGCCCGCCTCCATATTCTTGGGTTCAATGCTGGGCTGGCCTGCGGGACGCAGTTTTTCCTGCACCACCGCTTCCTGGAATGACTGGCTCATCACCTCACCCAGTACCTCCTGCCTTACACCCGGCCCAAAACGCTGGCGCATAATCTTCATCGGGACCTTACCGGGGCGGAAGCCGGGAAGCTTTACATCCCGGGCAGCCTTCTGCAGCCGGCTGTTCACTTCGACGTCGATGCGCTCGGCGGGTACGCCAACGGTCAGGCGACGCTCCAGTCCTGAAATCGTTTCAATAGAAACCTGCATGGTATTTCCTCACAATCTGATAACTGTCGAGCACTATTGGCTCTCGTTTTGCTGATGGCTCTCGATTTGCTGATGGCTCTTGTATGGCTGACGGCTCTCGTTTGTTGACAAGATCCATCGGGCCTGGGCCAGCGGTAAATCCTGCCGTAAAAATGGTGCGGAAGGAGAGACTCGAACTCTCACGCCTTGCGGCACTGGAACCTAAATCCAGCGCGTATACCAATTTCGCCACTTCCGCACAGTGATGAAACCCCGGCAGCCAGCTAGAAAACCCATGAAAAACCTCTTATAACCATTTGATTACCGGGGGTTAAGGATCACTGCGGTCTAATACTGGGGGCTGTCACAAGGGCGCAGATTCTGCCACAAAGCCAGCCCCGGTTCAACCACTCAAAAACGGGGTAACGCCAGTAGTAAAACCAGTGGCTGCACGGGGTTCGCGGGGGTGAGCCGATCCTGGTAACCGCGGGGCAGCAACAGAGCCTGTTCCGCGCGGTAAGTGCTTCCGAGAAGGGCAAGTTCTCCCTCTATTACCATTACCAGGGCATAATCCACCACAGGCTCGAGTTCAAGAGCCGCCCCCCCTTCCAGACAGACCCGCCTGACCTCAAAATCAGGAAAATCCACAATACGCTCAACCCGTATACCGCTTTCCTGGCACAGGCATTCAAAGGGCATCGCATGTGGCGGACACAGCAGCGCCTGAGCCAGGGCCTCCCGGGTGTCCCAGTGATCCTGGGTCAACACCTGCTGCGCGAAGGACAAAATCTTGCGCTCATAAACCGGGGTCTGGAATTCGATGGTACGCACCCCGTGTTGCAGTGCGTGGGGTAAAAGCGGCGGCACCACAACCACGTCACCCGCCCGCAATGGGCGCATATGAGTAAAACTGTTCATGGCTCCACGCAGTTGCTGCTCCAGCTCTCGCTGCAACCGACTGGCCTCACCCTCAGGCGACTCATCAAGTGCGCGGCGCACCTGCTCATAGGCCTCCACGGACGCCAGGTATGCACTGCGAAATTCCTGCTCACTGACGGCGGCGACCTGTACCGGGTCGAAGCCGTAGCGGATATAGCCAACCCCATCCGGCCATGCGGTTTCGTCCACTTTTGTTACCACATAGACTTCGCGCTTTGTTTCATGCAGTTCAAAGTAGAGATCGCCCGTTACCGACTGCGGCGCCGGGTCCAGTATTTTCAACAAGACCAGTGGTTGTCCGGCCGCGCCAACTGCATCGTCCGGCAACACCGCCTGCAACCAGGGTATCGGTGTGCGCCCGCCCGGCGAGACAAAATCACACACCCCGCGCCGCTCCACGCCGGTATACCAGATTTCCCGACCCCAGGGCTTGGCAATGTGGACGGGTAATAACTCTAACGGTGCAACCGGTGTCGCCCTGACCAGCTGGCACTGCTGCGTCCAACTATCGAACTGCGCAAGTGGAGAGCATGCACCGGGCGTCAGAGTCTGGTCGGTAACCGCCACCTGCAGTGGCCCTGCACTGACACAGTAAAGCGCAGTAAGTGCCAGCGGCGGCGCTTCTGGCAGCCAGTACTGTTCCAGCTCGAAATCGACTAACAATAATGCATCGGCGCCGGCAGTCAGCGCTGAACGCCAGCTGCGATAACAGGCCAGGGGCTCACCCCTGAGCCGGGTCACTGATGATGTAGGAGAGGGGTGATGCATCTAGTGTACCTCGTCACTCCGTTAAACAAGCGGGATCAAAAGTATATTCACCGCGCAGCCAGCCCGCCACCTCCCCCGCGGCGGCTCCGGGCAGTTCATCATAACGCCCGGCAAGCTCCCGGCAGCGTTGATCGCCCATGCCAGACAGCCCTTCATGCTCAAACGCCTCCCGGTGACGCTGCAACTGATCCCAGGTAAGCGGACCCAGCACCTGCTGCAGCCACTCCCCCTCCAGCGTCCCAACCCCATAGAGCTCGGCCAATCCAGCAATGGCCGGCAGCGACAACAGGCCCTGATTCATGGGGTTACACAGGTGGCCGGTAAGCAGTTGCCGCAGGCCCGGGTCGCGCCGGGACAACTTGTTGCAATACAGGAAATTACTGCGTGTGGCACCGTCATTGACCGGGTAGTTATCCCACAGTATGACACGCCGCCCGAGTTGTTGATTGATGGCCTCCAGGTCGTCGGCCACGACGGCGTCTGAACAAACCTGATTGCCCGTCCAGAAAATATCCACCGCGCCCGGCAACTCCCGGCCCAATTGCGGCCAGTAATCAGCCGGCATCCGGCCAAAAAACTTTTCCAGCACCGGGTCGAATGAATAATAGGTCGGACAGACCAGTACCCGCATACCGGGCGCCCAGTGACATACATCGGCGACGATCTCAGCCTGGCGAGCCGCCAGGGCGTCCAGGTCACCCGGCATATCATCAAACAGGATGGCCAGCAAAGGCGCCTCAAGTTGCACCAGTCTCTCCAGTTTGTGCTGTAGCTGCCGCCGCTCAACCGGGCCGTAATGCCGGTACAACTCAAATGGCGACAGACCTACCCCCCACGCAATGCCCCGCTCCCGATAAGCGGCCGATAGCTGCAGCAGCTGCCGCCACTCATCCCGGGGCCAATGCTCCTGCCAGCGTTTGCGCAGGAACGGGTCAGCTTTGGGACAATAGATGCAGGTGTTCAGCCCGGCCTGTGCCAGATAACCGGCATATGCCAGCCTCGTATCAAAGGGCCAGGGGCGCCCGTAAAACCCCTCGATAATGCCGCTGAGAAACTCGCTGGAGACCCTCATTTCTCGCCCTTATGTCAATTTAGAATTAAGAGTTATCTTTTTATCGCAAAATATATTAAAAAAAAGCCAACCAGTTGTGGAAAATTACCAATATTGAGCGATACTTAGAACGTGGCTTTCTATCCCCTAGCAAAATCAGAAAGTCACAGGGGCATACCCATGCCTTTATAAGGAAGCAATTCCTTTATGTTTCACTCCTAATGGTCTTTATTGGGTCCCTTTTGGGACCCATTTTTTTTGACCAGTATATTTAGATATCAATGTGTTAGGAGGCACTTGGAGAAACCACTTTAAATTAAATATTACTACATTGTGTGGGTGGGTCGATCGGATGACAGGGACCCTGCCAGGTGATTTTCTATTTTCGCGTTGGCTGCGGCATCCTGCTCACTGAACTGCACACCGATACCGGCAGTGCGATTACCCTGGGCCCCGCGGGGCGTCACCCACACTACCTTGCCCGAAATGGGGATCTTCTCAGCTTCATCCATCAGGGTCAGGAGCATGAAAACTTCGTCACCAATGCCGTAAGGCTTGTTGGTAGGTACGAACAGGCCGCCATTTTCCAGAAATGGCATATAAGCGGAATACAATACCGCCTTATCCTTTATGGTCAGCGACAGTATGCCGTTGCGACTGTTTTGTCTTGCATCTCTCATGCGTGAACATCCCCTTTTAGCGATTGAATGTTATCACCAAGCAGGCCATCACCCAACTCTCGTTCGAATTTACCTAACAAAGCGTCAACGATTAGCTGCCGATTGGGGTTGGCACCCGCACTCACCGCCCGCTGCAGTCGCAATATTTCATCCCACAGCACAAAAGCTGCACGTCCCTGACGGCTGGTCAGCTGCTGACCCTGCGAGCGGCGCAACAGGCCCTGGAGTTCAGCGGCCAGTTGTTCCAGAAACTCCTCGACACTGGTCGCTGCGAACAGTGCTCCGGCCTCAGGTACGGACACCCGCCCTGTTAGCAGGCCCTGTAAAGCGAGGCGAAGTTTGGCCAGGGCATCCCCTGCGTCATCCGCAAAGAGCCGCTCCGCCAGCAGGGGGCGGCCATCCGCCAGCGCCAGCAAATGTTCGCTCTGCGCCCTCTCCCGGGTAGTCTGGTCCAGCCAGGCCAGGCACTGTTGTCCATCCGGCACTGCCAATTTCACGATCTGGCAACGGGAACGGACAGTGGCGGGCAAACTGTGCAGGCGGTGACAGACCAGCAACAGGTAAGTATCCGCGGCGGGTTCTTCCAGTGACTTGAGCAGGGCGTTGGCGGCATTGACGTTCATGCTATCCGCCGGTGCAATGACCACAACCTTGCGCTGCCCCAGCCCAGCTGTTTTGTTGGAAAATTCAACCACACTGCGCACCTGGTCGATCTTTATCACACGGCTTTTTTCTTCCGGTTGCAACCAACGAAAATCGCCATGGTTGCCACTGGCACTCAGCTGGCAGGCGTGACAGTGTCCGCAGTTGAGTCCACCACTGCTCTGGTGACACAGCAAGAGCCGCGACAAGGCCATGGCCAGACGCGCCTTGCCGGTGTACTCATTGCCCACCAGCAACAGTGCGTGCGGCAGTTTGCGATCTGCCAGCTGTTGGTTCAGATGTGACCAGTCCCGTGCCTGCCACGGCAGTGGCGCACTGACCTCAGGCAACCCGGTCAGCTCCATCAAGAAGCTCCCTGCCCGGAATTCACACCGGGCAGTAACTCCTGGCACACCGCTGTCAATTGCCGCTGAACGGCTTCCAGCGACACGCTGGCATCGATAATCCGATAGCGGCCAGTTGAGTCCTGTGCCAGCTGCAGGTAGGTCTCGCGCACGCGCTCAAAAAAATCAAGCGCCTCCTGCTCAAAACGATCCAGCTCTCCCCTGCCCCGTGCCCGGGCCATACCGATACTGACAGGGGCATCGAGCAACAGGGTATAGTCCGGTCGCAAGCTGCCCTGCACCAGCTCTTCCAGTCGCTGCACAATGTCGACATCAACGCCTCTGCCACCACTCTGGTAGGCATAAGTCGCATCAGTAAAACGGTCGCAGAGCACCCATTTACCTGCGGCCAGTGCGGGCTCGATCCGCTCTTTGATGTGCTGCGCCCGGGCCGCGAATATCAACAGCAGTTCAGTCATCGGACAAACCTGCTCGTCGCGAACCTGCAGCAACATTTCCCGGATGTCTTCTCCCAGACGGGTGCCACCCGGCTCCCGGGTCACCAGGAGATCCACGCCCTGGCCGCGTAAATAATCCTCCAGAAAGGCCATGTTGGTGGATTTGCCCACGCCCTCGCCCCCCTCTACCGTAATAAACATACCTGTTGAACTCATGTGTCTACTGTTTCCCCGGACTGGACCGATAATCTTTCCTGCGCTGTAACTGATATTTACGCACGGCACGTTCGTGCTCGGCAAGTGTGGCGCTAAAACTATGGCCGCCGTCTCCCCGGGCGACAAAATAGAGAGCATCGCCTTCAGCCGGGTGCAGTGCAGCGTGTATGGCCGCCCGCCCCGGCAGGGCTATGGGGGTGGGAGGCAAGCCACCGTGGCGATAGGAATTATAGGGATTACTGTCATCATTCAGGTGCTTGCGACGCAGGTTGCCGTCATAGTCATTGCCCAGACCGTAGATTACCGTGGGGTCTGTTTGCAGACGCATGCCTTTGTGCAGTCGCCGCACGAAGACCCCGGCGATCTGCTCCCGTTCTTGCACCAGGCCGGTTTCCCGCTCGATTATCGAAGCCATTATCAGCGCTTCGTAAGGCGTCTCATAGGGCAAGCCGGGCGCTCTACCCTGCCACTCCTGCTGCAACACCGACTGCATATCCCCATGGGCCCGCTGAATTATATCCCAGTCAGTCGCAGCCCGTGCATGGTGATAGCTGTCTGGAAAAAATAGCCCTTCGGGCTCTGTCCGGGGTTTTATCAATTCCAGGATTCTGGCATCGTCGGGGCCTTCAAGTACATGTACCAACTCATTTTGCAGCGCCAGAATTGTCAGGGCTCGCTCCAGGGTAATGCCCTCAGGCAAGGTGACCTGATACTGGATGACTTTACCGCTTTGCAGTAAGTGCAGCATAGACTCGGCCGTGGCATGCTGCGGTATCAAATATTCCCCCCGTTTAATCTGCTGATCCAGCCCGGTCCAGCGGCCGTAGAGCACGACAAGGTCGGGGTGTGCCAGTACGCCTTCACTGTGTAGTGTATTCACCACAGCGCGCAGGGAATCGCCCGCCTCCACTGTGAGGGGGAAACCCTGGGCGGGGATATTCAACGGTTGCCGCCAGCGCCGCTCCAATTCTTGCAGCGCAAGCCCGCCCAGCAGTGCCAGAAGCAGGATTGCCACCAGCATTTTGCGTATCAAGGCAGCTCTCCCCGAAACTGCTCGAATAACGCCTGGCAGACGGTATGGCTGCCCCAGTGACGCCGGCCAAAGCTGGCCACAGGGCGCAAACTCTGCAGGCTGTTGCAGTAAAACACTTCGTCCGCTGATTCCAGATCTTGCAAACTCAGGGTGGACTCCTGCACAGGGAGACCCAGAGCCCCGGCCCACTGCTCCATTACCAGTCGGCGCCGGGTACCAGCGATGCCGCAATCGATCAACGCGGGTGTCTGTAACCGGCCCTCGTGCAGTAAAAACAAATTGCCGGCCACAACCGACACCAGCTGCCCCGACTGGTCCAGCATGACAGCCTCATCGGTTCCCGCTGTGCTGCACTCAATTGCAGCCAATACCTGTTCCAGCCGGTTGAGATGTTTGAGCCCGACAAGAGCGGGCTGTGTAGGCCAGCGCACACTCGCCAGGGACAGGGTCGCCGCCGGGGCCATCTTCTGACAATCGTTAGAGAGCTCACTGGCAGTAATGATAGTACGCGGTTTGGTCGTTGCGGGTGGCGCATAGCCACGGGGGCCAGGGCCCCGGCTAACCGTCAGGCGCAAAGCCGCCCAACACCAACCGAGATCCCGCACTTCACTGGCTGCTTCTATCAGGTACTGCCGGACTGCGCCCAGGCAATCGGGAAAAGCCAGCACCTGCAAGCCGCGCTGCAATCGCTGCATATGCAGTTCAGTGAAAAGGGGATCTCCCTGGCGTAGCAGCAGAGTTTCAAACAGGCCGTCGCCAAATGACAGAGCGCGATCTGGCAGTGGTAATGCCTCCGCACGCACGCCGTCGACCCAGGTCGTGGTTGGTGTCGGCACCTGGTACTCCTTCAAGGTGTACTGTGCGGTCAGTCCGCTTTGCTAATGAGCAGCGAGCCGTTGGTGCCGCCAAAGCCAAAGGAGTTGGTCAGTGCGCTGTGGATAACACGTTCCTGAGCGGTGTTGGGTACATAGTTGAGATCACAACCCTCATTCGGATTGTCCAGGTTGATCGTGGGTGGCGCCACCTGATCACGAATCGCCAATATGGAAAATATAGCCTCCACCGCACCGGCGGCACCCAGCAAGTGACCAATCATGGATTTGGTAGAACTGACAGCGACTTGCCCGGCGTCAGCTCCGAACACCGACTCAACGGCCCGACTTTCGGCCACATCCCCCGCAATGGTGGACGTGCCATGGGCATTGATGTAGTTGATCTTGTCCAGGGCCATGCCGGCGTCCTTTATCGCATTGCGCATGGCTGCAGCCGCACCACGACCATCCTCCGGAGGCAGGGTCATATGATAGGCATCGCCGCTCATACCAAAACCGAGGATTTCCGCGTAAATATTCGCCCCGCGCTTTTTGGCCGTCTCATACTCCTCGATCATAAGCACACCGGCACCATCGCCCAGCACGAAACCGTCACGGTCCTTGTCCCAGGGACGCGAAGCGGCCACAGGGTCGTCATTGCGAGTAGACAGGGCCCTGGCGGCGGCAAAGCCCCCCAGGCCTACAGGTGTGGTCGCCATTTCGGCGCCACCCACCAGCATCGCATCGGCGTCTCCCAAGGCTATCAATCGGGCGCCCAGGCCAATATTGTGCGTACCTGAGGTACAGGCCGTCACTACCGCCAGGTTGGGTCCCTGCAGATTGAATTTAACAGAGAGATTACCGGCGATCATATTGATGATGGAACCCGGCACAAAAAACGGGGATATCCTGCGGGGGCCGGAGGTTCTCACGATCTCGGCATTCTTCTCGATCTGGCCGATACCGCCGATGCCGGAACCGATAGAACAACCGATGCGCGGTGCATTTTCCTCGGTAACTTCCAGTCCGCTGTCCAGCATCGCCTGGATTCCTGCGACCATGCCGTACTGGACGAACACATCCATCTTGCGTGAATCTTTGGCGGGCAGGTAAGCGTCCACATCCAGGTCTTTAACGCTGGCACTGAACTGCGTGCTATAGGCCGAGACATCGAAGCTCTCGATAAGGGCTGCACCGCTCTTGCCTGCCAGGATACTATCCCAGCTATCAGCCACAGTGTGACCAACCGGAGTCACCATTCCCATGCCGGTTACAACAACTCTTCTGCCAATCAACGCGCTAACTCCTCTTCATAGGTTTTTCTTGGAGGCTTAAAAATAAGAAAGCCGCTCTATCAAAAATAGAAACGGCTTTTTCCGATACGAAGAGAGTGAATCAGTCGAGGTTGGAGCTGATGTAATCAATCGCCAGTTTCACTGTAGTAATTTTTTCCGCTTCTTCGTCCGGAATTTCAGTCTCGAACTCTTCTTCGAGGGCCATAACCAATTCGACTGTGTCCAGGGAATCCGCACCCAGATCTTCTACAAAGGAAGCCTCAGTCTGCACTTCTTCTTCTTTTACGCCAAGTTGTTCCGCTACGATCTTCTTAACGCGCTCTTCAATGCTGCTCATGTTATTCGCTACTCCTGAGTTTTTTAGTACTAAGTCAAACCCGATTAAACGGCCTGAACGCGCAGTCTACTCTGTTTTGCCAGAGAGTAATAAATTTTTTTTACACCGCACACAAAGTTGGTTTATTTATATGTATTATCAATGACTTATGCCATATGCATGCCACCGTTTACATGCACGGTCTCGCCGGTAATATACGCTGCGGCGCCGCTGCACAAAAATGCCACCAGCGCGGCGATCTCTTCCGGGGCGCCCAGCCTGCCCAGCGGAATCTGCCCCAGCATGAGGTTGCGCTGCTCCTCCGACAATTCTTTGGTCATGTCAGTATCGATAAAGCCAGGGGCGACACAGTTGACCGTCACCGCGCGGGAACCCAACTCCCGGGCCAGTGCGCGGGAAAAACCCTCGGCCCCGGCCTTGCTGGCGGCGTAGTTACTCTGGCCGCTGTTACCCATGGATCCCACCACCGACGTAATATTGACAATGCGGCCCCAGCGCGCCTTGGTCATGCCCCGCAGACAGGCTTTACTCACCCGGTATAAGGCGCTCAAATTGGTTTCGATAACGTCACTCCATTCCTCCGGCTTCATCCGCATCAGCAGGTTGTCCCGGGTGATCCCCGCGTTGTTTACCAGTACCAGCGGGGCGCCAAACTGTTCGCCAATGGCTTTTACCACCGTTGTTACGCTGTCCTGGTGCGTCACATTCAGGGTCATACCACAGCCCGGATAGCCGGATTCCTGCAGGTAGGCGCTGATGCGCTCTGCTCCGCTGTCAGTGGTCGCCGTACCTACTACGGTAAAACCACCGGCTGCCAGCGACTGTGCGATAGCCTTGCCAATGCCCCGGCTCGCGCCAGTTACCAGTGCTACTTTAGCTTGTTCAGTCATATCTGCATCCTCTACTTAAGTTCTGCTACAGTTGCTGCCAGGGCCTCGGGATCTTCCAGGGAGTAGCTCTGCAAAGATTTCTCAATCCGGCGATTAAGCCCGCTCAACACCTTGCCCGGGCCGCATTCCACCACCTGTGAAGCACCGCTTGCAACGATAGCCTGTACACAACGGGTCCATTGCACGGGGCTGTAGATCTGCTGAACCAATAGTTTGCGAATCTGCTCCGGGTCGGGCTCGGTCACCGCTTGCACATTGTGCACCACCGGTATCTGTGGAGTGGCAATGGCCACATCGGCAATAACCTCCGCCAGGCGCTCTCCGGCTGGCTTCATAAGTTCCGTATGGAAAGGTGCGCTCACCGGTAGTGGCAGCGCCCTTTTTGCACCAGCGGCCTTCAGGGCGACAATGGCCGCTTCGACCGCACCGGTATGCCCGGCAATGACCACCTGCCCCGGTGAATTAAAATTCACGGCAGCCACTACCCCGGCATCAGTACTCGCAACGTCAGCACAAATCGCGTTAATCGTATCGTCGTCCAGCCCGATGATGGCGGCCATCGCACCCTGCCCCACCGGCACTGCGGTCTGCATAAAAGCACCACGCTGGCGGACCAGTTGTACGGTATCGGCAAAGCCCAGTGCACCGGCACACACCAGGGCGGAAAATTCACCGAGGCTGTGCCCCGCCATTATGACCGGGCGGGGGCCTGCCTGCTCCAGCCAGGCCCGCCATAAGGCGACACTGGATGTCAGAAGCACCGGCTGCGTGGTTTCAGTAAGATTCAGCGCGTCCTGCTCACCATTCTGAACCAGGTCCCACATGTCGTAGCCAAGGGTTTCAGAGGCCTCGGCAAACGTATCGCGCACCGCCTGGAACTGCTCATGCGCAGCACCAAGCATGCCGACCTTCTGGGATCCCTGACCGGGAAAGACAAAGGCGATGGTATTGTCGGACATAGCTATTTCCTGTCTATAACTCGATGAACTGATTACAGCTGTCATGAAGGAGTGAGCTGTATGGAAGAAGTGTAGCGCACAATGAGCAACCCTGGTCCGTGGGGCACAGATCCAGGCAACATTGGTCAGGCTCGCACGCGCAGCGAAGCCGGCCGCGACGAGCCGGGCGTTTCAGGGGGTTTGATGATGGGGCGGTGACAGCGCTCACCGCACTGCACGGTAAACGTCGCGGAAGCAGTGGCCTCCGCTGGATGACGCTGGTGGTTGGAGCACTGGAGCCTGGGGCGCCGTCAGAAACAATTCCGCTCGTCGCCCGCCAGTGTGACCTGGCTTAGTCGTTGAGGCCGGTTTCGATGACTTTCTTACCACGGTAGAAGCCGTCTGCCGTGATATGGTGACGACGGTGAGTCTCACCTGAAGTCTGGTCTACCGACAGGGTAGATCCGGAAAGGGCGTCATGAGACCGACGCATACCGCGACGCGAACGCGTCTTTTTACTTTTCTGAACAGCCATGGCTAACTCCTAGTGCTTGTTGCCGGGCTTTAATTGCGCCAGCACGTTAAACGGGTTGGGCTTATCTTCTGCGGCAACCTCTTCGGGTGCCGGATCGGAATAGCCCGCAATTCTCTCTTTACATTCTTCTGTATGGTGGTAACTGAAAGGCGGCATGGCCAGAATCAGCTCGTCCTCTACCAACTCCCACAAACTACATGCCTCTTGCGCAATTATCAGCGGATCCAGATGGCGGGGAAGATGCGCGGCCTGCTCGTCGGTCCACACTACAGCCAGCGTATTTTCACTGGTCAAGTGCTCGGACATAGGCTCCAGGCACCGCTGACAGGTTACAGACACATCGGCTTCAATGGCAACGTGAATCACATACCTGTTTTCCTCGTCACGGGAAAACGATAATTCCGCCTCAATCGTGCCTTCGTCAGCAGCCAAAAGTGGCCGAAAACGCTCCAAATCAAGAGGTCTTAACGTCCCACTGACACTCACACCGCGCACTGCTGCTTTACGGACATCCAGCGTGCTCGCAAGGGGCTCAGTCAACATAGGCGCGCATCATAGGTGCGGATTACCCCTTTGTCAAAAAAATCTTTAAAATACAATCAGTTCTCTCACTTATTCACAGGGACTGCAACCTGGATCATGGACATAATTCTCGCCTCCACCTCACCCTATCGCCGGGATTTGCTAAAGCGCCTGCAAATCCCCTTTCACTGCCTCTCCCCACAGGCAGATGAATCACCCCTGCCCGGCGAACAACCCGCAGACATGGCAGTACGTCTGGCACTCACCAAGGCACGATCACTGGCCCCGGACCACCCCAATGCCCTGATTATCGGCTGCGACCAGGTGGCCTCTGTCGGCGGGCGTATCATGGGCAAGCCGGGCACCCATGCGGTGGCGGCGGCACAGCTGCGCGCCAGCTCTGGCCGGGAGGTCAAATTTCACACGGCGATAGCCCTGCTCTGCACCGCCCGCCAACTCGAATGGTTCCACGTGGAACCGACCAGTGTACATTTTCGTGTTTTGAGCGAGCAGGCGATAGAGGGTTACCTGCGCCGCGAGCAGCCCTACGACTGCGCCGGCAGCTTCAAATGGGAGGGTTTGGGCATTGCGCTGTTTGAAAGCCTGCAGGGCGACGATCCCACCAGTCTTGAGGGGTTGCCCTTGATTGCCCTGACCGGGTTACTGGCCCGGGCCGGAGTGAATATCCTGGAGCCCTGAATCCCGCTGCGCTATTACGTGCCATCGTCAAGCGTGTGGAATACTCCTCCAGATAGCTTCTGCAGGTAGCTGCTTACGGGAGTTCTTTTGCCATGCAAAGGCATGAACTTTTAACTGAGCATGGCAAAAGAACTCCCGTAAGCAGCGGGACGCACCTACCATCACATAAAAAGTATATTTATCATTATTACAATTAGTTACGAAGCTTATCTAATATATTTTCTAACTTATACTCCAGCTCCGCCCGCAATTCCAAACGCCCCACATCCGGCAGGGAAAAGCTCAGGGAGCGGGCGTGCAGGAACAGGCGCTTCAGGTCGATCTGCTGACAAAACGCCGCCGTGCGGTCATCGCTGTACTTGTCGTCACCCAGCAGGGGGAAGCCGGCGTGCTGTGCATGCACCCTGATCTGGTGAGTCCGGCCGGTGATCGGCCTGGCTTCTATCAGTGTCGCGCCGCGCAATCGTTCGACAATAGAAAACTCCGTCACCGCTCGCTTGCCTTCACGGGACACCCGCACCAAGCGCTCACCCGACTGCAGTACATTCTTCTGCAGTGGGGCATCCACCACGCGGCAATTCTTCGGCCAACTGCCGGCCACCAAGGCCAGGTAACGCTTGTCCACATGCTTTTCGCGCAACTGCCGGTGAATTTCACGCAGGATGGCCGGCCGCCTGGCAATCAGGATAAGACCGGATGTATCCCGGTCCAGGCGATGCACCAGCTCGAGGTAACGGTCATCCGGACGCATTTGCCGCAGGCATTCAATCAGGCCAAAACTGAGCCCACTGCCCCCGTGCACAGCCAGCCCGGACGGCTTGTCGATAACCAGCAGATCACCGTCCTCATAGATCACCTGCCGCGCCAGTTGCTCCGCCCAGTAGCGGGGAATTGTCGGCGGATCCGATGGTGCCGGTTGATGCAATGGTGGAATACGGACTATATCGCCGGCGACCAGGCGGTAATCCGCCTTCACCCTCCCCTTGTTTACGCGGACCTCACCTTTACGCATGGCACGGTACAGGCGGGTGCGGGGAACACCTTTGAGCTCGCGCGTGAGGAAGTTGTCCAGACGCTGCCCGGAGGAATCAGTATCCACGGTCAGGTGACGCACACCGCTGGTGGGGCGATTTTGCGCTTTATCGGACACAAGTTATACAAATCATGTAATTTTACACCAGTTGCTGCTATAGTCTGCGCCGTGTGGTCGCACCCGCCCGTGACAGATACCGGCGCCGGTGACATATCACTCCCCTGGCGATTGTTTGGGCCTGCCTATGAGACGCAAGGTTCCGCCAGTTCGACTACACACAGACTTAAAGAGAAGTCGACACCCTGGCTCCAGCGAGGGCGAAACACGCCCCACTGTTGTAGTGGCCGCGTCGACTATTAAATGAACCGAGCAGCATGGACTGCCGGGACAAAGAATCAGTTATCGATATATAACAACGTCGTCGCAGGTCCAAGGTGCTGCGACACTAGCAAAAAGGCGAGAACAGTACCACTAAACTTTCCCGCCCGACGTTGTATTAACCACCGGTAATCCGGCGGTTGGCGTTGACATTACACCTGAGCGCCAGGAGCGACACATCCGACGACCATACCCAGCCTAGGCGTGGGTTTTAACAGGGTTTTCTGAAGCCAGCTCCTATAATAATCGGCCCAAAGCCGAGTTAGTGTCTGATTCCCTGCCCCGCCAGGCCTGCTATCACAAGGCTAATGGCACTATGAAAAAAATGTTAATCAATGCAACTCAACCTGAGGAGTTGCGCGTAGCACTCGTCGACGGGCAGCGCCTGTACGACCTGGACATCGAAAACCGTACCCGCATCCAGAAAAAATCCAATATCTACAAGGGCAAAATCACCCGGGTTGAACCCAGCCTGGAAGCTGCATTTGTTGATTTTGGCGCGGAGCGGCACGGCTTCCTGCCCCTTAAGGAAATTGCGCGGGAATACTTTTATCGCAAACCCGGCGATGTGGACGGCCGTCTCAAGATCAGGGATGTGGTCAAGGAAGGCACCGAGGTTGTGGTACAGGTCGATAAGGAGGAGCGTGGCAACAAAGGCGCCGCACTGACCACCTTTATCAGCCTGGCCGGCCGCTACATGGTGCTAATGCCCAACAACCCGAGAGCAGGCGGTATCTCCCGCCGTATCGAGGGTGATGACCGCACCGAATTGAAAGAGGCGCTTAACGCCCTGGAGATTCCCAATGGCATGGGCGTCATCATTCGCACCGCCGGCGTGGGTCGCTCCGCTGAAGAACTGCAGTGGGACCTGAATTACCTGCTGCAACTGTGGGAAGCCATCTCCAAGGCCAGTGACGAGGTTAAAGCCAAGGCGTTATTGTTCCAGGAAAGCAACGTTATAATCCGCGCCGTGCGCGACTACCTGCGAGACGATGTCGACCAGGTATTGATCGACTCGACCGACGCCTACGAGCAGGCCTGTGAGTTTGTATCGCAGGTAATGCCCCAGTACATAAGCCGTATTCAAATGTACGAAGACAACATCCCCATGTTCAACCGGTTCCAGATCGAAAGCCAGATTGAAACGGCTTTTCAACGGGAAGTGCGGCTACCCTCCGGCGGCTCCATCGTTATAGACCCCACCGAGGCACTGGTGTCCATCGATATCAACTCAGCTCGGGCTACACGCGGCAGCGATATCGAAGAAACCGCACTGAACACCAACCTGGAAGCTGCCGATGAAGTGGCCAGGCAGTTGCGCCTGCGCGACATGGGTGGGCTGGTGGTAATCGATTTCATCGACATGTTGTCCAGCCGTAACCAACGCGCGGTTGAAAACCGCATGCGCGACGCTCTGGCCATCGACCGCGCCCGTGTGCAGGTGGGTAGAATTTCCCGCTTTGGCCTGCTGGAGATGTCACGCCAGCGCCTGCGTCCTTCTCTGGGAGAGACCAGCGCCATCGTATGCCCGCGCTGTACCGGACAGGGCACAATCCGCGACACCAAGTCCCTGGCCTTGTCCATTTTGCGCCTGATGGAGGAAGAAGCCATCAAGGATCGCAGTGTGGAAGTACGGGCAATTGTTCCCGTTGATGTGGCGGCTTACCTCCTGAACGAAAAACGCGCGGCACTGAGTGAAATCGAAACCGTCACTAAAGCCCGCATGCTGGTCATACCCAACCCCAATCTGGAGACACCGCACTTCGAAGTGCAGCGCCTGCGCGATGACGAGGTGGATGGCGATCACGAGACCAGCTACAAGGTCGACATCGCTGCCCCGGATGTGAATGACATCAGTGACAGTCACTCTGCGGCTATTCCCCAGCAACAGGCCGCAGTACAGAGTATCGCACCCCGCCCCCCCCGCCCCGGCGGCTGCTGAGAAACCCGCTGAAGCAACTCCAACAACTAAGCAGGAGAGCGAGAGCAAGCCAAAGCCCGGCTTACTGGCGCGCCTGTGGGCCGGCGTCACCGGTGCCGAGCCCGAGAAGGAGCCCGAAGAAGCGAAGCCGGCACCCAGGCAAGCCAAATCCTCGCCGCAGCGCCAAGGGTCAGGGCAGAAAGCCCCAGGGCAATCGCAACCGTAATCGCCGTCGGGGCGGCCAGGGCCGGTCACAGGAAGGTCGCAGCTCCGATGAGCGCCGCAAAGATACTCGCGGGCAAGATGACAGGGAGCAGCAAAAGAGCGAGCGCTCTGAAGATTCCGGACGTGGTGGCAATGGTCGCGGACGGCCACGTCGCCGTAGCGGTGGTGATCGTGACGGGCAGCGTCACAGGCCTGAAGCTGTGGAAGACACAAGTAACGACGCTCAGCAGCCGGTCAGCACGGAAGCTACCGACAGCGGAGACAAGCCGCGTAAACGTCCCAGTGATATGAAGCGCGGGCAGCCACCGCGACGGCGTCGCAATCGCGGTCGCAAGCCAGATGCCGAAAGCGCGGTAGCCGCCGAAGCAAGCACCACAGACAGTAACCTGCAAGCCCAGGATGCTCCTGTAGAGTCGCCTGTAGTAGAAGCAGCCGAGGCCGTGGTAGCAGCTGTTCCCGTCGCACCGACAGCACAGGCGACTGAATCAGCGCCTGCAAAGCTTATCAGCGAGGCGCCACAGGCAGAAGTAGAAAGCGAAGAAGCACAAGTAACACCTGATGTTGCAGAAGTCACGGAGACTGTGGAAGCCGCAGAAGTTGCGGTTGTACCTGAAGCCGCAGAAGTTGCTGAAATTGCCGAGGACACAATCGCGACCGCCGCGGCTGAAGAAAAAGCACCCGCGCCGGTAAAGGCAACGCCAGAACCGACACCGGTAGCCGCAGTCCAGGAAGAAGTCATCGAAGAAGCGGGCTCAACCGACGGCATCATCGCTGACGGGCGGGCCTGTAACGACCCACGGGTCGATGCCCAGCCTGTAGGTGTGGTGGAAATCACCACGACCCATCCAGCGCTGTTCGGTGATTCTGTAGCGCCGCCGGTAGCACCAAGAGGCCGTACTGCTCCCCGGGCCAGCAATGACCCGCGCGGTCCTCTGCCAGAGGCTGCAATGGCCGAAGCTGCCGGTTAGTCCCGCGTGGACGAAGTACATTGGACACAAGAGGCGCCCCAACCTCTTGTGTCCCATTTGCAGAACTGTATAATCGCGTTTTCCTCGCACAGCGGGGCGCTCGCATAACGCGGCGGGCAACTAAACAAGTTTCCGGTGGGCTGGCTGAGTGGTCGAAAGCGGCGGTCTTGAAAACCGTTGAGGGTTTGTCCCCTCCTAAGGTTCAAATCCTTAGCCCACCGCCATATCAAAGGGTTTCAAGCAGTTGAAGCCCTTTTTTAATGGGCGTTATTCAAATTGTGGTACAAAATTGGTACAATTTTAACCGCGATTTGGGGTGAACAGCATGGCCACACTGAAGAAACGAAAGGCAAAAGACGGTACTGTCACCTGGCAGGCCGTCATCCGTCGCACCGGGTACCCCACCCAGGCTAAAACCTTCCCCACCAAGCAACAGGCAGAAGACTGGGCGTCAGACATCGAGCGCGACATCCGCGACCGTCGCATAGACCCCAGGGCCCTGGCTGAAAGAAAGACCCTGTCCGCCGGCATCACTCTGTACCTCGAAAAAGAGGCACCGAAGATGAAGTCGGAGAAAGATGTCAGACGCCTGTGCACTTGGTGGTCGCACAAGATTGGCCGCATCACCCTGTCCGAACTGAATCCGGTCATGGTGGCCGAGTGCCTGAATTCCCTGTCCTGTAGCGGCCCTACCAAAAACCGCTACCTGGGGGCCCTCAGTGGCTGCCTGACGACGCTATCGAAGACACCCTACTCGTGGCCTCTTCCGAACGGAAACCCCTGCAGGCTAGTTACCAGAGAAGCGGACGGCAACAACCGCAAGCGCATCATCAAGTCGAATGAATGGATAAGGCTGCTGGCTTATGTGGACAAAAAGGCAACCACCGGCGCCTCACGGGCCAAACAATTGCCTACCTTTATGCGCTTGGCTTACGCAACCGGCCGCCGTCGCAGTGAGCTGTTGCGGCTTACCTGGGCTTGTGTCGACTACGACGACGAATGCCTACACTTGTTGGACACAAAATCCGGCGACGACAATATAGTGGAGTTGGACAAGGCCACTAAGGAACTGCTGCGGGCCCACGAAAAAGAATTCCGCCGCCCTGACTCTCCTTATGTCTTCCCAGGGCGATTCCCTGACAAGCCAACCGACTTCGATGAGTTTATCCGTGCCGCCATCCGGGCCACCTTCGAAGAGGACTTTCGCGGAGAAATGCCTGTGTTTCACTCCGTCAGACACACTGTCGCCACCGAGATGGCAGACGGCGGCGCCACTGAGTCGGAAATCATGGCCGTCACTGGTCACAAGAGTTCTGTGTCCGCACATAAGTACATCAAGAAGACCAGGGAAGCGGCGCGGTCAGCACAAGCTAAAAGGAAACGAGGGTAGCAATGTTGTTAACCGCCTTAGTGGCGCCCTTCTCCGCGATTCTTTGTTTGATGTCTGGTTCCGCCACTTTCCGAGGCAGGTAGGACTTTCGGTCCGCCATTACACTATAAAAATCAATGACTTATTAGCTGAATATCTCAGCTTACCACTTCCTTGCCTACTAAACGAAAATGCTTGGACATCAAGTGTTTAGTGCCTTTCTGCGCCTTGTGGCGGCGTAGCAAAAGTTCCTATATCGGTGGAATCAAAAACTGGTATTCAGCCGCCCACCCCCAGGCACCGATTTTGAATTCGATTGCAAATTTTATATGGTCGATTTTTTGTGTGGCCGTTTTCGCTTAGGTGGTGATTCCGGCCAATCCACGAACCTGTCTTTTGCGGTAGGTGAATGGCCGCTTTGTTCTAACAAGAGACATTCGCGACCCTCTATCTCCAGACAAAAAATTCCGTACGATGACACCACTATTGCATTACAAAGGCGAGTACCTGACTTATAAGGTTGGTCTTTTGCGCCGTCGTCGATAGCTCGACTCGGCAGATTCCAGTGATATAGTGTTCAGTTCGGGGGATTTACGAGAATAATTAAATGGTTTTACCTAGGTTCTTGACGGAACTGAAACGCCGCAATGTCTACAAGGTGGTGGTGGTCTACGCAGCGGCGGCCTGGTTGCTACTACAGGTTGCTGATGTCTTTTTTCCTCTCTTTGGCCTACCAGAATGGTCCATTACGATGATGCTTGCCCTGTCGGCACTGGGTTTCCCCATTGCCGTAATTTGTGCCTGGGCTTTTGATCTCACTCCGGAAGGTGTAGTGCGTGCACAGCCCGTCGCGTCAAAAAAAGAACATCCGCTCTCCACCGCCAGAATTGCCGAGTTTGTTGTAATTGGTGTGCTGGTGCTCACTGTGGGTTACCTCTATCTGGACAGGCTGTCGTTGCAGAAAAGGATTGTTGAACCTGAATCAGCAGAAAGCGGAGAGCCTGCGATCCCGAGACCAGAACAATACCGCGCCATCGCGGTGCTGCCTTTTTCAGACATGAGTGAGGCGGGCGACCAGGCATGGTTTGCAGAAGGGATCGCCGAAGAGTTATTGATTGCGCTGTCCCAGGTGGAGCAGCTGTCCGTTATGGCCCGCACCTCGTCATTTGCCTTCAAGGATACTAGCAAGACCATTGCCGAGATTGCCGGCATCCTCGGCGTACAGGCTGTACTGGAGGGCAGTGTGCGTCGCTCGGGTGAACGAGTGAGGATTACCGCCCAGTTGGTTGATGCCAGAAGTGGTTATCACCTCTGGTCCGGGTCATACGAGCGCGAGCTTACTGATATTTTCCAACTGCAGGACGAGTTGGCTAGAGCCATCGTACAGGCGTTGCGAATAGAACTGGGCGTTGAATCAGTTGAGCCACTGGTTGCTGAGCAAACCACGAGCCCGGAAGCCTACACCTGGTTTATACGCGGACGGGCCTTGTTAAGCTGGGCTAACCCGACAACCAGCGTCCAGAGCGTCGGCTATCTTGAAAAGGCGGTGGAAGTTGAGCACGACTATGCACTGGCCTGGGGCTATCTCGCTTATGCTCGTGCCCTCCATATTCTCTGGCGGCCATTTGACGAGGTCAATCCGGTGGCTACCGCTGCATACGAGAGGGCACTAGCGCTGGACCCGGAACAAAGCGAGGCTCTGACAGCCAAGGCGCTCATGACGCTGATGCTGGAACATGACTGGGAGGCAGCTGGTAAATTGTATCAAAGAGCGATGGCGTCCCGGGAAAACAACGCGGCTATAGCCGGATACGCGGCATTCTACCTAACGGCTATTGACAGACTCCCGCAAGCCATTCAACTTTACGCTCAATTGGAAGAGCGCGATCCACTACAAGCCGGTTATAAGGCCAATCTCGCTAATGTTTTGATTTGGAGCGGCGATGCGGAAGGGGCCATCCTAAAAGCCCAGGAAGCCCTCGAATTGAATCCACAGCACTATTTTGCGCTTATGGCTTTGATCGATGCGTATACCTCGACGGAACGTTATTCCGCTGCACGAACAGTGCTGCAGAATATACCTCCGGAACTGCAACAACTGCCGGCCATCAAGGCACGAGCCGGATTGTATTACGCGGCGATAGGCGATCTTGAGAAGGCCAGGTTAATTTACCGGGACCTTGTGAACACTCCACCAACTGTTCCACTGGTGGTTTGTGAGTTGGCATTAGTCCTTGGTGAGGTAGAGGAAGCCATTGATCTCATGGAGCTGATGGTCGAAAACCATTCTTGGACGCAAAATTGGATTGGAATCCGGTTTAGAAACAACGATGCTGTCAAGAACCACCCCCGCTACCAGGCACTACTGAAGCGCATCGGTCTGGACGACGAATCTGTCGCCGACCTCCGCAGAAGTATTTCGATCGAATAGGGCATCCGAACCACTAGCAACGTCGGCTTCAAAAAAGAGCCATATTTGGCCATCAATTTCGAGGGTAGCTATGTCCGCAATGTTCTAATAGCGGCCATTTGGTCTATGATGTAGGGAACGGCCGTTCACGACTCCAAGCAGACGTAGAACCGCTTGCTTGGGAACTAATACTTGCTTTACAAATAGCTGATATTTTCACCGACTATTTATTCGAAAGAAATTAAGCCTAAGTGGATTCTTCAAGCCGTTACTTGACCCACATCATTATATCCATAAAATATTTGTGGTTACATTTACACGAGGCAAACCTGGCGAAAGTCAGGGATCAAAGTATAGTGCGGAGCAGTGACTTCCGTTCGTCAAGTCAATCGAGGGAAAAGGACATGAATAAAGAAATACTTTTAGTGGTAATAACCGCCTTTCTGGTATCAGCAGGGTGGGTGTCGTCGGCATCGGCTGCGATGAAGGGCACGCCCGTGGATTGGCGAACCTGTGACTTACGGGACGGCAAAACTATCGAGGACCTGAATAAGGTTACCGCCAAATTCAGAGCATATGCCAGTAAGTCTAATACAGAATACGCGGCCTGGACCTTGTTTCCACAGTACCATACCGATCAGGACTATGACCTGGCCTGGATGGGCGCCTGGCCTAGCGCCGGATCGTTCGGTGTGAGCATGGAAGGATGGATGAAAGATGGGAAAGGCGTGGCGGCGGAGTTCGACCAGGTTATGGATTGCAGCAGCCGCCACATGATGGTCGTGTCTTACCCGATTAATGCGCTCGCGGGTACCCCGGAGGATGGTATGTGGCTGTTTTCCGCATGCAATCTGAATGAGGGCGTCAGTGTACCCGAGGCTTATGAGGCGCATTTGGAGGCGGGGCAAGTGATGAAGACCATGGGTTCCCTGTCCACCTCCTGGATGATGGTGCCTAGTATCGGGGCGGGCCCCAACGATCCTGATTATTACCACGCGCTGGCCTTCTACCGCTACTCCGATCTGGGAGCGAGCTTGGAGATGTTTATCAACCAGGGCGGTCAGGAGGCGCGAGGAGAAATCCTCAACAAAGTCAGTTCCTGCAGAACTCCCGCCCTGTTCGACGCGGTAAGCGTGCGGGCATACGATGAGCGTTAACAGGCTCTGGATAAATTGTCCGGCGAGAGATCAGGTTAATTCGGATCGCGCCCCGCGCCCGCTGTCATCAGGTTTTTGCCGGACGGCACAGTGTGCAGATGCAATGAATTGGACGACTCATTGGCAACTGCCTGGCCGTCTGGTTGTGGCGCATACCGGCCCGAAAGCAGACCCTTAAAACGGGTCTCGTTATGTCCCCTTTGTGGTGAAAGCGGCCCTTAGCCCTTGTGGGTTTTACTTGGGATATAGCGTTTTGGGTAGTGCCTATCAGGCCGCCTTTTTCAGCCTAAAGTAGGTGGCTCTGGAAATGCCGGTGGTTTCCATTACTTCCTTGGCCGCCACGCCCTTCCTGATCATCTTCAGAGCCTTGCCAGAGCCTTTGTGAGGCTTACGACCGAACTGAATGCCTTGTTGCATGGCGGCTTCCCTGCCTTCGTTCGTGCGCTCCAGTATCCTCGCACGCTCTGCCTGGGCCACGGCTGACAGAATTGTGATCAACATATAGCCCATGTCACCGGCTGTGGTGAGATTGTCATCTATAAAGGTGACGCTAGCCCCTTTCCCGCGTAGTTCCTCCACGATGGTGATCATATCGAGAGTATTGCGGCCTAGTCGGTCCAGTTTGGTGCAGAATATCTCGTCGCCTTCCTCTGCACGGTTGAGCAATTTCTCCAAACCGAGCCGGTCCGTATTCTTTCCCGAGGCTTTGTCGGTATAGATTCTATCCTTGCGGACACCTTTGTCTTTCAGGGCCGCGATTTGAATATCCAGGTTTTGCTGGGAGGTGCTTACACGTGCATAACCTAGAGCCGCCATTCTTCTTTACCTCGATAGTCTCACAAGTCGATATTGATACTATAGAGTCTCAGAACTATAAAATCAAGATATTTGATACTATATTTTGGGGGTGCAGGGCGGGTCTCAAAACTTAAGAGTTCTGAGATATGCCGCAATTACTGCAGCTAACGGGGTTTGCTTACCACAAAGGAGACATTAGCCAAGAGCTAAAATCAGCCAAATTGGGGTCTGCTCTGTGCCATTAAGGGTTATTCGCGCTCTGGCATGGTGGCAGGCTGAAAACCAGATAACTGACGGTCTTTCTTGACCCCAATAATGCGATCGGATAACGGATTTGACGAACCAATATTTGTGCTCTAGATTTAAGTCACCAGTCACCAGTCACCAGTCACCAGTCACCAGTCTAGCTCCAACGTGACTTGTAGTGAACCTTTAAAAAGTGGGAGATATTGTATGAAATCAGCCAGTTATAAATCGTTTTTTGCACTCGCGGCAGCCTTTCTTATGGTAGTCGGATTGTCGACGGGGGCACTTGCAGCAGACAAGGCGCCCAATATCGTTGTCATCTTTGGCGATGACATCGGCCAGGACAACATCAGCGCCTATCACCGGGGTTTGCTGGGCAACAGGACGCCGAACATCGACCGGATCGCTGCACAAGGTGCGATATTCACAGACGCCTACGCGCAGCAGTCCTGCACTGCCGGGCGCGCGGCGTTCATTCTCGGTCAGAATCCGTTCCGCACCGGTCTGCTGACCATCGGTATGCCGGGCTCGCCCCACGGCAAACGGGCACAGGACCCCTCAACCGCCACGCTGTTGAAGAACTACGGCTATATCACCGGCCAATTTGGCAAGAATCATCTGGGTGATCACAACAAGTACCTGCCGACCGTTAACGGTTTTGACGAATTCTTCGGCAACCTCTATCACCTGAACGCCGAGGAAGAGCCGGAAAACCCGGATTATCCGAAGGATCCCGCGTTTTTGGCGAAGTACGGTCCGCGGGGCGTCATGGACTGTGTAGCGACTGACAAGTTCGACAAGACGGACCAGCCGCGCTGGGGCGTCGTCGGCAAGCAGAAATGCAAGGACACCGGCCCGCTGACGATCAAGCGCATGAGGAATGTCGAGACCGAGTTCACTGACAGGGCGGTGGATTTCATTGAGCGGGCGGTCGCGAAGAACAAAGCGTCCGCAGAAGATGAACCGTTTTTCATGTGGTACAACTCGACCCGTGGCCATGTCTGGATTCATCTGAACGAGAAGTACAAGAACAAGACCGGCAACGGCATGTTCGCCGACGCCATGGCCGAGCTGGATGACAAGACCGGCGAGATACTCGACAAGCTCGAGGAGCTGAAGATCGCCGACAACACGATCGTGATCTGGACGTCGGACAACGGCAAAGAGATCATGACCGGCCCGGACATGAGCGGCATGGACCCCTTCAAGGGTGAGAAGGGTCTGACCCTGGAAGGCGGCTTCCGCGTACCGTTGGTCGTGAGCTGGCCGGGCAAGATCAAGCCGGGCTCTGTCATCAACGACATGATGTCGCACATCGACTGGATGCCGACCCTGCTGGCCGCTGCCAATGGCGGTCAAGGATACGGGTATCAGGAGAAGCTGTTAAAGGGCGGCTTCAAAGCGGACGGCAAGACCTTCAAGGCACATCTGGACGGGTATAACCAGATGGAGCTGCTGACCACCGGCAAGGGCGGCAAGCGCAAAGAGCTCTACTACTTCGACGGCGGTGGTGACCTGAACGCTGTTCGCTGGGGCGAATGGAAGATCATGTTTACCGATATGTCCGGCAATCTGGCAACGGCCTGGAAGAAGAGCCCCAGCTGGCCGTACATCACCAATCTGCGGCGCGATCCCTACGAGCGCTTCTACACGAACGGCGACATGTACCTGCGCTGGTTCGGCTCGCGGATGTTCCTGATGGGGCCTGTGCAGGGTCTCGTGGCGAAGCAGCTGGAAAGCATGAAGGAGTTTCCGCCGGCCCGGGGTCGAGCCTGAGCCTCGGCGCGCTGCTGGATAACCTTACGTATCAAGCCGGGAGCGCGAGCCAGTAGGCCGCCGTAGCTAGCGTTGATGCAGAGCGCCTGCCGAGTGAACTGGGCCGGATGCGACGCAAATTAGCGTAGGCGGGCGCTCCGCGAGGAGCGCGCGCCCTTTTAATAGAGCTTTCCTGGAGCAAGGGCATCATGAACTTAACTTTACCCCGGATTCCATCGGAATTCCTGGGACACGGAATTCCTGGAACACAATACCTAATACCAGTTAAGTATTGTGTCCCCTAAAATCGGGAACGGTAGTTGGCGCCAGCAGACAATTCTATCCATGCACGGAGACATACCATGAAATCATACAAATCCATTCGCAGCTTCGGCATCCTCCTGGCCACTCTCGCACTATTGATGGTGGGCGGTTTTGCTGCAGCTGAAGACGCAAAGCCATCGGGCACACTGACGCTGAAAGAAACTGAAGTGGGTCTGCTCCTCGGCGGCGACTGGGGCAAGGGCACGATGACATTCAAGGGCGCAGAGCACGCGTTCAAATTGACAGGCGCCAAGGTCGGCGGCATCGGCATTACCGTGGCCGAAGTCAGCGGTGATATCTACCACCTCACCAAGGTGGAGGACTTTTACGGCGTCTATTTCAAAGCTGAAGCCGGCATCACCGGCGTGAAGGGTCGTGAGGGCAGCTGGGTCAAAAACGACAAGGGTGTCTCTCTCCACCTGACATCGAAGTCTGAGGGCCTGGCACTGTCAATCGGCGTGGAAGGACTCAAGATCAGCAAGTAAGCCCCGGCTATAGTTTGGGAAGCAGTGGGTATTGGTTGGTAGATTTACCCTGTAGTTGACACTGTTTTAAATAGTGGCGTTGCAGTTTGTTATAACCCGTTATGATGAGGTGATGATTATGCTTAAGAAAGTTGTTGTTTGTCTGGTGTTTGCGCTGGCCGCAACCATGGCCTTCGCCAAGGTCGATTTTCCGGCGGTGAGCCACGACGGCCTGCACCTGATGCCGGACAGCAAATTACGGGCTGTGTACATGAAGCCCGGTGCGGACCTGAGTGAGTACGACAAGATCGCGCTGCTCGATACCTACGTGGCCTTTCGCAAGAACTGGCAGCGCGAGCACAATAGGGATGAGACCTTTGACCAGCGCGTAAGCGACAAGGATATGAAGGAAATCCGCGATCGCGTGGCCAAGGCATTCACCAAAGAGTTCACCAAGGTGCTGTCCACCGAAGGTGGGCACCAGATAGTGAAGGATGCCGGTGACGGGGTACTTATACTGCGCCCGGCCATTATCAACCTGGATGTCACGGCGCCGGATCTTATGACAGCGGGCATGAGCGAGACCGTTGTGGCCTCTGCCGGTTCCATGACGCTCTACCTGGAACTCTATGACGGCAAGACACAGGCTATCATCGCGCGGATCATCGACCCTGAAGCTGCGGACAACGTGGGTATCGCCCAGGTGGCGAACCGCGTGACCAACACCGCCGATTTCGATCGGGTCGTGCGCCGCTGGGCGGAAATACTGAACAAGCATCTGGCGCAGTTGAAGAAATAACAGTCCCGAGGACTTCGACCGGTTGTCAAGAATGCCGCGTTGTAATATGGATTTTCCCATTTTTTATGAAGGATTGTTGATCATGGTGTTGAAAATAAATTCCAGTGGAGCATTTTGGATTGCCGGTAACGTGGCCCTCATCCAGGCGGTGGTGCCTGTTGCACTGCCCTTCGAAAATAATTAAAACTCACACATGCAAATTATTGGTTGTTGCGGCTCTAGCAGCGCTGCCCGGAACAGCCCTGGCCGGGGCTCTATATATCTACGAGATGAGCAGTGCTTCGGAAGCTGGTTACGGCGGCGCCGGTATGGTGGCGCGGGCCAATGATGCCGGTACGGCATTTTCCAACCCCGCTGGCATGACCCGGTTCGACAAGCCGGAGATACTCGCCGGGGGTGTGGGCGTTTATATCGAGGCAAACTTCAAGCCCGACCGGGATAACACCACGGTCGATGGCCAGGACGGCAAGGTCAACAGACGGATCGTGCCGGCGGGTTCTTTCGCCTATGTCCGGCCGATGTCAGACAGGCTCAGTGTGGGTCTCAGCGTGCACAACTACTTTGGTCTGGCCATCGACTGGTCAGACGACTGGGTGGGGCGTCACAGCTCCGTCAATGTCGCCATACTGGCACCGCAGATACAGCCCTCGGTGGGTTACAAAGTCAATGAGTGGTTGTCGGTGGGCGCCGGTGCCGCCCTCACCCTGGGCTACCTGAAAGATAAAATGCGCGTGGCGCCGCTGTTCGGCCAGGAAGGCAACGATGGCAAACTGCGTATCTCCGACGCGGACTGGGCGATGCAGTACAATTTAGGGGTGATGATTGAGCCGTGGGAGCACACGCGTATCGGCATCCGTTACCTGACCGAAACCGACCTCAACTTCAAGGACGCGCCGGATGTTTCCGGTATCGATCTCCCCGGCCCCGGTCGGAATTTTGATACTCTCGATCTCGGTGTAACCATGCCGCAAACCATAAGCGCCGCAATCCACCATCAATGGGATGACAAGTGGGCATTGCTGGGCAGTGTAGGCTGGGAGGAGTTTTCCAAGTTTGGCAAAGTCCAGGTCGGGCTTGCCAATACCGGGATACATACGACGCTGGACGAGGGATTTCGCGATGTCTGGCGTTTCGGTGTCGGCACGGAGTACAAATACGCGCCCGGTTGGGAGATGACGGGGGGTTTCTCGGTTGATTCATCCATGTCCAGCGATAGCACCCGACCGATCACCATACCCCTGGGGACCCTGTATCGCTATGCGATTGGTTTCAAGCACAAGGTCAGGGACGATCTCACCATCGGCGGCGGCCTTACCTGGCTCTGGGAGGGCAATTTGCCGATCAAGGATACCGGCGGCGTGGCCGGCAAGTACAACCGCGCCAGCCTTACTTTCCTGTCGTTTTACGCGCGCTGGCATTGATCTGCGAGTTTCGGGACTGCCCTGTTGTGACTGAATCCAGAACCAGCAAGCTATAAACGCCCCACAAAATACCCCCCAGACGATTTCAACCCACCCCCTCTTTGTCTAAGTTTGCGCCCTTCTTGCGGGATAGGTGTTTGCCGGTTCTGATCAGATCAAGGCTTGCGTAGCTCAGTAGGTAGAGCGGCTGATTTGTAATTAGCCGGTCGTAATTAGACCCGCCCCGCCCATACCGTACCCAGCAATCTCTCGAGACTCATAAATCAAGCTAATCCCTGCGCCACCATCCTGGCACACTCGGGCCTCTCATGGCGCCGAGAACCGGGGCTGCCACCGCTGCCCTTCGTAGATTTCTCTCGTTCATCGTAGGGAAGCCCATCCGGCCGGAGTTACGTGCGGATTGAACCGGTTGAGGCCGCAGACGCATAGCGGTCATTGGTGTGGCAAACGTTTCTATATAGGTAGACCGCAACTAGTATATACAGAGTGTGCCTGCCGCAACTGCCCCTTTTTCAGGACAGATATATTGCACGCCTGATCTTTTGTAGAGGGGTATCTACTGGGCTTCTCTGTCATGGTGTGTATATAGGTATAGGGGCCGCAAGCAGTTCTGGGGCCGCCGCATTCTGCGAGACCGCGACCTTCTGAAAGTGAACTCTTTAGCTAACATAATGGCCCCAACAGCCTTTAATACAATCTAGGGCCTACTGGTAGTTATGTAGAGGAGGCCGCTCCAGCCGTGTTTTTGATTAGGTTGTGCTTCTTTGCCGCCGCAGGCACGGATGATATCGATCAGCGTATAGGTGGCTTCTTCTCTCCTTCTTCCACCTCTATAGCCTGCCACTCCTTGAACCTTTCTCTCTGGTAGTCATGCAGTGGCTTGGTGGCTATCTTGTCTGCCGTGGACTTCCTGCCCCCACTGCCCAGTATGGTGATGGCAAACAGTGAAAGCGGAGAGCGCCGCCCGTGGATAATCACGTTGTAATCTTTCTGTGCCACCATCGAGGCCGCAGACAGTACAGATTGCGCCGCTACAGAGAATGGAACCTGTGCAGCCCTGGCAATATCCCTTGCCGCATCACCCATCAGAGAGCCTAATGCGTCCACTGGATAACCGTCATCAAGAGAGAGTATCGAGGCTTCCGCAAGTTCTCCCCCTGCGGAAAGCGCGGATTCTGCGGAAAGTGAGTCACCGTGCGGGTTTCCAGTGTTTTCAGATTTGCGGAAAGTTGCGGATTCTGCGGAAAGGCCCGTATCCTCTCGCATTGCCTTAGCCATATCGGCGTGAAAGGTGTCAGTCATTGGGCAACTCCATCAGGTAGTAGGCGTCCCTACCCTTACGTACACCCAGCCGCTCCTTATAAACAGCTTGGCGGTACTTAGGAGCCAGACCGACAGCATCCAACTCTGCCTTGATGGGCAAGCAAACCAACATCAGGCCACATTTTTTCTCTGCTCTTACTCTGGCAACTGCCGCGTTATGCTCAGGCTGGTAGTTGTTGGCTATGCTCGCCAAGTCTTCCAGCGTTGCGCCGGGGAAGCCAGCATCGACATAAGCCTTCAATTCTTTCATGGCAGCTTTAGCCGCGTCATACAGTGGTGTTATAGATTGTTCTTTCATGTCATCTCCTTCCAGGGAGACAGCCACTTAGCGATTCGGGCGGGTTGCGTTATAATAAACGCGGACTCATCATCCTGCCTCGAATGCTGCTTTGGACTGACTCTCCGGGTGGCATTTTTTTCTATGCGGATTTTCTGCTACGTTCCAGCCAGGTATGTTCCTGTTCTTCAGTGATGAGAGTCCGGGCGCCAACCTTTGTGACTTCCAGGTTGCCGCGATTGATTTCCGCGTAAACGGTCGTGCGAGAGAGTCCCCAGCGCTTCATAAAGCCCTGTACGGAACGGGGGTGGGGTTGCTTGTCTGCCATTGCCTTTACTCCTAAAAATACCGCTTGAATGCGGCGGACAAGCAAATACTAGAGCGGACGGGGGGTAGGTGTAACCCCCCCGAAAAACAGAAACCTGGGATTATTTCGGGGGGGTGCTAACTCTGTCGGCCCAGGCTTCCAAGGCGTTGTCGATGTGCCGTTTCGGTGACGTCATGCCAGGGTAGAGACTGAGATACCACCCGGCAAAATTCTTAAACACGGTCCCTTTGTTGTTGCTCACCTTTTTCTCCGGGAAGGTCACCGCAAAAAAATCAGCCAGCTCTACCAAAGCACCGGTAAATCGAGTGTCTTTAAGTCTGCCCTTGCTACCATCTACGCAGCTTTCTTTCTCGAAGTCCTTCACAGCCTCTACAAGCCGTTCGATCACAATTCCAAATCCACTGTCTTTGTCTTCAGCAGCAGCCAACTGTAAAAGATAGGCATCCCCATCGTTGGCAATACAATAATGGTCATCAAGAAAATGTGCGTTATCCATATTACGCAGTGTGGACTGAATTTTCTCGAACTGACCGCCAATTCTTTTTAGCGAGTTACCAACTGATCGGAGGTTGTCTTTCAACTTTGTCAGGTCTGTGCTGGTACTGGGTGGATTGGCAAGCGCGTGAGATCGAAACAAAGCCTTCTCTGTCTGTTTCATCAAGTCACTGTCAGGCTTAATCCGTAGGATTTTTGACAACTCAGTGCGATGCTGATCTGTAATCTGGAGTGTCCTTAATTTTGCCACGGTCTTCACTTTCCACCCCCGGTTACAAAGTCTGCCCATTCGCTCATCAATGGTCGCCGCTTATCTAATAAGTCACCCCGCCTGTACGCCTTTTCAGTCTGGCTTTTGATAGCGTGCGCCAGCGCCTTCTCCACCACATGGTTCTGGTAGTTGGTTTCCTCTGCCGACCAGTCCCGGAAGCTAGACCGCAGGCCGTGAACAGTCATACCTGGTCGCATGGATTTGAGTAGTTTCAACATAGCGATATTGCAGATATGCCCGGAGCCTCTCAATGCGGGGAACAGGTGGGCATGGTTCTGGTCGAGTTGATCCAGCACGACCAGTGCAGGGGCAGACAGGGGGACTCTGTGCACCTTGTCGGCCTTCATGCGGCCTTTGGGTATTGTCCACACTCCCCCGTCGATCTCACTCCACTGTGCCCCGATAATCTCGCCGGTTCGGCAGGCGGTCAGGATAGTAAAGCGCAGTGCCTTGGCTGACAGTGCCGATTTTGCTACCAACTCGGCGTAAAACTCGGGCACCTCGGCATAAGGTAGCGCGCTAAAGTGCTTCCGTTTCTGCACCTTTTCCCTGGCGGGTAGTAGCTGGTTAAGATGCCCGCCCCATATTGCCGGATTAAAGCCTTCCCTGTGGCCCATCGCCGTGGCCCATGCCAGAATATTCTCGATACGCATACGCACCCGGCTGGCGGTTTCGGTTTTTTTACCCCAGATCGGGGTCAGTACGGCCAACACATGATCTGTATCAATCGCCGCCACTGACATATCCCCGATTTTCGGGAAAGCGTAGGTTTCCAGGGTGTTCTCCCACTGGCTCTTATGCTTGGCATTGCGCCAGCCTGGACTGTGGGTGGCAATATACGCCTCCGTGGCCTTCTTGAAGGTCATAGCCCCGGAGTCGCCCTTTATGGCTACCTTGGGGTTCCTACCGCCCTGCACCGCCTTCCTGGCAATGTCGGACAGGTCTCTGGCTTCCTTCAGGGTCACATCGCTGACACTACCCAGGCCAACATCGCGCAACTTGCCGTGTTTCCGATAGCGGTAGACCCAGGACTGGGTGAGCGCCTTACTGGTGGACAGGTAAAGACCCGCGCCATCGTTTAGCATCCCTGGCTTTTTGGCCTTGCCAACCTGGCTGGCTTTGATTTTGTAGCGTTCCGCCATACCATACCCCTCATACATTTTTCCATACTTTACCATTTCTGCACACTGGCGTACACTACCGAACAGTAGAGGGCATTAAATGGGTTATATGCTTTATACAAAGGGTTTAAACGTACATGGAGTATGAATTATGACGAACAGTAGAAAACACATAAATACAGGGTTAATATCCTTAGCCCACCGCCATTTCCCTTGTAGGACCGAGGTGTCCGAAGCGCTTACGGAGCCTAAATCCACATCTTGCGGTTCGATAACACCTACCTTGCACAGGTTTCCGCCTGACAGTCGCTGGCAAGACGCACGTTCTCGGTGATTTTCCAGCCGCGGCTCTCCAGTGCCGCCCTGGCCTGGGGGGAGACCTGCCCTTTCAGCAACAATTCCTTGCGCTTGGCTCCCAACCCGGCCATTTGCCCGGAAACTGTTCCAGTGGATTCATCCACTCGCTCGGTCCAGGCCAGGTAATCGATGGGGAACGCACCCACAAGGCTGCCGGAGCGCGATACTAACCATGCCGTACCGGAAATATCGACGATGTCTCCGGTTTCAACCGTGGTGATGTAGTCGGCCAGCAATTTTTCCCTGTTCAGCTCTGCGAGGGCGCCGGGAGGGTTGTCCTTGAGGAGGTTTTGCATCGACGCCAGGCGCGTCACTGTCGCGGCCGTTCCAGCCAGGTTGCCCGCGGTCCCCACTTTAATCGCCATAGACGTCACCAAAGCGCCGGCGGAGGCAGCGCGGGCAACTTCACCTAGACGCTCCTGAAACGGCTCGAAATCCGTGTAGGGGTCGACACCCATCGCCACGGCATAGCCGCGTTTCGCCACGTCATACCCAACCAAGGTCTCAAAAGCATTGTCCTGATGCGGGTCATCGCTGGTAATGGAATGCCCGATGCTGCCTAACCAGCGCCCAACCCCCTTAGCCGCACTCTTGGAGGTCTCGACGGGCGCGTCCCACAGAGCCTTCCCACCCTCCACCAATCCGGTGACCGACCGCTTGGCCGCATCCTTGAATTCGTCACTACCCTCCAGCTTTTTCAGCGCCCTGGTCGCCTTGATTTCCTGAATCCGCGCCAGCAACTCATCGGTGCCCGTCACGGTGTGCACACCATAGTCTGATTTTACAGTGTAGGTGTTCTGCACACCGTCATTGGCAACGCGTTTTTCAACCGTATACCCCTCACCGGAGAGCACCGACTCCGGCAAGAAGTCCGATGCTGCAAGCTCAAGCGGCGGTTGCTGGAAGGGATCATCCAGAGCGCTCACCAGCGAGGTTCCGAATACTAAAGTGGTGGCCGCTACAAATCCTGATGACCGTTTAAGTAATTTGTGCGATAACATAGTTGCATCCCCATGTGTCAGGCAGTCATTTTGGAACCACGAGGCGACAATACCAATAGACGATTTTCTATTGCCCCCATGATTGATTGGTCCGACCACAACTGCCGTTACTTCTGGCGACTGCTGACCAAATAGGCGCTACTGTACACGGAGATGGTCACCACCGGCGCGCTCATTCATGGGGACCGGTAGCGATTTTTGCACTTCAATACTGAGGAACACCCGGTGGCCTAAAGAGGATGGGAATAGAGTAACGACTATTCGCTCTGACTATTCGCCTCTTGACAGAAGCCACTAAATGACTACAATAAATAGTCATTTTTATCCTGTCTCTGAGGTGGTCATGAAGGCGTCTATAGTAGATTTAAGATATAAAACAAAAGATATCCTGAAGGCTCTTGATAGAAATGAGAGCGTTACTATTCTTTATCACGGGAGAGTCAAAGGTATTATTAGGCCTGCCAGGGAAAAGTCAGAATTAAAAATCGTAGATCATCCGTTTTTTGGGATGTCTGGAGAGCCTGAACGAACAGTATTGGAAGAACTGGAAAACCTGAGAAAGCCTCGACATGATCTTTGATACGGATATTTTGATTTGGGTGCAAAGAGGAAATGACAAGGCAGCCAGGCTTATTGAAAAAGATGAAAACCGGCACCTTTCTGTTCAGAGTTACATGGAATTACTTCAAGGAGCAAAAAACAAAACTCACCACAAATATGTGAAGGATTTTATCAGTGAATTTGAGTTTTCAATTTTACCGTTCACTGAGAATATTGGTCACCGAGCATTAATATATGTTGCAGAGTATGCGCTGTCATCGAATATGAGGGCGGGTGATGCCATTATTGCGGCTACCGCAGTAGAGAATAATATGATTCTTGTTTCCAGCAATGTAAAACACTTCAAGATTGTGAATGAGTTACAGCTAAAGGCTTTCCGGCCGTGATACCTGCCAAACGGAAATTCCGAAGAAAATCTACCACGATTAGTCGAATATCATTGTGGAAATTTCATGCAAGAAGCGAGGACTTTGCCTCAGCTGTGGTGCCCGCAGAAAGCGCCAACCCCATTTGGGATTGGCTAAAGAATCCCCAATTGATCTTCAAGTATCCGACAGGGTCTCTGTATCAAATCCAACACTCGAATTGCGAAGAGTTGGGCGCTGGTTGAGGGTGTGTTCATAGAGTCAACTACTACCAGGTCCACCAGTGCACCATTCGCCCCGGTATTGCGCCTTCTGAACTGGTCGTCTCTATGGCACTGCGTAATTCCTTCCCTGAATTTCTCCTGGTTAACGCTCACAGACATAACTTTGCGAAATTCATTGCTCAAAGGCAAGACCTTGATAGACTGGATGTGTTCCGCATCGCCTCTGGGTGAGAACTCGAGACTCTCAAGTATATAGCTATAATGAAAGAACTCCCTTAAAAGTCTTAGTTCTTGGACTTGTCGGCAGGCTAATCCTATATTGCACAATACCGATACATATTCCGAAGGAGGCTGGCAATGAGTGTTTCAGCGAGCGTGCGTGAACACCTCAATCGCAAGGGCGTTATTTACAACCTTCTCAATCATCCCCATTCCCGTTGCAGCCTGGAAAGTGCCCGGCTGGCGAAGATTCCGCCGAACCAGGTCGCCAAGGGCGTATTAACCCACGACGGTGAAAACTACCTGCTCTGTGTCATCCCCTCGAATCATCGTCTGAGTATCTCGTGGCTCAACAAGTCCATGAATGGGCGCTTTAAACTGGTCAGTGAACACCGCCTGGGAGAATTCTTTGACGACTGCGAACTCGGGGCGATACCGGCCCTGGGGCAAATCTATGGGTTGCACGTTATCTGGGATGTGGCACTGGTGGATACGGACGATTTGTACATCGAGAGCGGTGACCACGAAAACCTGATACACGTGTCCAAAGGCGGCTTTATGGAGCTCATGGGCGGCCAGGAACATATGACCATCAGCTTTCCCGATGAATAAAACGTGGTGAGAGTGGCATGACATGGTTACAAGGGACTTCAAGCAATTGAAGCCCCTTGTTAACGGGCATTTTTCCTTGTTTAATTATCCTGCAAATTGAACAACTGGGTATTGCCCCCTTTGGCTACCACGTTGTCCGTGCGGGTCTTTTCCGTGGCAAAGCGCAACAGGTAATGGGGGCCGGCCTCTTGCGAATTATTATCTGCATTATCGCTACTCATAAGCCACGATCAAGCTTCCCACTCCATATTGCCACTGTAGTTTCATTACATAAGAATTCCAATTGCAACAATTGTTACTGTTCGTCTACCAGGTAGCTGTTAAGATTATTTAGAGTGTTCAGGCGAGTCTGCAGCACGCAAAAAAAACAGGTGTAATACATGAAAGAAATTGACGTTTTCTGGTCCTTTAGAAGCCCCTACTCTTATCTGGCGACACCGGAAATGCTGGAGCTGGGAAAAAAATACGATGTGGAGGTCAATCTACGGGTGGTCTTCCCCCTCGCGTTGCGCAACCCGGACATTTTATTTAAAAAAGATAAAGCCAGTGAAAACCGCGTCAAATATATTTTGATGGACTGGGAGCGCAGGGCTGAAATGCTCGGCCTGCCCCACAAGTGGCCATCGCCGGATCCTATTGTGATGGACATTAACACCATGGCCATCTCTGAGGATCAGCCCTATATTTACCGCCTAAGTTATCTTGGGGTGGAGGCTCAGCGCCGGGGGCGTGGTATTGAGTTTGCAGGCGCTGTATCTCGTTTGATATGGGGCGGTACCGCCAACTGGAATGAAGGTGACATTTTCGAAAAAACGGTCACAGCCGCCGGTTTCGATCTTGTTTCAATGGAGAGCGCAATCGTCACCGGAGATCATCGGGCAGAGATAGAAAAGAACCAGCAACTGCTGGATGATGCGGGGCACTGGGGAGTCCCGACACTGGTTTTTGAAGGTGAAACATTCTTCGGGCAAGATCGTATCGATACTTTGCGCTGGCGACTGGATCAACTGGGCCTGGGTAAATAAAGTAGCTGCTGCTGCTGTTGCTGGCGCCGGTACTGTGCCGGCGGCAACCCCTGCCAACGCTTGAACGCCCGTCGGAAGTTAGTGCTCTCGGTAAAACCCACCAGGTGAGCGATCTCATCAAGGCTCAATTGCGACCCCCTCAGGTACTGCTTGGACAGGTCGTGGCGCAGCTCGTCACAAATCTCCTGAAAGGTGGCACCCTCCACCAGTAGCAGGCGGCGCAAGGTGCGACTGCTCATGTGTAAGGCGTCCGCCACCGCATCCATGCGGGGCATACCGTGGGGTGAGGACAGCAGCAGATCCGCGACCCGGCGGCGCACCGAGTCATCCGTCTGTTCATACTGGCCGAGGTACTCCTCACACATCCTGCGCCCCATTGCCGCGCATACCTCATTCGCCGCCAGCAGTGGCTGCCGCAGGGGGGCCATATCCATTTCAAAACGATTCTCCCGGGCATCGAATTCGATGGGACAGGGGAAAATCTCCCGGTAGGCCACCGCGTCCTCAGGTTCGCTATAAGTAAAGCTGACGCGGCTCGGATAGGCCGGCTCCCGCAACACTGACCGGCTGGCGGCAATCAGGCTGGCGAACAGTTTTTCCACGATAAAGGGTTCAATGTCCGTCAATTCGGGGTAAAAAGGTGTGGCGATATAGCTCAGCGTATTGCGCCGCTGGTCGATATCCAGGTCAATATTGGCCAGGCTGCTGGCCACCTGGTGGAAACGGCGCCCCAGGGCCAGGGCGTCCCCCCAGGTGCCGCAGGACATCATGGCATAGCCCAACACACCGTAGGTGCTGACATGGTAGCGGTCGCCAATATGTAGCCCGATGTCCGCCAGGGGGCTGTGCTTCAATATGTTCCGCACAAATTTAAGAGCCTGCAGAAAAGACACCAGGGTGCCTTCCATGGCCAGGTCCGTCGCTTCCAGCCCGGTGTTTTTCAGTATCGACGCCGCCGCTACGCCCTGTTCCTGCATGACCTCAAGCATCAACGGGAAAGAGAAGGTGGGAATGCGCTTGAGGTAGATACCGCGGTACTGCTCGATGCCCGCAGCGTTGTTTTGCTGTATTCTGCCCGCCATAGTCCTCGCCCCGGGAGCCCTGTCCTCAAATGATTGTTTTGTGTCCCATAGTAACCTTCTTTTATTCTCCCAAACACCCCACAATTCAACTATCTTGTAATGGTGTCACCAGGAGAAATTAACATGAGCACAGCAGCACAAAAGCGCGCCCGTAAGAGTAAAAACGAAAAAGCCATCAACACCGCGGCAGAGGCTGTTGTCGGCCTCAGCCCCCTGGTAGGCGTCACTACCGAGGATCTGACCGAGGCCATCAAGACCACCAGCAAACAAGTGGTGCGCCACCCCATCCTGGCGGCCAAACACGCCCTGGGACTGGCCGGCAAATGGCTGGACGTGGCCTACGGCGACGGCGACTACCAGCCCGGCAAGAAGGATCGCCGGTTCGCCGATAACAGCTGGCAAGAAAACGCTACATTCAATCGCCTGCTGCAGGGCTATCTCGCCATGGACGAATCGGCGGGTGAATGGCTGGATGACCTGGACCTGGACAGTGTAGAGGGGCGCCAGGCCCGCTTCGTGATGGGCATACTCACCAACAGCCTGTCCCCCACCAACAACCTGCTGACCAACCCGGCGGCCCTGAAGAAAGCCAGGGCAACCCGCGGCGGCAGCCTGGCGCAGGGCGTCCGGCACGCCCTGTCGGACTTGCGCCACAACAATGCGATGCCCTCCCAGGTGGACAAGAGCCAGTTCAAGGTGGGTGAGAACCTCGCCACCTGCGAGGGAGCAGTCGTATTTCGCAATGAGATACTGGAACTCATACAGTACCAGCCAACCACAGCAAAGGTGCAGCAGCGTCCGATGATGGTGGTGCCACCGCAGATCAACAAGTTCTACGTATTCGACCTGACACCAGAAAAGAGCATGTACAAGTTTCTGCTGGACCAGGGCATCCAACTGTTTACGGTGAGCTGGAAAAACCCCACGGTTGAGAATCGGGACTGGGGTATGGATGACTACATCCAGGCCCTGACCGAAGCCGTGGACGCGGTTCTGACCATCACCGGACAACCGTCGCTGAACCTGATGGGCGCCTGCTCGGGCGGTATTACCGCGTCCATTCTGTCCGGTTATATGGACGCCATTGGCAGCGACGCGATCCACTCCATGACCCTGATGGTCTGCGTACTGAGCCAGAGTCGTGACGACAGCGATATCACCGTGTTCGCCAGTGCCTCCGGTATCGAGCAAGCCCGGCGCGCCTCGCGCAAAAAAGGCATCCTGGATGGCGCCGAGTTGGCCCGGGTATTCAACTGGATGCGCCCCAATGACCTTATCTGGAATTATGTGGTCAACAATTACCTGATGGGCAACAAACCACCGGCCTTCGATATCCTGTACTGGAACAACGACACCACCAACCTGCCGGCGCAACTGCACAGTGATTTCCTGGACCAGATCCAGTCCAATCCGCTGGTAACCGCCGGCGATTTGTCGATCATGGATCAGCCCATCGATCTCCCCGGTGTTGCCTGTGACAAGTACCTGGTGGCCGGCGCCACCGACCATATCACGCCCTGGCACGCCTGCTACCGCTCCACCCAGTTCCTGGGAGGCGATATTCGCTTCGTCCTGAGCAACAGCGGGCATATACAGGCGCTGGTGAACCCCCCGGGCAACCCGCGGGCCAATTACTTCGTCAACGAGGAGTTGCCTCCCTCCCATAAGGAATGGCTGGAAGGTGCGGAGCACTGCAGCGGCACCTGGTGGGACGACTGGGCTACCTGGCTGCTGGCGCGCTCGGGTCGCAAGATCAATGCGCGCAATACCCTCGGAGGCAAGGGCAGCTACGAACCGATGGAAGCAGCGCCGGGTACCTATATATTCCAGGACTAGGAGCACCAGGAGAAACAGGATGACTGACATCACCGAAGTGGACTACCGATTCATGCGAGTCAAGGGTATCCAGGTGCGCTACAGCGTACAGCGCGGCAGTGGAGACGGGGTGCTGTTGCTGTTCAACGGTATCGGCGCCAGCATGGAGCTGTTGCAGCCTTTTGTCGATGAACTGCGCAGCACGACAATTGTCGCCTATGACGTGCCGGGCGCCGGGGCTTCTTCTCCCCCCGGGTATCCCTGGCGCCCCCGCCGACACGTGGCACTGGCCGCTGCGCTGCTGGACCAGCTGGGCTATGACACTGTCGATGTGCTGGGGGTATCCTGGGGTGGTATGCTGGCACAGCAATTTGCCCACCAGTATCCGGCCAGATGCAGGCGGCTGATTCTGGCCGCCACTACCCCGGGCCATATCATGGTGCCGGGCCGGCTATCAGTGCTACTGCGCATGGCCAGCCCCCTGCGCTACATTTCCCGCGACTATATGGAGTCGATCGCGGGCACGATTTACGGTGGTTCACTGCGCACCAACAAACGGGATGCCCGGCTACACGCCGGGCGCATGCAGCCCCCCAGCACACTGGGTTACTACTATCAGGTACTGAGCCTGCTGGGCTGGAGCAGCTTGCCCTGGCTGCACAAGCTGCAACAACCCACCCTGGTGCTGGCGGGGGACGACGACCCGATCATCCGGCTGGTTAATTGCCGGGTGTTGGCCGCCTGCATTCCCGATGCCAGGCTGCGGGTGGTCGATTGCGGGCACCTGTTCCTCCTGACCCGGGCAAAGATATTGGGTCCGGAAATTGAAGAATTCCTGGCGGCGAGCTGAGCCCTGGAGGCAAATCAGTACCCGTTCTGAAAAATGTCGTCCACGGCCATGCTGTTGGCGCAAAGGGCCATATCCGACCATTTCGTGAAGTCGCACACTGGCCTTGAAAGTAATGGGAGTAGCCCCAATCTTTCTATTGTTGAGATCGTTCGGTGAATTCCGCTATAGTATCGGTCTGGCTGGAGTAACCACGCGCCTGGTGCGCCGACGAATCTCCGATAGGACAGGTAAACTGATTATATTTCAACAGCTTGGAATTGAAACTTAAAGGATTCATAGCTGTCGAAGAAACGAGCGCACAACCCGTGCGCCGCTTTATGGAGTAAACGATGCAAGATAAAAGTTTGTACAACCTGAACACAATGGGCATAGAGTCTGCTATCAGCACCAATAAGGTACTCAAAAATACCTATATGCTGCTGGGCATGACGCTGCTGTTCAGTGCCGCCACCGCCGGCATTTCCATGTCCATGGGCCTGGGTCACGGTGCCGCGCTGGTGCTTGCCCTGGTGGGTTTCGGCCTGTTGTTCGTGGTCCACAAAACCGCAGACAGCAGCAAGGGCCTGATTGCCATCTTCGCGTTTACCGGTGTGATGGGTGCCTCTATCGGACCCATGCTCAACTACTACCTGGCCATGCCCGGTGGCCCGGCGCTGGTGATGCAGGCGCTGGGTGCCACAGCCGTGGTATTTTTTGGTCTGTCGGCCTACGCCCTGACCACCCGCAAGGACTTCTCCTATATGGGCGGGTTCCTGATGGTGGGTTTGCTGGTGGCCGTGGTTGCCATGATCGCCAATATCTTCCTGCACATCCCGGCCCTGTCGCTGACCATATCCGCCGCGGTAGTGATGATTATGTCCGGCCTGATACTGTTCGACACCAGCCGCATCATCAACGGAGGGGAAACTAACTACATTCGGGCCACGGTCTCACTGTACCTGGATATCTACAACCTGTTTATCCACCTGTTGCACCTGATGAGTGCACTGAGTGGCGATGACTAAGTACTCCCCTGCTATCCTGAAACCCCGGTGTCTGCCGGGGTTTTTTGTTTCTGGGAGACGCTTCGCGTGATCTACTCCCTGCTGGTACTGTCCTCCCCCACCTCGGGCAATTGTGCACAGACTGCCGCGGCGTTTGCGCAATCTGTCATTGAGCGCGGGCACAGTATATATAGAGTGTTTTTCCTGGACGCGGGCACTTACGCGGGTGCGGCCGCCGCTGTTTTCCCCCAGGACGAGGTTGATCGAATCAAACCCTGGGTCGAGTTGGCGGAACAACATGCGGTAGAACTGATCCTGTGCATCTCCTCGGCCCTGAAGCGCGGCATGCTGGATGAGAGTGAGGCCCGGCGTTATGAAAAACAGGCGAGCACGGTACACCCTGCATTCACTATCTCCGGCCTGGGGCAACTGGTAGATGCCTCCGCTAACAGCGATCGACTGATCACGTTCGGAGGCTAGAGGTGAGCGCCGTGGGAAGAAAAAGTTTACTCATTGTCGTCAGGCGCAGCCCCTACGGCTCCAGCCTGGCCAGGGCCTCACTGGATGTGGCACTGGCGGCGGCGGCTTTCGAGCAACCCCTGAACCTGCTCTTTATGGGAGACGGTGTGCTGCAACTAATGGCGGAGCAGGACAGCCAGGCAATAGGCGTAAAAAATATTGGCCGTCTGCTGGCCTCTCTGCCGCTGTACGATATCGAGCGTGTTTATGTCGATGGTGAGGCGGCGACACGCTATGGCATAGACCTGGGCAACGCACCTGTGGCAACGCAGGCACTGGATGGACCGGAGATGCGCCAGCTTATGGTTGGCTGTGATCACCTGCTGGGGTTCTGAGCGTGATATTGCACACACTCAATGCTTCGCCTGCCACTTCCACCTTCAGTGATTGTCTCAGGGTTATCGCAGCGGGCGACGCGCTCCTTCTGATGGGGGACGGTGTATACGCGGCTGTTGCTGACACAGACCCCAGCGCCATACTGCAGGCCAGTGGCGCCGAGATTTACGTGCTAGGGCGAGATGCCACAGCCGCAGGCGTCAACAACCTGATAGAGGGAGCCACTCGCGTGGACATGGACGGCTTTGTCGCACTGACCGAACGCTTTACTCGCCAGCAGGCCTGGTACTAATGCTCCCCGCCAACGCCTTCGACAAAGAAGGTTTCCTTCGCAAATTATCCGACTGGGAGCCACAAGTAGCAGAGCAAATCGCCTGGGCAGAACAGTTGGAGCTAACCCCTGCACATTGGGAAGTGCTGCATTTACTGCGCGACTACTACCGTGAGTTCGACGCCTCTCCCGCCATGCGACCCCTGGTAAAATATTGCGCCCTGCAACTGGGTGCGGAAAAGGGCCGGAGTATTTACCTGATGTCCCTGTTTCCAGGATCGCCGGCCAAACTTGGCAGTAAAATAGCCGGCCTGCCAAAGCCGGACAATTGCCTGTAGTGGTGGTATTAGCGGTGGTAATTGCGGGGGTATTAGCGGGGGCGCATGAGTAACCCGACCTATCAGCCCCCTGACCAGGAGCACCCCTTTGCCTGTTACATCCGTATTCTGGGCAAGGGCAAAAGTGGTAGCCGCTCGCTCAGCCAGGCGGAGGCCAGGGATGCCTTTGGCATGATCCTGCGGGGCGAAACAGATCCCCTGCAGCAGGGTGCGTTCCTCATGCTGCTGCGGGTAAAAGAGGAAACCGGCGAGGAACTTGCGGGTTTCGTGCAGGCTTGCCGCGACAATATGGTGCAGCCACCCAGTACACTGCGTGCAGACCTGGACTGGTCCAGTTACGCGGGTAAGAAGCACCAGCATCCCTGGTTCATCCTGTCCATGTTGCTATTGGCCCAGGCCGGCCATCGCGTATTTGTCCACGGCTGCGACGGTCACACCCCGGGCAGGCTTTACACCGAGGAGGCCATGCGCCAGCTGGGACTGCCCGTGGCGGCCAACTGGCAGGATGTCGGCCGGCAATTGGACAGAGAGCAATTGAGCTACCTGCCCCTGCGTCATTTTTGTTATCCACTGCACGAGATGATGCAATTGCGCCCACTGCTGGGCCTGCGTTCTCCGGTCAATACCCTGGCCCGCATGATCAACCCCCTGCGCGCGTCCGCCAGCCTGCAGAGTATTTTCCATCCGGCCTACGCGGCATTGCACCAGCAGACCGACCGTATTCTGGGCCAGCTCCGGGCCCTGGTATTCAAAGGCGACAGTGGCGAGGTGGAAATAAAACCGCAGGCCGATACGCGTTTGCACCTATTAGTAGAAGGCGTGTCAGCAGAAATGTCCCTGCCCCGCTCCGTATCCGAACGCGTGGCCAGTACAGATTTCCCCAGCGTGGAACCACTGCAAGCCCTGTGGCGTGGCACCAGCAGCAACGACTATGGACCGGATGCGACCCTGGCGACAACCGCTACAGCACTCCTTGTTCTTCAGCCCGGACTGACCCTTGAATCGGCACAGCAGCAGGCCGGTGAGCTGTGGCAACAGCGCGACCTGTCGAGGCTGTCCTGATGCCCCTGTCCAGGGTAAACCCCGCACACTATCAGCAACTCCTGAGCCAGAAAGTCGCCTCAGTCAGCAGTTTGCTAGCACCCTTTGCGGCACCCGCCCCACAGGTATTCCCCTCGCAACCCGCTGGTTTTCGACTGCGCGCCGAGTTTCGAATATGGCACGAGGGGGATGACCTGAACTACGTCATGTTCCGCCCCCAGGATCCAAAAACCCCCCATGCGATCCATGACTTCCCTATTGCTGACAATCGAATTCAGCAGTTGATGCCGTTATTACGCGAACAGCTGAAAACCCAGGACGCCTTGCGTCACAAGCTATTTCAGGTGGAATTTCTGGTCACCCTGGCCGGCGACGCGCTGGTCAGCCTGATCTACCATCGCAAACTGGACCAGGCCTGGGAATCTGCGGCGACAACTCTCGCGCAGGAACTCAATATTTCCATTGTAGGGCGCAGCCGCAAACAAAAACTGGTGATTGGCAGAGATTTTGTACAGGAAGTTTTATCGGTAAATGGCGATGATTACCGCTACCGACAGTATGAACAGGCCTTCACCCAGCCCAATGGTAAACTTAACATCTGCATGATTGAGTGGGCCTGTGACCGGGCCCGTGCACTGGCCGGAGACCTGCTGGAACTTTATTGCGGCAACGGCAACTTCTCCCTGCCACTGTCGCGGCAGTTCAAGTATGTGATTGCCACGGAGTTGTCCAAGGCATCGATTCGCGCTGCCCGGGAAAACCTGTTGCAAAACCGCATCGACAATATCCAGATGATCCGCTTGTCAGCCGAGGAAGTCACCCAGGCCATGAACGGTGTACGGGAATTCCAGCGCCTGGCTGAACTGCCAAAACCACTTGGCCAATATGATTTGCGTACAATTTTCGTCGATCCACCGCGGGCCGGGCTGGATGAACACACAGTGCAGATGGCCGCCGGCTTCGAGTCAATTATCTATGTATCATGTAATCCACAGACGCTGGCGCAAAACCTGCAAACACTCAGTAAAACCCACCGCATAGAGCACTTTGCGCTATTTGACCAGTTCCCCTACACCGACCACATGGAATGCGGCGTGTTCCTGCGGCGCGGCCCACAGTGAAATCAGCAGCGGATACCAAAGGCCAGTAGACCACGGCCCAGAACCTCATCGAGCCGGTCCACGTCAGCGGCATTGACCTCCAGGCTACGCAGGCCCAGCTCGCGATACATTTCACGTTTGTGCAGCTTGCCAGACAGTTCGCCCGCGGGAATATCCACCTCCCAGCAATCGATATAAACATTGCCCTCGGGTATGTAAAAATCCGCGTAGATGAGCTCTTCGATGGGCAGCGCGCGTTGATAGGCATGGGCCAATTGCGCCAGGTAAAGCCAGTTACATATTCGTGTCTCCAGCGGTGTCCGCAGGCTGTGCCCGTCAATGCCATTGCAGGCCAATGACTCTTTCGAGGGAGCAGAAAACATGTCAGGTGCAAGCTCGTCAGATGCCACCGGCGGCTGGATCTGGTCCGATTGGCGGGTCAACTCCCGATGAATAACCGGATTATCGATCACCTCGTGGGGCCAGGTGACGTAGAACGCCCCGCTGTTTTTACTCTCTTGCTGCTGCCCGCCCAGTTTGCGCCCCAGGGGGGTCAGCTCCCAGCCCAGGATACTGTGGTGTTGCAAACCCAACTCCGCTAACGCCCGGTTAATCTGCCGCGCGTGCAGCAGTGGATAGTAGCGGCACATGGAAGCGGCGGTAATGCGCTGGTTGGACTCGATAGCGGCCAGTAGCGGGTGGTGATCCAGCCTCTCCGGCCAGACAATATAACGCCCGAAGCGCCTGCTGGTCTGGTAGTCGCCCCCCTCGAACTCCCCTTTGGGCGTCAGCGCCCAGGACTCACCTGCGCGCTGGATCCAGCCGTAGTCCTTGAGTGTGGCAAACAGCTGTTGTACCGGGATATTGAGTTTTTTGGCCAGGGCGGTGGTAGACAGCTTGTTA
>PVMK01127337.1_pt1 | contig 84078 bp, 82 predicted proteins | sample 1853481 | NCBI WGS metagenome assembly PVMK01 (sample SAMN08533507, study PRJNA380276) | Marine sediment metagenome, whole genome shotgun sequencing project.
ACTCCAGCCAAGAGAAGGAAATATGCAGGGAACATTCCTTCAGGCTTATTTCAACAAGAAAATATTATCCGGGCGCCCACGGAATTGCCGTCATTATAAATGGCCATGAACTGGTAGATGGTGGGTTTCAATTGGATGGGGGAACCTGACCGTCTTCAAGCTTTTACCTTATTCAGTCTGTCGATTAAGCCGGGTTTTAGAGTATGATTCGCCAGAATTAATTATCAATGGAGAGATGAAGTGAAGCGTATTGTTTTAGCTGTTGTCGCAATATTACTTTCGTCAGTCGCACTGGCAGGATCAATGTCTTTTGCCGAGCGGGTTGCCATGGGCATGGAAGGCCAGCATCGTTCCGATGCAAACACATCTCGTAATCAATACCGTCACCCGGCAGAAACACTGGAATTTTTTGGTATAAAAGATGGCATGACGGTAATGGAAATTTGGCCGGGTGGCGGTTGGTATACCGAAATTCTGGCACCGGTCATGCGTGACCACGGCAAATTGATCATCGCCACCTGGGATCCGGAAGTAGAGGGTCAGCCGAATTACCGATACGAGTTACCAAAGAAGATGGAAGAGGACTTTGCGAAGCATCCGGAAGTCTACGACCAGGTGACCTTCGAATACTTTTCACCGCCTGGATCACCTTCGTTGGGTCAAGCTGAGTCCATTGATGTGGTCGTGACGTTCAGAAATACCCATGGCTGGGTGAACGGCGGCCTGGCGCAGGAGATTTTTAATGAGTTTGCAAGGGTATTGAAGCCGGGTGGTTTATTGGGCGTAGTTCAGCATCGGGCAGATGAGGGTACTGATCCCTCCGTAACTGCAAAGAAGGGTTATGTATCCGAACAGGCTGTCAAAGAGCTGGCAGCCAATGCCGGATTTGAGTTTGAGGACAGCTCCGAGATTAACGCCAATCCCAGAGATAGCAAAGATCACCCTGAAGGTGTCTGGACTCTACCGCCAAGCCTCAGGTTGGGCGACGAGGATAAGGCAAAATATACGGCGATTGGTGAAAGCGACCGCATGACGCTGCGTTTTAGAAAAGCCCATTAATCCCCATCAGCAGAAAAACAATGCTGACTAGCCTACGCCATTTCCTGCAGGGCACGTTTGTGCTGCTGGCTGTGTCCATCAATACCATCAGTTGCACGGTGGTTATTTTTCTGCTGGCAATAGTAAAGTTTTTCTCGCCAAAGGGTCTACCCAGAAATGCGGTGACCCACTGGTTATCATCGATAGGTGAATACTGGATATCGTTTAACAAACTCATGGTCGGGCTTCTCCATGACATGAAATGGGATATCCAGCTACCGGATGATTTGAACCGTGAAGGCCGTTACCTGGTTTTTTCTAACCACCAGTCATGGGTGGATATCCTGGTATTACAGCATTGCCTGAACCGGCACGCACCGTTCATGCGTTTCCTGTTAAAACAGGAGCTGATCTGGGTGCCATTCCTGGGTTTCTGCTGGTGGGCACTGGATATGGCTTTTTTGCGCCGATACAGCAGGGTGCAGCTGCAAAATAATCCGGAACTGCGTGGTAAAGACCTTGAGAATGCTGCCCGGGCCTGTGAAAAGCTAAAGCATATTCCGGTATCAATGATGACTTTCCCGGAAGGCACGCGTTTTACCAAGGCCAAACACGAACTACAGAGCTCACCATACAAACATTTGCTCAGGCCCCGTTACGGTGGTCTCGGGCAGGTTTTGTACTCCTTTGATGATGCGCTCGACCACCTGATTGATGTGACCATCATTTATCCTGATGGTGCACCGGGTCTGTGGCAATTCGTTTCCGGACAGATTAGGGAAATATCCGTCAAGGTACGATTGTTGCCGATTGGAGACGATGTGCGCGGCAAGGATTTTCGTGGAGATGCTGAAGCAAAAACTGCGTTGAAAACCTGGTTGAACGGCCTGTGGACTGAAAAAGAACAATATATCGAAAGAAGAATGAATAACAAACCTGAATAAAGGTGAATCAAATCATGAGTAATGAACCCGATTTACGTGGCCGGATACCACCCAAAACACTGATAGTACCCAGCAGGGACCTGGAGCTCTTCGCCGCTTTTGGCTGGTTACGTTCAGGCTGGAGTGATTTCTGGAAGGCGCCGCGTGTCAGCCTGTCGTACGGTTTTTTTGTTTTTCTTGTCAGCATCGCTGTAGCGTGGCTTGCATGGAAACTGGGTGGTTTTGTTTTATTGCTAAGTACGCTTTCCGGTTTTGTCTTTATCGCACCGATGCTTGCCTTCGGTCTCTACTCAGTCAGCCGTCAGCTTTGTGAAGGCAAAAAACCGAATCTGGACCATACCATCAGGGCGATCAGACGCCCATTAAGTAATGCCATGGTTTTTACCCTGGTCTTGTTGGTTATCTTTTTGCTGTGGGCAAGGGCAGGCATGATGGTGCAGGTATTTTTTCTTTATGGCCGGGATCCTGAATGGGCACATATCATAAGTTTTCTATTGATTGGCTCGGCGGTGGGCTCCATTTTTTCCAGCGTAAGTTTTGCCGCCAGCGTATTCTCATTACCAATGATCGCAAATAGGGATGTAGATGTAATAACGGCCGTGATATCCAGCGTCAATGGTGTGCTACGTAACAAACCTACCATGTTTATCTGGGCGTTTTTGATCAGCGCCATGACACTGATCGGTTTTCTGACGGCAGGTATCGGATTGATCATCATCATACCCTGGCTGGCCTACGCAACCTGGCACGGCTACAGGGAAGCGCTGGATGTGTCCGAATGGCCTAAACTACCCCAGGAAAACCAGTCCGTTCAGAATTCCAGCCAACAAGAAAACTAGCCTGTAAATTGCGGGCTCCATATAAAACAGGCGACCGTGAGGCCGCCTGTCCGTAACCTCGTACGCGATAATCTGCGCCACAGAAGAAGGGGGGGACTGTGTTGAGGTTACATACTAAGCATAAGTCGAAAATAATATTTTTCAAGTATTTTTTAAACCAATATCGAATTCCCTTAATAAGCGCAATGTAACCGCATCTATTGTTTGTCTTTTTCTACTCCAAGCCGTTTGTGCATGATAGGGCTGGTCGTGGTGTATTGCAGGAAAACCCGCTTGTCCGGATCCAGGTGTTTCTGTACACCGAAGGCCGCCAGTGCAGCCTCATGAAAGCCGCTTAGTATCAGCTTTTTCTTGCCCGGATAGGTGTTGATATCACCGACGGCGAAGATACCGGCTTCGCTGGTTTGGAATTTTTCGGTGTCAACGTGAATCTGGCGTTTTTCGATATCCAGTCCCCATTCAGCCAGGGGGCCCAGGTTGGGTGACAGACCCCAGAAAACGTAGACATCATCCGCATTGATTTCGTGGGTATTACCTTCGGCATCAGCCACGCGAAGACCCTGAAATTCATCATCCTCTGAAAGTACTTCACGAACCATGCCATGAAATTCCTTTATTGCACCGTTATCAGCAAGCGCTTTCATTTTTTTAACCGACGCGGGTTGAGCGCGGTAATCGACCCGACGGTGGATCAGTGTAAGGCTGTTGACCTTGTCATGCAGTTCAAGTGTCCAGTCCAGGGCAGAGTCTCCACCGCCCAGGATGATGATGTCCTTGCCGGCAAGTTCCTCAGCCTGCATGATCTTGTAGTGGATGTTTTTACCATCGAAGTCCACAGCACCGGGCGCACGTATCTTGCGGGGCTGAAATGCGCCGAGACCGGCAGCAATGATCACGGTAGCGGCATCAAATTGGGTGCCTGTTGAAGTTGTCAGTGCGAAACGGCCATCATCTTTCCGCTCCAGTTCGGTAACGGCCTGGGCGAGATGAAACTGTGGCTCAAATGGTTCGATCTGTTCCATCAACCGGTCTATGAGTTCCTGTGCGCCAACCACCGGGAAGGCCGGAATATCGTAAATCGGTTTTTCCGGATACAGCTCACCGCACTGGCCACCAATGCGGGGCAGTGAGTCCACCACGTGTGCGTGGATATCCAGCAAACCAAGTTCGAATACCTGGAACAAGCCGGAAGGACCGGCACCGATAATGACTACGTCTGTGCGAATGGGCATATGAACTCCGCTGGATATGATTGGTCGTGTTGATTGACCTGTTAATATGGGTTGAAGTGTATAGAATCAAGACATGGCGTGTGTTGTTTTCCGAACAGGACGTCATTTTGATGTACGGACCCAGGTAATAATGAGATGAGAACAATCCAATTGCACGAATCCTGGCTCTGCCGATTGAATGACCAGTTTGAACAGGAGTATATGCAAAAGCTGCGTGACTTTCTGTTAACCAGAAAAGAACACCGGGCCATTATCTATCCACCGGGTGCGCAAATCTTTAATGCCTTGAACAGCACACCGTTTGACAAAGTACGGGTCGTGATTCTCGGCCAGGATCCTTATCATGGACCGGGGCAGGCCCATGGCCTGTGTTTTTCAGTTCAACCCGGTGTCAGGATTCCACCGTCGCTGGCCAATATATATCGTGAGATCCAGTCGGACCTGGGCATAACGTCGCCTCACCATGGTTATTTACAATCCTGGGCGGAGCAGGGCGTGCTATTACTCAATGCCGTTTTGACCGTTGAGCGCGGGCAAGCTGGATCACATCAGGGCAAAGGTTGGGAGACCTTCACCGATACCATCGTGCAACTGCTGAATGACGAAAGAGAAGGTCTGGTCTTTATGTTGTGGGGTAGTTATGCCATGAAGAAGGGGGCGGTGATAGACCGTAGAAAACACCTGGTATTAAAAGCGCCGCATCCTTCACCACTATCAGCTCACCGGGGATTTCTGGGATGCCGGCACTTCTCCAGCGCCAATGATTATTTACAACAAAACCAGCAGTTGCCGATTGACTGGTCAGTGCCGGAGTAAATACGACCGGAGTAAATGCGAATTATGGACGTTCGGTAAACGCCCTTCGGGTGTTCGGGCAACGAATGAATCCACGAGTGATCCATTTGTTGCCTGAACCCCGAAAGTTACTTAATGATTCTGATTGCTAATCAGAATGAAGCGAAGTGATTGCATCGTTGTCAAGGCGTTGTACTGCAGCAGTCAACGTACCGCTATAGCACTCTTCAATTTTAATGGATTGACGCAGTGATCCACTTGCCCAATGATTAGACGGTCCGCAGAGTTTACGCGAAGCGCTCTTCATTTCTTCGTACACGCGTACCTGACCCCGGGTGTTATCCAGGTCAGTTTTGTCAAAAGCAACACTAATGCTGCTGGTTGAAGCTGAGGCCAACATTGGTAATGTCATAGCGGCTACGGCGATAAGTGCGTTACGTACCAGACGGGAGTTAATACGAGATTTCATAAATTCACCTTTATTTTGGTTAATTAGCTACAGTTTGTGTGCAGGTTATTGTTGACCCACGTAATAATAGATAGGTGATTTGGTGAAAAGGTTACACGTGATACGTTGAAATGAGCAATCGCCACGATAATATGAATAGTTCTCGTTATTCCGTGTATGCCATTAGTAATACACAGGTTTTTTATCTGGGACAGTCAGTATTTTCCTTTCAGGATTGAATGATGATCCAGCCCAGCCTCACCCACATGGCGAGCAAGACCAAACTGCTGAAGATGAAAACCGAGAAGCGGTGCATCACTTTGTTGTAGGTAATGTGGATGAAACTGTGCAGGTAACGCGAACTGACCCAGGTCCAGGCGAGCACCACCAGTATCGTGTCCTGCACCATCAATATCAGCGTGAGCAGAATCGCGGTATAGAACAGGACAGGGGATTCAAACAGGTTGGCGTAATTATCCGCAGCGGTTTCAGAATCAGTTAACACCCCATGCGACATGGAGCGGGTTTTTGTCCGCTGCGGGTGAATTCTTTTTGATTTCATCTCGGTAACACGTTTCCGGTACATGACCAGCATGACGATGAAAGTCAGAGCAACCTGTGCCAGCAACGGTAACAGCAGGGGTTTGAAGTACATTTATATCTCCAGTGCTTTGGGGTATGCGGGTTTTATCTTAGCAGAGGTTTTGTGGATGTGGTGAACAGGAGTGCGGTGTAAAGTTTAAAAGGTGTGGGGGCGAAAGACCTTGCGAAAGTTTCGGGCTGTGAAAAAGTTCACTAAGAATTATCGCCCCCACTGATTCAAAAGGGTTGCTTTTCCCGGCAGGTGGTCATCCTTTAAAGCCGGGGTCAGCCCTGTTTGAATAGGAAAGTGTTTTTTACCAGTCATATCCTCTTCTGCCCCGGTAAGACCTGCCCCGATAAGAGCTGTACCCGTAAGGCGGATCATAGAGGGCAGCGTCAATGATGGACCACAGGTGGATCACCCAACCCAAGTAATATGACCCACAAAAGGACAGACATCACAAACATGAATGCTGCCAGTATCCAGCGGCCCTGCAGTAGCTGACCCAGACCTGGAATGAAAAAACTGCATAAAGCCGCAATCACATTGCCTGCTGAACCCCGACCCATAATTTTCTCCTGAAGTGATTATATGTTTAAGTATGAATTATGCAGAATTCGTGCCATATGGCCTGAGATATGCGGGGTGTAGACGAAAAGTGGCTGAACATATGGCTTCGGGATAGTCATTGAATGAATGAAACGTTTGTGTAAAGACGGATAATTCATCGCTCACTGAAGCAATGTTCACAATAAATGGCGAATTCCACCAATCTGTTTTGTATAGATTCAAAGCAGCAAATTGAATGCGGTTTGAAGCCGTCACACGTATAATACGGGCATCTTGAAAACCCGATTAATAAGGAAGCAAAACCATGAGCTATGAACATATTCAAATCCCTGCCAGTGGCGAAAAAATTACAATTGAAAATGACAAGCTGGTAGTACCCGATAACCCAATTCTTGGTTTTGTGGAAGGTGATGGAATTGGTCCTGATATTACCCGTGCTTCTATGAGGGTCTGGAATGCGGCAGTTGAAAAAGCTTACGGCGGGAAACGAAAAGTGCATTGGGCCGAGTTATATCTCGGTGAAAAAGCAGCGGGTATCTATGATGGTAATTATTTTCCTGCAGAAACCCTGGATGCGGTTAAAGACCTGGTCGTTTCTGTAAAGGGACCGCTGACTACTCCCATTGGTGGTGGTTTTCGTTCATTGAACGTTTCCCTGCGTCAGGATCTGGATTTGTACGCCTGTGTGCGTCCGGTAGATTATTTCGATGGTGTACCTTCTCCGATGAAACGCCCTGAAGACGTACACGCCATCATATTCCGGGAAAACACTGAAGATGTGTACGCCGGTATTGAATATGAATCCGGTACGCCTGAGAACGAAAAGCTGGCAAAATTCCTGCGTGAGGAAATGGGCGCCGAGTTCTTCGAAGGTGCCGGCCTGGGTATCAAACCAATTTCAGCCTTTGGCTCAAAACGGCTGGTTCGCAAAGCCATCCAGTATGCAATCGATAACAACAAGGACAGCGTGACCCTGGTACACAAGGGCAATATCCAGAAATTCACCGAAGGTGCATTCCGTAAATGGGGTTACGAGTTAGCGGCTGAAGAGTTTGCTGATGAGACCATCAGCGAGGCCGAGTTGTGGGACAAGTACGATGGCAAACGGCCGGAAGGCAAAATCGTCATCATGGATCGGATTGCCGACATCATGTTCCAGTTGATGCAACTGCGTCCTGCGGAATTCAGTGTTATTGCCACTACCAACCTCAATGGTGATTACCTGTCAGACGCACTGGCTGCTGAAGTTGGTGGTATGGGTATCGCACCGGGTGCCAACATGGCGGACCATATTGCCGTCTTTGAAGCCACACACGGCACAGCACCCAAGTACGCCAATCTGGATAAGGTCAACCCCAGTTCATTGATGTTCTCAGGCTCGATGATGTTTGATTACATTGGCTGGACTGAAGTATCTGAATTGATCGCTGAGGCATTCGGTAAAACCATTCAGCAGAAAGTTGTCACCTATGATTTCGCCCGCCAGATGGAGGGTGCTACCGAGGTTTCCACATCTGGCTTTGCGGATGCTTTGATTGCAAATATGTAACCGGGAAACAGGATAAGATGGTCGCCATTTTTGAACGCACTGCACAGTGCCTGGCGATCTCCTCGCCCGAGGATAAATGTGCCGCCGTCACAGATTTGTGGCTGGCGGTTCAAATTGGCGACTTCGAATTTGATCCCCATACGCCGGTCACCCCGATCGGGGCAGCGGGCCATCCGGCTAGACCGGAGTTGGTCGAACCATCAAAAGTGCCGCGCCGACGGCTTGGCAGCGAAGCGGGTCGTGCGGCGCTGGTACATGCGGTTACACATATCGAGTTCAACGCTATTAACCTGGCACTGGATGCGGTCTTTCGTTTTCGGGATATGCCGCGTCAATATTACCTTGACTGGATATCTGTGGCGGCCGACGAGGTTCGTCACTTCCAGTTGCTGTCCACACGTTTAAAATCGATGGGTTTCAGTTACGGGGATTTTCCTGCCCATAATGGTCTGTGGGAAATGGCCCGGCACACGGCGGATGACTGTTTGAAACGCATGGCGCTGGTACCCAGGGTATTGGAGGCCAGGGGGCTGGATGTTACCCCCGGTATGATTGAACGGCTAAAAACTGCCGGTGACGATGAAACTGTCAGAATTCTTGAAATAATTCTGAATGAGGAAGTGCGGCATGTTGAAATCGGCACTCGCTGGTTCCGGGTTTGTTGTGACCAGCGCGGGCTGGAATCTGAATCAACATTTCTGGGTCTGGTGAAAGAGCATTTCAGTAGCTCGCTCAGAGGGCCCTTTAATATTCCGGCGCGGATGCAGGCAGGGTTCACGCAGCGTGAAATGGATGCACTATCAAGCGATGGGTAATAATTCGTAGCTTCCTGGTTGTATCCTTAGAACACTTTTCTGTGTATACCAGTCACCCAGTACGATACGTTGAACCGTTTGGCCGTTTACTTCCAGTTCATGGGTAGCGGGGCGGTGGGTATGGCCGTGAATCATCCTGTGCACGCCGTGGCGCTCAAATGCAGTAATTACTTCACCAGGGTTTACGTCCATGATACCCATGGCTGTATTGTCTTTATGCACGGCACTGGCATCCCGTGCCTGTAGTGCTATTTGCAAACGTTGCTGCGGGGTCTTACTGAGAAAATCCTGTTGCCATGCCGGGTTCCGGACCAGGGTCCGGAATTGCTGGTAGGGAATATCGTCGGTGCACAGGCTGTCGCCATGCATCAGTAAAACCTGCTCACCATAAAGATCAGCCACATATTCTTCCGGTAAAAGTCTCATTCCTGCCTGTTTTGCATAGTCTTCCTGCAACAGGAAGTCACGGTTGCCGTGCATGAAATAACAGGGCACTCCCTGGTCTGCCAGCCTGGACAATGATACAGCGACTTCGATTGAGCATTTTGACGGCACATCATCGCCCAGCCAGAATTCAAACAGATCTCCAAGGATATACAGGGCGTCTGCTTTCACGGCCTCGTCTTGTAGAAACTGCTGCAACAAGACCGTTGTTTCCGGTCTTCGGTCATCCAGGTGTAAATCTGAAATGAACAGGGTGGTCATGGGCCGTCCAGGATTCTCAGTGAATCTCGACCGATTCGATGATGACCGGTTCAATCGGCATATCACGCTGGCCAGTTTTGACGAAACGAATGTCATCTACAACATCCATGCCATCTACGACACGACCGAATACGGTGTAACCCCAGCTACGGGAGTCGGCCTTGCTAACGTGGTCGAGTGCGCCATTCACTTCCACATTAATAAAAAATTGCGAAGTTGCAGAATTGATATCATTGGTACGTGCCATGGCAACGGTGCCGCGCAGGTTTTTCAGACCATTATCGGCTTCGTTGGTGATCTGCTCACGGGTCGCTTTACGTTCCATGTTAGCGGTCATACCACCGCCCTGGATCATGAAATGGCTGATGACACGGTGAAAAATCGTGTCATCATAAAATCCATCTTTTGCATACTGCAGGAAATTTTCGACAGATATGGGTGATTCTTTAGGGTACAGCTCCAGGCGTATGTCACCTTTGCTGGTGTGAATCGTGACCTGTGGCTTGTCGACATCGGTCTGCGCCAGGGCTACAGACGAGCTGAATATCAATACCGCGATAAGGGATATCAGTTTTTTCATGGTGTTGTTCTCTGTGTTTTGTGTTCAGGTTGCCAATGATACTGGGCTATCGTGCAGGTATAAAGAGCCATTATTTATATCTGTATCCGAATGGAATTGAATTACTGTTTCAGCGCCTCTTCCAAGCCCCATTTCAAGGTCATTTTATGGTAAAATTCAGCACTTGTATTGAGAGTAAAAACAATATCAAAAAACTCATTTGATGACTTGCATGTTGTCTTATTAAATCAATTAAATATAAATCATTCCGGAGTATTTACATTTAATGGCTGAACTCGCCAAAGAAGTCCTGCAGGTTAATCTCGAAGACGAAATGCGCCAGTCCTATATGGACTATGCCATGAGCGTCATTGTTGGCCGTGCATTACCCGACGTCCGGGACGGCCTGAAACCTGTTCACCGTCGTGTACTTTATGCCATGAGTGTATTGGGCAACGACTGGAATAAAGCCTATAAGAAATCCGCCCGTGTGGTGGGTGATGTCATTGGTAAATACCATCCGCATGGTGATTCTGCCGTGTATGACACCATTGTTCGCATGGCGCAGCCGTTTGCGATGCGTTACATGCTGGTCGACGGCCAGGGTAACTTTGGTTCAGTTGATGGCGATGCCGCAGCGGCCATGCGTTATACCGAAGTCCGTATGTCCAAGCTGGCCCACGAACTGCTGGCCGACCTCGACAAGGAAACGGTCAACTTCGGCCCGAACTACGATGAATCCGAATACGAACCACTGGTTCTTCCAACCCGTGTTCCGGGTTTGTTGATCAATGGTTCTGCCGGTATTGCTGTTGGTATGGCTACCAATATTCCGCCGCACAACATCAATGAAGTCATCAATGCCACCATTGCCCTGATTGAAAATCCTGAGCTTGATGTCGATGGCATCATGGAATACCTGCCGGGACCGGATTTCCCGACGGCAGGCATGATAAACGGTGCGCAGGGCATACATGAGGCCTACCATACCGGTCGTGGCCGCATTTATATGCGAGCCAAATCCCACGTGGAAACCAACGAAAGAAACGGCAAGAATACCCTGATCGTTACCGAGTTGCCTTACCAGGTCAACAAGGCCCGTTTGCTTGAAAAAATTGCCGAACTGGTTAAAGACAAAAAACTGGATGGCATTACTGAACTGCGTGATGAATCCGACAAGGACGGCATGCGTGTCGTTATCGAGTTGCGCCGCGGTGAAGTACCCGAGGTTATTCTGAACAACCTCTACAAGCAAACCGTGATGCAAAACGTATTTGGCATCAATATGGTTGCGTTGGTCGCCGGCCAGCCAAAATTGCTGAACCTTAAAGAGATCCTGCATGCCTTTATCGGTCATCGCCGGGAAGTTGTTACCCGTCGTACCCTGTTTGACCTGCGCAAAGCGCGTAATCGTGCCCATGTTCTTGAAGGTTTAACCGTCGCGCTGGCCAATCTTGATGAACTGATTGAAATGATCAAGAGCTCATCGTCACCGGCAGAGGCGAAGGAACGGCTGTTGGCCAAACACTGGGACCCTGGCCTGGTACGCGCCATGCTGGGACAGGGCGGGGCCGAGACTTCAAGACCGGAAAACCTCGATGCTGCGTTCGGTTTGCAAGACATCGGTTATCAATTATCACCAGTGCAAGCCCAGGAAATCCTCAATATGCGTCTGCACAGGCTGACCGGGCTTGAGCAGGAAAAGCTGACCACTGAATACGAAGAGATTCTTGGTAAGGTCAGGGATTTACTGGACATTCTTTCCGATCCAGTGCGGTTGATGACCGTTATTCGTGAGGAACTGGAAGAGATTCTTGAAAAATATGGCGACGCCAGGCGTACCGTCATTCTGGAGAAGAAACTCGATCTCAGCCTTGAGGACCTGATCACTGAAGAAGACGTGGTGGTCACCATATCCCATGCAGGTTATGCGAAATCCCAGACGCTGGACCGTTACCAGGCGCAACGTCGTGGTGGTACCGGCAAATCTGCAACCAAGGTCAAGGAAGAGGATTTCATTGACGAAATTTTCGTTGCCAATACGCACGATACGCTTCTGTGTTTCACCTCGCGGGGTAAAATTTACTGGCTCAAGGTTTATGAACTTCCACAAGCCAGCCATGCGAGCCGTGGCAAACCAATCGTTAATCTGCTGCCGCTGGAAAAAGACGAGCGTGTAAACGCCGTGTTGCCGGTACGCGAATACTCCGAAGATCGTTTCGTGTTCTTTGCCACCCGCAAAGGTATCGTCAAGAAAACACCGCTGCCCGCTTATAGCAATCAGCGCGTCAATGGAATCTGGGCGATTAACCTGGATGAAGATGACGAACTGGTCAATGTTGAAATCACCCATGGTGATAGCGAAGTCATGCTGTTTGCCGATTCGGGCAAGTGCATTCGATTTGCAGAAAGTAACGTGACCTCTGTCGGTCGCACAGCCAGGGGTGTTATCGGGATCCGTCTGAAGAAAGACCAGCAGGTAGTTTCAATGCTGGTACTGGGTGACGGCGACATCCTGACTGTCACCGAGCGGGGTTTTGGTAAGCGTACGCATCCGGAAGATCATTCATGCCAGGGCAGGGGTGGACAAGGTGTTATCGGTATCCAGACATCCAAACGCAATGGCAAGCTGATTTCCGCCTTACAGGTTACAGACGATGACGACATCATGTTGATATCTGATGGCGGAACATTGGTCAGAACCCACGCCAATGAAGTCTCAACACTGGGTCGCAATACTCAGGGCGTAACACTGATTCGTCTCAGAGAGAATGAGAACCTCGTCGGTTTAGCCAGGATCCAGTCAGAAGATGAGGAAGAAAATGACGAAGGGATTGATAGCGAAGCCGGAGAGTAGTGCCGGGGAGAAGCCTCAGTTCTAATGCATAAAGACCCGGGGTGGTTAGATAACCCCGGGTTTAATTTTCCGCTATTCGAAAGATTTTGCCAGTTCATTCAGCAAGGCGATATAAATTCCGTGACAGAAATCAACGGCATCTTCCGACCTGGATTCCCATGAAGATGTCCAGACAACCAGTGTGCCGTCAGAATCCTGCGCAGGGCTCAACTTAATGAGACCGCGATAGTTGGAAACTTCATCTTTTGAAACCGGTGATGGACCGTCATCAATGGAGTATTCAAGCAGGTAGTTTTCCAAATCAACCCTGGTCAATGTTTCATGGAAAGCATCGTTGAGTACACGTTTTGCGCCGACTTCATCACCGTTTTTGTCACCTATCTTTTCAATACTCGGCAATACTTTGCTTGCCCATGGTAGTTCATGGAAATTGCTGAGTTTATCCCAGGTATTTTCAATTGATGCGTTGACGACAATGGATTGGTAAGTAGATGGCATGAGAGTACTCCTTTGATTTTTTTTGAACTCCCCTGAATTAATTATAGCCGCAGATATTGAATCTGCTTTTCAGGATTTGGGTGATTGAGGTCTGCAGAAGACTTGGAAAGGAGATTATATCGGGTGGGAAACGAGGTCGAAGCCCTGGCCTGCGACCTCGTCGTACTATCTATTATAGTCGGCCCGAACTTATTACTTGTTGGTGTTGATTCCCAGAAGCGAATAGGGGGGGCACCAGCGAAGGGCACCGGTCGTCAATGGCATGATACCAATCGCACCCCACCAGGATTGAAAATAGAATCCGGCACCAATAATTACCACACCCGCTATCATGCGGACCATCCGATCTGTTTTACCTACGTTACATTGCATAATTTTAGTCCTCCTGAAGTGTTGCCAATACCGATTCAGCAGAACTGACCCGGAATTCACCGGGGGCCTCAATCAGTAATTGGGTAACAATGCCGTCATCGGCTACCAGTGCAAAGCGTTGTGAACGTTTGCCCATTCCGAATGCGGTCCCATCCATTACAAGCCCCAATGCTTCGGCGAAGTCACCGTTGCCATCGGCCAGCATGTCGATACCATCGGCCTTTGTGCTTTTTCCCCAGGCATGCATTACGAAAACATCGTTGACGGCGACGCATGCTATGGCATCAATACCTTTGCTGGAAAATTCGTCTGCGTGTTCAACAAAACCGGGAAGATGATAAGCAGAGCAGGTCGGTGTAAATGCACCTGGAACAGAAAATAAAACGACTTTACGCCCGGCAAAATAATCTGTCGTTTGTATGGGTTGCGGGCCTTGTTCTGACATTTGGCTAATTACTGCTGAAGGAATACGATCTCCAATACGGACAGTCATAACACGCTCCTTGGATATTTTTTATTTTCAGGCAGCGACTGCGTCTGAGATGGCAGTAAACAGTAGCTCGGGATTCACGGGTTTGGTGACATAGGCTGTAGCACCCTGGCGCATTCCCCATATGCGGTCGGCTTCGCCGTCTTTTGTGCTGACAAATATAACTGGAATGCTGTGTGTAACCTGGTCTTTGGATAGCTTGCGGGTTGTCTGGAAGCCACTCATGCCTGGCATCACAACATCCATCAGAATAACATTGGGCTGTTCGTCGCGGGCAATTTGCAGGGCCTGGTCACCGTTTTCCGCTGTCAGGGCTTCGTGGCCCCAATCCTCGACCAGTTTTTTCAGGGTGAAAATCTGGGCGGGAGAGTCGTCTACTATCAGTACTTTGACCATCTAACTATATCCGTTTTAACTAGTGGCCCCCTTCAGTAATTATGCACCAAAAACGCTGATAAATGCAGGATTCTTTATCGCGGCTCTTTACCAGTCCTATCTGAGGTTGACCACGGTACGTCCAAGTGCGTTCCCTTTCATCAGCAGATCGAAGGCTCCGCCCAGATTATCCAGGCTAACCTCGTTGCTGATGATGGAATCAAGATGCCGGGGACGCCATTGCTTCGCTAATCGATCCCAGAGTATTTCTCTCATGTCGTAAGGCGTGTTGCTGGAGCTGATTCCGATCAGGCTGACTCCGCGTAAAATCATCGGCAGGTTGGTGGCATGTAAACCGATACCGCCGGCCATTCCGCATACGGCGATATTACCCCACAGGTCTATGACCCGTGAAATACCAGCCAGCATGTCGCCACCAACGTTGTCGATACACCCGGCCCAGCGCACCGAATCCAGTGGTTGCTGGCCCCAGTGTAGATCGTGGCGGGAAATACACTGGCGTGCACCCAGTTCTTCAAGATAATCAAACTGATCCACCTTACCGGTAATGGCATGTACCTCATAACCGGCGCTGGTCAGGATATCGATCGCGAAGCTTCCGACCCCGCCACTGGCCCCGGTAACAACGATGGGCCCGGCCTCGGGAGTCTGGCCCAGCGCTTCCATCCGATACAGTGATATCGCTGCTGTGAAACCGGCAGTGCCTATACCCATGGCTTCGCGGGTCGTGAGTCCGGAGGGCAGGGGAATAACGCTGTTGCTATCGAGACGCAAATATTGGCTGTAACCCCCGTCACGTTTTTCGGACAGATTACAACCCGTTACCAATACCTTGTCACCGGGTGAAAAGCGCTCGCATTCTGAAGAGATCACCTCACCGGCAACGTCGATCCCACCCACCAGAGGGTACGATTTAAGGATTTTACCTTTCCCTGTTGCGGCCAGGGCGTCCTTGAAATTGATGCCTGACCATTCACCGCGTATGACCACGTCACCTTCGCTGAGATCGTCAATGCCGATATTTTCAGTACCTGAACGATAGCCCTCGGCATCGTTATGAATGCGAAATGCCTTGAATGTTTCCGGAATGCCAGTCATTTGCCTGTCCTTTAGTCAGCCTGTCCTCTAGTTGCCGCGATGTATAGCCCGTTTGTCAACATGTAATGCTGCTTCATGCACTGCTTCTGAAAGTGTCGGATGGGCGTGGACAATTCGTGCCAGGTCTTCGCTGGCACCATGGAACTCCATGGTCACCACGCATTCTGCAATCAGCTCTGATGCACTTGGGCCGATAATGTGTACACCGAGAATTTCGTCGGTATCTTCATCTGCGAGCATCTTGACCATACCTGCGGCATCGCCCATGGCCAGGCCACGACCGGTTCCTGCAAACGGGAACGAGCCTGCACGGTAAACCACGCCTTCTTCTTTCAACTGCTGCTCTGTTTTACCTACCCAGGCGATTTCCGGGTCGGTATAGATGACCCAGGGTACGGTATCAAAATGGATGTGTGCAGCTTTGCCTGCTATTAATTCAGCCACTGCGATGCCTTCCTCGGAGGCCTTGTGGGCCAGCATCGGGCCGCGTACACAATCACCAACCGCCCAGACTCCGGTTACACTGGTCTGTGACTGATCATTGACGTTGATCTGTCCACGTCCATTGATCTCGACACCACTATCGTCTGATAGCAGGCCTTTGGTATATGGTTTGCGGCCTACTGCGACCAACAACCGGTCAAAGCTCATTTCGCTTTCACCGTTTTTGTCTTCCAAAGTCACTTTGACCTCACCGTTTGCAACACTGGCTGATTTGACCAGCGTGCCGAGACGGATGTCCAGGCCCTGTCTCTTGAATAAACGCCCCGCCTGTTTTGAAATATCCTCGTCAGCCGTGGGCAGGAATGAGGGCAGTGCCTCGAGCAGTGTAACTTTGGAACCAAGGCGCTGCCAGACTGAGCCCAACTCCAGGCCAATAACACCGGCCCCAATAACGCCGAGACGTGGCGGTACTTCGGTGAGATCCAGCACACCTGCATTATCAATGATGTATTCATTGTCATATTCAACATTGGGGATGGCTATCGGTACTGAACCGGCAGCCAGGATGATGTTATCTGCTTCCAGCATGATCGTTCCAGAGGATGCATGCGGGGTGAACTCGACCTGGCGGTTTGCCAATAAACGCCCACGACCGTGGAACTGTTTTACCTTGTTGGCCTTGAATAACTGTGCGACTCCACCTGTCAACTTACTCACAACGGCATCTTTGCGGGAAATCATGGTGCCGATGTCGATGCTCGCATCGGTGACATTGATACCGTGGGCCGCGTAGCTGTGTTGCAGATGATGATAATGCTTGGAACTGTCGAGCAGGGCTTTGGATGGAATACAACCAACATTCAGACAGGTGCCACCCAGGGCTGCTTTTCCATCTTTGCCGGTATTCATATCGATACAGGCTGTGTTTAAGCCCAGCTGTGCGGCACGAATCGCGGCCACGTAACCGCCGGGACCACCGCCGATTACAATTACATCAAATTTTTCAGTCATTTCTAAATATTCCAAATGTGAACTACAGGTTCAACAACAAACGTGCAGGGTCTTCAAGTGCGTCTTTTACTGCGACCAGGAATAATACGGCATCTTTGCCGTCAATTATGCGGTGGTCATAACTCAAAGCGATATACATCATTGGTCGCGCTACAATCTCGCCGTCGACAACTGCCGGACGCTGTTTGATGGTGTGCATGCCGAGAATTGCGCTTTGTGGCGGATTCAGTAACGGTGTTGAGAGCAGCGAACCAAAGGTGCCGCCATTGGTAATGGTGAAAGTACCGCCTTGCAGGTCTTCGAGTGTGATCGAACCGTCACGTGCCCGGCCGGCAAATTCGCGGATGCTTTTCTCAGCATCGGCCAGGTTCATGTGTTCGGCATTTCTCAGTATGGGCACCATCAGGCCGCGTTCGGTCGATACCGCAATGCCGATATCCTGGAAGCCGTGATAGACGATTTCGTCGCCTTCCAGGGAAGCGTTGACGATGGGGTATTTTCGTAAAGCATCACAGACAGCTTTGACAAAAAATGACATCAGCCCCAGTTTGACGTCATGTTTCTGCAGAAACTCTTCCTTTGTATTTCTTACGTAATTCCATGACCGCATGCAGGTCCACCTCGTTGAATGAGGTCAGAATGGCTGCGGTATTTTGTGCCTGTTTCATCCGTTCAGCAACGCGTGAGCGTAAACGTGTCATTTTCACGCGCTCTTCGGGGCGCGGTCCTGCTGGGGCGCCATCGCGTACATAATTGATGACATCACCCTTGGTGATGCGTCCGCCGCGACCGGTACCGGCAAGCTGGCTGACATCCGCCTTTGCTTCCTCGGCTACGCGCCGCGCTGCCGGACTCAGTTTGGCAGTATCCGGGACAGCAGCGGCCTTTTCATCAGCAACAGCTGCCGGCTGCGTTTCCCCGGCGGGTTCTTCTGCAACGGCGACTGCACCTTCTTCGATCACTCCGAGTAACTCACCGCTGGTAACCGTTTCACCACTGTCGCGGACGATTTTCGTGACCACGCCATCCACCGGTGAGGGTACTTCCAGCACCACCTTGTCGGTTTCAAGATCAACCAGGTTTTCATCCCGCTGGATACTGTCACCGGGTTGTTTGTGCCATACGGCGACCGTTGCATCGGCAACGGATTCTGGCAAAACCGGAACTTTGATTTCTGTACTCATTGTTTTCTTTGATCCTTGAATTACTGTTTCAGCCCGGCACCAATGGTGATGGCATCTTTGACCAGGGCCATTTGCTCTTCGACATGCACAGAGTAATAACCCACAGCAGGAGAAGCCGAGCTGGGCCGACCGGTGTAATAAAGTGTTTGTTCATCCTGCATGTGCGCAAGAAGGTTATGCATACTTTGGTACCACGCACCCTGATTCTGCGGCTCTTCCTGACACCAGGCGACTTCACAGTCGGCAGGATAGCTGTCAAAAACACAGGACAATTCTTCATGCGGGATCGGGTATAACTGTTCGACCCTCACCACTGCAATATCCTGTTGCTTTGTGATGGCAAGTGCTTCAACCAGATCGTAGTAAACCTTGCCGGAGCATAAAACCACGCGTTTGATCTGTTGTTTGTCAGTAACAAGCGTATCGTCTATGAGCAAGCGGAAACTGCCGCTGGCCAACTCATCCAGGGTAGATGTTGACGCCTTGTTTCTGAGCAGACTCTTGGGTGTCATTACAATTAATGGTTTACGTGTATCCATCAATATCTGTCTGCGGATCATGTGGAACATCTGCGCAGGTGTTGAAGGAATACAAACCTGCATGTTGTCGTTGGAGCACAACTGCATGAAGCGTTCCAAGCGGGCACTGGAATGTTCCGGACCCTGACCTTCATAACCGTGGGGCAGAAACATGACCAGGCCACATAAACGCCCCCACTTGGCCTCGCCCGAGCTCAGGAACTGGTCAATGACCACCTGCGCGCCGTTAACAAAATCACCGAATTGCGCTTCCCAGATCACCAGGGTATTCGGGGCAGCGGTAGCGTAACCATATTCAAAGCCGGTAACTGCTTCCTCTGACAGCAATGAATCGATAATATTAACGTTTGTCTCAAAGTTGATGTGTTCAAGGGGTGTATAAACAGCGCCATCGACCTGGTTATGCAAAACTGCATGGCGATGGAAAAAGGTGCCACGACCGCTATCCTGGCCGACCAGGCGTAAACTGCTGCCACAGTCAATCAGGCTGGCATAGGCAACCGTTTCACAAAAACCCCAGTCCAGGCGCAATTCACCACGCGCCATTTTTACACGGTCATCGATAATTTTTCTGACCCGGGGATGCAATGTGAAACCGTCCGGCAACTGCGTCATATTTTCAGCCAGAAGGCTGATCTTGGCGACATCAAGACCGGTTTCAATACCACGGCCGGTGAAGCTGCCACCGTTGTCAAAACTGTGCCAGCTGGCCGCATTTTCGTTGGTGCGCGGATCTGACTCCACATCGGCCACCTGTTCGCCGTCATCCAGTCGGCGACGGTATTCATCCACCAGTATTTGCGGGTGATCCGCATCAATGATTTTTCGCCTGACCAGGTCCTCTGCATATATTTGCCGTGTGGTTTGCATATGACGAATAGTTTTGTACATCATCGGCTGGGTCGCAGCCGGTTCATCCGCCTCGTTATGGCCCAGCTTGCGATAGCAGACCAGGTCGATGACCACGTCGCGTTTAAACCGCTGACGGAAGTCGCAGGCAATTTTCATAACATGGTGAACGGCCTCCGGATCATCGGCGTTCACATGAAAGATGGGTGCATGCACCATCTTGGCAACTGCGGTGCAATACAGTGTAGAGCGGGTATCTTCAATATTGCTGGTAGTGAAGCCAATCTGATTATTGATAACGATATGCAGGGTGCCGCCGACCGCAAAGCCACGTACCTCGGACATCTGGAACAGTTCCATGATCACGCCCTGGCCGGAAAAGGCGGCGTCACCGTGGATCAAAATAGGCATGACCTTGTCATGAGTGCTGTCCCCGCGCCGGACCTGGCGTGCGCGGGCAGAACCCAGTACAACCGGGTCAACGATTTCCAGGTGGGATGGGTTAAAGGCCAGAGCCATGTGTACTTCGCCACCCTCAGTCTGGATGTCAGATGCAAATCCCCAAGTGGTATTTCACATCCCCGGGGCGGTCAGGATTATTCTCGCTGTGTTTGCCTTCGAATTCGTCAAACAGCATGGAGGGTGCTTTGCCCAGGATGTTCACGAGTACATTCAAACGACCGCGGTGGGCCATACCCATGACAATTTCTTCGACACCATTGGCACCAACATGCAGCATGGTTTCATGTAAGCAGCGGTATCAGGCTGTCGCCGCCTTCCAGAGAAAACCGTTTTTGGCCGACATAACGTGTGTGCAGATATTTTTCCAGACCCTCGGCAGCCGTCAGCATTTGCAGGATGCGTAAACGGTCATCATCGTTGACGTCGTAATACCCCTGCGATCCTTCCAGCCGTTCCCTCATCCAGTCACGTTTGACGGTGTCGACCATATGCATGTATTCGATACCAATGCTCTTGCAATAAACACGCTTGCACAGATCCAGAATGTCCTTGAGTTTCATCCGGGGCGGAGCGACTAACGAGCCGGTATCGAATTCGCGTTCAAGGTCGGATTTATTCAGATCATGAAAATCCAGTTCAAGATCGGCGACCGGTTCGTGGTGGGCTTCACCCAAAGGGTTCAGCTTGGCGATTTCATGTCCACGGATACGGAAAGAGTTGACCATACGCGATACGCCGGCCTGTTTGTGGTCGGTGAACTCGGTACCGGTTGCCGGGTAACCCTGGCCCCCGAGAGGTAGATGGCGGAACCGTTCCCCGACTTCAATATGGCCGGTCTCCGGTGCATCGGGAGAGGGCATGGATTCAAAATATTTCCGCCATTGTTCCGGCACTGCACTCGGGTCTTCAAGCCAGGCTTCATACCAGGCTTCAATATAGGGTGCATTGCCACCATAAAGGTGCGAGGTCTCGTATAACTGCTCTAATGTTGAGCTCACTTATTAAATGCCTTTTGAATGCCGAAATGAACCATTCATTATAACCGCTAGTTTGGGCTGCTTTAAATGGTTATTGTTTGTATTGGGCGCAAGTGCTTTTATTATGGCATTCTCACGGTTTCTTGTTTACGGAATGGCTTGTTCACGACCTATGAACAAAGTGAATTTGAATATGGCAGCAGAGTTGTCGGTGGATTTCCAAATCGCCGGATCCCCGACCTGCCCGGTCGTACCTGATTCGACTCTGGTCGTAGAAGGAGCCCCATTTAAATCGTCAGTAAAAAATGACCGTTGTTGATCAATCTTGTCAGTGTGTCGAGTGATGCACGATCCAGCATGTCGGCGCTGATTCGGGGTTGCTCCCATTCACATAGGGATTCAGCCAGCCAGATGCTGCAGTCGTAGGGATGGCCGGCGGCGAACAGGCGGGCGCCTTTCAGGTTTTCGATCCAGGTCAGACGGGTCCATGGGTTGCGGAAAAGTCTTGAGCCGTTTTGTAATGCTTTCAGTAAACTTTCAGGGTTGGTTAAGTCGGGTGGCGGTACCGGGTCATGGGCTAACCTGAAACGGCTCATGAAGGCGGCGAGATAGTCATTCAGATCGTCATTATCTTCGATGCGGGCCAGCATCAACTGACGTAATCCAAGCAGTGCCTGCGGATCAATTTCACCGGCGCGGCGTGTGGGTTCCAGACCAGGATCTGAATAACGACCACCCCTCATCGGCTGAGAAAGCCAGCCATTCGCCCAGGCCCTGTAACAGGTCGGCACCCGAAGGTGCACGTGAACCGATTGACCAGGTCATGCCCGGTTCCAGTGCAATACCGAGATGTGCCACATTGGGCGGTAGATACAGCATGTCGCCGGGTTCCAGTACCCATTCCTGCTCGGAGGTAAACTGCTGCAAAACATTCAGCGGACAGCCTTCCAGTAAGTCCGGTTCGAAAGACTGGGCGATCTGCCAGCGACGTGTTCCTTCGGCCTGTAACAGGAAAACATCATATTGATCGATATGCGGGCCGACCGAGCCGCCGGTGGCGGCATAGCTGATCATCAGGTCATCGAGACGCCAGTTGGGGATGAAGCTGAATTGCTGCATTAAAGCCTGCAGCGGTGCGTAGTGTTTTTCCACGTCCTGAACCAGCAGGGTCCAGTTTTCATCGGGCAGGGCGGAGAAATCTGCATCGCTGAAAGGGCCGTGTGCAACCGTCCAGTCCGCAGCCTCGACACTGCCTTTGATCAGGCGCGATTCCGCCATTTCCTCACAGGCCAGTCCCGCAAGGTCATCCCCGTCGAGCAGGGGTTTGAAATCTGCAATGGCCTGGCGGATCAGGCAGGGTTTCTTTTGCCAGAATTCTTGCAGAAATTGCTCAGGGCTGAAGTTGCCCAGTGGTACGCTCATTTATCATCCTGACCAAGCGAGGCTGCCATATCGGCAGCATTGCCGGTGTATGTGGCGGGTGTTAGTGCCAGCAACTGCTGCTTGGCGGCATCAGGTATATCCAGTGTCTGTACAAACTCCACCAGAATTTCCGTGCTGATGGCCTTGCCACGTGTCAGTTCCTTGAGCTGTTCATAGGGGTTTTCGATGGCGTATAAACGCATGACAGTTTGAATCGGTTCAGCCAGCACTTCCCAGCTATTTTCGAGGTCCGCCGCAAGTTTTTGCTCATTGACCTGTAATTTGCCCAGGCCCTTGAGCAAAGAGGCATAGGCAATCATGCCGTGGCCTGCTGCGGTGCCGATGGTGCGTAATACGGTTGAATCTGTCAGATCCCGTTGCCAGCGCGAAACCGGCAGTTTTTCTGCCAGGTGGGTTAACAGGGCATTGGCAACACCGAGGTTGCCTTCGGCATTTTCGAAGTCAATCGGGTTGACCTTGTGTGGCATGGTTGAAGAGCCGATTTCGCCTGCAATAGTCTTCTGGGTGAAATAACCGATCGAAATATATGCCCAGATATCCCGGCACAGATCAATCAGGATGGTGTTATAACGGCTCATGCTATGGAAACTTTCAGCCATCCAGTCGTGTGGTTCAATCTGGGTTGTCCACGGGTTCCAGCTAAGCCCCAGTGATTCGACAAACTGCTGTGCAAACTTTGGCCAGTCCACCTCGGGATAAGCGGTTATGTGTGCATTGAAATTACCAACTGCACCGTTGATCTTGCCAAGCATGGGTTGTTGACGCAGCAGGTCGGCCTGGCGTTGCAGGCGCATGGCTACATTGGCAATCTCTTTGCCCAGGGTCGTGGGCGAGGCTGTCTGGCCATGTGTGCGCGACAGCATGGGTAGACTTGCGTGTTCACTTACGATAGCTTTCAGGGCCTGGTCGATATCTGCATAAACCGGCAGAAATACCTGTTCGCGGGCATCTGCCATCATCAGTGCGTAGGAAAGATTGTTGATGTCTTCCGAGGTGCAGGCGAAGTGCAGGAATTCGGATAAGCCGTTCAATTCATCCTGTTTTGCAAAACATTCTTTCAGGTAATATTCGACCGCCTTGACGTCATGGTTGGTGGTTGCCTCGATGGTTTTAACCCGTTCTGCCGCTTCCAGGTCAAAATCCTCGACCAGGCTGTTGAGGTAGGTATTTGCAGTGTCACTCAGGCTTGTTACCTGTGGGATATCAGCGCTGGCAGCCAGTGCCTGGAACCAGCGAATCTCGACGATAACCCGGTAGCGGATCAGGCCGTATTCACTGAATATTTCACGCAGTCCGGAAGTGCGTCCTGCATAACGTCCGTCAACAGATGAAACAGCGGTCAGGGGAGAAAGTTGCATGATTTTTTAGCTCAATTAGGGGCAGCGCCATGATACCACTGACGCCCGTGTAAATGGGCAGTCTTGCTCTTCCGGGCCGCTAATACGCCAGTGTCGGATTCGTTGGTGTTCACCAATGGTGGCTGCGGGATTTGAAGCAATTGTAACCGGCGGATGTGTATGGCAGTTGTCGGGCGTTGGCCGCGGCATTTCAATACCCTGATCTGCAGGTCGCCATCATCCGGTGTGAGTTGCAGTCGCAAAACGGCAGGCGATGAGGTGTTTGCGGCTTTTTGATCACGGAACAGGAAAACTGTTTTCTGCGAACTTTTTGCCGCAAGTTGCAGACGCCGCAATTCACCAAAAGACAAGGCATCAGGCCACGCCAGCATGGCACCACCGGACATGCCGCGTACGACCTGTTCACAGGCCCATAACGATTCACTCCTGTTCCGGGTGCGAATCAGCAACAATTTCTCCACTGCCAGGCCACGGCCATGCAGGGTGGACGGGCAGGGTATCCACGGCGGGTCGACCATGACAATCCAGTGATTTTCCTGGCTGAGTTGTGCAAGCACTGGCAATAGCAGACTGAGTTCTCCGCAACCGGCCGTATCATTGATTAGTTCCGTGACTGCACCCGTTGGCCAGCCATTGCCCGGTAGTGCCTCGTCCAGGGCGGCATGGCCGGTGCCAAGCGTGGGTATGCGGTGTGAAAGTTGTTTGCCGCGCCAGAGCAGGGGGTGCGGTGCCAGTGACACTGCTCAGTTTTCCAGGTGGGGCCGTATAACACCTACACCGAGACCTTCGATAACCAGTTCCTGGTGACGCAGATCGATCTGGATCGGCTGGAACTCCGGGTTTTCCGGTAACAGACTGACCAGGTGCCCGTTTCGTTTAAAACGTTTGACCGTAACCTCGTCATCAAGGCGTGCAACCACGATCTGCCCGTTTTGTGCTTCCGGTGTGCGGTGCACCGCCAGCAGGTCACCATCCAGGATACCGGCATCGCGCATACTGCTGCCTTCAACACGTAAAAGATAATGCGGCCGGGATGAGAACAATGATGGATCCACCCGGTACTCATGTTCGATATTTTCCTGCGCCAGGATCGGGCTGCCGGCGGCTACACGTCCGACCAGGGGCAGGGACATGCGCAAGGTGTTTGATGCAGGCAGATAGGCACCCGAAAGAGCGGTAAGTGTGATGCCCCGGGAGTGCCTTGCTTTAATCTGGATGACACCTTTGTTCTCCAAAGCGCGTAAATGGCTTTCCGCAGCATTGGGGGAACGGAACCCGAAATGCTTTAATATTTCATTTCTTGTAGGTGGGAAACCAATAGAATCAATATGATGTGAGATAAAGGTGAGAATTTCCTTTTGACGTTTGGTTAATGGTTTTTCGAGCATGATCAGAATCCTGTTCAATTACTGTAAATATATACAGTAATTGAGTCTTGTTCAACTGCTAAATGAGGAGACTGTTGATTAAAACGGTAACTCCAGGGCGTCGGTGATGAAGTGGTTTAGTTTGGCTGCTGTGCGGAATACCCTGGCGGATTCGGTTACCAGTGCGGGACTGAGGGCCAATTCTGCATCGAGTTCTGTCATCAGGTAAAAGCTTTTGCGTTTCAGGTCATCGATATGCCGTGCATCGGCATCGTAACCACGGGGTGGGCGTTTTAATGAATCGCCCTGGATACCACCTGACTTTCTTATTGCAGAAGATTTGCTGAGCTTTTCCCAGGCTGAAGGGTTGTCGGCGATAAACTCCCGTATCAGGCCCAGCTGCTTCGATGGCGGGCGCCATATGCCACCGCCCAGCGAAAGCCGGTCAGCCTGAATGTGCATATAAAAGCCGGGCGCATGGGCGCTGCGGCCTGCTTCGTGCCGGAAATGGCTGGCAGCGTGGGTTTTGTAGGGTGTTTTGTCATTGGAGAAGCGCGTGTCCCGGTAGATACGGAACATGGAACCACCGTGTGGTCGCGGGTTTGCCTGAAAGTAGGGTGAAATACGTTTCAGGTATGGCCCTATGCTGACAATGTACTCACCCATTGGATTAACAACGGATTCGTAATAGCGGGGTTTGTTGGCGGCAAACCAGTCCCGGTTGTTGTTTTCTTTGAGCTCTTTGAAGAACTTGAAGAAGTCTTTTGGGAAACCGTTAAATGCCGACATTTAAAAATATGGATAGCGGTAATAGAGCCCACGTGGCGGATAATGCCAGTAATAGGGCCGGTACATACCGTAATAGTCGTAATGAACCCGCTCTCTGCGTTCAGGCCACAAGCTCATGAATTCAATATCTACCACTGGAAAATGATAGTCGTACTCAACAATCGTGCGTACATCCATGTGAATCAGTTTGCCGGTTACTGTGACCTCACGACCCTTTTCAAAAACTTCCGGATCGTAAAAGCCCGGTTTGCAAGCGATGAAACGTCCACTGGACTGATCAGCCTTTTCCGGGCGCATTGATTTTTCCAGTTGTTTGGAGAGTATTTCAAAACAGGTGAAGTCATCCTCGGGTCGGGTTTCCAGTATCACACCACCCCAGCGGACCGGTGTTTGCAGGTCTTTTTCAGAGGTGTTTTCCGGAATCAATGGGCCGTATTCACCCTTCAGTTGTTCCGGGATGGTGGTACAGGCGGAGGCTAATAAACCGGTTAAAATAACCAGGCTGGTGGTGCGGATCATGCGCTTCATTTAAATCCTCCAGTGTGAAAAAATATTATGCCACTATCCTGAAACGGTTACGACACCGCACGCGGTTGAAAACTGTCGATCAGCTCTTTCAGTTCTGTCTCGTTGCCGGCATTTTGTGAATAACGGCATAAGGTGTAGAGTTCGGCAATCCGGTTGATAGCATCGTCTTTATACTTCAATTGACCTCGTGCATCTGCGGCGAGTTCCATCGAGCCCATGGACGGCCGTGAAACAAATCCGGCTTTGGCCAGTTTCCTGGTGAATTTCTGCCATAAATGCAGCAGAGGATCCTGCTTTCGGGATGAGCGAAATTTCAGCAGCAACGGCATCAGCATAAAAATAATTGCACTGATGACAAGGACGATGACAATCATCGCTATGACCAGCCTGGCGGAGTCAAGAAAATCCCAGCCAAAAATTGAAAACAGGCGTGACTGGCTATCGGAGTTGAATGCAACCACCCAGTTGTTCCAGCCCCGTTGAAAAAGGTCAAAGGTATTTCTCGCGCTTCTCAGCCAATTAAAATCGAGCATATGCCTGCGTTGGGCGAGCGATTCCACTGCCCCCTGTTCCACGCGACCCGGGGCGACGGCGGCGGTTGGATCGATGCGTGTCCAGCCTGAACCTTTGACCCAGACCTCTGACCAGGCATGGGCATCGGATTGCCTGACCAGCACATAAGAGCCGATATTGTTGTACCAGCCACCCTGGTAGCCGGTGACCACACGGGCAGGGATGCCGGCCATTCGCATCATCACGGTGAATGCTGATGCGTAGTGCTCGCAAAACCCCCTTCGTGTATCGAACAGAAATTCATCCACTGTGTGGCGGCTAAGTAGCGGTGGATTCAGGGTGTAATGAAACTGTTCCTGGTTGAAGTAGGCCAGGGTCCTTCGAATGATATCGGTATCACTGCTGGCCTGCTCGCGCCAACCGGCCATCATTTCAGCCGTTCTTGGATTGAAGCCCTTGGGTAGTTCAAGTGCTGCTCTGCGCAAAGTGTGCTTTAGCTCGGGGCTGTCGTGGAAACCCGGATCAGAGGCCATCACATAATTGCGTAACTGCGTGATCGGGCGATTGGCAATTAACTGGAAGTCCATGGTCAGGTGTGTGCCCCGTGGCACCAATGCAGGATAATCCAGTGCAAATAACCAGCGCTGTTCCGTTGGTTCCATCTGGACTTCATAGCGATATGGGGCCTTTTCCAGGTCCGGCTTGTCTTCAGCCAACGGGATGCGGCCGTAATAGCTGCCTTTCCAGCTACGACCGTCGAAATCCCAGAATACGGGACCACGCCAGTAAAGCTCACCCTGGCTTGGTTTGAGGCCTTCGAATGTGGCTCGAAATGCCGGTGAATCATCCATGAACAGGCTTTGAATACTGCCCGGGGTCATGGAGTCAGACAGACCGGATCGGGCATCTAAAGCATTTTCTGGTATGCCCCACAATGGACTGCCCCAACGCGGGAAAAGCAGGAAAATTGCTAAACCAATGGGGAAGGCGAGTGCCATCAGGCCTGCGCCGAAACCCAATTCAGTAAACAGACTTCGCCCGGTATCCGGCGCTTCACCCAGGTTCTCGTAAGCTTCTCTTCTGTGCAAATACATCAGCGCAATTAAAGAGCTGAGCAGGCAGGCGATAATGTAGATAATCATCGGAACACCCTGGGAAAAGAGAAACTGGGTGCCACACAGGAATAAACTCAGGCTGGCGACAATACGCGCATCACGGGTGCGGAAGGTCTCCAGTAATTTCAATGACAGCATCAGCACAAGCATACTGACAGCAGCCCGCCTTCCCAGCAGCCCGCCGTAGGTGATAACCAGTGCCGCAACCGCGAATGCCGTTGCAATGACACGCAATAATATCGGCATGGGTTTCCAGTCGCGAAATTCGGCCAACAAGCGCCAGACGATGGGTAGCAGCGTGATGGGTACCAGGTGTGCCGGCATACTGGTCAGTTGCGGAAACATGCTGATGGACAGGGCGGCAATCGTCCACAGGATGCCGAGCCGGTTTAGTGTGTTTGTTCTTGAAGGATTCACAACAGATACAAGGCCAGTAATTCCAGGCATCTTGAGCGGTGACTGGCGCCATTGCCACTTGGCACCAGCTGGTCTGGAAGTTTTAAACTATAAGACAGTTGCTTGTGATCTGCAGCGATGATCCATGCGGTCAGAATGGACAAACGGGTTTCAATGTCACCACCGCGTAACAGGTCCCAGTCGAGCTCGCAGGCTTCTTCCCTGGGGGCTTCCATTTCCAGGCTGTATAGCTCACCGTGACGCGCGCTGGCCCGCCAGGCAACCCGTTGCATGGAATCGCCGGGTTGGTATTTACGTAGTCCGTGTACCTGGTCGCCATCGCCTTTGCTGGCCCGGCCAGCCTGGCCATGGCCTGTTTGTGGCAGGGGCGGGGCATTTTTGGCAGGTGACGGGTAAACCAGGCAACGTGTTTGGGGAAAAATCCATGACCACGCTTTGAAAAAACCCAATGGGAAACGGGTTTCCAATCGGAAAGAGGGCATTTCAAGCCATCCGCGTGTGAGTGTCGGACGTTTCAGATGAAATGATTCACAGCTATTGAGTTTGAAGTCCTTGCAGTCCTGGGGCTCTTTGAAGCCAGCCTGGACTGCAAAACGTTGACGTTCATCGCGATTGGAAACAAAGACGCGAAAATGAGCAGTTTCACCGCAAAAAACCGGCTCGGAGTAAACACTTTCAATTTTTAATCCGGACAGGTTGCGGTAGGCGATCAGTGTTGTCAGTTGAGCAATGGTGCCCAGCAGGAACACCAGCATCAGGGCCATGTTGTTATTGAAGTTAAGGCCACCGAGTGCCATAAAAATAAGCATCAGACCGAACCCCCAGCCAAACACTGTCGGCAACACGAAGATATGGCGGTACTCCAACTCAAAGGGCGGTGTCATTGGTCCGCGTTTGGCAAGTACACGTTGCCAGATACGGTTTACAACGGCATCTTTAACGGATCTGCTTGCTTGTGGACTGGCGAGGCTTGCCATTGAGTTGAATTAAGGTATTGCGACCAGCTTCAATAAGCCGGAAATCTGTTCTTCGACCGATGTTTCCATACCATGCGGCACGTTCATGCGATGCCGTGCCAGCCCCGGGAATATGGCCTTGACGTCTTCGGGAATTGCAAAGTCCCTGCCTTCAAGAAAGGCGAAAGCCTTGCTGCATCGCAGCATGGCGATGCCTGCTCTTGGTGAAAGACCTGTCTCAAACCAGCGACTGTTGCGTGTTTCAGCCAACAGCGCCTGAACATAATCCAGCAAGGCCTCGCTAACGTGTATCTTTTCGCAATCCTTGTTAAGTTGTAAGACATCGTCCGGGCTGATAACCGCCCGGGTTTCACCCAGCATCAGAATCCGGTCCTGGGCGGTTAATAATTCACGCTCGACTTCCGGTTCAGGGAAACCCAGTGAGATGCTCAAAAGGAAACGATCCAGCTGAGAGTCGGGCAGGGGGAATGTTCCAACCAGGTCAAGTGGGTTCTGGGTGGCGATAACAAAAAACGGCTTGGGCAGAATATGTGTTTCACCTTCGATGGTGACCTGTCCTTCCGCCATGGCTTCCAACAGTGCACTCTGGGATTTCGGTGTAGCACGGTTGATCTCATCGGCAAGCACCAGTTCCGCAAAAATCGGACCGGGATGAAATTCAAACTTTTCCTGGTCGCGGCGATAAATGGAAACACCCAGAATATCCGCCGGCAGAAGATCACTGGTGAACTGGATACGCTGGTAACGAACGCCAATCACGGTTGCGAGCGCATGCGCCAGGGTCGTTTTTCCGACACCGGGTAAATCCTCAATCAGCAGGTGACCACGTGCAAGCAAGCAGCTGAATGCAAGCTTCACTTGCTGCTCTTTGCCCATGATGATCCGGTTAACAGTGCTGACCGCATCTTTCAGGCGATCAAGGCGATCACTTTCGGACGAGGGTTTCTGCAGGGATATTTCGGTCATTTTTCAGGATTCCAGCAAATCGTTGATTTTTGCCGCGCAGATAAAGTCGTTTTCAGACAAGCCGCCGATGGCATGAGTGGTATAAAGCACCTTGCAATAATTATATCCGGCAGAAAAGTCCGGGTGATGGCCTTGTTGCTCGGTCATATAAGCCATGGCATTGACAAATGACATGGTGGCTAAAAAGTCCTTGAATCTGAGTGTGCGGGTAATGCCTGTTTTGTCTTCGGTCAGTTCCCAGCCTGGCACAAGCTCGAGTTGCTGGTTTGAAGTGTTTTCATCGAGGGGGCAAACACCGCCTTCGCAGGGTTTACAGCTTTTGTCTTTTAAATTATTCACATCCACTCCTTGGATTTAACCTGGCCGGAGAAGTCGTTCCGATTCTGTTGTAATGCCCGGGCTTCTGCCTGAGTATACATTTACTGGCAATGAAACTCATTTCATGGAAGTATTTGATCCCCGACAAGGTCTACTGGATAAGCCCTTGATCTGACCACGGTGTAGACTCCCGAATATTGATTTGATTCAAAATGCAAAATACATCATCCACATGTACAGCAATTATTTTACCCGGTGGCGGTGCGCGTGGCGCTTACCAGGCCGGTGTGCTGAAAGCCATCGGTGAGTTGCTGGCAGACGATGTCAATCCTTTCCCGGTTATTTGCGGTACCTCGGCCGGCGCGATCAACGCAGCGGTTCTGGCCAGTCATGCCCATGAGTTCCTGACCGGGGTTGAGCGCCTGGAACACTTCTGGCGCAGCATGCATTGTGAGCGTATCTACCGTACCGACGCATGGACGGTGCTCAAATCCGGAATGCGCTTTGCCACCACCCTGTTGTCCGGCGGCCTGATACGTACCAATCCCAGGGCTTTTCTGGATAACACGCCTTTACGCCTGTTTTTACAAGAGACATTGCAGTTACAAGGTATTCAGATTGCGTTGGAACAGAATGCATTGCGTGGAGTAGCAATTACCGCATCCGGTTATACCTGTGCCAGTGCGATCAGTTATTTTCAGGCCCGGGAAGGTATCGATGGCTGGCAACGCGCGCGCCGCAAAGGGTTGGCTACAGAGCTTGAAGTGCACCATTTACTGGCATCTGCGGCCCTGCCGATCATCTTTCCTGCAGAGCGTATCGGTTATGAGTATTTTGGCGATGGTGGTATGCGTATGGTTGCACCACTGAGCCCTGCAATACACCTCGGTGCGAATAAACTTCTGGTGATTGGCACGCGTGATGAAAAACCCGATGCTCCCCCGGAAAGCCCCGCCCGATACCCCTCGGCGGGTGAAATTGGCGGTTACCTGATGGATACTATTTTCATGGATACGCTCAACGCTGACCTGGCGCGTTTAAAACGTATCAATAAAACCCTGGCACTGGTTCCAGAGGAAAGGCGCGATCAAACCGGCCTGATTAACATTGAAAGCCTGGTCATCAGACCCAGCCTGGACTTGCGCCACATCACCAAGGCACATGTGCATGAGATACCACGCAGTGTTCAGGTCCTGTTACGTACATTGGGTGGCTGGGGCCGGGACTGGCGCATGGCCAGTTACCTGCTATTTGAATCGGCCTATTGCGGCGCGTTGATCGATCTTGGTTATGCCGATGGCATGAATGCCAGTCAGGATATTATTAACTTTCTGAAGGGCTAGCTCCGGTCTCTTCGTTATTTTCGAGCTTTTCTTCTTCCTCTATTTCGAGGGCAGGGTCTATCAGACCTTCAATCTGCTCCCTGGGGAAATCATCAACGGCAATCACGCTGGCGCTTGCCTGTTGTGCGAGGCGCACCATGGTTGCCTGTTCTTCAGTAATTACGCCACTTTCGGTGGCACGCTTGACCAGTCCCTCATAATTCTCGAAGTTAACGGACGCCTTCAGAGCATTCTTGATGGCGCGTTCTGCCGGTGCGGCTTCCAGTACCAGGTGAAATGCCTTGTTAACCCGGCCGGTAGCATCATCCCGGTCCGATATGAACACACCATCGGTCAAACGGTCACGACTTTCACTATCGTTTAACAAGAGCTGGGCCACGGCCTTGACAGTCTTGTCGGACGGTCCGGTATATGGCCGGCCGTATGGGAATATGATAAATCGAATCATTCCGCCGAGCACCGGTACCGGAAAATTCTGGATTACACCAAGCAGGCTTTGCTGAATTTTGTACAGGCTGTCTTCCATGCCCCATTCAAGCAAGGGCAGGTCGCCAGCAGGTCGGCCATCATCTTCGAAGCGTTTCAGCATGGCGCTGGCCATGTATAAATGAATCAACACATCCGCAAGCCTGCCTGACAGCTTTTCCTTGAACTTGAATTTACCGCCCAACAGGACCAGCACTGCATCGGCCATGAATGCAAAAGCTGCGCTCATTCGGCTCAGTTGCCGGAAATAGTGTGCGTGCGGCCCACGCACGGGTGCGGGTGCCATCCTGCTGCCCGTCAGACCCAATAACAGGGCCCTGACATTATTGCTGATAACAAATCCAATATGTTCGAACAGAGCGTTGTCAAAATCACGCCGGGCCTGGGTATTGGCAATGCCTGTTACCGCATTCATTTCTTTTAACAGGCATGGATGTGCCCGGATAGCGCCCTGGCCGAAAATGATCAGGGAGCGGGTCAATATGTTGGCACCCTCTACGGTGATAGAAATCGGCAGGGCCTGGTAACCATGTGCAAGGTAATTATTGGGCCCCTGGATTATGCCTTTACCGCCATGCACATCCATCGCATCGTTGATGCACTGGCGGCTGCCTTCAGTTAACTCGTACTTGTTGATGGCAGATAGTACGCCGGGTTTTTCACCCTGGTCCAGAGCGATCAGTGTCAATACACGCGCTGCGTCCATGCGATAAGTCCTGCCACCTATCCTGGAAAGAGGTTCTTCTACACCGCCAAAATAACCGATGGGTACATTGAACTGGGTGCGGATTCTGGAGTATGCCCCGGTCAGCATTGAGGCCATCTTGCCACCCGCAACACCCAGCGATGGCAGGGAAATCGCCCGTCCGGCAGCCAGGCTCTGCATCAGCATGCGCCAGCCCTGTCCGAGGCGCTCCTGTCCGCCGATCACCCAGTCCATCGGTATAAAAACGTCTTCGCCGCGCGTGGGGCCATTCATGAATACGGCACCAATCGGTATGTGACGGTTGCCAATCTCGACGCCGGGTGTGCTGGTTGGAATCAATGCACAGCTGATGCCGAGATCTTCGGTATCACCCAGCAGTCCGTCCGGATCAAGGGCCCGGAATGCGAGACCGAGCAATGTGGCAACCGGGGCAAGGGTGATATAGCGTTTATTCCAGCTAAGACGCAGGCCCAGAACTTCCTCGCCTTCAAATTCACCTATGCAGACAATACCCTTGTCCGGCATCGCACCGGCGTCGGAACCGGCCAACGGGGATGTAAGTGCAAAGCAGGGGATCTCTTCACCACTGGCGAGACGCGGCAGGTAATGGCTCTTTTGCTCGTCGGTGCCATAGTGCATCAACAGCTCACCGGGACCGAGTGAGTTGGGTACCATAACCGTCACTGCAGCTGTCACGTTGCGGCTTGCAAGTTTCATCACCACGGCCGAGTTGGCCTGCGCGGAGAATTCCAGGCCGCCGTACTGTCGGGGAATGATCATGCTGAAGAAACGATTTTCACGGATAAACTGCCAGACAGATTCAGGCAGATCCCTGTGTTTATCGCAAATTTCCCAGTCATCAAGCATCAGGCATAGCTCTTCAACCGGACCGTCGATAAATTCCTGTTCGCGATCGCTTAAAGACGGCGCAGGTTGACGCAGCAACCGGCGCCAGCGGGGTTTGCCACTAAATAGTTCTGCATCCCACCAGACCGTGCCTGCTTCAAGTGCTTCACGTTCGGTGGAGGAGAGCTTGGGCATAACTTTGCGATACACACTGAACAGACGGTTGCTGATCAGCAAGCGGCGCAGGGGTTTGACGGCAAAGCCGGCGAGACTCATGGTAAAGATTCCGAATGACCAGCGGAACCAGCCGGGTATTTCATAGAAGTGACGGAGTTCGGTGAACGCAAATGTGAGCCCGGCCAGAATAGCGATCGAGATCAACAGGGGAATGCGGTAGTAAGCCAGCAAAAGCAATGACAATACGAGTATAGCCAGAAAAAGGGCGGTCATACGTGTCCTCGCTTCAGCTTGAAGATTATCAGTCTGAACCCGCCAGGCGGATCAGTTCAGTTTACCCACGGCACATAATAGAAGATTAATCGGAGTCAGAGAACCATTTCTGAATAGATTTATTTCTTTTGCGTTAATTCCAACCGGGGAATTGGTTTTCTGGTGCCAATTTTAAGCCCTGATTTCACTGGCAAACTTGATTGCAAGCTGACCTGTCTCAGCTTAAAATTATGGGTTAATTCGAGTCTGATTATTACAAACGAAATATATCATTCATTATTATTATTATCAATTAGTTATAGGGAGTTCTTAAGTGTCTGTTGAGCGTACATTATCGATTATCAAACCTGACGCAGTTGCAAAAAACGTGATCGGGGAAATTTATAGCCGTTTTGAAAAGGCCGGGCTGAAGATTGTTGAAGCCAGAATGCAGCATTTGAGCCGTGAAGAGGCCGAAGGTTTTTATGCCGTGCACAGGGAACGCCCATTTTTTAATGATCTGGTTGATTTCATGACTTCAGGTCCTGTCATGATCCAGGCGCTTGAAGGTGAAAATGCGATTGAAATGAACCGCCAGTTAATGGGAGCAACCAACCCGGCAGAGGCTGAAGCCGGCACCATCCGTGCTGATTTTGCACAAAGCATTGACGCCAATGCGGTGCATGGATCAGACGCTGTAGAAACGGCAACAACAGAGATAGCTTACTTTTTTGGCAGCTAGCAATACCAAAAAGCACGTTGCTGTGAGTCCCGACACAAGCCGTGTAAACCTGCTTGATCTTGATGAAGCAGGTTTGCGCGCTTTTTTTGAATCCATCGGTGAAAAACCATTTCGGGCCCAACAGATACTGAAATGGGTTTATCATCACGCGCAAACCGACATCGGGGCAATGACCGACATCGGCATTGCTTTGCGTCAAAAGTTGGCTTTAATTGCCGAGATAAAACTACCTGAAATCATCCGTGAGCAGCGCTCAAGTGATGGTACGATTAAATGGCTCATCGGTTTTCATGGTGGCAATGCGGTAGAAACTGTTTATATCCCGGAACCGAAACGCGGCACTTTGTGTGTGTCCTCACAGGTCGGTTGCGCCCTCAACTGCTCATTCTGTTCTACCGGCGCGCAGGGCTTTGCACGCAACCTGACCTGCGGTGAAATCATCGGCCAGGTCTGGCTTGCCGCGCAGGCACTGGGGCATGAGCGCAATGGTCAGCGCCGTATCACCAACATAGTGATGATGGGCATGGGTGAACCATTGCTCAATTTTGATGCTGTTGTGTCGGCCATGTCACTGATGCGAAGTGACCTGGGTTTTGGTTTCGCCGCGAAACGTGTCACCCTGAGTACGGCTGGCCTGGTTCCGGGAATTAATCGCTTGCGCGAGACCATTGATGTGGCACTTGCCGTATCACTACATGCGCCCGTTGACGATGTACGCACTGAACTGGTTCCCCTGAACCGCAAATACCCGATTGCTGAATTGATGCAGGCCTGCAGGGATTATGTGTCAGAAAAACATAAGCGTTCGGTGACCTTTGAGTACACGCTGATCGATGGTCTCAATGATCACCCCGAGCATGCGCGCAAACTGGTTAAATTATTAAGAACAGTACCCAGCAAGCTGAATCTGATACCATTTAACCCGTTTCCAGGAACTCGGTACCGTTGTTCCAGCCAGGATCGCATAACACAGTTCCAGCAGATCGTTATGCGTGGTGGACTGATAGCAACGGTACGCAAGACCCGCGGTGAAGATATCGATGCAGCCTGCGGTCAGTTGGTGGGTAAAGTACAGGATCGTACAAAGAGAAGTGAACGTATAAAATTACAAATGGCGGAGACCACCCCATGAATATGTCAAAACGGTTGATTTTGCTGTTTTCAGTTTTGATTCTTGTCAGCGCTTGTGCATCCCAACAATCGGATGATCCATACGAGAAAAGTCAAAACCGGAAAGCGGCTGAATCCAATACTTCCCTGGGGCTTGAGTATATGAACCGGGGCCAGTACGAAGTGGCACTGGGCAAATTGAAAAAAGCCATTAAGGCAGACCCCGGTTACGCACCGGGACAAACGGTGATCGCAGTACTTTACGAGCGTATCGGTGAGATGGATTTGGCAGGCAAGCATTATCGCAAAGCCTATGATGCCGATCCCAGCAATGGTGATGTGAATAATAATTATGGCACCTACTTGTGCAAGACGGGCAAAGAGGACAAGGCCATTGAGCATTTCCTTGCCGCGCTGGATGACCCGTTTTACAGTTCACCATCGGTCGCGCTGACGAATGCCGGCTCCTGCGCGCTGGGCAAAGGAGACCTGGTGGCAGCGAATGATTATTTGCGGCGCGCATTGAAAATAGAACCGGAATTTCCAGACGCGCTGATGACCATGGCCAGGCTCAATTATGAACAGCAGAGTTACCTGAAGTCACGGGCGTTTATGCAGCGATATGAAGCTATTGCCAGCCATGATGCAGCAAGCCTGCTGCTAGGTTACAAAATAGAAACAGCCTCGGGTGATACGAAAGCTGCAAATAAATACAAACGAATCCTGGAAGCCACTTTCCCTAAATCAGACCAGGCCGCAGAAGCCCGGGGAATCTCTGGAAGATGACACAGCAGCAAGAATTAATTCCGATGACGACGGGTGCACAACTGAAGCAGCAGCGGATAAAGCGCAAGCTCATCCTGGCAGAAGTCGCACGGGCTATCGGCCTGGACGAAAAACTGCTAAGTGACATTGAAAACGATCAAGCTGAGCATATCGCACTGGTGTACAGAAAGGGTTACATCAAAACGTATGCCCGTTATCTGCAGATACCGGAGAATGATATCCAGGAGCTGATTTTATCGGTGGATAACGGAGACCCTGCGGTACGCAATATTTTTTCTGAACCGCCAAAACGCAACCTGATGGACAAATGGTTACGTGCCACCAGCTACGTATTGGCATCGCTGTTAATCGGGACACTGGCGTGGCAGTTCACCCATGAAGCTGTCAGGTTGTCGCAGCATGGTTCACGGCTCCATAATGGACAGGAAAACGTACCAGGTTCTGAAAGCACAACAAACCCGGTTTTAATACAGGAACCCAGCGGGCCTGTAAATGCGTCCATTGCACCACTGGGTGCCTTGCATGGTAATGAAACCGGTGGCCTTGATACTGCCGAACAGGCCTGGGCTGCCGTATCCCGTCCGGTTTTACCGGCAGGTGAAAGCCGTTTGCAAATCAGTGTGTCTGCAGACAGTTGGATTGAGATTACAGATGCCAACGGTCAGGAACTTGAGATGGACCTGTTGCGTGGTGGTAGCGATAAGGCTTACCACGGCAAGCCGCCGTTCCGCATTCTTTTTGGACGCGCATCGGCTGTGCGTTTATCGATGGACGGTGAACCGGTAGATTTAGCATCCTTTACCCAGGATGATGTTGCTCAGCTGACCTGGCCACAAAATTTCCAGGTTGATAATAGCGGACTGGACGACAACTGAAATGAATGCCCCCATTCGCTCAATCCGCGGGATGAACGATATCCTGCCGGAAGATATCCACTATTGGCAAACGCTGGAATCAACCGCTAAACAAGTATGTGCTGCTTTTGGTTTTGAGCAGATCCGCTTGCCCTTGTTGGAAAAAACAGATGTGTTTACCCGAGCCATCGGCTCGGCAACCGATGTGGTTTCCAAGGAAATGTATAGTTTTGATGACCGCAACGGCGAATCCCTGAGTTTGCGGCCAGAAGGAACTGCAGGTGTAGTACGTGCGGCTTTGCAAAATGGCTTGTTATACGGGCCGGTAAGAAGACTTTGGTATAGCGGGCCGATGTTTCGATACGAACGTCCGCAAAAAGGCCGTAGCCGGCAATTTCACCAGATAGGTGCAGAGCTTTTCGGCGCGCCGGGTGCGGACGCTGATGCAGAAATCCTGGCACTCGGCAGCCGTTTATGGGAACGCCTTGGACTACACAATTTGCGCCTGGAAATCAATTCACTGGGTAACTCGGAAGAGCGTGCCAGTTACCGGGATCAGTTGTATTCGTTCCTCAACGCACACAGGGATGAACTTGACGATCAGACTAATGAACGGGCGCAACGAAACCCGTTGCGGGTGCTGGACAGCAAGGATCCGAAAGTACAGACTCTGCTCGAAGACGCACCCTTGTTAGCAGACCATCTCGGCGAAGATTCACGTGGTCATTATGAGCAATTGAAACGCTACCTGGATCGATTGGGGATCGAGTTTCACGAGAATTCGAGACTGGTCCGCGGGCTTGATTACTACTGCCATACGGTATTTGAGTGGATCAGCGATGAACTGGGTGCGCAGGGTACCGTCTGTGCGGGTGGTCGTTACGATAAGCTGGTTGAACTGCAGGGCGGCAAACCCTGGCCCGGTATCGGTTTTGCCATGGGCGAAGAACGCCTGGTTGAACTGTTGCGGCAAAAAGACGATATTGTGCCGCCCGTCGTTCACGCCTACCTGGTGGCCGTGGGTGAAAACAGCACTGAATCTGCATTGGAACTCGCGTATGATTTGCGCGCCGGGAATCCGGAACTGCGTTTGATGATCAATTTGAATGGCGGCAGCTTCAAGGCCCAGTTTAAACGGGCGGACCGCAGCGGTGCTTTATTGGCCCTGGTGCTGGGTGAGGACGAGATTCGTAACGGACAGGTCGCGGTCAAGTTTTTGCGCAGCGGAGATCAGCAGCTAAACATGGGCCGTGAAGTGGCCGGAGACTGGATTCGTAGTTATATCGACTCCATATAAACTTTTTCCGGGCACAACCCGGTGTAATTTCAAAAAATGGACTAATTAAAACAATGGCAGATTTATATGATACCCATGAACAGGGTGAACGGGTAAAAAGCTGGTTACGGGAAAATGGCAGTGCCATCATCATGGGCCTGGTGCTAGCCTTCGGCTTAATGTACGGCGTCAAACAATGGCAGGCCTGGCAGACCTCAGAACGTCAACAGGCATCAGCTGAATACCAGGTGATGGTCAGTTTCATTGATGCAGACAACATGGATGCTGCGGTACCTAATTTCGAGGTACTGAAATCTGAGTATCCAAAATCTGCCTACACTTCCATGGCTTCATTGATGATGGCCAAAGCACGTTTGCAAGCCGGGCAAATGGATATTGCTGCCACGGCGCTCACACATGCAATGAACAATGCCAAACCCGATCCGGTCAAGATCATTGCAAGAGAAAGGCTCGCCCGTGTCAGGTTAAGCCAGGGTGATCCGGATACTGCATGGAAACTGCTGGAAGGAGCACCTTCAGAAGTTGGTTTCGAAGCGCAATTCGCTGAAATACGTGGTGATATCCACCTTGCAAAAGGTGAAACCGAACTGGCCATTGCGAGTTACCAGGCATCGTTGGACGCGCTCGAGGAAGGTGTCGGAAGCAGGGAGTACCTGGTCATCAAGCTGGAAGCGCTCGGCGCTGGTGCTGTAGCAAGCACAGATGCGGATGGTGAAACCAGCGGGGGTGAAATGTGAGGCAATTCTTTATCCCTGCATTGGCAGCACTGCTGTTGCTCAATGGTTGCAGTTGGATAAAAAGCTGGGGCGATGATGATGATCCCGATGCCCCGGCAGAGTTGGTAGAATTTGAGCCCACACTCAAAGTAGGTAAGGTATGGTCCACGAAGATTGGCAAGGGCCTGGATAAAGCCGGCAGGCAACTCCGACCTGCCTATTCTTCAGGTTCCCTTTACGCAGCCGATTACAATGGCCTGTTAATGGCCATTGATGCAGATAGTGGGCGTAAACAGTGGGAGATCAAGACCAAGCTGCCTTTCACTGGTGGCCCGGGTATTTCGGACAAGCTGCTACTGATGGGTACACAGGATGGTGAAGTCTTTGCATTTGATGCATCAACCGGTACCCAGCTCTGGTCAGCGACGGTGACCTCTGAAGTGCTCGCACCACCCGCAGAGGCGGATGGTCTCGTTATTGTACGCTGCATTGATGGACGGGTATTCGGCCTTGACGCCGATACCGGTCAGCGTATCTGGATTTATGATCACAGTGTTCCTTTGCTGACACTCAGGGGTAACGCACCGTTATTACTGAGGGCAGGTGTGGTCTTTGTCGGTTACGATGGTGGCCAGGTTGTTGCTTTAAGACAGGATGATGGCACCTTGATGTGGGAACAGACACTGGTTACCACGAAAGGCCGGACAGAACTGGAACGCCTGTCTGACATTGATGGTCAACTGGTTTTTATCGCTTCTGACCTGCTGGTTTCCAGTTATAAAAACCGCCTGGCTTCGCTGGCCGCAGATTCCGGTCGTTTACTGTGGTTCAAAGACATTTCTTCGGCCACGGGTGTAACGGTAGACCGCATCAATCTGACACTCAGTGACAAGGACGGCAACGTATGGTTGCTCGACCGGCGAAATGGCGCAGAGTCATGGAAGCATGATCAATTGTTGCGCAGGGGCCTGACCCGCCCGGTTATTTATGGCAGTTTTGTCGTGGTGGGTGACGGGGAAGGTTATTTGCACTGGATTAATATCTCCGATGGTCATTTTGCCGCACGCGAAAAAGTCGGTGGCAAAGGATTTTCAGGCCCACCCCTGGTGGTTGGTAATACACTGTATGTCATGACTAATAAGGGTGAGTTAACCGCATATCGGGCAGGTGCGGCACTTAACTAACTGGTGTGCGGTCGTTACCCTGCGGCCTATCCTCATGTATGATGCTGCCATTCCTGAAGCCCTGAAGATACCGTAATCTCATGTTACCCGTAGTTGCTATCGTCGGCCGGCCAAATGTCGGCAAATCAACACTATTCAATGCCTTGACCCGCACCCGTGATGCGCTGGTTCACAACATGCCGGGCGTTACCCGCGACCGTCAGTACGGCATCAGTGATGTGGGTGAGACACCATGTGTGCTGATAGATACAGGCGGTTTGGTTGGCCAGGCTGAAGGTATTGATTATCTGACTGCACGGCAGGTACACCAGGCCATTGAGGAATCACAGCTGGTTCTGTTCGTGGTCAGCGCGAGGGAAGGCCTGACGATTGAAGACGAGGAAATCGGCCAATTGCTGCGACAGCATGATCGACCGGTATTACTGATTGGCAACAAAATAGATGGCACAAATCCGGATGTTGCACTGGCGGAGTTTGCCGCCCTGGGTATGGGGCCGACACTGCCGGTTGCGGCCTCACACCGCCAGGGAATGACAGCCCTGATGGAGGAAGTGGTCGGTATTTTACCAGCGGTTGAAGCTGAGGATATCGATACCGGGGAAGACCGGGACAGGTTACGGTTGGCAATTGTTGGTCGGCCCAACGTCGGTAAATCAACCCTGGTCAACCGCATGCTGGGTGAAGAACGTGTCATGGCATTCGATCAGCCAGGCACCACGCGGGACAGTATCAGCACTTTCATGGAACGTGATGGTATCAAGTACGAATTGATCGATACTGCCGGCGTACGCAGGCGTTCACGGGTCACAGAAGCGGTCGAAAAATTCAGTATCATCAAGGCACTGCAAGCTATTGACCGTGCGCATGTGGTGGTGTTGATGCTGGATGCAAGCGAGGGTCTCACCGACCAGGATACGACGCTGTTAGGTCATATTCTGCAACAGGGCAGGGCCCTGGTGATCGCACTGAACAAGTGGGATGGCATGGACGAATACGACCGCACACAGGTGCTTTCAGAAATGGACCGCCGTCTGCAGTATGTGCCCTGGGCCCGGCAAATTCGATTGTCGGCCTTGCATGGCTCTGGTTTGAAAGAGCTTGTCAAGGCAGTCAGGGAAGCATGGCGCAGTGCAACCATTAATATGTCGACGCCGGAACTGACCCGGGTTCTGCAAAAAGCCTGGGAAGCCCATCAGCCACCCATGAGCCAGGGGCGTACCTCACGTTTGCGTTTTGCGCACGCGGGCGGCAATCTGCCACCAAGAATAATCATTCATGGCAATCGTACCGATGCGATCCCGGCATCCTATAAGCGTTACCTTGAAAATGTTTTTATCCGTCATTACAAATTGCGCGGAACGCCGTTACGGATTGATTTCCGCAGCGGTGAAAATCCGTACAAGGACAAAAAGAATAAACTCACCCCACGACAAATAGCCAAGCGTAAACGACTGAAAAAATATACCAAACGTAAATCCCGGAAATGAACCCGGACTGTGTAAACCAGCTGTTTGAATACCCTGCCTACAAGACCCAGGACTGAAGATTACACTCAATCTGATGGGTGATTGCGGAATCATCCGGCGGTACCTTAGATGGCCAGAAAGCCACCATCTGCCCGTTACGGTCAAACAGGTACTTGTGGAAATTCCAGTGCGGGGTGGCATCGTCACCAAATTCTTCGCGTATGGCATGGACCAGGGGGTGCGCCGATACACCTATCAGGTTGTACTTGCCGGTCAGCGGAAAACTGACCTGGTAATTTGTATCACAGAACTCGGCAATACTGTCTTCATCACCAGGTTCATGGTGGCCAAAATCATCACAGGGTATGCCGATAACGATCAGGCCACTCTGCTTGTAATCCATCCAGATATGCTCCAGTTCCTGGTATTGCGGGGTGTACTCGCATTCGGAAGCTGTATTGACGATCAATATCGGTTGTCCCTGGTAACGGGACAGCGGCATCCTGGAGCCGTTGATGGATACAAATACAAATTCGAAAATATTCATGTTTATTCCCCCGGTTGCCTACTCAATAGCATAACCTAATGCTGGCGTTTTTTCCGGTTAGGGTCGCTCAAGTATCGCGCAAACTCCCATGCCACCAGCGGTGCATACAGATATCAATCCGCGGCCGGAACCTTTTTCTTCCAGCAATTGAGCCAGTGTTGCCACGATCCGTGCGCCGGTGGCTGCAAAAGGATGGCCGATTGCCAGGCTGCTGCCATTTACATTCAGTTTCTCTCTGTCGATACTACCTAGTGGTTTTTTCAGGCCGAGGCGTTCGCTGCAATATTCCTTCGACTCCCAGGCTTTGAGTGTGCACAGAACCTGGGCGGCAAAGGCCTCATGGATTTCATAGAAATCAAAATCCTGTAACTTAAGGTCCGCGCGTTGCAGCATCTCTGCTACGGCAACCGTCGGTGCCATTAGCAAACCTTCATCATTGACGAAATCAACTGCGGCAGAGCGACCGGTGGTCAAATAAGCCTGTACCGGAAGATCGTGTTGTTTGGCCCATTCTTCCGAACACAACAGGATCGCAGCAGCGCCATCGGTCAGGGATGTGCTGTTGCCTGCGCTGAGAGTGGCTTTGGGTGGTTTATCAAATACCGTGCGCAAGCTGGCGAGTTTATTGATAGTGGTATCGGCTCGCAGGTTGTTATCCTTGCTGACCCCGTTGAAGGGTCTGACCAGTTCATCAAAAAAACCGGTCTCATAAGCTGCAGCGGCTTTCTTGTGGCTCTCGTACGCCAGCTGATCCTGATCCTCGCGTTTGATCTGCCACTCCTGGGCCATCCGTTCACAGTGCTGCCCCATGGAAAGACCGGTACGTATTTCACCGTTGGTGGGTGACACCGGCTTGAGTTCGCCGAGGCCGAAGCCTTTGAGGACGTTCAAACGCTGTTTCATGGTCCTGGCCTGGCTCAGGTGGATCATGCGATGGGCAAATTTGTCGCTGAAGACTATGGGGGCATCCGAGGTTGTGTCGGTACCCGCTGCTATGCCGCTTTCAATTTGTCCGCATGCGATCTTTGCTGCCAGGTTCAAGGCGGCCTGTAAACTCGTACCACAGGCCTGTTGCAGGGTGATACCCGGGGTCAGTGGCGAAAGTTTGCTGGACAGTACTGCTTCGCGTGCCAGGTTGAAATCTCTTGAGTGATTGATAACAGCGCCCGCCTGCACCTCGTCCAGTTGCTCGCCTTCAAGGTCAAACCGTTGCACGATGCCATCGATGACAGATGACAGCATGTCCAGGTTGCTGTTATCGGCGTACATGGTATTAGAACGACAAAAAGGAATACGGCTACCACCGACAATGGCTACTCTGCGTAGTGAATCAGTCATTATTGTGCTCCTCTTTGTTTCAGGTAATACAAAGGACCGCCGCGGAAGGGCGCAAATCCGGTGCCAAAAATCATACCTGCATCCAGTACATCTGCATCCTCGACTATACCGTCAGCCAAAGCGGCTTCGCAGGCTTCAAAATAAGGCTGCATCAGGGAATCGGTGATCTCTTCCAAAGCATACTGGCCGCTATCTGAATCGGCGCGTTTGGGTTTGCCTTTTTCCCACACATAAAAACCTTTCCCTGACTTGCGGCCCAGTTCTCCAGCATGAACTTTTTCCTGTAACAGGGCTGCTTCTTTTTTAGTCGACTCACCACCCAGCATGGTTACAACTTTCATGCATACATCCAGACCAACGGTATCCGCGAGTTCGACCGGGCCCATCGGCATACCAAAGGACGTGGCTGCCTTGTCCAGTATTTCAATCGGAATACCCCGTTCCAGGTGCATGCTCATTGCCTTGGCCATATAACCGGACAAGACCCGGTTGACCAGGAAACCCGGTGTGCTTTTGACCGGTAACGGGAAACGACTGATTGCGCTACAAAAGGCTGCGCCTTTGGCGACCTGTGCAGGATCCGTTTTTTTGTCATAGACGATCTCAACCAGCGGCATTTTGGCAACGGGGTTGAAGAAATGGATGCCAATCAGGCGTTCTGGTTGCTTGAGTACCGAGGCTATGTCTGCCAGCGGAATGGCCGAGGTGTTGGTGGCGAGCACCGCACCGGCCTTCATACGCGGCTCAATATCTGCAAACAGTGCACGTTTTGCATCTACATCTTCAAAAATGGCCTCGATAATAACATCGGCCTTGCCGATTCCTTTACCCTCAACATCGGGTATCAAACGGCTAACCGCACCTGCTACTTTATTGCGATCCCTCAGTTTTTTGTTGAACAGTGATTTTGCCCGTTTGAGGGCCGGCTCAATATATTTGAGTTCCCGGTCCTGCAAGGTGACATCCAATCCCCGCAACACACACCATGCAGCGATATCGCCGCCCATAACGCCTGCACCGATAACGTGTACCCGGCGGACATTAATCTCAGTCTGTTTACCAATACTTTTCAGGCGTTCCATCAGGAAAAAGACGCGGCGCAAGCTTTTTGAGGTGTCGCCTGTGATGAGTTTGCCGACTCTTTCTGATTCTTCAGCCATCATGCGCTGTGGATCATCACCGTAGCGTTCCCAGGCTTCGATCAATTCGAACGGGGCAGGGTAATGCTCGGGGTTGGCCCTGGCTGCAACCTTTTTGCGCATCACGCGCGCCAGTTGTGTGCGTATCGGACCGAAATTCTGTAAACGGGTCAACTGGCTGGGTTGCTTGCTTTTACGCCCCTGTTTGATTGCCCGGCGTGCCGCCCAGCGTAACGAGCCGTGCGGACCAACCAGTTCATCTACAAGCCCCATGGCCCGTGCCGCCTTTGGCCGCAGGTTGCGACTGCTCAGCATGATTTGCATGGCGTTGGATGCGCCCATCTGTTGTACGCTGCGTGCGCTGCCGCCAAAACCCGGGTAAATACCCAGTTGTATTTCCGGAAAACCAAGCCGTGTATGATCAACATTACTGGCAATGCGATAATCAAACGTCAAGGCAAGTTCTACCCCACCGCCGAGGCAAAAACCGTCAATGATGACGACTTTCGGGAAGGGCAGGGCTTCGATGCGGTTGAACAGGCGATGAACCTGGTTGATGCCATCAGTTGCGACGCCTGCATCATCATAGTCGTCAAATTCACGTACATCTGCGCCGACGATAAATGTTCCCGGCTTGCCGGATTGCAGTACCAGTCCTGCGGGGGCATTTGTTTCCAGCTCGTTAACGATTGATTCGAGTTCGCTGAGCACTTCCAGTGACAGGCTGTTTGCACTTTCACCTTCGCGGTCTATGCTGAGCCACAAGACATTATCGATATCGGTTGAGAGCTTCCAGTGTTTGAATATGGTTTCATTAACGGAAGTGTCTTCGCTTGACGTTTTTTTCATCAGGATTCCAGTGTTCTGATCTATGGGGCTAACTTAAAAATATGAGGGCATATATTACGCTTACAAGCATGTGCAATACGATTAAATCCATGACCTATGGTAATGGTAAACCAGCGCTGCGTAACATGGCTGCCGTGCGTATTAGCGGTAGACCAATCAGTGCTGTCGGGTCTTCAGAGATGATGCGTTCGAACAAAACGATACCCAGTGATTCAGCCTTGAAAGCACCCGCACAGTCATAGGGTTTTTCCTGATGTAAATAACGCTCGATTTCTTCATCCTGCAGGCTTCTGAAACAAACGCGGGTGGAATCTGTATGCTGTTCTGAAAAGCCGCTTTCCCCGCATAAAACGGAAACCGCTGTCAGAAACTCAACAACCTGCCCGCTAAAAGATTTTAGTTGTACCAAAGCCGCCTGGTGGTTGCCGGGTTTGCCAATAATCTGTCCGTCAAATAATGCTACCTGATCCGATCCGATCACGACGGACTGCGGGTGTTGCCCGCTTACTGCTTCTGCTTTTTTCAGAGCGAGGCGTCCAACAAGTTCATGTGGCGATTCATTGTAAAGCGCCGTTTCGTCTATTTCGGGTGATTCACAGTCGAAAGGAATACCGAAGCGTTGCAACTGCAATTTGCGATATTTGCTGGATGAAGCAAGAATTAATCTTGCAGGTAGTGACTCGATGTTCATTTGTGTAGTAAAATTACCGGTTAAGTTGATTCGTTATCAGTTATTTACTGAAGTATCGGCCCCAACATGAGGCCTTTGGGAATTGTGCAGCTATGTCGCGGGAATATCCAGACTGGATTTCGCCAGGTCGTGCCGCTGAAGGCAAACGCATTTTCAGTGGAAGCATCCCGATAGCACGGATGAAGCGTCTGGCAGCGCTGCTGGTTGATGCGCAAGGTGACGCATCATTTATTGCGGCTTTCAGAACAGACCTGGATAAACGCGTCATCATAGACCTGCAGGTAGAGGCGGCACTTCCACTGGTATGCCAGGCAAGTCTGGAAGTTTATGAGGCGCAAGTGAAACGCCGTGCCGAACTGGTTGTCATAGACGACGATAATGAGCAGGCTGATCTGCCGGATAACCTTGAGCCGGTTCTGACAGAAAATGGAAGGTTGGCTATGGCCAGCCTGGTAGAAGATGAATTGATACTTGGTTTGCCGCAGATTCCGCGTAAACCAGGTTTGGAAAAGGTTGAATATTCAACCGGTGGACCGTTGCCAGCAAGTGAGCGCCCGCAACCGGGGGGCAAGAAAAAACCCTTTGCTGCTTTGCAGGACATGCTGAAGCAGGATAAACAGAATTAACTAATTTGAAATTAACGTTATTTTATTTTTATTGAATCAGGAGTAGATCATCATGGCTGTACAAAAGAGCCGAAGAACCCCATCAACACGCGGTATGCGTCGTTCACACGATTCGCTGAAAGCGCCTACCTTGTCTGTCGATCCGACCACCGGTGAGACGCACTTGCGTCACAATATCACCCCGGAAGGTTACTACAAGGGTCGTAAAGTTATCGATACACCGGTTGTTGAATTCGACGAAGACGAATAAACAATATCCTCTGCATGGGATTAAAAGGATGCACTGACCGCCGGCCTTGTTACTCACCCGATGTAACAAAGCCGGCGGTTTTGTTTCCGTTGCAGGATCCTTATGAATATTTCTGACAAGATTGTTCCTGGCAAGGTTGTGTTGGCACTGGATGCACACGGGGGTGATTTTGGCCCCGGCGTGACCATACCCGCCGCACTGGATATATTGGCGAATCAGCCAAAGCTTGAAATCCTGCTGTGCGGAATTAAGGAAGAAGTTGTACCGGTGCTGGAAAAGTATCGGTCGGAGCGTGGTTTAAAGAACGGTTTTGACCGACTGGCCACCATTGATGCCACGCATGCACTGGCTTCAGACGCACGCCCTGTTGCCGCGTTAAGGCGTGGCAAGGGCAGTAGCCTGTGGCTTGCCCTGGAGCAAGTCGCCAGTGGCAAGGCGAACGCCTGTGTCAGCGCGGGCAGCACAGCCGCAATGCTGGCCCTGGGTGTAAAGCTGCTCGGTATGCTGCCTGGTATTGAACGACCGGCCCTGATGTCCCGTATTCCATCAGCCTCAGGTCATACCAGCCTGCTGGACCTGGGTGCAAACCTGAACGTCAGTGCAAATCAGCTGGTGCAGTTTGCGATTATGGGTTCTGTCGCCTGTCCGATGGATGGCCAGAGCAGCCAACCGAAAGTAGCCTTGCTGAACGTAGGGCATGAGGACAGCAAGGGTGATACGGTTGTTAAAGAGGCCCATGCCATGCTGAAGGAATTACCCATCAATTACACTGGTTTTATTGAAGGGCATGATATTTTTGCAGGTATTGCCGATGTTGCGGTGTGTGATGGATTTTCCGGGAACCTGATATTGAAATCCGGTGAAGGTCTGGCCAGGATGTTTTTCCGACACCTCGATTTGGCGATGCAATCCGGTTTACTTGCGAAAATCGGTGCCATACTGACCAGGGCGTCAATGAAACGTACGCTGGAACGTTTTGAACCATCCAAGCATAATGGTGCGCCATTGCTTGGGCTCCGGGGCGTAGTTGTTAAAAGTCATGGTAATGCAAATCGCGAGGCTTTGGGCCATGCAATTCTTGAGGCTGTGGTGGAAGCACAACGTCAGGTTCCGCAACGCATTGAATCAAAAATTAATGATTATTCCATTGAGGTAGGTCTGTGAAATTTTCGAAAATAATAGGTACCGGTAGTTATTTGCCGGAAAAAATCGTCACCAATGCCGATCTGGAAAAAATACTGGACACGTCTGACCAGTGGATACAGGAACGCACGGGGATTCGCGAGCGACGCATTTCGCATGAAGATGAAAACAGCAGCGATATGGGGGAAGCTGCAGCGCAAATGGCCATGGATGCGGCCGGTGTCAATCCTGAGGAGATTGGATTAATCGTGGTTGGAACAACAACCCCGGACCTGGTGTTCCCGAGTACAGCCTGTTTGATACAATCAAGGCTCGGTCTGCCTGATTGCGGTGCCATGGACGTCAACGCTGCCTGTTCGGGGTTTATGTATGCCTTGTCAGTTGCAGACAAATATGTACGCTGTGGAGATGTGAAAAAAGCTCTGGTCATTGGTGTAGATAAGCTAACCGCTATGCTGGACTGGAACGACCGTGGCACGGCGGTATTATTCGGCGATGGTGCCGGTGCTGTTGTGCTTGAAGCCTCTGATGAGCCGGGCATTTTGTCTACCCACATTCACGCGGCCGGCAGACACGCCGACCTTCTGGGTGTTGATGTAGGGGTCGGTACAGGTTTTAAAGCGGAACCACGTGGTGGCGTACTCATAAGGATGAAAGGCAACGAGGTTTTCAAGGTTGCAGTAAGAACCTTGGGCCGCATCGTGGACGAGACCCTTGCGCACAACAAGATGGATAAATCCGACCTGGACTGGTTGATTCCACACCAGGCCAACTACCGCATCATCACCGCAACCGCCAAGAAACTGGGGATGACCATGGACCAGGTCGTGGTTACCGTGGATAAGCATGGTAATACCTCGGCTGCATCAGTTCCCCTGGCGCTGGATGAAGCAGTCCGTTCCGGCAAGGTCAAGCGCGGCGATGTCCTGCTGCTGGAAGCTTTTGGTGGTGGATTTACCTGGGCTTCCGCACTGGTTAAATATTAAGTGTCAATCCAAGAACAAGGCCAGTTGGCCGGAGGAAAACAATGAATAGTAGTTTGCAGGACCAGGTAGCACTGGTAACCGGTGCCAGCCGAGGTATAGGCGCAGCTATTGCGGATAAACTCGCGGCCGAGGGTGCCCGGGTTTTCGGCACGGCAACAACAGAAACCGGTGCCGCGGCCATTAGTGGGCGGGGCGTTGCTGGTCTGACAGGCCTTACATTTAATGTTAATGATCTGGATGGCATTAGCTCATTACTGGCTGAAATCACAGGGCAGGCCTCAGCGCCAACCATACTGGTCAATAATGCCGGTGTCACACGCGATCAGTTATTGATGAGGATGTCCGAGGATGACTGGGAAACGGTGCTGAATACCAACCTGCGTTCTGTTTATCGTCTTTCGAAAGCCTGTTTGCGTGGCATGATGAAAGCACGCGGTGGGCGGATCATCAGCATTGGGTCTGTCATTGGCTCTTCCGGCAATGCCGGCCAGGCAAATTATGCCGCTGCCAAGGCGGGTATGATGGGTTTTTCACGTTCCCTGGCACGGGAGGTCGGTTCCCGGGGCATTACCGTGAACGTGGTTGCTCCCGGGTTTATCGATACCGATATGACACGCGAATTGAATGAGGCGCAACGTGAGGCGATGTTGAAAGATATCCCGTTGAAACGTTTGGGCGAGGCTGAAGATATTGCTGCAACGGTCAGTTTTCTTGCATCATCATCAGCCGCGTACATTACCGGTCAGACTATCCATGTAAATGGTGGCATGTACGTCACCTGAGTTTTTGAGTAATTGATACAGTTAATCTGTATCAGCTTTGTCGAGCGCCACTTTACTTACATACGGTGGCGAATAGAAATAAACTGGCAGAATGGTCGCAGTTTCTTTAAAATTACGTCTCTTGTGTCGAACTTTTAGGAATCATTAAAAAATGAGCAGCATTGAAGAACGCGTTAAAAAGATTGTTGTAGAGCAACTTGGTGTTAAAGAAGAGGAAGTTACAGCCAATGCATCTTTTGTAGACGACCTGGGCGCAGATTCTCTGGATACCGTTGAACTTGTCATGGCGCTTGAAGAAGAATTTGAGTGCGAAATTCCTGACGAGGACGCGGAAAAGATTACCAGTGTTCAGCAGGCTATTGATTACGTCAATTCCACCAAAAGCTGAAACTGAATCCATGAAATAAATGTTTACGGTCGGCAATTCGCCGGCCGTTATTCGTTTCAGTCACCTAATTATTGAGGTTTTTCAGATGTCGCAACGTCGTGTCGTAGTGACCGGTATGGGTATTGTCTCGCCCGTAGGCAGCACCATTGATAGCGCCTGGGATGCCGTGTGTAATGGTCGCAGCGGTATCAAAACGGTGACATCATTTGATGCGGACCAATTGAAAACCCGCATCGCCGGTGAAGTCATCGATTTTGCTGTATCTGATTACCTGACCCCCCGTGAAGCCAAACGCATGGATAACTTTGTCCACTATGGCTTTGCTGCGGCGGTCGATGCACTGGAAGATGCAGGCCTGTTGAATGAAAATTCCAGCCATGATCCCGAGCGTATTGGCTGTGCACTGGGCTCAGGTATAGGAGGCCTCAAGACCATTGAAGATACCACCGAGGTTTATTTGAAAGGTGGTCCCCGCAAGGTCAGCCCGTTTTTTATCCCGGGTTCAATCATCAACATGATTGGTGGCTATTTATCCCTCAAGTACAATCTCAAAGGCCCCAACCTTGCCATCGTAACCGCTTGCAGCACTGCGACCCATAACATGGGCTCAGCTGCCCGCATGATCGAATATGGAGATGCGGACATCATGGTTGCCGGTGGTGCCGAATTTGCAACCACGCCCACCTCAATGAGCGGCTTTATTTCAGCACGCGCCATGTCTACGCGTAATGAGGCGCCTGAACAGGCCAGCCGGCCCTGGGATGAAGGCCGTGACGGTTTTGTGCTTTCAAATGGTGCGGGTGTTGTCATACTCGAAGAACTGGAGCACGCACAAAAACGCGGCGCGACCATTTATGGCGAACTCATCGGTTTTGGAATGAGCGCTGATGCATTCCATATGACGGCTCCACCTGAAGATGGTGAAGGTGCAGCGCGATGCATGTATCTGGCACTGAAAGATGCTGCTGTAAACCCACAGGATGTGGACTACATCAATGCCCATGGTACTTCGACCCCACTGGGCGATCTTGCAGAAACCACTGCTACAAAAACCACTTTTGGTGAACATGCTTACAAAGTTGCAGTCAGCTCAACCAAGTCCATGACCGGGCACTTGCTGGGTGCGGCTGGTGGTATCGAAGCCATATTCAGCCTGCTCAGTATGCGCGATGGCATTATTCCTCCGACCATCAATCTGGAAAACCCGAGTAAAGGTTGCGACCTGGATTATGTGCCCAATACGGCACGGGAAACAGATGTGAATATTGCGATTTCCAATTCATTCGGCTTCGGTGGCACCAACGGTAGCCTTGTCTTCCGCAAACTTGCCGGTTGATTCCGGTTTTGCATAGTTGTTCGCTAGAATCTGCGTATGACCTGACCGGTATTGCGGCAGCGCTACCCGGTCGTTACCCCTATTTCCTCGATAGTGCAGCACCCGGTCCACTGGGTGAGTACAGCCTGTTACTAAGAACCAGCGGTGAGCAATTGTGTTCACACAGCAATGGCAGCATTAATGGCCCAGGCGAAGCCAGCGGTTTTCTGTCCCGGCTCAATGATTGGTATCAGCGGGAAAAGCAAACCACAAGCGAAAAAAACACCTGGCCTTTTATCGGTGGCTGGTTTTTGTATCTTGGTTACGAACTGGCTGCGGAAATTGAGCCGACAGTAAACTTCCCTGCAGCGAACGATGGATTTCCGGTAGCCTTTGCCAGCCGTTGTCCAGGCGTGATTTATTCCAGACCGGAGCAAGCCGGCGTATTGCACCTGGTGGCGGAGACTGAAGCACTACTGGATGAGATGCGCGGGGAACTCGAAAACCTGCGTATTGAAGCTGATGATGCGAGCACAGAGCTGAGTCACTTATTGGCGGATCTTCCGGAAGATTTTGAACAGGCAGTTGAACGAATTCATGAATATATCCTGGATGGCGATGTGTTCCAGGTTAATCTGTCACGCGGCTGGCACGGTGAATTTGACAAACCCGTAAATGCCGGCACGCTTTATGAATCATTGCGTAAAAGTAACCCCGCACCCTTTGCCGGGATGGTGCGCTGGAATAACCACGTATTGATGAGCTCTTCACCGGAAAGGCTGGTGAGCATCAGCAAGGGCGTGGTCCAGTCGAGGCCGATTGCAGGCACCCGACCGCGTGGTGCAGACCACGATTCTGACCAGGCACTGAGTCGCGAACTGCTTGAACATCCTAAAGAACGCGCGGAACATATCATGTTGATCGATTTGGAACGTAATGACCTGGGCAGGGTTTGTGAAACCGGCACGGTGGAGGTTGATGAACTTATGGTTGTTGAATCTTACGAACATGTTCATCATATCGTTTCGAACGTACGCGGTCGTTTACGAAGTGAGGTAACACCGGTCGATGTCATCCGTGCTGTTTTTCCAGGTGGCACGATCACCGGTTGCCCCAAGGTGCGTTGCATGGAAATCATTGCTGAACTGGAACAACAGGGCCGCAGTTTCTATACCGGTTCTTTTGGTTACCTGGGGATTGATGGCACTATGGATTTGAATATTCTGATACGTTCTATGTTATTAACCGACAGGAAAATCAGTTTTCGCACCGGGGCCGGCATTGTGGCGGATTCCAAACCGGAGAGCGAAGTGGCAGAAACCGAGGATAAGGCCCGTGGTTTGTTAAAAGCCCTGGGAGAACATCATGTTTGAATGTCTGGTCAATGGGGAAATATCAAGTCTGGTGGCAACCACGAATCGTGGCCTCAATTATGCTGATGGCCTGTTCGAAACCCTGGTGGTGCGCAACTCCCGCCCTTTGAGGTGGCAATCTCACATGGATCGCCTGGGCGCAGGTTGTGAGCGTTTGGGCCTGGCAATGCCACCACAGGTTATCCTGTTGCGTGAAGTACAAACTGTTAGTGCCGGGCTCGCAGAAGCAGTGGTCAAAATCGTCCTGACACGGGATGGTCAAGGCCGGGGTTACATGCCGCCGGAAGATAATAGTTGCGTCAGAATAGTTAGTTCTCATGTCTACCCCGATGGCATTGTTGAATTGGCCAGGGAGGGCGTTAAAGCCCGGATTTGCGGACTTCGGCTGGCAATTCAACCCGCGCTGGGCGGCATAAAGCATTTGAACCGGCTTGAGCAGGTACTGGCCAGCGCTGAACTGCGCGAAGCCGAAATGGCTGAAGGTATCCTGCTGGATCGGGAAGACCACGTTATCAGCGCTATATCAGCGAACATCTTCCTGGTCATGGAAGATCGCCTGTTAACACCGAGACTGGATCGCTGTGGTGTTCGCGGTGTTGTGCGCAGCCAGATTCTGGCTGAGTATGGGGCCCGCTGTGAACAGCGCCGCATTATGGTGGACATGTTGCAGGAGGCGGATGAGATCTTTATTTGTAATACCGTCAGGGGCATCGTGCCGATTACCGCAATTGACGACCACGAATATGAGATAGGGCCGGTGACCCGGGAATTACAAACCTGGCTGCTGGACGGGACCAGGAGGGCATGAAGCGACTTGTTCCGCTTGGTTTAGTTCTTTTATTGCTGGCCGGGGCCAGCATAGCCGGCCTGTGGCAACAGTATCAGCATTTTCTGCAAACCCCCCTGCATATTCAACAGACGGGTCTTGTGTTTAATGTGGAACCCGGCACCAACATTCGCTCGGTGGTGGCGAAACTCGAACAGCAGGGAGTCACCCGTTTGGATTGGCGCTGGCGCTTATTAAGCAGGCTTCAGCAGGCGACCATCAAGACAGGTGAATACGCACTGGTGCCCGGTTTGCTGCCCGCGGACCTGTTGAAGCTACTGACCTCGGGAAAAGTTATAAGCTACCGCTTTACGATTGTGGAAGGCTGGACAGTAAAACAATTAATAAATGCATTGGCTAAAGACCCGGTGCTGCACCATAGGCTCGAAACGGTGGCGGAACTGGAAAATCTGGCCGGATTGCCCGGCGTTCATCCGGAGGGTTGGTTTCTGCCTGAAACCTATGTTTTTGTCCGCGGAGATTCGGATTTACAACTACTTCAACGCGCACACAAAGACATGCAGGATAGCCTGGAAATGGCCTGGCTTGGCCGTGATACCGGCCTGCCATATGAAACCCGGGATGAATTGTTGATTATGGCTTCCATTGTTGAGAAGGAGACCTCGCTGGAAAGTGAACGGGCCGATATTGCGGGCGTGTTTGTACGCCGTTTGCTCAAGCACTGGCGTCTGGAGACAGATCCGACGGTGATCTACGGCATGGGTGACTCCTACCAGGGTAATATCCGTCGTGGGGATCTTAAAAAGGATACGCCATACAACACCTATACCCGTCATGGCCTGCCCCCGACGCCTATCGCTTTGCCGGGTTTGTCTTCGTTGCAGGCAGCGGCACACCCGGCGCCCGGAGAAGCCATGTTTTTTGTCGCGAACGGGCAGGGTGGCCATACATTTTCCAGTACACTTGAAGCGCACAACAAGGCGGTCAGACAGTTGATAAAACGTAATAAAAGCAAACCCTCCAAGCAGGGTAATGAGGAGTGATACCGGTGAGCAAGGGTTTTTTCATCAGCCTTGAGGGTGGTGAGGGTGCAGGAAAAAGTACGCAACACAAGCGCATTGTTGAATGGTTGACCAGCCAGGGCAGAATCGTGGTAGAAGCCCGCGAGCCTGGGGGAACACCTGTATCCGAACAAATTCGACAGGTGCTGCTGGATACACGTAATGCGGGACTGAATGCGACTGCCGAACTGTTGCTGATGTTCGCGGCCCGCTCCCAACTGGTTCAGGAAGTCATATTGCCGGCGCTGGCCGATGGCAATGTCATTGTCTGCGACCGCTTCGCAGACGCCAGTTACGCCTACCAGGGCGGAGGAAGGCAACTGGGCGCCGCGACCGTTGCAAAAGTGGAGCAGCTTGTCCTCAAGGACCTGCAACCGGATCTCACGCTGTTATTTGATATGCCGGTGGAACTGGGCATGACAAGAGTTGCCGGTCGTGGCGAAGCCGATCGTTTTGAAGTTGAATCGGTTAAGTTTTTCGAAAGGGTGAGAAAGGCATACCTGGAAAGGGCGGCAGCCAATCCTCAGCGCTTCAGAATAATCGATGCAAGCCAGGAGCAGGAACAGGTCTGGTTTCATGTTAAAGCGGCCCTGAAGGCAGGCTTAAGTTTATGAGCAACACCGATATACTGAACCCTGCTGAAATCTACCCATGGTTACAGGAGCACTGGGCGTTTTTTTTACAGCGTCTTGAGCAGGACAGGCTGGCGCATGCTGTGATGATTGAGGGGCCGGCTGCCTGCGGAAAATTAGTACTTGCCCGTGCGATGGTAGCCAGGCTTTTGTGTCGTGAAGACCAAGCACAGGCCTGCGGTTTATGCCGTTCATGCAATTTGATCGCTGGCGGCGCTCATCCGGACTACTTTGAGCTGCAACCTGAAGAGGACAGTGAAGTCATCAAGGTAGACCAGGTACGGGCTCTGATTGGCAAGCTCGATCTCACCACCTCGATCTCTGAGCGAAAAGTAGCCTATATCCACCCTGCCGAAAACATGAATGCTGCTTCTGCAAATGCATTATTAAAAAGCCTTGAAGAACCCACCGGAAATACAGTGCTGATCCTGGTCAGTAACCACCCGGGCAGGTTACCTGTCACGATCAGAAGTCGCTGTCAGACCATTTCCGTCAGTCAACCGGATATACAGCTTGTTCATGAATGGTTGGAAAATACCACAGGTAAAGCGGAAGACGAGATCATTGCAGCCGTACAAGCGGCAGGTGGCAGCCCTTTGCGGGCGGCCCGTTATCTTGATTCACCAGAGTTGGAGGCCTATGCACAGGTACGCCAGGGACTTGCTACACTGCTTGGCAGACCAGGGTCTGTTTCGCTCGTCAGTAGCCAGCTTAATGTGTTGAACCCGGCTGATTTATGGCGCTGGTTATCCATGTGTACGGGTGATGTGATCAAGTCCGTTATGGCGGGATTGCCTTTGAACTGGTTGCCTGTAAACGTGAAATTACATGACAAAGCGCTTTTGAAATTGCAAAGGCAAGCTGATATTAATCGCCAATTGTCCACCACATCGGTGCGTGGGGACTTACTTTTGCAGGATTGGCTGATAAGATGGGCAGAACAGATTATCTGAAACAGGAAAGACACGAGCATGACACAGCAAGGAATACTTTCGTTATCAATCAAGGACCGGCAAACGCTATACAGCGCATATATGCCTTTTGTCCAGGGCGGTGGTCTGTTTGTACAAAGTACCAAGCGTTATGCACTGGGTGACGAGGTGTTCCTGTTGCTGACCATCATGGAACTTGAAGAGCGCCTGCCCATTCCAGGCAAAGTGATCTGGGTAACCCCGCCGGGCGCACAGGGCAACAGGCGGCCTGGAATCGGTGTTCAGTTTGGTGATACATCTGATGGCGCACATGCCAGGACGATTATTGAATCGCATCTTGCCCAGTTATTGAACAGTGAAAAACGTACACATACAATGTAGTAATATCAATTAGATATATAATATATCTAATCTAAATTAAATTTTACGGTATCTTCAATAACAGCGAGTATCTCCTGCAAAGGCTTGCCCGCCTGGTAGAAATGCGGTGACAGGCGTATGGCGTCGCCACGAATTGCGCAAATCAATTGCCGCTGTTGTAACGCCCGGTGAATCTCAGCCGGACCCTTATCCGGTATTCTGAAACTGACGATTCCTGATACCCTGTGTCTGTCAAACGGTCGTACCAACTCCAGACCGGGAATATCCGCGAGCCCTTCGGACAGGCTCAGCGAATTGGCGGTTATGCAGGCCTCCACCTGCAGCATACCAACGTTCTGCAGCAGGCTTACAGACGCGTGTAGCGCCGCCTGACCCAGTGTATTGGGACTGCCAGCCTCAAAACGGGTGGCGGTTTTGCTTGGCTGCCATTGATCGCGATTGAATTGATAGGGTTCATCGACCATGTGCCAGCCAAGTTGCCCGAGTTGCAGTGATTCGCGTGCGCTCTGCCGGCAATAAAAGACGGCGATACCTTCCGGTGCCAGCAACCACTTGTGGCCATCAGCGGCAAGGAAATCAATTCCACAGGCCTGGACATCCATCTGCATGGCGCCCAGTTGCTGAATTGCATCAACGAAGAACAACGTATCATTTTGCCTGCATGCCGCTCCGAGAACTTCAAGTTGTAAACGCAGGCCATCGGTCCATTGCACCGCACTGACTGATAAAAGGCGCGTGCGTTTATCCATGCGGGCAAGCAAAGCCTGCTCCGGATCCTGGCAGGAGCGGATATCTACCTCGCGAACATCCACCCCCAAACGTTGTAAGGCCAACCACGGCAGGCGGTTTGACGGAAATTCATCTGCGGGTAAAACAACATTATCTCCGCTGCGCCAATCGATGCCGCTGGCTACGATACAAATACCTTCAGTGGTGTTTTTCAATAATGCAATATCTTCCGGTGCATCCGCATTGAGTAAGCCGGCAAGATTTTTTCGTAAATGTTGTTCACGTTTTAACCAGTGGCTGTATTTTTCTGCGCCTATTTCGCAATTTTCCTGTGCGAACTTCACAACTGCTTGTGAGGCTGCACGGGGCCACGGCCCAATGGCTGCATGGTTGGCATAAAGGCCATGTTCGAGAATGGGGAACTCGTCGATGGGAATGGGACTCGTGGTGATGTTTCCCGTGGTGATGTTTGCTGAAGTGGATGTCTTCATACCGATATAATGAACGCACTGTGACACCAAGCGCAAATCAAGCTACCGATACAGTCCGTGAGCGGGCCATTATCCATGTGGATATGGATGCGTTTTATGCGTCCGTGGAACAATACGATAAGCCACAATACAGGAACCAGCCCGGTTATTGTGGGTGGTACCGGCGGTCGCGGCGTGGTGGCGGCAGCCAGCTATGAAGTTCGAAAATACGGTGTGTTTTCCGCAATGCCAATTTCCCGTGCACGTCGCTTATGCCCGAATGCCGTGATATTGCCTGTGAGAATGTCCCGTTACAGGGAGATCTCTGCCGAGGTCTTCAAAATATTCAAGGAGGTCACACCCGAAGTAGAGGGCTTGTCCCTGGATGAGGCATTCCTGGATGTCACAGCAAGCCTTGCACTGCTTGGAAGCATTGAAACGATAGGTGCAACTGTACGCGCAGAAATTCTCAGCCGCACCGGATTGCATGCCTCGGTGGGCATGGCACATAACAAATACCTTGCGAAACTGGCATCGGATGCAGGCAAACCAAGAGGATTTGTTCATGTTCCGCGGGACGGGGTTCGATTATTTCTGGATCCAATGCCGGTTAAAAGGATTTGGGGCATTGGTAAACAGACCCTGCCAAAAATACAGAAATTGGGTATTTTGACTATCGGGCAGCTTCGCAAAGCCGATCCGGCAGTTCTCAGCCAGGCACTTGGCAAGCGCACCGGGCATTTCCAGATGCTGGCCAGGGGAGAGGATGAACGTGAAGTGGTGGCTTCAAGGCCTGATAAATCACTGAGCCGGGAAGTTACGTTTGAGCAGGACATCAGTAAACCAAGGGAGCTGTTGGCGGAGTTACAACGGCAGGCAGAATCGGTAACCGGACGTCTGCGTTCGGAAGGGCTGCTGGCCCGCACTGTCCAGATTAAAGTGCGTGACCATCGTTTCCGAACGGTAACACGCAGTCGCAGCCTTGCGGCCCCGACAGCCAGCACGGAAGTTGTGTTCAAACAGGCCCGGGAGCTGTTACAAACATGGTTACAGACAACATCTAAATACACCCGTCAGGTTGTTGGGCATTTGTTTGACGGGGCTTGAGGAACCGGATGAGCGGGGTATTGAATATGATACCGCAGCACAAAAAGCACTGGATAAGACCCTGGATGAAATCAAACGTCGCTTCGGTGACGATAAAGCTACACGGGCGCTGGCGCTGAGGACAGGTAAGAAGTCAGATTAGAAATGCAGGCCGCGTGAATGCCACGCAGCCCGGTTTTCGTTTGAAATTCAGGAAACCTTCAAATCCCTTAGCTCCCGGCGCAATATTTTGCCAACATTACTCTTGGGCAAATCATCCATGTACTCGATGTAACGCGGACGTTTGTAACCGGTAAGGTTTTCTTTGCAGAATTCTTTGATTTCATCTGTCGTCAATGACGGGTCTTTTTTGACCACGAACAAACTGACAGCCTCGCCGGATTTTTCATCGGGCACACCAATGGCTGCCACCTCCAGAACCTTGGGCATCAAGGCGACCACATCTTCGATTTCATTGGGATATACATTGAAACCGGAAACCAGGATCATGTCCTTCTTACGATCAACGATCTTGAAGTAGCCATCCTCTGTCATCAAGGCTATATCGCCGGTTTGCAGCCAGCCATCTGCCCGCAGCACTTCCTCGGTGGCCTCGGGGCGTTGCCAGTAACCCTTCATCACCTGTGGGCCACGAATACACAGCTCACCGGTTTCGCCAACCGGCAGGAACTCACCGTCATCGCTCAGGATAGCAGCCTCTGTTGATGAAATAGGCAGACCGATGTAACCGTTGTGTGCTTCCAGCGATATTGGGTTAATACAAGCAGCAGGGCTTGTTTCAGTTAGTCCATAGGCCTCCAGCAGGGTCACGCCGGTGACTTGTTTCCACTGGTCGGCCACTGCCTTTTGTACCGCCATGCCACCACCAAGCGTCATTTTAACGGTCGAGAAATCGAGACCCGCAAAACCTTCGGTATTCAACAGAGCGTTAAACAATGTGTTAACCCCGGTAATTGCCGTGAACGGATGACGGCCCAGTTCCTTGACAAAGCCGGGCATGTCACGCGGATCTGTTATCAGGATATTGCTGCCACCCAGGTAAATGAAAGTGAGGCAGTTCGCAGTCAGTGCGAAGATATGATAAAGCGGCAGGGCGGTGATGATTATTTCCTGAGATTCATCCATCTGGGATAACCAGGCCCTTGCCTGCAGCAAGTTTGCGACGATGTTTCTATGTGTCAGCATGGCACCTTTGGCAACACCGGTGGTACCGCCGGTATATTGCAGGAATGCCACATCTTCAAAGGCAATATTGACTGGCTTCACAGGCAATTTCTTGCCTTTATCCAGGACATCCTGAAACTTGACCGAGCCTGGCAACGACCATGTTGGAATGGCTTTCTTAACATGTCGTAACACAAAATTTACGATAAAGGACTTGGGGAAGTCGAGCAAATCGCCCACACCGGTGGTAATGATGTGCTCCAGCGGAACCTCATCACGCACGCTTTCAAGGACTGATGCAAAGTTTTCAACTACTACGATTGCCTTGGCACCGGAATCCACCAGTTGATGGCGCAATTCCCTTGCCGTGTACATCGGATTGGTATTCACAATAACCAGGCCCGCCCGTAATGCGCCGAAAAGGGCTACGGGGTATTGCAGTATGTTTGGCATCATCAGGGCGATACGGTCACCCTGCTGCAAACCCATGTTCTGCAGCGAGGCGGCAAAATTCCTGGTCAGGTAATCGAGTTCTCCATAGCTCAGTTCCGCACCCATGTTGTGATAGGCCATGCGGTCCTTGTATTTGGTGCAACTTTTTTCCAGCACATCAACGATGGAGTGGAATTCACTCAAATCTATATTGGCGGGTACTCCCGGTGGATAACTGCTAAGCCAGGGTTTTTCCATGATGATGTAAACTTCTCCAGAGTGAATAAAGCGACATGTATGTGGATAATACTCGAATAATATCTTTACGTGGTAAATGACTTAGAACAGTTGTTTCATGAATTTTATTTGCCGACCAGTAAGGCTGTGTTTATTATCTACACAGGGACAACAAACAAGGCGCTGCCTGATGGGCGAACAAAACATCGAAGAACACGCTGACGAGTCTTCTCGCCAGGCATTCATGAGTTCACTTCTTGAAGAAGTGAGGGCGCTGGATGTCATGCTGGAAAAAGGTATGGTGGAGTCGGGGCGTCAGTCGCATAGGGGCGGAACAGGAGATGTTCCTGATCAATTCTGCGCAGAAGCCGGCCCTGACCGCACTGAAGGTGTTGAAACGGCTGGACGATGAACGTTTCACGCATGAACTGGGCCTGTTCAATATTGAAGCGAACCTGTCCGTTCAGGAGTTTCATTCGGACTGCCTGAGCCGCATGGAGGCCGAGGCACAGGAGGTTTACGCCAAGGCGCGGGAGGCGGCGCATCATTGCGACAGCGAAATTGCGCTGGTGGGTATATTGCCAACGCTGACCAAGGAAAATCTTGGTCTTGATTCGATGGTGCCAACACCGCGATATCATGCATTGAATGATGCAGTTATGGCTTTGCGTGGTGGTGATCTGCAGTTCACCATCAATGGCATCGACCAGTTAATGGTCCAGCACGACAACCTGATGCTGGAAGCCTGTAATACCAGCTTCCAGGTACATTTCCAGGTCAGTCCAAATGATTTTTCCCGGCTTTATAATATTGCACAGACCGTTACCGGTCCTTTGCTGGCGGCTGCGGTCAACTCACCCATTTTGCTGGGTAAACGACTGTGGCACGAAACACGTATATCGGTTTTTGAATACTCCGTTGATGCGCGCTCACCAACCCACCAGACCAGGGGCCTGAAGCCACGAGTGCATTTCGGTGATCACTGGGTGGGCGAGTCGGTGACAGAAATCTTCAAGGAAGATATCGCACGCTTCCGGGTAATCCTGACAACCGATACAGAAGATGATCCGCTGGCAATGGTGGCCCAGGGCATCGCACCCAAATTGAAAGCACTGTGCCTGCATAATGGAACTGTGTATCGCTGGAACAGGGCCTGCTACGGCGTGCATAACGGCATTCCACACTTACGCATTGAAAACCGTGTTATCCCTTCCGGCCCCACCGTTGTCGATGAAATTGCCAATACAGCATTTTTTGTTGGCATGATGGCGGGGATGGCCGACAAATATGAAGATGTTCGCGAGTTGATTCCGTTTGATGATGTGAAGGCCAATTTCATCGCCGCCGCACGGGCTGGTATCCGCGCGCAAATGAACTGGTTTGGTGATACGCATATGCCAGCCAGGGAGCTGATTCTTGATCAATTACTTCCCCTGGCTGAACATGGTCTGGAAAAGTACGGGCTTGACCAAAGGGATATCGATAAGTATCTGGGTGTTTTGCGCGAGCGCGTTTCCACCCGCAGAAATGGTGCACGCTGGGCGCTGGAATCATTGAACAACATGAAAGGTCGCGGAACACAGGACCAGCGCATGCGTTGCCTGGTCAGCAGCATGGTTGAGCAGCAATCTTCAGGTAAACAGATTTCAAAATGGGAGTTGGCTGATTTTTGTGAACAACAGGACTGGCGTGAAAGTTACCTGAATGTATCCCAGTTTATGGCCACCGACCTGTTCACCGTACGTCCTGACGACATCGTGGATTTCGCTGCGACTTTGATGGATTGGCGCCATGTACGTCATGTTCCGGTCGAAGGTGATGATGGTGAACTGGTAGGCCTGGTATCCCACCGATCGTTGTTACGTCTGGTTGCTACCGGCCGTATTGGTGGCGAGCACAAGGTCACTGTCAAGGAGATCATGAACAGGAATCCTGTGACAGTTAATTCCGATGCTACCACGGTCGACTGCATACGCCTGATGCGCGAAGCCAAAGTCGCGTGCCTGCCAGTCGTTGACGATGGAAAACTGCTTGGGCTGATCACTGAACACGATCTGATCGTGGTTTCATCGCACCTGCTGGAGCGTTACCTGGAAGAAAACAGTTGAACGGCAAATGAAGCTGGCTTTTAGCGCAGCACTCGCTGCCCTGTTACTGACGGCATGCGGTGAAAAACTCAGCGTAGAGCAACAGATTATTGCGACCCTGCAAGTCATGGAAGAAGCTGCCGAACAGGGCGAGCATTTCGAATTCATGGGTTATGTTGCAGATTCATTTAGCGGTCAGTACGGCTCGATGGATCGCCGTGAATTTCATCGTTTTATGATTTTCCAAATCAATCAGAACCGGCGTTTGCACGCACAGTTTTTTCCTATCTATGTTCAGGAAACCGACAAAAACCAGGCTTCTGCACGCTTTAAGTTGCTGGTAACCGGTGGTGCTGGTCTGTTGCCCGAAAGCGGGCAATTGTTTGAGGTGGAAACACAATGGCTGCTGGATGGCAGTGACTGGGTGCTGGAAAAAGCAGACTGGGAGGCCATGCAGTTGCCTGATATACCAACAGGTAAAAAGTAAAGTCAGGCTGAACTGAGAAACCGGTTTGAGAAATCCTCGCTGAGGGATGAAAAAGGTTTCACAAGCAGCCTGGAAACAGAGTATTTTCGAATTCTCAACTTTTGAGAAAACCTGGGCTACAATCAATCTATGCCCACCGATAAATTACCAGGCCATTTGCAAGCTCATTTACCAGGCGGATTCTATCCAGCTGTAAGCACGTGGTTTGAGAAATCGTTTGATGCGCCTACCGCTGTACAATCTGCAGCATGGCCGAAGATCGCGACAGAAAAACGGGTCTTGATTGCGGCACCTACCGGTAGTGGCAAAACCCTGGCAGCTTTTTTGGGAGCTATCAATGACCTGGTTCTTCAAAGCCGCCACAGGGCGCTGGAGGACAAGGTTTATGTTCTTTATATCTCACCGCTCAAGGCGCTCTCCAACGACATAGAAAAAAATCTGCAAGCACCCTTGCTGGGTATTGCTGATGTGTTAGCTGCTGGCAGAGAATCGCCCCATAATATCCGTGCTGCGGTCAGAACAGGTGATACACCACCAGGTGAACGTACAAAAATGGCCAAACGGCCGCCGCATATCCTTGTCACGACACCTGAATCCCTTTACTTGTTGCTGACGTCTGCTTCCGGCAGAAACATGCTTGCAGGGGTTTCTACGCTGATTGTGGATGAGATCCATGCTCTGGCTGGCAACAAACGTGGCAGCCACCTGTCCCTTTCCCTGGCAAGGCTGGATGCCCTGTGTGGATTGCCTCCTGCGCGCATCGGTTTATCGGCCACGCAAAAACCGATCGAAAGAATTGCGGATTATCTTTGTGGTGGTCTTGAATGTGCGATTGTCGACACCGGTCACAAACGTCACATGGATATCAAGTTGGAGTTGCCGGAATCGCCGTTAGCGCCGATCTTGCCCAACGAGGTATGGGAAGAACTATATGAACGCCTGGTAGCGTACATCTTAGACCATCACACCACTTTGATATTCGTCAATACCCGCCGACTTGCAGAACGTCTTGCACGCCACCTGGCAGAACGTTTGGGTGAGGATGCCGTGACAGCCCATCATGGCAGCTTGTCACGCAAGCATCGGCTGGAAGCAGAGCAGGCACTCAAGTCGGGACAACTCAAAGCGCTGGTAGCCACGGCATCTCTGGAACTGGGCATCGATATTGGCCATGTAGACCTTGTTTGCCAGATGGGGACACCGGGCAGTATCGGTGCGTTGCTGCAACGTATTGGCAGATCCGGCCATACCGTTGGTGAAACACCCAAGGGACGATTATTCCCGCTCAGTCGTGATGACCTGGTGGAGTGTGTGGCCTTACAAAAAGCTTTGGAATCGGGCGAGCTCGATGCCATTGTCATACCATCCGCACCGCTGGATGTGCTGGCCCAGCAGTTGGTGGCAGAACTGGCTGCCCGTGACTGGGACACAGACAGCCTGTACCAGTTGGTGTGTAGTGCCTGGCCTTATCATGATCTAAAAATGGAACAATTTCTGGCCGTTGTCCGCATGCTGGCAGATGGTTATTCAACCCGCCGGGGCAGGCGCTCAGCTCTGGTGTTTTACGATGCCATCAACGGACAACTGCGTGGCCGGCCGGCAGCCCGTTTAACGGCACTGCAAAACAGTGGGGCTATCCCCGATCACTTTGACTATGAAGTCATCATGCTGCCCCAGGGTCACCGCATAGGAACTCTGAACGAAGACTTCGCTTTTGAAAGCATCGCCGGTGATATTTTTCAGCTAGGCAATACCAGTTACCGCATGCTGAAAATAGAACAGGGCAGGGTGCTGGTAGAAGATGCTCATGGCCAGCCACCTAATATTCCTTTCTGGTTCGGTGATACACCCGGGCGTAGTGATGAGTTATCGGCAGCGGTCTCCAGGCTGCGTAGCGAGATAGAACAGCAGCTTAAAGAACATGACCCGGCTATGGTTATTGAAAAGCTCTGTGACGAGGGTATTACGCGGGTTGCCGCCATACAACTGGTCGAATACCTGCACGCATCCTTGCAGGCATTGGGCTGTTTACCAACGCAGAATAAAATCATCATGGAGCGTTTTTTCGATGACTCAGGTGATATGCACCTGGTCGTACACGCACCCCTGGGGTCACGATTGATGCGTGCCTGGGGCCTGGCGCTACGTAAGCGATTCTGTCGGCAATTCAATTTCGAATTACAGGCATCAGCGCTGGAAGATTCGCTGATACTTTCGCTGGGGGAAACTCACAGTTTCGAAATCGCTGATGTTGCCGGTTATTTGAAACCGGAAACGGTGCGCGATGTGTTGATTCAGGCACTTCTGGATGCTCCCATGTTCGAGTTACGCTGGCGCTGGAATGCCACCATCGCATTGGCTGTGCAGCGTATGCGCAATGGCAAAAAGGTACCGCCCCAGTGGCAGAGAAACCAGGCCGAAGACCTGGTTGCAGTGGTCTTCCCGGATCAGATTGCCTGTTTTGAAAACATACGCGGCTCACGTGAAATACCCGATCATCCACTGGTCAACCAGACCATCGCCGATTGCCTTACCGAGACCATGGATATCGACGGACTGGAAAGTCTGCTGGTCAAAATGGCGGCAGGTGAGATCGAAATACATTGTCTGGACCTGGTTGGCCCATCGCCCTTGTCGCGTGAAATCATCAATGCCCGTCCATACGCATTTCTTGATGACGGCGAAGCTGAAAACCGCCGCACACGAGCCATCAGCAACGATCCCGACGACCTTTCTTCTGCTGCCACCCTGAGCATTATCAGTGTTGAAGCACAAACCCAGGTTCGTGACGAAGCGTGGATACAGCCCCGCAATGCGGATGAACTGCATGACGGTTTGTTGCAACTGGGCTTTCTGACGCGGGCGGAATTTTCAAGTGGTAACTCAAGTTCAGGGTCAGCGGGAAGTGCCAGTAAATGGGGTGCCTGGTTTGCCTCCCTGGCTGATGAATTTAGAGTTTGCAGTGTCAAATTGGAAGAGAACGGGCAGGGTGCAGTAAACCGGTGGTGGGTGGCCTCAGAGCGACTGCCCGAATGGCTGGCTATACACCCGAACTCTGTGTTTACACCTGATCCGACCGCCATGTTGCCAGGGCAAACTGATTTTGAAGCAGAGCAAGCCCTCGCGGCGCTACTGAGAAGCCGTATGATCGGGCTGGGGCCCATCAGCAGAAAACAGCTAGCAGCGGATTTTGGCCTGGATGAAGACGCCATGCAACGGGCGCTGCTGGGTTTGCAAAACGAGGGCTTTGCCATCCTGATGCAGGATGCTGCCATTGAAAACCTGTGGTGTGAGCGACGTCTGCTGGCCAGGATACATCGCTATAGCCGCGAACAACGCCGTCGTGCAGTAAAACCTGTCACACCCGCGACATTTATGAATTTCCTGGTGAACTGGCATACCATGGATGATGCGGGTGGCGACCTGGACCAGGCACTCTTGTTGCTGCAAGGCTGGGCTGCACCAGCGGCCATGTGGGAGTACGCATTACTGAGCGCCCGCTGTGGTGAATATTCGCCCGAACAACTGGATCAACGATTCCTGAGTGGACAACTGGCCTGGTTCAGACCGTTATCAACAGCGGAACAAATGCGCTCGATCGTATCGGCAACGCCACTCGCGATTGTGCCCCGGACAAACATCTCCCAATGGTTACCAAAACCACCAGAGACCGATGCTATTTCGGACTCGCTGGCCAGAAAAGTTCTGGTCCTGCTGGAAGAGCATGGTGCCATGTTTACTTCCGATCTCGAACAGGAATCCGGTCTGTTACGCCCTCAACTGGAGCAGGCGTTAAAAACCCTGATTGCGGCCGGTGCCATTACTGCGGATGCGTTTTCACCTGTACGTTGGTTGCTGCGGCCTGAAGCACAAAAATTACGTCGCTCGAGAGCGCGAAAACGTAACGCAGTGAATTTGCCGGTGGGCCGATGGAGCATACCAAAATCGACTATGGGCAGTGGCCAGGACAGTAACAAGCAGAAAAGGCTCGCAGTAATTTGCAAATCCCTGTTACGCCGCTACGGAGTTGTATTTCGCGCCGTCATACAAAGAGAAACACTGTTACCACCATGGCGGGAATTACTCGCTTACCTGAGAAGAATGGAAGATCGCGGAGAAGTGCGCGGTGGACGTTTCGTCGATGGTTTTTCCGGCGAGCAATTTGCACTGCCCGAAGCGCTGGGTTTGCTCCGTCAGCCTGTGGAAACCACTGACAAACCCGTATTTACCGTTATAAGCGCCTGCGATCCACTAAACCTGGGCGGATTGATCACACCGGGTGTAAAAACTCCAGCTGTAACCGGTAACCGCATATTGCTGGAAAACGGCTTGCCAGTAGCTCGGGCCATGGGGGAGGAACTGGAAGAGTTTCCCGGGATCAGCGACCAGGCCAGTCGCGAGGCGGGACAACGTCTGTTGGTGGTGAGGTCCTGGCCCAATCCCGCTTTGAGAGTGCCTTCAGTATCTAATTAAACGTCGCTATCGGCCAACAGCCTATGCTCAAATAGTCGCTGAATTTCACGTTTGCTAAGAACAACCGGGATGTATGCTGTTGTTTGTAGGTAAATATGGGTAATTACATGGAAAAAGTCCCCGTTTGTATTGGGGCATGATAATATCCTAAGTACCTAATCCAAGGGGGAAAGCACACTAATGAGAACCATAAAAATCACGATTTGGCGTGTTACATAACCGTTTTCCACATAATTGTAGTTAGCTGTACAAAGTTGTCATTCCTAATTCGCAAAGCAATTGAATCCGACGCCCTGACCGTAAGCGAGCTAATTGTAGGGCTTTCTGAATACTTTGCCTCCGGCTCTATTTCACAGATATCGCAAAAGTTCTGGGATTCAATTTCAGTCGAAGCAGTGACCGAGCGAATTGCTTCCCCGGATTATTGCTGCTTGGTTGCCGAGGACGTTAATGGCCTGAGTGGCTTTGTTGCGTTTCGAAACCCTTCCCACCTGTTTCACCTTTTTGTTGCAGCGCATGCACAATCTCAGGGTTTGGGAAAATTGCTGTGGCAAAAAGTCTTGGATAGATCAGCGTGCTCTAAAATCACTGTTAATTCTTCAGTATTCGCGATACCGTTTTATCAGCGATTAGGGTTTACGCGAGTCGGCCTTGATAAGACAGAGGATGGTATTTCTTACGCGCCAATGGTGTTCACGAATGACAGCTAACAAAACGTTATGCGGCACAGATTGGATAGGAGTCTGGCTCCCATCACCTCACATCTTGTTTTGTCATGAGGTACCGCCAAAACACACCATCTAATAGATTTTGAAAGGATGATTATAAATGAAAGCTATCGCCGTATATGAAGCATTACCCACGGATAATGCCAATTGCTTTGAAATGATCGATGTGGAAACACCTGTTCCAGTCGATCACGACATTCTTATTCGAATTGATGCAATTTCAATTAATCCCGTGGATTCAAAACAGAGGCTCGGACTATCAGGGCGACTGGATGAACCTCTCGTTCTGGGTTGGGATGCCTGTGGAGAGGTGATTTCCGTTGGTAACAGTGTTCAGAACTTCAAATCTGGCGATATGGTGATGTATGCCGGTGATATTACGCGCCCTGGCAGCTACGCCGAATTTCAATTGGTTGATGAGCGGATCGTCGGGCCCAAGCCCGAAAACCTTTCGTGTGAGGAAGCCGCGACGCTGCCGTTAACCACCTTGGTTGCCTGGGAATCGTTGTTTGATCGGCTGGAAATTAATAGAGATGATTCTGATAACCCGGCACTGCTTATAATTGGAGCCGCCGGTGGTTTGGGATCTATGGCGATTCAATTTGCACGGCAGCTCTCAAATTGCACGATTATTGCGACAGCTTCCCGACCGAAGTCCAAAAAGTGGTGTTCCGAGTTAGGGGCGCATCATGTCATTGACCACTCTGGTGACTTGTCAGAACAATTGAAAGCCATTGGATTTGAAACAGTTCCGTATATTTTGAATTGCAGCAACAACATCCCCTACTGGGAAATAATGAGCCAGATCGTTTCTCCCGAGGGGGCAATTTGTCTGGTTACCAGCACAAAGGCAAAACTGGATCTGGACATATACATGGAAAAAAGTGTTCGGATTAATTACGAACTGATGTTTACCAGATCGATTTTCGGCACGGAGAAAATGTCCATTCAGGGCGACGTATTAACCAAGATTTCTGAAATGATAAGTGCAGGAACCATCCGGCATGTCATGACAGAGAACTTTGGACCCATGACAACATCATCTCTGGCAAAGGCTCATAACCATATTGAGCAAGGTCACATGATTGGAAAAATGGCACTCTCTGGTATTCGTCAACAATGATTCTTTGGCGATCACAGGTGGCTTACTTTCCGCATTGCCTGTATTCGTTTTGCTCTTTCAAAATTGGATATTGAGATAGATAAAGATATCAATCTGGAGTCTTTTATCGGGCTTTAGCTAATAGCAAGCTCTTCAAGGGCTTTCCCGGTCAAACGATAACCCACCCACTCATCTTGTGGTTTTGCGCCAATTGAATGGTAGAACTGTATCGCTGGTTCATTCCAGTCAAGAACACTCCACTCAAAGCGACCGCAGTTTCTGGAAAGTGCAATTTCTGCCAGATGTTTTAGAAGAGCCTTGCCAGCACCCGATCTCCTGTGTTCTGGAGAAACGTACAAATCCTCAAGATAGAGCCCGTGCTTACCAAGCCAGGTTGAATAATTAAAAAAGTAAACTGCAAAACCGACAGGTTTATTATCGATATTACAAATAACGGCTCTGGTCGTTGAATCGCTGCCAAATAACGAATGTTTGATATCAGACTCTGTGGCGATTACCTCATTTTCTGCTTCTTCATAAATGGCAAGTTCAGTGATAAAGCTGAGAATCAGGGCAGAGTCTTCAGCAGTTGCTCGACGTATTTTGATGTTAGACACTCGGGGCTCCAATTTTGGTAAACAAAACCATTAATTCCTCAACTGTAAATATTGCCTCAATTACCTGGTAAGAACTACATGTTTCATCACTTTTTTTCACATAGTACGTACATATTATAAGCTATATAAAACAATGATATAGATTGTTTTTAAGACTCATTAACTGTATAATAATACAGTAGTTAATTAACTGGATATACGTAATGAATACAGCCGTCACTTTACCTTCTCAAGACAACTTCCTACCAGTCAGTCCTTGCAGCCAGGCACACTGCGAACACCTCGAAACAAAAATCACCGAACTATCCGCCCACATCCACGCTGCCACCTATCGGTTATTGGAACTGATTCGCGAATATGACGATTCTCATGGATGGGCCGGCCCCGGTCTGAATTCCTGTGCTCACTGGCTGAACTGGAAATGCGGTATTAATTTGGGTGCGGCCCGTGAGAAAGTCCGGGTGGCGCATGCGCTTAAGGAATTACCCGGGATTAGTGAAAAATTTCGCCGGGGCGAGGTCAGCTATTCCAAAGTACGGGCCATGACCCGCGTCGCGACTGAGAAAAATGAAAACTACCTGCTGATGATTGCCCGCCACGGTACGGCAGCGCATGTAGAAAGGGTGGTGCGGCATTACAGAAAAGTAAAACGCATTGAGGCCCTGGAGCTTGATAATGAGCGCCACGTTTTAAGGCAGCTGGACTGGTACTTTGATGATGATGGTTGCCTGGTGTTAAAAGGGCGCTTCACACCTGATCAGGGCATGGTGATCAAGAAAGTTCTGGATTCGATCATGGATGAAGATTTCGAGGAACAAAAAGACGTTTCCGAAGAAACGCCCGTCGATGAACTTAAACCCCGGACTGAACCTGTTTCCCAGCGTCGCGCAGATGCATTGGTGAGAATGGCTGAAGGTTATTTGTCCGGTACTGGAAAAGAACATGGTGGCGACCGTTACCTGGTACACGTGCATACTGATATGGAAACCCTCAAGGCTGATGGAACAGGCGCGGAATCGGAGATTGAAGAAAGTTGCAACGTTTCCGCGGAAACGTCGAGGCGTTTATCCTGTGATGCAGGCGTAGTTCACTGGCTGGATAACAAAAAGGGTGAGCCCCTAAGCGTGGGGCCGTAAAACCCGCACCATTCCACCCGCCATCCGGCGGGCCTTGAAGCGCCGGGATCATGGCTGCCGTTTCCCGGGCTGTACCTGTAGCCGGTTTGTTGATGCTCACCACATCACGCACTGGGCGGATGGCGGTGAAACCAGCGTGAATAACCTTGTTCTTTTATGCCGTCGCCACCACCGGATGGTGCATGAAGAGGGTTTTGGTCTTCATGCGCAAGCTGATGGACGGATTTATTTTACCGATCCGCAGGGTCACAAATTGCCGGATGCAGGCGAAACACGTTTCTGCGGAAACGTTTTTGCGCTAACGGCAGAAAACGGTCAATCCGGTATCCATATCACCCATGAAACCGGTGAATGCCAATGGGGAGGGGAACAGATGGACGATGATTTGGCGATATTGTGTATGTTGCAGTTGGATTGAAGCGTTACATGATTTATTTAGTTACCATTTCTTTCGTGGCAGGTAACTTACGTTTTTCTCGGGGTTTAATTGCCTTTTTACCGCTCTGTTTTGATTTTTACCCAGTAGTATTTTTACCTGGTAATAACTTTCTTTGGCAAGCATCCGCCACTCCGCTTTAAACCAGTTTTTGTGATAAAGCTTTTTAACTGCAGCGATCGCATCGGGAGAACGTTCGGTGATTTGCCCGGCTAATTGCATTGCCTGTTGTAATGGCTCATCACTTACATGGGTGATCAAGCCATAGTCCAAAGCGGTTTGTGCCGAAATGACTTCAGCGGTCATCGTCAGTTTTAAGGCGACATCTTTTGCGACCAACTCACGCACTGCCAAATTTGCCCCCATGTCCGGAATCAGACCCCATTTACCCTCCATGATGGAAAAGCTTGCCTCAGTTGTGGCAAACCTGAAATCGGCACCAAGTGCTATCTGTAAACCCACCACCCCAACAACGCCCGTGGATCACCATGATCACCGGCACAGGGATTTTGCGCCAGTTACAGGAAACACGCTGTGCCAGGTTGGCCTGTCCCGGTAACCATTTGCCCAATAGGGAAAGCGAGGAAGATTTGCTGCTCATCACGGACTTGATATCCAGGCCACTGCAAAAATCTTCGCCATTGCCCTGTACGATGATGACGCGAATTTCCCGGTTTTGTTTTAATTGTCGGGAGATTTTATCGATGGCCTTAAACATAGCCATATCAAGGGCATTGCGTTTTTCGGCACGGTTGAGAGTGACAAAGGCAATGCTATTTTCTATGCGCAGCGTAACGCGTTCTTTATTCATCCGACTAATCCATAACTTAAGTTCATTTCATACCGAGCTTTTGTTTTTTACTCAGCATACTTATTGCTTCTTTCACCCGCTTTTGTTTTGTTGCTTCTTTCTTTGCGCTTGCAATCCAGCCAATGTATTGACGCCGACATGAAGCAGACAGCTTATTAAAGAAATCTTTTGCGCTCTCATTTATATCCAGAGCATTCTCTAGCTCAACTGGGATTTCAAATGATTTTGTTGATGTGATAATTTTGTCCCAGGTTCCGTTGATTTTAGCGGTTTCAATTTTTTCCAACCCGGCCTTAGTCATTTCCCCCGCGTTAATCAGTTTTTCAACACGCTTTTTGTTGGAATCAGACCAGTTACTTTTTGCTTTTCGAGGCGTGAACTTTTGCATATATCTTTCATCATCAATTGTCTTGACGATACTATCTATCCAACCAAAACATAATGCCTCCTCTACGGCATCGTCATATGGAACCCGTGGCTTTCCTGTGTGTTTTTTATGGTAGATGAGCCAGATTTCCTTTTCCTTATGATGGTTTTCACTCATCCATAGGCGCCAATCTTTTCGGTTCTGTAAGGTGCAGCCTGGAATTCATGATGAATTGATTTTTGACCATTCACGAATCGATATGATTTCATCTTTCTCAATTCCGATTGATTCGAGAAAATCCTGATGGGCCTCCGGTGATGTCTTTTCAAATTCAACATGCCAGTTTTTCATCCCATCTTCATCCAGACCCGCAGCTTTCAGCAGAGACACCCATGTTTCCTTGGTGATAACCCGGGAGCCCTTCACGGAGCTTTCATTTTCCAGGATATTGAGTATCACTTTCTGTTGATTTCTAAGTCCCTGGATTTCGTTATTGATTGAAGACAATCTGAGCTCAAGAGATGAATTCAGATCATCACCTTTCTTGTCAAGAAGCGAAGGTATGGAGTCCAGTGATAATCCGGCACTGCGAAACAGCATCATCCTGTCCATCTTTTTCAGATCATTATCGGAATATAACCTGTAGTTGGACTCACTTCTGCCGCTGGGGGTCAAAATCCCGATGTTGTCATAATAAATAAGCGTGCTTCTGGAAAGACCGTACTTCTTTAGCTACCTGGCCAATAGTAAACATTCGCATATTCGCTTATTGCGCCCGAATCATGGTGATCTCGGCTTCAGGTATTTTCAACCATTCAAGAAATGATTGATGTTCATTCGGGTACCTGGCTTCAAACTCCTGATGCCATTTACGCATGGTCGCATCATCAAGCCCGATTTCACGAAACAGTAAAACCCATTTCTCTTTGTTCATTACTTCATTACTCATTTTGCATCTCCTGATTAACAGCTTAATTCCAACGGCTAATTACCGTCAAAACCAATTCTGAGCTATGAAGTTATAGTCAGGTCAACATACCAAATGCGAGTGCGACGATCGTAACAATCCAAATGCCGATGGAGCGATTGGATTTCATATCATTTCCTCCAGACAGACCATGCCATACATAACCACCCGGCAAGAAAAGCGAGTCCGCCAATCGGTGTAACAAATACCACCCATCGTATCCCGGTCAGGCTCAATACGTAGAGACTGCCCGAGAACAACACGGTACCGATGATGAATAACCAGCCACTTGCTGCCAGGGTTTTTCCCGGCCATTTTGTGTAAGCCAGTGCAACCGCCAGCAAGGCAAACGTGTGGTACATCTGGTAACGCACACCAGTCTCAAATGTCACGAGTTGGTCTGCACCCAGGTGTGCTTTGAGCAAATGCGCCCCAAACGCGCCAAATGCCACGGCGAGAAGCCCCATAATGCTGGCTGTTACGAAAAACAATCGATCCACGCGCACGTTATCCTTTTATTGGTCGGTAGGTTCCAGCACCGGTTCGTTGGGTCGTAACAGACCAGAACCATCCGGAAAATGCATATCACGTTGCGGGAACGGTACCTTGATGCCGTATTCCCTGAACCTGGTATCCATCTCCCACAATATACTTGAGCGGACAAAATCGGGACGTCGTACACCCTGGCGGTTAACCCAGACACGCAGTTCAAAATTCAGTGCACTGTCACCAAAACTGATCATCCTGACGGCGGCTTTCAATCCCGGTGTATGATGAATACAGAACTCGCCTTCGGCAGCGGCCTCAAGGGCTGCTTTTTTAACCAACTCCTTGTCTGAGCCATAGGCAACAGAAAACGGGATGCGCATGCGGGCGGTTGATTCCCTCAAGGTCCAGTTGATCATGCGGTTACCGACCAGTTCGGAGTTGGGCACGATGACATCGATATTGTCATTGGTGTTGATGAGTGTGGCGCGGCTTCTGATTTCCTTAACAACCCCCATCAGGCTTGAGTCCGAATCACCGGTATCCAGCTCAACGTAGTCCCCCACACGGATAGAACCTTCAAAAAGCAGGATAAGTCCGGATACAAAATTAAGTACAACGGACTGCAGGCCAAAACCAATACCCACTGATAATGCGCCTGCGATCAAAGCAAAATTGCTGAAATCCAGTCCGATCGAGCCCAGCGCAGCAATGCCGGCAATGGTCAGGATGATGTAGTGGAGCACACGTCCACCGGCATAAAACGAGCCCTGCTGGAAGTGTTGCCGCCTCTCAAGTCGATCAAGAAAATGCCGGATAAGCCAGGAAATCACATAGAAAAATAAAAAGATGAACAGAGCTTTTGTGATTCCACCGGCGGTTACCGGTTTATCACCTATATGAAACAGACTGGTGTTCAGAAGTGCCTTGGATTGCTCCCACAGACGTTGGCTATAAATTTTGATGCGAAACCAACCACCGCCAAATCCTTTTTTCAGAGCCAGTGACTCGCTGATTACCTGGTCCCGGATAAGTGACAGATTGTCAATGGTTGCGTTTACATCGGCGATCAGGCTCAGGGTCTCGTGGGCGCTAAACTGTGCTTCGGCATATTCTTTGTTGGCTATGCGATCTTTATCTGGTGCCGGTGTGATCAGGGTGTTCTGGCTTGCATATGTCCACAAGGCTGATAGTTGGGTAGCTTCTTGCAATAGAGCTCTTACTACGGGGTCGCTTTGGTGCAGATCGCGTGTGCTTGCTGCTGTGCCGGATCGCAATAAAAACCAGTCACGCTTTGCCTGGTACAACTCCACTTTCAACCTGGTCAGAAATTCCTCAGCGGTAAGTCTGGTCAGTTGCTGTTTGAGGTTCAGTATCTTGTAGGAATCGGGTGCCTCAGCATTGATAGCATCGAGTAGCTTTTGTTGAACCCTGGCAAGCTCGCCTGTGGCTTTCGTTACTTCATCAGTTAAGCCCTGGATGGTGGAATCCAGATGGGCAAGGCTCAGCTCATCGACATATAGGTGGTCAGCGGCATATTTGATTTTCTGATTGGCATCATCCAGATAGCTATTGAGCTGGGCTTGTCGAGTGGTATTGGCATCCAGTTGTATTACTATTAAATATAGTTCGATGTGCAAGTTAATCCGCTGCAAACCAGCCAGCACACGCGCCGGGGAACTGGGGTCGCTGTCAGCGTATTGAATCAGGCTCAGATCCCATTTTTGCTCCAGTAACTCGTACTGCCCACTGAGTTGCTGTTGCTCCAGTTCCAGGGTCTGGATTTGGATACCAGCATCTCGCCAAAATTTTCGCAAGTCCAGAAACTGCTGCATTGAGTAGCTGTCAAGGGTGGGCAGGGGCTCGATCTGCAGAGTGACAGGCATACCTTGTATGGTTAGCAGAGTATCCAGGTTGGCCCGCAGGGTATTGGCACTGGTCTGGGCGGCCACGAGATTGTCTGCATCCAGACCACTGACATATTCACTGACCATTGTGGTCAGCAAAACAGTCCGGATACGCAAAATTTCTGTGTTTTCAGTGATGAAACCTGGCCACCAGTCATCTGTTAGCGCAACAATTTCAGGGGCAACCCAGGAAGGTTCAACCGCTTTACCCGTAGCTTCAGTTTCCTGGCTCCAGCCAAACACTGGCTGGAGAAGTAAAACTACTCAGTACAACGGATTTAAATAGCTTATTCGTCATATGGGAGAAGCTCGTAGAGCTTGCTTACTGGTCGCTGGCCAGTTGCCGCAGCACAAAGTTCAAAATACCGCCGTGACGGTAGTATTCCACCTCTTTGGGTGTGTCCAACCGGCTTTTGGCTTGGAATTGCTTGCTACTGCCATCTGAAGCGGTTGCCGTCACCGCCACCTGTTTGGCCGAGCCATCACCGAGACCTTCAATATCAAAGGTTTCAGTACCATCCAGCCCCAGGCTGTCGGCATTTTCACCTTCCATGAAGTTCAATGGCAGCACACCCATACCGATCAGATTGGAACGGTGAATACGCTCAAAACTGGCTGTGATAACCGCTTTAACCCCCAGTAATTGCGTACCCTTGGCCGCCCAGTCGCGGGATGAACCGGTTCCATACTCGGTGCCGGCCAAAACCACCAGCGGCGTGTTTTCCTGCTGGTAACGGTTGGAGGCATCAAAGATAGTCATCTGCTCACCATCCGGCTGGAATGTTGTCCATCCACCTTCAGTGCCCGGGGCCAGTTGATTGCGCAAGCGTACATTGGCAAAGGTGCCACGCATCATGACTTCATGGTTACCACGGCGTGAGCCATAGGAATTGAAGTCTGAGCGGGGAATCCCTTTCGACTTGAGGTAATCACCTGCCGGAGAATCTTCCGCAATCGCGCCGGCCGGTGAAATATGATCGGTAGTGATGGAATCACCCAGTCGGGCCAGGCAGCGTGCACCGTGGATATCCTCAACCGGCGCCACATCCATACTCATACCATCGAAATAGGGTGGGTTTCGGATATAGGTGGAATCATCCTGCCAGTCGAACATTTTACCTGTTGGTGAATCAACAGCCTGCCAGCGTTCGTCACCTGAAAAGACATGGCTATAACCCTTCTTGAACATCTCTTCGGTGACACTTTCAGCGATACACTGCTGAATTTCATGGCTGCTGGGCCAGATATCACGCAGATAAACCGGGTTGCCATCCTGATCATTGCCAAGGGGTTCGCTGGTGATGTCAATATTCAGATTACCGGCGATGGCGTATGCAACCACCAGCGGCGGTGAAGCCAGGTAATTCATCTTGATATTGGCGTGGATACGACCTTCGAAATTACGATTGCCGGAAAGCACCGCACAGGCAACCAGGTCATTGCCGCGTATTGCATCGCCGACCGGCTCTGGCAACGGGCCGGAGTTACCGATACAGGTTGTGCAGCCATAACCGACCACGTAAAAGCCCATGGCCTCAAGGTCATCCATCAGCCCGGCTTTGTTCAAATAATCAGTAACTACTCGTGAACCGGGGCCGAGTGAGGTTTTAACCCATGGTTTGACGGTCAAACCTTTTGCGGCAGCATTCCTGGCCAGTAGGCCTGCGCCAAGCATGACGGCAGGGTTGGATGTATTGGTGCAGGATGTGATCGCTGCAATCACCACAGCACCGTCTTCCAGATCAAACTGCTCGCCGTTGTAAGAAACCCCGGCGCTGCCATCACCGTCACGTCCCTCGGTGAAAACTGTCATGTCCTGTTGCCAGGTCTGTTTGGCTTCGGTCAGCAATATTCTGTCCTGCGGGCGTTTGGGGCCGGAAATGCTGGGTACAACCGTGGACATATCGAGTTCCAGTACATCAGAGTACTGCGCTTCTGGAGAATCGGCGGTATGGAACATGCCCTGCGCACGAGTGTAGGCTTCAACCAGCGCGACCTGTTCGTCGGACCGACCCGACAGGCGCAGGTAATTCAGGCTTTCCTCATCAATCGGGAATATGCCACAGGTAGCACCATATTCAGGTGCCATATTGGCAAGGGTTGCACGATCAGCCAGTGGCAGGCCGGGCAGGCCATCGCCAAAAAATTCTACGAATTTACCTACCACGCCCAGTTCACGCAACATCTGCACTACGGTTAGCACCAGGTCGGTTGCCGTTGCGCCTTCAGGTAATTCGCCGGTCAGCTTGAATCCGACAACCTGCGGGATCAGCATGGTTATGGCCTGTCCGAGCATGGCTGCTTCGGCTTCAATGCCGCCAACACCCCAGCCCAGCACACCAATACCATTGATCATGGTTGTATGGGAATCCGTGCCAACAACCGTATCGGGATAGGCCATTAACTCACCGTTTTGTTCAGCGCCGAATATGACGCGGGCGAGGTACTCAAGGTTGACCTGGTGAACGATACCGGTGTTAGGCGGTACAACGTTAAAATTGCTGAATGCACTTTTTCCCCATTTCAGAAAACTGTAACGTTCCTGGTTGCGTCCAAAATCAATTTCGTTGTTAAGTGTTAACGCGTCTGTGCTGCCATACCGATCCACCTGTACGGAATGGTCAATCACCAATTCGGCTGGAGATAAGGGGTTGATCAGTTCCGGATCACCGCCGAGGTTTTTCATCGCATCGCGCATGGCGGCCAGGTCGACCACTGCTGGTACGCCCGTGAAATCCTGTAAAACAACTCGTGAAGGTGTGAATGCGATTTCTGTTTCCGGTTTGGCCTGTGAATCCCAATTGGCCAGAGCTTCAATATCACTATGGGTAATATCAACACCATCTTCATGACGGAGCAGGTTCTCTAGCAGAATTTTTAAGGAAAATGGCAGTTTTGAAATATCGTATTTTTCACCCAGGGAAGGCAGGCTTAAATAAGTGTAGTTTTTGTCATTAACGGAAAGTGTACGGCGGACGGAAAATGAATCTTGCATGCTGGCCTCCAATGACCTTATGTAACATATGTAACCGGGTAGCCAGATATTATCGCCTATCGGAACCCCATTTCCCAAACGGAATCTACAGGAGCTTGCCGGAAGGGCCTGGGTTGCTTAGCCGGGTAACAGTGTTTGTGCCTGTTCGAGCATTTTTTTACGACCGAACATCAGGCTGAAACGGCCACCACCCATCTGTCTCCACAAGACTGCAGAGCGTAAGCCGGCAAATAAAAGTGTGCGTATCCAATTAACCGTTCGATCCACCTGCAAATGTTGCGGGCGCCCGTTGATGACTATGCGTGGCGAGAGCGTACTGATGGTGCGTGTATAGAGACCGGCAATTTTTTGTGCTTGCAGATCCCTGATCTCGTGTAATTCCAGACCTTCATCAATGGTGGTTATAGTCTGCAACTCACGGCCGATAAGTGCTTGCATGTCAGACTTTTTACGGAAATTATTTTCAAGTTGCATGATGGAGACCGCATAACCCAGGCTTTCCACATGGCGCCGATCACCCTGTAGCACCGATACGAGTGTTTCTGCACCCAGGCGTAAGTTGCTCGCGTCACCATAAATCTCTTCTACCGTATCCGCATCTATTGCCAGCAAGCTGTCCAGACAGGTATCTGCGGCATAACCGGACCAGGTCCCATGGTTGGCTGCCTGTCTGACCAGTTCAGTGGCCTGGAATATGCCGGCTAATGCCATTGTGCGTTCTTTCATGTGATTTGATTACTCATCGGGGGTGTGTTCATGGTTTCTATGATGCCACCGCCCAGGCAGATATCGCCATCATAAAGGACCACTGACTGGCCCGGGGTGACGGCCCGCTGGGCCTGCTGAAATTTTAACCGCATACGGTTTTCATCTATCTGCTCGATACTTACCGCCTGGTCCTGCTGGCGGTACCTGATCTTGGCTGTTAACAAACTGCCTGCTGCCGGTGCGGTTCCGGATACCCAGGCCAGCTGACTGGCTTCAAGTTCAGTTGAGAGCATCCATGGGTGCTCATGTCCCTGGCCGACGAAAAGTATGTTGTTGTCCAGATCCTTGTGCAATACATACCATGGTGCTTCGGGGTGGCCTTTGACACCACCAATACCAAGCCCCTGTCTCTGGCCCAGGGTATGAAACATCAATCCCTGGTGTTCAGCGATGACCTTGCCATCGGTGGTCTGGATTTCTCCGGGATGTGCAGTAAGGTATTCACCCAGGAAAGCGGTGAAATTACGCTCGCCAATAAAACAGATTCCGGTGCTGTCTTTTTTATCGAATACGTCAAAACCGGCCTGTTCTGCCAGTTCACGCACTTTGGGCTTTTCCAGTTCACCCACGGGAAAAAGTGTTTTCGCTAATTGCTGATGTCCTACAGCATACAGAAAATAACTCTGATCCTTGTTGTGGTCCACACCCCTTAACAAGCGGTGTTTGCCATCTTTACAATCAGAACGCACGTAATGCCCGGTGGCAATTTTTTCAGCGCCGAGTGCTTCAGCATGTTCCAGGAAAGTCTTGAACTTGATTTCGCGGTTACACAAAATGTCGGGGTTGGGTGTCCGGCCTGCGCGGTATTCACTGAGAAATTCCTCAAACACATTCTCCCAGTACTCGCTGGCAAAGTTGCGGGTATGTAAAACCATGCCTATGGATTCAGCAACAGTCTCTGCGTCGGCAACATCCTCTGCTGCAGAGCACTCACCGAAACGGTCATCTTCTTCCCAGTTTTTCATGAACATACCGGCAATATCGAGGCCCTGCTGTTGTAACAGCAGTGCAGAGACCGATGAATCTACGCCACCGGACATGGCGACCATGATTTTGCCATTCGTTTTGTTCATGCCACTTAGATGGGGTCGAAAACGTTGAACGTCAATTGCCGGATATACGGTCAACATCTATACACAGATGTAATACAATTGCAGCCATGAGTAACGAACTTGAATCACAACACGATCGCGGCATTGCGCTGGAGGAGGCCCGTCCGGAAGTCAAACCGCCGCCAATGTACAAGGTTGTGTTGCTGAATGATGATTTTACACCAATGGATTTTGTGGTGGATGTGATCCAGACTTTCTTTGCGCTCGGCCATGACCGTGCAACGCAAATCATGTTGCACGTTCATACCAAGGGAAAAGGCGTTTGTGGTGTGTTTACCTTTGAGATTGCAGAAACCAAAGTAGCCCAGGTCAATGACTACGCACGCCAGAACGAGCATCCACTCAAGTGTGCGTTGGAAAAGGCCTGAAGCACTTCAATGAACCTGGCAGGCCAAAACCGGTCAGACCCTGTATGCGAACCCCGGGAAAATAAATGTTCAGTAAAGAACTGGAAGTATCAATCAGCCAGGCCTACCAGGAAGCCCGAAGCGCCCGTCACGAATTCCTGACGGTTGAGCACCTGTTGCTGGCTTTACTGGATAACAGCTCTGCTTTATCAGTCCTCAGTGCCTGCGGTGCCGATATCAATGCTCTTGAGGCCGAGCTCCGAAAAGCCCTGCAGGATACCGTTCCGGTCCTGGGTGACGAGGATAGTCGCGATACCCAGCCGACCATCGGCTTTCAGCGAGTACTGCAAAGGGCGCTCTATCACGTTCAATCGGCCGGCAAGCAGGAAGTCATCGGCTCCAACGTGCTGGTGGCGATATTCAGTGAAAAAGATTCCTATGCCATTTATCTGTTGAACAAATTCGATGTGACCCGTCTTGATGTGGTTGACTACCTTTCTCACGGAATTTCACCTCTGCCGCAAAATGCTGAAGATAGTACGGAAGAAGCCACAACAGAAACACTGGAAGAGGGCACAGAGGTTCGCAGCAGTGCACTGGACAGCTTTACCACTAACCTGAATGACCGTGCAAGGGAAGGCAAGATCGACCCGTTGATCGGGCGTGAAAGCGAAGTCGAACGCACCATCCAGATATTGTGCCGCAGACGCAAGAACAACCCCTTATTTGTCGGCGAAGCCGGGGTCGGCAAGACCGCCATGGCTGAAGGGCTGGCGTTGAGGATCACCGAAGACAAGGTACCCGAGGTACTGGCAGATGCAACACTGTATTCGCTGGATCTCGGCGCATTGCTGGCTGGTACCAAGTATCGCGGTGATTTCGA
>PVMK01127124.1_pt1 | contig 83911 bp, 84 predicted proteins | sample 1853481 | NCBI WGS metagenome assembly PVMK01 (sample SAMN08533507, study PRJNA380276) | Marine sediment metagenome, whole genome shotgun sequencing project.
GCGGCGCGGATCAGCTTATGGCGGATCTTTGGCGCGCCCCATGAAGCGTGTTTACGTTTGATCCCCAGGATCGTGCGTTCAACCTGGAAGGGCAGCCTGTCGGCGGGGTCGTCGGCTGCGATCGTTAAGGGCATCCAGACCACAGTCCTTGTAGCGGTTAAAGATCTTGTAACCGGTCACGCGGGAAATGCCGAACTCACGGCACACGAGAGCCATCTTCTCGCCTTCAAGCAGGCGCGCTATAAATCTGATACGTTCATCCATTGGCTTACACTCTTTCCAGGGCATCTGGGCTCTCCCCCAAATGCGTAATGTGTAAACCATGTGTCCGGAATAATCTGTAAGCTATCTGTCAGGAAGTACACGATGAGCCGCCGAGAGGTGGCTTTTTCGTGTCTGGGATTCAGCGAACCCTGCGAGGCGGGTTCCGGTACCCACAAAAGAAGCCCCTACGGCCTGCGTTCGGCCAGTCGCGGACTTCAGATCGACTTACTTCAGAGCACAAGATTCGAAAGGCACGTGCTTTCGTCCGCCATCTTCGAAGTGGCCCAATAGCACGTTGACTGCACCATCAAGTGCCGCGGTTGCGTCAGATTTTGGGAGCAGTCGCCGCCCCGGTACTGGTATATGACTATTCGATACGTGACAGGTTGCCACTGGCGTCAAATCTCAGGACCCGCTTGGCACTGCCGGGTTTCTCGTAGACCCAGAGATCGCCAGTTCGAGCTGTCGGTTCGCCACACTTCTTCAACACCTCGTACTTACCGGGGCCTTGTCTCCCAGGACTGATGATGTGTGTCCCACAGCGCATGGATCCGGCGGCGAATGCGGGTTCTAGCGTTAGCGTAGAGAGCAAAAGCGCTGCAACAATCCAACTTAATTTGCAAATCATTGGTGGTACCTCCGATAGCCGAATGCTGACTTCGCGAAATGCCCTCGTTTATGGGATGTGATATTGCAGATCCTTGATTACTGCCAGCCCGGATGCGACGCGAAGGGTCGCTCCAGCGGCCATATCGGTAATGAGCTCGCGCATCGGCGACCGTACCCGGAGCATGCCCTTGCCAGAGATACCCGCGAAGTCTCCTTCGCCGTCTATCAGCGTGAACGTTCCCTGGCAGCTACCAACTTCTCCACTGCAGGACAGCTCTGCGTACGCGACGTTTTCAGGGGATGCTGTAATCTCGCAGTGACCAACCGCCTCCGTGCTGCCCTTCTCCACGTTTAGCTTCTGTACTATCGGGCACATGACGAACGCCTCATGCATTTGACCGCGCGATGACTCGAAATACATGACGCCAGTAAATGCACCGAGAAACATCATCGTGCTCGTATCTATCTGGAACACACGACCCTTGGCCTCCCATGGAATTATCGCCTGTACGGTGTCCTGCTTGGCCGCTTGGACCGGTGCGAAATTCAGCATTAACAACGTTACCACCGACATCAAAAGACTTCGCTTCACAGTCATTGCCTCATCTCCTCTTCCGCCAACGACTGAAGCCAACGCAACAGCCAACAAATGGGGTGTCCACAAAACAACCCATTAAGAATTTCTTGTCCATATAAAGCTCATATTGATACGTTAGCGACCAAATTCAATAGGTATTTCTCACCATTGGGGCGCGTCCGCCTGGGGTGTCGGATTCAACAGATGGATGCAGTGCAAAAAAGCGATCTCAGAAATCGCCCGGGTACCGACATATATGGACCCGACCCCGATTGCAAAGGGCTGACTCTTTGATCTGACTGACAGAATCAGTTGCTGTCATATATCCGGCCTCTGTGTGGAGATGTGAACTCTCCGGGCCCCGATGGAATCCGCGCGCCTCCGCCTTATCGAGTTACCGGCCTGTTAGGCCCTGTCAGTACTCAGGTTGAGAAAGCGCCGGTCTGACCTGTCTTGCCATCCGTTAAGTCAACCAATGCAACTGCTTGGGTAGGGTAATTCACCTCCAATAAACGCCTGTCTCTGAGAAAATCGGCAACAGTTCATCCCGCACACAGTGCAGGCTACGCGGCGCGACGATACGCCTCACCACGCGTCATAAGAGCCCAAATAATCCTGACGTTCTTGTTGGCCACTGCAACGCTGGCGATATTGTTGCCGCGGCGAGCCTTCAGTCCAGTGATCCAGATACTGCGAGCATCGGTCTTGCGATCCGCTACCCGAACCGCAGCACGTGCACCGTGGATCAGGAGGGTTCTCAAGTACCGGTCGCCTCGTTTGCTGATCCTGAGCAAGCGCGAGCGGCCGCCCGTGGAGCATTGGCGTGGCACCAGACCCAGCCAGGCCGCCATCTCCCGGCCACCACGAAAGGCGCCCGCGTCACCGACCGTTGCCACCAATGCCGTGGCGGTGATCGGACCGATGCCTTCGACGCGCGCGATACGCTGGCACAGTTCGCTGTGCTTGAACAGACATTGAATCTTGCTCTCCATGCCGGCGATCCGCTCGTCGATGCAACGAAGCTCGTCATAAAGGCCACCAAAAAACCCTCGACTGAGTATCGTCAGCGCGTTCTCACCATCCTCGAGCAGCTCTGGCAATCGGCGTCTCACGTGGCCAATCCCCTGCGGCAGAATAATCCCGTACTCATGAAGTAATCCACGGATCTGGTTCACCAACGCGGTGCGTCGCCCAACCAGACGGCTGCGAATACGATGCAGTGATTGGATATCCTGCTGCTCCACCGACTTGGGCCGCACGAAACGCATGTTTGGCCTGGTGACCGCCTCGCAAATCGCCTCAGCATTATTGCGATCATTCTTATTCGACTTCACGTATGGTTTGACAAACTGCGGACTCATCAGCCGCACATCATGTCCATGGGCGCCCAGCACCTGCGCCCAGTAGTTAGAGCCGGAACAGGCTTCCATGCCGATCCGACAAGGCGGTAAATTGACCGCCCATTCCAATACGCGGCGCCGACTCATCCGTTTCCTCAGCATCACCTTTCCGTTCCCGTCGACCCCGTGTAGATGAAAAACGTTCTTTGCCAAATCAATTCCGACTGTCGTAATGTTCATAGTGGGACCGTCCTCTTCTGTTGTGCATGAATTAAACATCTTCATGCTGGCTCTTTTGAAGCCTTGATAGAAGGGGGCGGGCCCATACCATTAAGTTAACTATTGAACCTGTGCGAAACCGGGAAAGGCCCTTAACTATCCCGCGGTGGCACATTCCCAAGACGCAAAGGCACGCTGTCTGAACAGGCGATAGTGCTTGGCCGAAATAAAATGCCGGCCCAGGTTGAATAGATTGTAGACAGCCGCATGAATGCCCAAGAAGCGCTGGGCCTGATGTACTGATTTGAATCGACGCATGCCCCGCTCTCTTACACGCGTCGGCTGATGAGAAACTTCAGCACGATTATTGGCATATTGTGATGTGTCGTGAATCGTATCCGGGATGAGTTCGCGATGTGCGACCCCATAGCTTCCCAACTTATCCGTCACTATCTTCCTGGGCTCATGGCGGTGTGTCTGTAGTAGACGCTTGAAGAACCGCTTGGCGGCGGTCCCGTCTCTACGCGCCTGCAGCAACACATCGACTACTTCACCATCCTGGTCGACCGCACGGCAGAGATAGCGTTGCTTGCCCTGAATCTTCACAAAAACCTCATCTATGAAGAAGGTATCGCCATAGCCTTGGTGCCTACGTTTCAGTCGCCTCGCAAATTGGGGTCCAAACTTGATGCACCACAAACGGATCGATTCATAACTGACAGCAATCCCGCGCTCAGCCAATAAGTCTTCACTATCCCGAGCGCTCAAGTTGAAACGATAGTAGAGCCAAACCGCATGTTGAATGACCTCGGGAGGAAACCGGTGGCGTTTGTACAGCGATGCGGATCTATTCATCCTGTGATTGTCGCCAACAAACCGCCATTAAGTTGTCAGTACCCAAATACCCCAGTCCAGTGGGTCACTATTGGATGCAAATCAACACCCCTTTGCCATCGAGGTCGGCTTGACAGCGTGTGGACGCCCCTCCAGTATGACCCCGCTTGCTTGGGTGTACCCGACAGATTCTGTCGGGATAACGGGAAGCCGGTGATCCTCAGAGGTTCCCTAAGGAGAATCCGGCGCTGCCCCCGCAACGGTGATCGAGTCAAGATCGCGTCAAGAACGGCCATGGAAGCCGTGCCAGCCACTGCGTTTCGACGTGGGAAGGTGATGCGATCGAGGTAGAACCTCACTCGTCAGCCCGGAGACCGGCCCAGGCAAACAGGTGCCGGATTCGCGGAGGGCGATCAGGCCGGACTTATGGTCCTTGCTTACTCTCCCCAACCGGTTGGACAACCCGGGAACCTTTGATCTATTCATGAACTCGTATCTTGCGCCCAAAATATCCAGCTTCTGCGTTGCTCATCTTCGCAATAGCTGGCTATTACGTGCGATTCGCGCCTTGAATCTGAACACTTTGGAGCACAAGCTACTTCGCTCAGAATAAATCAGAGGCTCCCTTACTGTGTGCGTGCGGGCGTGCATGCACAGGGGATCCCGTCATGTTGTTTCGATCTGCTGCTGTAGTGGCGATACTTTCCGCCGGCCCGGCCATTGCTGAAACGAACCGAGATGATTCAATAGACCTGTCACCTGTCGTGGTGACGGCGACCCGCATGGCGACTCCCACCGATGAGGTACTCGTACCTGTCATCGTCATCGGTCGAGATGAGATCGAACGCAGCCAGGCAACCGATGTGGCAGCACTTCTCAGATTCCACGGTGGGATCGAAGTGGCCCGTAACGGCGGGCCCGGGCAGCTGACTTCGATTTTTATCCGTGGCGCCAACAGCGATCACACACTGGTCCTGATCGATGGAGTCAGGATCAACTCCGGTACAAGCGGTGCGGCGGCGATCCAGAACATATCCCCGCACCTGGTCGAAAGGATCGAGATCGTCAAGGGGCCCAGATCGGCCTTGTATGGATCGGAAGCGATCGGCGGTGTGATCAACATCATCACGAGAGGTGCCGAGGCGCCGCTCAGCATGAGGCGCCGCTCAGCATGAGCGCGGAAGTGGGTGCCGGGAGATATTCAACGCGCCGGGCGGCGGGCCAGGCTGCCTGGAAAGGCGATACTTCGTCTGTCGGGCTTAACGTCGCCTGGCTGGATACCGACGGTTTTCCAACCTTCGAAGCCAGCCCGGATGACGCAGGCTATGACAACACATCGTTCAATGTGTGGGCCGACACCACGATAGCTGCGGTCGATATCTCGGCCAGCCACTGGCAATCGGACGGAACCACCGAGTACTCCGATTTTTTTCTGGCGCCTGTCGATCAGGACTACACCAACAAATCTTCGCAACTCGATATCGGCGCCTCGCCATTCAGTATCTGGCGTACGGAATTGTCGCTAAGCAAGGTAATCGATGATATCGAGCAGGGTAGTGGCGCCTTCAACCCATCAGATTTCACCAAGACCGACAGGATCGCCGCAGACTGGCAAAACACCCTGACGTTCGACCGCGGCGTAAGCCTGGTCGCCGGCTTGTATCGATCGGAAGAAAAGACTTCCGGGATTATTTTCGGGAGCCGTCTTGAGGACAAGCCGGGGGCTGGCGACGTGCAGACGGACGATACGGCCGGGTATCTCCAGGCGTCGGCAAGATTCGGACGACAGAATGTGCTGCTCGCCGGTCGCTATACCGACCATGATGAATTCGGCACCGAGAATAGCTGGAATACGGAATACGGGCTCGATTTCGCTCACGGCATTCGTTTCAGCGCCAGCGCCGGACGGGGCTTCCGGGCGCCAAGCAGTCTGGATCTCTATGGGTTTGGTGGCAATCCGGATCTCGACCCGGAAGTCTCGCGCAACATCGAGTTCGCCGTCGCACAGAATATCGGCAATACCCACGCATTCAGGATCGGCTACTTCAGGAACCGGATAAAAGACCTGATCAGCTACGTTGTTACGGATCCTGCTACTTTTGCGGGTGAGAATCAGAATATAGAGAAGGCATCCATCCGCGGTACCGAGTTGTCCTACCGCTTTAGCGGTCAGTCGTGGCGCTTCAGATCAGAAGTCACGATTCAGGATCCGAAAGACAGGATCTCCAACGAGCAACTGCTGCGCCGCGCCAAGAAGATGCTGACGATGTCGATAGGCAGAAAATTCGGCGCGCATGACCTTGGACTTGATCTTCTCGCTACGGACAAACGCATCGATTTCGGCGGCGCGCGGCTGGCTGGCTATGTTCTTGCCAATCTCAATGGCAGGATCAGTCTTGGCAAACACTGGCAGCTCACGGCGGAGATTGAGAATCTCCTCGACCAGGATTATCAGCTCGCGGAGGGTTACCGCTCTGCCGGCCGCGGCTTGTATGCGACACTGGGTTACCAATACTAGGGCGGATTGGCACTTACTGGTTATGGGTCACAGACTGAGCAAGATCTACACGCGAACAGGGGACGACGGCACGACCGGCCTCGGATCCGGCGCGCGGGTGGCAAAAGACCATGTCAGAGTGGAGGCGTTTGGCAGCGTCGATGAGTTGAACAGCGCGGTAGGAATGGTTCTGGCGGTCGATGGCATTGCCGATGATGTCAGAAATTGCCTGGTGGAGATTCAACACGACCTTTTTGATCTCGGCGGTGAGCTATGCATGCCGGAACTGACACTGATTGACGACGGATTTGTCCAACGCCTGGAAAATGACCTCGACGGTTTCAATGCAAATCTTCCGCCCCTGAAGGAGTTCATTTTGCCTGGAGGCGGGCCCGCCGCTGCCACCTGTCATCTCGCCCGAACCATCTGCCGCCGTGCCGAACGCCGTGTTTGGACCCTTGCCAATATGGATAAGGTGAATAACACCGTCCCGCAGTATCTGAACAGACTGTCTGATCTGTTATTTGTCATCGCCCGCGTACTTGCCAGAGCCGAGCGAGGACAGGAAGTGTTATGGAGACGGGGGAAGGCTTGACGGGCGGCCTTCATGCAACACAGGGGCCGGCACCTACTCTCCCCTCGCTTCGTCAAGTTTCTCGCAAACATCCCGCGCACCATCGACCAGCCGTAGTGTCGGCCTCGCGACAAGGTCGGGATTCAGGTGATAGAGCCGCTGGCCCGCCACCGCATCCAGCAAAGCAAACCGTCGCCATCGCTCAAAGACGTCATCATCCGCCTGGCCGGTCGCAAGTATGACCCGGGGATTTGCCGCAACAACGGCTTCTTCACTGACAACCGGCGCCAGGTCTTTCAGGTCTTCGAAGATGTTGCGGCCACCGCAGAGATTGACGACTTTTCCTATCATCTGTTGGCCGTTGACGGTGTACAAAGGGCGCGCGGCTACCTGTACAAAAACGCTGACCGGTGACTTGCGCGCGAACCTTTCCCGGAGTTCGTCAAGTCGCCTAAGAAAGTCCCTCGCCATCCTGTCGGCCTCATCCGCGTGACCCGTCAGCCTGCCGATCTCCTGAAGTGCAGCCGCTACGTCCTCCGGCTCGGAACCCTCCAGAACTACGACCTCGTATCCATCGGAGCGCAACTGCTTGATCACCGGTCGGGCTGTACCGCCATGCCACGCCAGGATCAGGTCCGGAGCCAAACTGGCAATTCGCTCCCGATCCAGCCGAAATGCGTCGCCAATCCTTGGCACCTGTCTGGCCTGTTCGGGAAAGTCACTGTACTCGACCGCTCCAACGAGCATCTCGCCCGCACCCACATCGAAAACGAGCTCAGTGATATGTGGGGCCAGCGAGATGATACGAAGGGTCTCCTGGCCACCACCGGCAGTGGCGGCCAAGACAGCAAGGATGGCGCCTGCGGCGGTCTGGATCAGTTTCACGCAGCAAAGCCGATCAGGGTCAGCAAGGAAATCACCGTAACCCAAATCAGCAAGGTGCGATTGACAAGCCTCATGGCCGCCTCAACGGGGCGAGTGGGCGAATCTCCGGTATCCATGCTTTCCGCACGTATTGCCCCTTTGCCTGCGGCTGCGAGGATCGCATCATTGACGTGGAAAAACTTGTCGGAACAACTCTCGTAATAACTGCGCCAATCTGAAACCGCGGCTTCGAAGCTACCCGCCATCGCATATCCAAGCGCGAGCAGACGTGCCGGTAACCAGGCCAGAACACCAAATGTGGCCAGAAGAATGTTTAGATAGCCTGGCTGGGTCTTACCCGCCGCCTCCATGCGACCGGACTTGAATACTGCCCGACGGCGCATAAGATCGGCGACCCGGAAAAGCAGGGCACCAGCCGGCCCGAGAATCATGAACCAGAAAACGACTCCGAAAATACGATTGTTGGCCTGAATGAGAACAGCTTCCTCTACCGCCAGCGCAGCAGCACCCTCTCCCCTCGGTGGATCACTCTCTGTCAGTTCTTTCGTGGTCTTTACGATCTCCCCGCTGTCACCACTCTCGACCGCGGCAATGTACTCGTCGACCTCCTTCGACAAATCACGTGGACCGAGGCTGAAGAACAGGACGAAGGTTGCGAAAGCGATTTGCAGGATACCGAACAGGAGATGAGAAAACTGATATTGCAGAACCAGGACGGGCAAGACCGGCAACACAATGAGCACAATGACCACGACGATGGCCACCGCTCGTTCCATTCTCTCAAGCTTGCCGAACCCCCAGTCGAAATACGGGTCGAGCCAGCGCGGCTCGCGCAGATGCAGCAACCTGGTCGCTGTGCGTTCGAGCATCAGTCCAAGGAATAGCGCGATGAGGTTCATGTTGTACGGTTTCCTCGCCGACGACCCAGGGCAGCCTGATTATACCTTCGCCTGCGCGTCAATAACGCGCCTAGCAATTTCCAGTCGAATCCGGCGCCCGGGTCTGTTTTTCGACCCGGCGCAATTTCGCTATGAGCAACAATCCTGTTGTAGTTCAAATCAGGATACCCGCTTACCAGTGCATCGATAAGCGCCGCCAGCCTTTCATACTGGAGGGATTCGAATTCTCTGTCATCCGTCCCTTCCAGTTCTATGCCGATGGAGAAATCATTACAGGCATCCCGCCCCTCGTGGCAGGATGTTCCGGCATGCCAGGCGCGGTTCTGAAAAGGGACGAATTGCAGAATCTCACCCTTACGGCGGATCAATACATGAGCCGATACCTGCAATCCGCATATTTCCAGAAAATAGGAATGTGTATCGGGATCGAGGCAGTTGGTGAAGAATTCTTCGATATGGGGTCCACCGAACTGACCAGGAGGGAGACTGATGCAATGAATGACGATCAGGTCGGGCACAATGCCCTCGGGCCTCGAATCCTGATTCGGTGATGGTATCTGGCGTGCGTCGATCAACAGCCCGCTTTCGGTATCGATATTTAGTGTCTCGCTTTTCACCTGGGAACCTCTGATCTATTCTGAGCGAAGTAGATTGTGATTCAAAATGTACAGATTCAAGGCGCGAATCGCTCGTAATAGCCAGCTATTGCGAAGATTTGCACCGCAGAAGCTGGGCATTTTGAATCACAATCTACTTCGCTCAGAATAGATCAGAGGTTCCCTAATTTATCATTAGAGCGAATTCATTGGCATCGACGAGCGACCCCCGCTGATGAATTTCTTATAAAAAGGCGACGGCATAATGAATAACGATGATCTCGTCGAACGTGATCTGAAGGTCCTTTGGCACCCATGCAGCCAGATGAAGGATCATGAATGGCTACCGATGATCCCCATTCGAAGTGGCCAGGGTGCATGGCTCGAAGACTTCGATGGCAAGCGCTACCTGGATGCCATAAGTTCCTGGTGGGTCAATATCTTCGGCCACTCGAATCCGGTCATCAATGCAGCGGTCGCCGATCAGCTGGAATCCCTGGAGCATGTCATCCTGGCTGGATTCACTCACGAGCCCGTGATACGTCTGTCGGAACGGCTGGTCGATATCACACCGACCGGTCTGACCCGCTGCTTTTTTGCAGACAATGGCTCATCCGCCGTCGAGGTGGCGTTGAAAATGAGTTTTCATTACTGGCGAAACTGTGGTCGTACGAGCAAGACCCGGTTTGTAAAACTCTCCAATAGTTACCATGGCGAAACCCTCGGCGCCCTCGCGCTGGGTGATGTGGAGCTTTACAAGCAAACCTATGCCCCGCTCCTGATGGATACAATTACCGTGCCCTCACCGGACTGTTTCCATCGCGACAGGGGGGAAAGCTGCGAGCAATACAGCCGCCGGCAGTTTAGAAAAATGGAGGCAACTCTTGCAGCCAACGCTGACACCGTCTGCGCAGTCATCGTCGAACCGCTCATACAGTGCGCGGGTAGCATGCGTATGTACGATCCGGTTTATCTCAGTCTCTTGCGAGATGCTTGCGACCGCTATGACGTTCATCTCATCGCCGATGAGATTGCCGTCGGCTTTGGCCGTAGCGGAACCTTGTTCGCCTGCGAGCAAGCCAATATATCTCCGGATCTCATGTGCCTGTCGAAGGGCCTGACCGGCGGCTATCTGCCCTTGTCGGTCGTGGTAACCGGTGAGAAAGTCTATGCAGCGTTCTACGACGATTACGAGACGCTGAGGGCCTTCCTGCATTCACACAGCTACACGGGCAATCCACTGGGTTGTACGGCAGCTCTTGCCACCCTTGGTATTTTCGAGGGACAGGATGTGATCGGGAATAACCGCCGGCTATCCGAAATGATGGCTGCCGAAGTGGCCGAGCTGGCGGATCATCCGCATGTCGGTGAAATCCGGCAACACGGCATGACGCTGGCTATTGAAATGGTCAGCGACAAGAGCAGTCGGGAACCCTACGCGTGGCAGGAGCGAAGAGGGCTCGCTGTCTACAAACATAGTCTGGCCAATGGTGTTTTGCTACGACCGATAGGCGACATCGTCTACTTTATGCCACCTTATGTAGTGACTCCCGAGGAGATCAGACTGATGGCCAGAACGGCGATGGAAGGTATCGACATAGCGACCGCATAGCCCTGATGTCGAAAGTGCCGCGAATATACTGCCCGGGGTTGCCTGAAAAAGGCGCCTCAGTAAGACTCGATGACCGCGCAGCCACGCACCTCGTGCGCGTACTCCGACTGGGAACGGGCGCCGAGATCAACGTGTTTGATGGGCGGGGACTAGAATACAGGGCAATTCTTTCCAGCGCCGGCAGTCGTGAAGTCGTCGTGAAGCTGAAGGATCAGATCGAGGCCGCCAGTGAATCGCCGCTGAACATCAGCCTGATGCAGGGCATCAGTCGCGGCGATCGGATGGCCATCGTAGTGCAGAAAGCGACCGAACTGGGAGTTTCAACTATCCAGCCCGTCATAAGCGCCAGGAGCGTCGTCCGTCTCGATAGCACCCGGGCAGAAAAGAAAAGGGCTCATTGGCAGTCGGTTGTCGCAAGTGCGTGCGAACAATGCGGTCGAAGCGTTGTTCCCGATATTGTCACCCCGCAAGCCCTGAACGATGCGCTGCGCGAGTGCAACACCCAGGCGCTGAAGCTGCTCCTGGACACCGGCGGCGGCAAGAGTCTGCGCGAGTTCGCACCATCGGGGCGAGGGATCATTTTGCTGGTCGGCCCGGAAGGCGGATTCGATGCCGCCGAAAGGGAAATCGCCATCGATTCGGGATTCGAGCCTGTGTACCTGGGACCCCGGGTGTTGCGGACGGAAACGGCGGCCATCGCAGCCCTCTCCGTAATGCAGTCCCTGTGGGGAGATTTGAATTAGGGAACCTCTGATCTACTTCGCTCAGAATAGATCAGAGATTCCTTAAACCCAGCTGTCAGCCGCTTCACCAAGCATGGCTTCAAGACGATCGAGATCAGGCACAACCGGGTACTCGTTGACCATGCGAATCCGGCAAATCACCGGGGCGGATTCGGGCCAGTCCTGTGAGTCGTCGGATTCCACCACGCTGCGGTTGATACGCACCAATTGAGGCAGACCATGGCTCATGATGGCGAAATAACTACCCTTCGATAATGACGCGGCATGGAATATGACCGCCCTGGTTCGGCTACCGATCTCCGGAGACTGGCCACCTGCCGCCGCCTCGAATGAAACCAGCGGCAGGCTGATTTCATTCCAGCCGACCATTCCCACAAGCCAGTCGGGGGCATCGCCAAGCATCTGTAATTGCCCCAGCCCCGTCACCTCGGCAACGCAAACCCGCGGTACGATCAGGCGCATGTCGGTCAGCGGTACGAGCAGGCTGTAAAGCTCTTCGACCTCTTCAGTCACTGTCGGGCTTCTCTCTGTTTTCCTGGGTCAGCGTTTCAATAGCCGCCAACAACTGGTTTTCCTGATACGGCTTGCCAAGATAATCGTCGACACCGCTTTCAATGGCTCTCGCCCGATGTTTCTGGCCCACCCGCGACGTAATCATGATGATGGGTATATCGCGAAGCTGCGGGTCATTGCGGACATGTTTCGCGACCTCGTAGCCATCCATCCTGGGCATTTCAATATCAAGCAGCATGACATCCGGCTTGTGATCACGAAGCAGCGATACGGCGTCCACACCGTCCTTCGCAGTCACGACCCGCATGCCATTGCGCTCCAGCAATCTTTCGGTGACCCGGCGGACGGTAATCGAATCATCAACGACCATGACAAAGGTGCGTTCGTCGTTTGACTCTGCGGATTCCACGACGGCGTAAGTTCTCGCTATCTCCGGCTTTGCTCGAATGAGGGCAGCGGCATCGAGTATCACCACGATGCGCCCGTCTCCCAAAATGGTGGCACCCGAGACGCCCGGGATAGATGAGAATTGCGGACCGAGGGTCTTGACCACGATCTCACGTGCCCCCAGCATTTCGTCGCTCAACAGCGCCGTTGATTGATCTCCTGCACGGACAAGAACGATGGGGATATTGGCGTCCTGTTGTTCGACAGGGGCATCGGCGACACCGTCGACCAGCGATGCCAGGTGTCTGAAGCGATATTCCCGGTCACCATAATGGTAGGGTACGGCGTTCTCGCCCAGGTGCTTGTCCAGTGCGTCAGCCTGAATTCGAGCGACCCCCTCGACCGTCGGTAGCGGGAGCGCGAATAGTTCGCTTCCGCAACGCAGAATCAAGGCTTGCGTAATCGCCCTGGTATAGGGCAATCGGATAATCAGCCGGGCACCTTCACCGCTGCGCGATTCGACCCGTAGTGAGCCGCCAAGAGCCCTCACTTCAGTCGCGACAACATCCATGCCCACGCCGCGGCCAGCAGACTGCGTCAGCTCTAACGCCGTGCTGAATCCGGGTCTGAGGATCATCTCGGCCGCTGCATCCTCCGACAAGGGCTGGTCGTGCTTCACCAGCCCCATCAGCTCAGCCTTGCGTCTGATCTCCTCGAAATTTAGCCCGGCACCGTCGTCGCTGATCTCGACGGTCAGCTCCGCGCCGTCCCTGCGCAGGCTGACACTTATGCGCCCGATCTCGGGCTTCTCCTTCGACATCCGGACTTCTGGTTTTTCAATGCCATGGATAACAGCGTTGCGCAGAATGTGCTCCAGCGGAGCCAGCATGTTTTCCATGACCTGCCGGTCCAACTCAGTGGTGCCGCCCGTTATGTGGAGTTCTGCCAGTTTTCCTTCTTCCTGGGTCGCCTGCCTCACGATACGGTTCAGGCGCTGCGCATGACGACTGAACGGCACCATCCGTGTGCGAATCAGCCCGTCCTGTAACTCGGAAATGGCACGCGACTGCTGGATCAGCAAAGTTTCAGCATCGGTCGTCAGTTCGACCAGCAAATGCTGGAGACTCGAAACGTCGCTGGATGTTTCGGCCAGAGCCCTCGAAAGTTGCTGGATAACTGAATACCGATCCATCTCCAGCGGATCGAAATCCTGTCGTTGGGGCGCCCGCGACTGGTGGCCGTGGATAATCTGTGCTTCCGTCTCCATCTCCATCTTGCGCAGCTGATCGCGAAGCCGTACGACTGTTTGAGCCAGCTCGTCCAGATTGAACTCGATGGAACCGACCTGTTGCTCAAGACGGGATCTGAAAATACTGATCTCGCCGGCGCTGTTGAGCAAATCCTCAAGTAGGCCGGCGTCCACGCGAGCGACTTCCGATCGCGTCGAGAGAGCCGGTGTCGTGACCTGCAATTCCTCTTTTTCCAACGCAATCTGTGGTGGAATTTCTGTACTCGGTTGCTCAACATCAGGTGCCCGCTGCGGCTGCAGATCATCGGCCAGAGCTTGCCCTGCAGTCTCGTCGGCAGCGGGCCATGCGATCGCCTGCAACTGCGGTGCCGCAGCCGCCGGGGGCATCCATTCGGGCATCGGTATTTCAGCACCAAGCAGATCAGGCGATGGCCCCCGGGACTCGTCCGCTGCATCTGATGGCATCGCGCCGACATGACTCTCGGGCGCCATCGCCGCTGGCGGTAACGCATCGGCCGGGACGCCTGGCACTTCTTCCCTGACACTCTCTTCTTCGGCACCTTCTTCTTCAGCAAGTTCTTCCGCTGCCTCGACAGGGGCTGGCGAAGCAGGAACCTCCTCTACCAACTCCGAAACTTCGCCGTCGGCCCGTTCATCTGCCGCCCCACCCAACGCAGCCTGGATATCTGCGGTCAGAACCTGGCTCCTGCCGGTGTCGGGTCCAACTTCGGTGCCTGTATAGATGGCCTCGCTCAAACGATGCAGCTCATCCAGACTTTGCTGGACCAGCTCGCAAGCGTCATCGGTGGCCGGAGTCTGTCCGGATCCGAGATCGCCGATCAGGCTTTCGAGCTCGTGACCCAGGTCTCCCATCACCGCCAACCCGGCCAGACGCGCGCCACCCTTGAGTGTATGTAGCTGGCGCTGCAATTCCTCCACATAGGCCGGCGCCGTGGGATTCTTGCGCCACACATCGACGATTTCATCACATCGTTCGAGTATCTCGGTGGCTTCCTCACGGAAAATCTCGGCGATCTCCGGATCGATCCCGGGCAATTCCGGTTCGGGCTGAATCGCGGCCTGTGGTTCGCCGATCTGCGGCTCTTCCTCCGCTACAGGAATCAGCTGCGGCGGCTCTTCTTCGACCGTCCCGGGCTCCTCTGCTTCTGCCCTGACGACATATTCGGAGAAGTGCTGTGCCAATTCGCCCGCAAGATCATCGACCTCTACGTCCAGGTTGCGGCCCTCACGAATCGCATCGATCATCTGAGAAACAAGGTCGGCCACCTGCTGACAAAGAGGCAACACGTCGCCGGGCAGACCCGCGCCATCATCGTAGAGTCGACGGACAAACTCGTTTAGCGGAACAGCCAGCTTCACCGCAGGCATGACGCCCGCCATGTTCGCGCTGCCACTCAGGGTATGACATGCGCGGTAGAGTTCTTCCGTAATCACGAAGGGTGCGACCTTGTCGCTGCATGCGCCAAGATAGTCCTGGATTACCCCCAGGTGGCCGGTTGCTTCCTTGGTAAAGATATCCCGTAACACCGGATCCATTTGATCCCGCATCGAGGGTTCCCCGGCGGGTTCCTGATCCCCTTCGGCCGCCTCGGCAAAAACACGTTCGAACGCATCGGCAGCATCCGGTCGCGACTCCGCAAAAGCCTGTGCCTGAGATATGTAGGCCTGGACATCGGCTTGTGGCGATCGCCCGCTCTCCAGTTGCTCAACGAGCCGCGGAACGAGATCGATCGCTTTGCCAAGGAACACGACGATCTCGTCAATGCGCTCAACGGTACCCGTCACGAGTCGATTCAGGAGGTTCTCAATTGCCCAGCCGAACTCGCCAATCAGCTCGGCACCGACCATCCGTCCACTACCCTTGAGGGTATGGAACTGACGCCGGACTTCCGCCAGCGCAGCCTGATTCGACGAATCCTGCTGCCACTCCGGGAATCGGTCCCCCATGATTTCGCACAGTTCCCCGGCCTCTTCTATGAATAATTCCAGCAACTCCGGATCGATATGCCCGGCTTCCGGACCAACTCGCGGCAACGGGGGCGTGAAATCAAGAACCTGCGCTGCCTCTGTCGAGTCCCGCAACTCACTGGGCTGTATGGCTTCTTCAGGTATCGAAGATATCAGTACCGTCTCGTCGATCTCCTCAGCGACCACATCGTGCAGCCCGTCGTCTCTCGACATTGCATCCAGCGACGCAAGGCAAGCCTCGGCATTGTCGAGCATGTACATGGGATCGCTGCGACCCGTTTCTATGGTCTCCATGTAGTACTCAAGGCTCACGATTGCATCCGCAAGCCTGTCCAGCGCTTCACGGGATGGCACGGCGTCCCCTATCGAAAGCCACCTCTTGATACCGCTGCCGATTCGCTCGACCACATTGACTGCTCGCGTCCTGTCGAGCATCAGAAGTCCCGCAGTTACACCACGCAGGTGGACAGGCACGTCATCCAGCACATAGGGTTCAACCGGCGCCTCCAGCGACTGGACGATGGCGTCCTTTACGCGGCCGATATTGACGCCGCACTCGCGCAACACCGCGGCAGTAACACTCTGGAAGTCCTTGTTGGCTTCGAGTTCCTCAAGGTCATGCGCCTCGCCCGGTTCAGCGTCCTCCGTCACCAGCGCGACGAGCTGGTTCTCGAGCGTATCCTCGACTTCTATGAGACGCGCGGCCAGCGACAGCAGCGATTCCTCGTCAGCATCTGTTTCTCCGGACGCCAGCTCGCGCATGCGATCCGCCTGTTGCTGAACGATGTCTTGCAAAGTCGGCAGGCCAAGCACTCCAAGCGTGTCACCGATCTTTTTCAGGAGATCGATCTGCGGCAGCAGATCATCGGTTTGCTTCATGCCTGTTCGCACGAAAATATCGAGGACGTCTTTGACCCGCATCAGATCGTCCTTGATTGCTGATCCAACAGTCTGCATCAGCTTGATGCTCGGTCCCGACAGACTAACTCGTGCGCCGTCTACCTCATCTTCGGCCGGCAATAGTTCACCAAGACTGAAGCAACGCCTGATCGCCGCTACCCGACGTCCACGCGATGTCGATCTGGCCACATAGAAAAGGAGACTATTGAGCAAGGCAACCGGCGGGCTGTTCTCAAAACTGCTCTCCCCTTCTTCGATAACGCGCCGTATCTGGCGATCCACCTGGCCAAGCAGTCGTTTGACCGCGGCAGTGCTCTCGAGCCCACCCTGGCGTAGCGCTTCTATGATCCCGCTGGTGACCCACCAAAGCTGGTAGCAACGATCCTCCGCAGATGCATCTTCAAGCTCGCCGCTCACATCCGCCATCACTGCGAGGCTGCTTTCCGGCCTCTCATCCCGTATCCAACCCAGCAGTGCGGCCTGGAAACGCGGTCGCACAGAACGGGCAAGGCTGGCTATATCGACGCCGGACGGTGGCGTATGTGGTTGCCGGGCCAGTTCGATTCGCCGTTCAGCGGGCAGATTCAACAGTAACAGCGTGTTCTCCGAGAACAATGGCTGTCCCCGCACAGCGCGCAGGTCGTTTAGCAACGGGAGCAATATCAGCGGAATATCCCGACCACCGCTGATCACGCGTTCCATATAGGATGGCAGCTGCACCATCGCACGGCTTAGCGCATCGAGTGATTCGTTACGACCCCGGGCATCCGGCGGCTCATCCAGCAACCTCCGGACAACCAGCTCTACTTCCTCGGCCAAAAGTGCCGCCCCTTGCACTTCAACCATCATCAACGCGCCGTTTGCCTCGTGCATTCGATCCGCACAGCGTATAAGGGCAGCCGATTGCTCGGGCCGCTCCATATATTCCTCCAGGGCCTGGCGGGCTTCCTGGAAGGTAGTGGCTAACTCTTCGTTAACCCAGACTAATGTTTGTGATACGGCCTCGCTCATGCTCCCTCGTCCGGCGAAGTTTGGAAATTACCCAGCGGCCTGCACCGACGAAAATTCAGTTTTCTCGCCCGATGGCTCCACCATTGATCTCGAACTGCGGGATTTCGATGATTCGGGCAAACGGAATCCTGCGACGGAGCTGCGCAGCTGAGACGCAAGATCCACCAGCTTGCCAATCGAATCCGATGTGGCGCTCGTCGCTTCTGCCGTCTGCGAACTCACTTCCCGAAGTACCCCCATGTTTCGCGTTACATCGGCAGCAGCCACCGCTTGCTCGCTGGATGTAGTCGAAATGTTTTGAACAAGTGTGGCGATCTGATTGGAGACGCTTTCGATCTCATCAAGAGCGGCTCCTGCGTTCTCTGCAAGCAACGCACCGCCAACCACATCGGTCGTGCTCCGCTCCATCGAAACGACTGCCTCATTGGTGTCCGACTGAATAGTGTTGACAAGCACCTCGATTTGCCTGGTCGCGTTCGCAGAGCGTTCTGCAAGCCGCTGAACCTCATCCGCTACGACCGCAAACCCTCGACCCGCCTCACCAGCCATGGATGCCTGAATTGAAGCATTCAGCGCCAGAATGTTGGTCTGTTCTGCGATATCGTTGATCAGTTCTACGATATTGCCGATCTCTTGCGAACTCTCTCCAAGCCTCTTGATACGCTTTGAAGTGTCCTGGATTGTCTCTCGAATCGTGTTCATACCCTCTATGGTTCGACGGACCGCCTCACCGCCCTTGTGGGCGACGTCCACAGAGTGTCTTGCGACATCCGCCGAGCGCTCGGAATCTCCCGAAACAGCCTCGATGGACGCGGCCATGCGGGCAATAGACTCGCTCGCATCCCCCACCTGCTTTGCCTGTGTTTCGCTCGCCTGCGCCAGGTGTCCGCCAGTCGCGCGTGTCTGCCGAGCCGCTCCATCGATCTTGATCGCCGAGTCCTCTATCGTTGCGACCAACTCCCTGAGCGCTTCGATCGCATAATTTATCGAGTCAGCAATCGCGCCGGTGATATCTTCGGTGACCGTTGCCTGTACGGTCAGATCACCGTCGGCGAGACTGCCAAGTTCATCCAGCAATCTGAGGATCGCCGCCTGGTTCCTCTCGTTCTGGCTATTTTGTAACACGGCCGCGCGGCGCATGTCTTCACCGGAAAAACTCAACCAGGTGACTGCGGCCGCCAGCAATGCGGCGATGACCAGAAGCACTGCCGCGAACCACGGATTGTCGAGATCGACGGGCCCGAAACTCGCCGATGGTGGCCTCGTATCCAGATCGGCGAGTCGCTTTGCGACCAACGCGAATCGACTCGCCAGGCCACTCGCTGTTGCCTGCGCCGATGCATACGCAGCGGAGTTCGAAATGGTTGTTAGCACGGCAGCGTTGATCCGTTCGTACAGATCGACGAGTTCCGCGATCTGAGCCTCTCGACCCTCCAGCCTCAGCGGCCCCACACCGAGCGTGTTGTCCTGACCGCTGAGCCCCAGAATTAATTGACCAAGGCGTAACTCGTCATCGCCCAGGAGCCGGGCCGTTTCTTCCCGCGCTACGCTACCGCCTAACAGAGAACGGGTTTCTATCGCCACCCGCCGTGCGGTTCTCGCCGTGTCCTGCAGGACACCTCGACTTGCCGCCGGCGCCACATCGCTCAACTCGACAACCGTTCGCCCTATCCCCGTGGAGGCCGTGTCGATTTCTCCGGCAGCCGCATGAGCACGCATCACGGGCTCGCTGGTAGCGGCCAGCAGATCGGCACTATCAAGAATGTCTCCGAGGCCGTTTACTCTTGCCAGGGCATTGAGCCCCGATGCAAGGACCCGCGCCTGCTGCGCCGACGTGGCGAGGCGTCGGAACGCCTCGGACTCCCCCAGGACTGCCGCCCGACCATCGGCAGGGAGCGTACTGACGAGGCTGGCAAGCAAGGCCGCATCAGCCTTCACGGCATCCGCACGTACCTGATGTTGTGCTCCCGAATAAACGCTTACCGCCGCAAGCACAAGCAAAACGATCAGGATGATGCCGAGAACCGGCAACGCCCGCACGCTATTTTTCTGGTCAACCATTGTCGTCTACCCAACCTGTCGTTCTGGTGGCGCGACATCATCCGCAGTCGTCGCTGCCTGCAAAAATTGTTGACTCTCGACGAGACGCAGCAAGCTGAACACCGGCCACGTTTCCGTGTCCTGAGCAAAGGCGCCCTGCAAGTATCGCTCGCAACGCAACATCGTCTCGGGCGTTTGCTCAAGACGCTCATCATTCCTGAAGCGCCTGAAACCGACGATCTCGTCGACCACCATGCCGGCGGGAAGATCGCGGTGATTGACTACTATCAATCGAGTGTCATATCCCGGTCTGGTGGTAGCGCCTCCCAGGAACGCTTTCAGATCCACGACCGGCAAGAGCTGGCCACGAATATTGGCGAGGCCCGTAAGCCAGGTTTTCCCGCCGGGGATGCGTGTCACCGCCTCAGGATAGACGAGCAGTTCCTTGAGATCGCCCCTGGCGCAGACGAAGGTCTCCGTACCCAGCCTGAAAGCCAGGCCATTCCAGTCGCTCTCCTGCTGACCGATGCTCGCCGATGCGGTCTTCAGCCCACGCTGCTCCATCGCGCACAGCAAATCAAAGGGTTCGGATTTCAGCTCCCGAAGATCGGTTTCAGTATTCACCGCCCCTCCGGATACCTGGCCGACATGCCGGTAAACAGTTGCCGTGAACCGCCGTCCGCACCATTGTCACTCAGCCAGTACCTCTCTGACCTTGTCCACCAGCTGCTGTTCGGTAACGGGCTTCACCACATACCCGACAGCACCTTGTCGCATTCCCCATACACGATCCATCTCGTCGCCTTTGGTCGTCACCATGACGACCGGTATGGCCGCTGTTTCCGGGTCTTTTGAGAGCTCCCTGGTTGCCTGAAACCCGTTCATTCCCGGCATGACGATATCCATCAATACCACATCGGGTTTCTGCTCCCTCGCTTTCATAAGCCCTTCCGACCCATCCGCCGCCGATTCGGTCTCGAAGCCGGCTTTCTCGAGAAATCCTCGCAGCATATGAACCTCGGTCGGTGAATCATCGATAATCAGCACCAATGCCATATTTCTATCCTCCGGTCCGCCCGGTTGTGTCGAGCCGCCTAACTACGCACATGGCTTTGAATGGCGTTGAGCAACTCATCTTTAGTAAATGGTTTTGTCAGGTATTGCTCGGAACCTACGATGCGCCCGCGCGCACGATCGAACAGGCCGTCCTTGCTCGACAACATGATGACCGGGGTCGTATTGAATACCTTGTTGTGTTTTATCAGTGCACAGGTCTGATAACCGTCAAGCCGCGGCATCATGATGTCGACAAAAATCACATCAGGGTGATGATCGGCAATCTTGGCGAGCGCATCGAACCCGTCAACCGCGGTAAACACCTCGCAACCCTCTCTGGACAGCAAGGTTTCGGCCGTCCGGCGGATCGTCTTGCTGTCGTCGATGACGAGTATTTTGAGGCCACGAAGGTCTTTCGGATTTACCCTTTCCACTCGTTTCTCCCAGACTCGGGCCCGCTCCCTCGAAAAGTACCGAATAACCCGTACCGGGACGACGCGGCCATCCCGACGCAGACGAGGCAGAACACCTCACTTGGGAATGCCTTTTAACATATTGACGCCGTGGCTGCCACGAACCGGTTAGAGGGGTGCACAACTGATGTGCTGATATAGTACTGATGCCGGCAGCAGAGCTGCGGATCAGCTCCCCCGGGCGGATAAAACGGAGTGCCATAATGAACAAGGAAAAGCGCCGGCTCGGTGTCGTGATGGACCCCATCGCGAGCATCAAACCAGTCAAGGACAGCACGCTGGCCATGCTGCTCGAAGCTCAGTCCCGGGGCTGGGAATTGAGATACATGGAGCAAGGCAACTTATATGCCCTGGATGGCAACGTATATGCTGAAACCAGGTCGCTCGAAGTGAGGGACGATGCTCACGACTGGTTCACACTGGGCAAGTCCGAGATCGAACCGTTGGGAAATCTGGATGCTGCCCTGATGCGAAAGGATCCCCCTTTCGACATGGAGTACATCCACACGACTTACCTGCTGCAACGGATAGAGGAAGCCGGTTGCGTCGTCGTCAACCAGACCAACAGTCTTCGCGATGTCAATGAAAAGGCCTATACGATGTGGCTTGCGGACTGCTGCCCACCGACGCTGGTGACCAGGTCTCAAAAGGAAATTCGAAAATTTCTGGATCACCATGGCACCATCGTCGTCAAACCGCTCGACGGCATGGGCGGGCGCTCCGTCTTTGTGGTTCGTTCGGGAGACGCCAACGGCAATGTCATCTTTGAAACGATTACCGATAACGAAAAAAGATTCTGCATGGCACAGAAATACATACCTGAAATTGTCTCAGGCGGAGACAAACGTGTTCTGCTGATCGATGGAGAGCCGTACCCGCACGCGCTGGCTCGTATACCCCCCCCTGACGATAATCGGGGCAATCTTGCCGTGGGCGCGACGGCGGAAGGTCGTGAATTGACTGACAGGGATCGCCGGATATGCCAGAAGGTCGGCCCGATCCTTAAGGAGAAGGGTATTCTGTTCGCGGGTCTGGATATCATCGGCGACTACCTGACCGAGGTGAACGTCACCAGTCCAACGGGTATCCGGGAACTGGACAATATCTACGATGACAACATCAGTGCACGACTTTTCGATGCGATCGAGGCGCGCCTGTGAAGACCTGCATTAGAGGGATGGCAGGGATCGCCGCGATAGTCAGCATCTCGTTGATGCCTGGATGTACTTCTTCGCCAGACGAAACCAGGGTCCGCTTCATGGCGATGGGTACCCTGGTGGAGGTGACCATCTTCGATCACCCGCCGAAATCGGCCGAGGCGGCGATCGACGAAATTGAGTCCTTGTTCGGGGATCTTCAAACCCGTTGGGATCCCTGGGAAGGCGGCGAACTTGCAAACCTCAACGCCAGGCTTGGTAGCGGATCACAGGTCAGACCGCCTGGGGACCTCGCCGATCTCCTGGCGAGAGCGTCGCAGCTGGATGAGGTCAGCGGCGGCCTGTTCGAACCTGCGATCGGCAGCCTGACGCGTCTGTGGGGATTCAGCAACGAGGAATCTGCCCCGACCAGCCCCCCCTCCGATGAAGCAATACAGGAACAACTGCAAGCGGTTCGGCCTTTGCCACAGCTCTGGTTGTCTAACGGAGATTTGCAAGGATATCCAGGACTTGCGATCGATCTCGGCGGGTTCGCGAAGGGCGAGGCAGTGGATCTCGCCATTGCCCTGCTGCGGGAAAAAGGCATCGAAAACGCCATCGTCAATGCAGGCGGAGACCTGCGTGCCATCGGCCGTCACGGAGACCGGGACTGGCGAATCGGAGTTCGCGAGCCAAGAGGAGAAGGTGTTCTGGCGGCCATACACGTTTCCGGAGACGAAAGTGTCTTCACGTCTGGCGATTACGAACGATTTTTCTTCGCTGACGGCCGGCGATTTCACCACATCATCGACCCCCGTGATGGCTTCCCTGCCAGTGGCACGACATCGGTAACAGTAATAGCCGACAACGCTGCACTGGCGGATGCGGCGGCAACTGCCATTTTCGTCGCAGGTCCTGATGAATGGACAAAAGTGGCGGGCAATCTGGGTCTGACCGAGGTGATGCTCGTCGATGCGTCCGGTACTATCCACATGACTCCGGACATGGAAGAAAGGGCCTGGTTGCAGGGCAAGCCGGCACCTGCAGTCGTTATCGAGGAAATTCTCTGAAACTGCTAAGGAAAGGGGATGTGGTCGTGCTGGTGCTGGCCTCCGGGCTGATCGGCGCGTCATTTGCGACCTTCTGGACACCACGAACGGTCGGACACACTGCGGTGATAAGCTTCGCTCGGGAGACCGTGGTGGAGGCTCCGCTGGATACCCCGGCGGAATTCAACATCGATGGGCTGAAAGGCATCAGTCGCTTGCGCATAGCGGACGGTCAAATTCGCTTTGTCGACTCGCCATGCCAGGGCCGGTATTGCATACATACCGGTTGGCTATCTTCTACCGGCGAGGTCGCCGCTTGCCTGCCGAACGGTGTCGTAGTGGAGATACTGGGCGGGGAGCGCGTCTACGACGCCATCAACCTGTGACAGTGATCACATCACCGCTTCGAGAATGCCAGGCGGACAGGAGACGAAACGAAGAAGATCGGCTCGTCGCAGGTTTTGCGGCGCTGGCAATTGCGATTCATATTCTCGAGGCTTCGTTCCCCAGCCCGCTCCCTGGTGTAAAGCCCGGCCTGGCCAATGTTGTCACGCTGGTGGTATTCATACGTCACGGTTTCGCCGTCGCTGCATGGGTCTCAGGCATGCGTGTGCTCGTGGGCAGCCTGCTAATAGGCACTTTCATGAGCCCGACGTTCGCTCTCAGCGCGAGCGGCGCGGTATCCGCATTGATGATTATGGGAATTGCCGGGCGCCTCGGCGGTCGCCACATTGGACCCGTCGGCCTGAGTGTGTTGTCGGCTATCGCACATATGAGTACCCAGATTGTCATCGCCTATCTGCTCTTCATACCGAATCCGGCCCTCTTCAAGCTCGCCCCGATACTGCTGACCGCCGCGTTTGTTTTCGGTACGGTGAGCGGTGTCATCGCAAGCATCGTACTCACTCGTTTGTCTGATCAGACCACTGCGAGCGGAGTGGATTCGTGATCCTCATGCAGATCAGCCCTTCCGATCGGATGGCCTATGCCCTTGGTATCGCGATTGCGTTCCATGTGGCGCTCATTCTTGGACTCGAGTTCTCTTTCCCGGAGCCATCGTCCCCCAGGACAACACCGACACTCGAAGTGGTACTCGACCCCACGGCGCACAAGACGAAACCTCCCGACAAGGCCGAATTCCTGGGTCGTGAAGACCAGCGAGGACGCGGTAATGCGGACGACAGGGTGGCGCCGGTTTTGAGCGACGATAATACATCACCGCTGCCGGATGAAATGGAAGCCGACGCAGCGACTGTCGAGCCAATGTCAGCAGGTTCGAGCAACCCTGATCTTGTCGCGAGTCGCAGCGAAGCAGACGACAAGGTTCGGATTGACCTGTTGCCGGAACGCCCCGAAATGGCGCCCGAATCCAGACGTCTGCTGACCATCGCACCACTGTCTCCTTCGCAAAACCCACGCGAGCGGCTCCTTGGCGTCAACACACGAAAGACATTGTTCGCCGAGTATCTTGCAGCCTGGACGGATAAGGTTGAACGGGTCGGGACATTGAATTTTCCGGATGCAGCCCGCCGCCTGGGAATGGAAGGGAGTCCGATTCTCGAAGTCGCGATCCGGTCGGACGGCACGCTGGGCGAAGTTTTTGTGCGGCAATCGTCCGGACAACCGGCGCTGGACCGGGCCGCCAGGCAAATTCTGACCCTGGCCTCACCATTCGACCCTTTTCCGAGGGATTTGAAGGACAACTACGACATGGTGAGATTTGCCTATGAATGGCGCTTTATGAATCCCGATCCTGGCAACAAATAGACAGGGCTGCCAGACCAAAGCCTGAAGCGACCGTGCTAGGCTAGCCTGCATGTTGCATGAGTTGCCAAACCTGAATTACTATTGTATGCCATTGAAATACCTAAATAATCAAGAAGAGCCCAGCGAATCTCACGCACTATGTGGGCTAACGCCATGACCGATCCCTGGCTAAAAAATCAGTTCCTCATCGCAATGCCGGCGATGGGCGACCCTAATTTCGACCATACCGTGACGTTTATCTGCGAGCACAACGAGGACGGCGCGCTCGGCCTGGTCATCAATCGACCCATGGGTATGCATCTGTCCGATGTGTTGAGCCAGATGTCGCTTGACGGAAGTAAGGAACAATCAGGCGAAGTACCGATACTTCGAGGCGGGCCAGTTCAGCCCGAGCGGGGCTTCGTCGTCCATGATCACCTCGGTGACTGGGCGTCGACGCTGGAAGTCAGCGAAGGCGTACACGTCACGACTTCGCGCGACATTCTCGAGGCGATGGCCGAGGGTAGCGGACCCGACAAGGCCCTGGTCATACTCGGATATGCGGGCTGGGCGGCCGGCCAACTGGAAAACGAAATGATCGTCAATGCATGGCTGACGGTTCCGGTCGACACGGATATTCTTTTTGCTATTCCGTTCGAGAAGCGCTGGCAGTCTGCGGCGGCACTTATTGGCATCGATATCAATCAACTCGGCACCAGTTTCGGCCACGCCTGAAGGTGACTGAGAATACCCTGGCCCTTGGCCTCGATTTCGGCCTCCGTCGCATCGGCGTCGCCATCGGTGGTAGCGGTACCGGTCGCGCAGAACCACTTACGACGATTGCCTGTCGCAATAACCAGCCCGACTGGGAGACGCTCGACAAGTTGGTCGATGAGTGGCAACCGGCGCTACTTGTCGTCGGGCTGCCTTATAATACCGACGGCTCCGAAAGCGATATGACAAGAGCGACCCGCAAATTCGCCGGTCGGTTGCAGAATCGCTACAGGATCCCGTCTGAACTCGTGGACGAAAGGCTTTCCTCGGTCGAAGCCGGGGACTGGTTGCGAGAACAACGCCGCAGCGGCACCCGGCGGCGCCGCGTGAAGAAAGAAGACATCGACCAGGGAGCTGCCGCCGTCATCCTCCAGGGCTGGTTAGACGACAGGAAATAACGACCCTCGAAAATGCATAATCAGTTTGATTCCGACGGCCATCTGCGGCACTTGCTTAGCCTGAAGGACTTCACGCGCGACCAGGTTGTTGCGTTGCTCGACCGCGCGCAAGACCATGTCTGCAGACCGGGAGCGATACCGGTGCGCGGCAATGCACTTGCGGGACGAACCGTGGCCCAGTTGTTCTTCGAACCGAGCACGCGAACACGCGCTTCATTCGAACTTGCCGCCCGGCGGCTCGGCGCCGACGTCCTGAATCTCGACCTGAGAACATCCTCGCGCGCCAAGGGGGAGAGCCTTCTCGACACTGTGTACACATTGCAGGCGATGCAATGCGATATCTTCGTCGTGCGGGATTCCACGGCGGGTGTTCCGGATCTTATTGCGGCGCATGTAGCGCCCCACGTGAGAGTCCTCAATGGTGGGGAAGCGGATATAAGCCACCCGACACAGGGTTTGCTCGACATGCTGACGATCCGGCAACACAAGCCCGATTTCGGACAACTTGTGGTCACGATCATCGGCGACATACGGCATTCAAGGGTTGCCCGGTCGGCGACCCAGGCTCTCGCCGCGCTCGGCGTCGGCGAACTCCGTCTGGTGGCTCCCGCGCCGCTGCGTGGCACAGCGGATGATTTTCCGGGCGCCGTCATGACAGATGACATCGACTCCGGCGTGACCGGGGCGGATGTCCTGATGGTGCTGCGGATCCAGAAAGAACGGATCACCGAAAGTGACCTGCCTGATGCGGATGATTACTTCCGGCGTTTCGGTCTGACCGCCGAGCGCGTCGCCCTCGCACAGCCCGACGCCATCGTCATGCACCCTGGCCCGATGAACCGAGAGGTAGAGATCGCCTCGGATGTGGCGGATGGACCCCAGTCGGTCATCGAGGAACAGGTCAGCAACGGGGTGGCCGTTCGCATGGCCGTAATGGAGTCGGTCATGGAAGTGGAGACGTGAGCGACAAGCATCATCGCAATACAATATTCGTCGAGGATGCCGAGGTCATCGAACAATGCGAGCATCCGGGACGGCAATACATCCTGAAGGTGCGCGCCCCTCGTTGTGCCGCGACAGCGCTACCCGGCAGTTTTGCTCATATTACCTGCGATCCGGCGCTGCCAATGCGCAGACCACTTTCGATCATGCACGCGGATCCCGTCAACGGCGAAGTTCGGTTTCTGTACAAGACAGTTGGCGACGGGCTGGCTCTGCTTGCGCAGAAAGGCAAGGGTGATCAGATAAGCGTTCTGGGCCCGATCGGCCGCTCCTTCGATCCGGATCCCGATCGCAAGAGAACACTCCTGATAGGTGGTGGCGTTGGAATTCCACCGATGGTTTTTCTCGCCGACTTTCTCAGGAAAGACAAGGATCATGACTGGGCTCCCCTGGTACTCATGGGGTCGGAGCTGCCATTTCCCTTCGAAGTTTCACCCTCAGCGCTGGACGCGGGCAGTGTGTCCACAAGTGCCGATCGCGGCCTTTCTTTTCTGGAGGCATGGGGCGTGCCCAGCCGTCTGGCAAGCCTTGAGGGTTTTGAGGGGTGCCATAAGGGCTACGTCACCGAACTCGCACGCGACTGGCTCCGCGGTCTGTCGGACCAGGAGCGGGATGAGGTTGCGATATTTTCCTGCGGACCCACTCCGATGCTTGCCGCGGTGGCTGAACTGGCAGCCGAATTCGGGCTCCCCTGCCAGGTTTCGCTGGAAGAGTTTATGGCTTGCGGCGTAGGGGGCTGCGCGGGATGCGTTGTTGCGGCGAGAACAGCGCATGGTGTTGCGATGAAGCGGGTTTGTGTCGATGGTCCGGTCTTCGAAGCACAAGCGGTTTTCCCACCGCCGGCCTGACCATAGTTGCCGGCTGATCCCGGGTTGAAAGCACGGGGGAATTGTCAGCCGAAGTTGATCCTGGCCTCCAGGTCGGTGGCGGAATCGGCGCTCGAAAGAGCCACTTCCAGACTGATCAGGCCCTCTTTGTAGAGCCCGAAGATGGCATTATCGAAGCTCTGCATGCCCTCTTCGGCGGAATCGCGTAATGCTTCCTTGATACCCATCACGTCCCCTTTCGCTGTCAAATCGGACACATGGGGGGTATTGATGAGCACTTCTACCGCAGCTGTTCGCTTGCCGTTTTTTCCGACGACGAGGCGTTGCCCGATGATCGCCTTGAGGTAATGGGACAAGTCCATAAATATTTGTTTGTGTTGAGTCTGCGGAAACATGTTGATAATCCTGTCGAGTGTTTCCGACGCATTGTTGGCGTGCAGCGTCGCAATGCAGAGATGACCTGTACCCGCAAGGGTGATGGCGGCCTGCATCGTTTCCCTGTCGCGAATTTCGCCGATCAACACGACATCCGGCGCCTCCCGCATAGTGCTCTTGAGCGCGCGCGCGTATGACCTCGTGTCGAGCCCCAGTTCGCGCTGGTTGACGATCGACTGCTTGTTTGGGTGGAGAAACTCGATGGGCTCTTCGATCGTGATGATATGGTTCGACGATTTCTCGTTCCGTTCGTTGATCATCGCCGCAAGCGTGGTCGATTTACCCGACCCCGTCGCACCTACCATCAGTACCAGGCCACGCTTGATCATGGCCAGTTTTCCCAGTACAGGGGGCAAATGCAGGTCTTCAAGACGCGGCACATCCAGCGTTACATAGCGCAGCACCATGGCCAGATTGCCGCGCTGATTGAACACGTTTACCCGATATCGCCCCAGACCCGCCTCTGAAATAGCGAAGTCGATCTCCAGGTCCTGCGAGAGGATCTCCTTTTGATCCTCATTCATGATTCCGAAGACGGCCGACTCAACCTGTTCGACTGTCAGGGGTTCGCTTCCGAGGTTGATGATCTGGCCTTCGATCTTGATCTTGATCGGCGCCATCGGCGTGAAAAAGAGATCCGAGGCGTTCTTCTCAGCCATCAGCTTTAGCATCGGCTTAAGATTCATTATTGCTCCTTACTTCGACGACGGGAAGCTCATTTCCCGATCCACATCCTTTCCCGACTTGTAATAAGAGTCGTCCTCATCGTCGACGAGTTCGAACTTGTCCTCCTCTTCCTGGGCAACACCGCGTTTGCTATCAAGTTTGATCCGGAGCCTCACCTCGTTCATGGAATCCGCATTCTTCAATGCCTCCTCGTAGGAGATGACGCCTTCCTCGTAAAGATCGAAAAGCGCTTGATCGAAGGTCTTCATACCAAGGCGATTCGATTTCGCCATGACTTCCTTGATCGAGGTGACTTCGCCCTTGAATATCAGATCGGCAATCAGCGGTGATTTGAGCAAAACTTCGATCGCCGCAATTCGCCCGGTGCCGGTTTCCCTCGGGATGAGACGCTGGGATACCAGGGCTTTGATATTGAGGGACAAGTCCATCAACAACTGCCCGCGTTTTTCTTCCGGGAAGAAGTTGATGATTCTGTCCAGGGCCTGGTTGGCACTGTTAGCGTGCAAGGTAGCGAGGCACAGATGCCCTGTCTCCGCGAACTGAATTCCGTACTCCATGGTCTCGCGGTCCCTGATCTCACCGATCATGATAACGTCGGGCGCCTGGCGCAGCGTGTTCTTCAGAGCAACGTGCCAGCCGTCTGTGTCGACGCCGATTTCGCGTTGCGTAATAACACAACCGGCATGCTCGTGGACAAATTCGATCGGATCCTCGATGGTGATGATGTGTCCTTTCGAATGATTGTTTCGATACCCGACCATCGCGGCCAGTGTGGTGGACTTACCGGTACCGGTGCCGCCGACGAGGATGACCAGCCCGCGCTTGGTCATCACGATATCCTTCAGAATCGGAGGAAGGTCCAGCTCCTCGAGCGTGGGTATCTCTGTCGTGATGGTCCTGCAGACGCACCCGGACAGCCCTTGCTGAATAAATGCACTTATCCTGAATCGACCGATATTGGTCGGCGCGATCGCGAAATTGCATTCCTTCGTCGCATCAAATTCCTTCGTTTGCTTATCGTTCATGATGCTACGCACCAGCGTACTGCTCTGCTGCGGTGTCAACGGCTTGTCCGAGACAGGCTTGATGGTCCCATCCACCTTGATCGCCGGCGGGAATCCCGCAGTGATAAACAAGTCCGACCCATCCACCTTTTTCATCCGGCGAAGTAGATCCTGCATCAGCCTGATTGCCTGGTCTTTGTCCATTTTGTAACCGACCCCGCTAAAGTCTTGTCAAGCGCCGTGGGCTACGGCGATTTCGCACGGACCGAAGCTGGCCGATGGGCTGCCCTTACCCATCGTCATCGAAATCATTCCGCGCCGATCGTATCACCCATGTGGTGGTCCGCATATTTCGGCCCGGAGCAAAAACACGGCCTAGAAAGCCTCCTTGTTCATGGCTTTGTAGCGCGCTTCCTCGCGGCTTACCAAACCCTTCGCAAGCAAGTCCTGGAGACATTGATCGAGGGTCTTCATGCCAAGCGCCTGCCCGGTCTGAATCGCCGAATACATCTGGGCGATCTTGCCTTCCCTGATCAAGTTCCGGATGGCGGCATTGGCGATCATGATCTCGTGAGCCGCAATCCGGCCACCACCGCTCTTTTTCAACAACGTTTGGGAAATCACGGCCTTGAGCGATTCGGACAGCATCGAGCGAACCATGTCTTTTTCGCCGGCGGGAAACACATCGACGATTCTATCGATCGTCTTGGCCGCCGAACTGGTATGCAGGGTTGCGAACACGAGGTGCCCGGTCTCCGCGGCCGTCAGGGCCAGCCGTATCGTCTCCAGATCACGCATCTCGCCGACCAGAACCACATCGGGATCCTCTCGCAGAGCGGAACGCAGCGCTTCGTTGAATCCGAGCGTGTCCCGATGGACCTCACGCTGGTTGATCAGGCAGCGGCGACTCTGATGAACGAACTCAATCGGATCCTCGATGGTAAGAATATGATCAGGCCGGTTGTCATTGACGTAATCGACCATGGCAGCGAGCGTCGTCGATTTTCCCGAACCTGTCGGTCCCGTCACGATCACTATGCCCCGCGGGTACATGGCGATATCTTTGAAAATCTTCGGCGCACCCAGATCCTCCAGCGTCAGAATTTCGGTTGGAATGGTCCGAAAGACGGCTGCGGCGCCCCTGGCCTGGTTGAACGCATTGACTCTGAAACGCGCGAGATCCGGAATCTCGAAGGAAAAATCGGTTTCGAAGAACTCCTCATATGCCTTCCGCTGCTTGTCATTCATGATGTCGTAAATCATGCTGTGCACTTCCTTGTGCGACATCTCTGGCATGTTAATCCGTTTGATATCACCATCGACCCGGATCATCGGCGGCAGACCTGCTGATATATGCAGATCGGACGCCTTGTTCTTGACCGAAAATGAGAGTAGTTGATCGATTTCAACAGCCATGTCGGCTCCTAGTTGTCATCCCGTCTTTGACGCCAAGCGGGTGCAATTGCACCCTGATGCTGCGCAGAGTATAGCCAAGGCTCACCTGTCAAAACATGACATATTTCACATCAAGGTTGAACGAAATTCGCAGGCGCATCGCCGATGCCTGCAAAAAATCCTCCCGTGACCCGGCTGGGATCAGGTTGATCGCGGTCAGCAAACGCCATGATATAGGGCGTGTACGCGAAGCGATCGATGCCGGCCAGATAGATTTTGGAGAGAATCTGATTCAGGAAGCGGTGCCCAAAATTATCGCGACGCGCAAGAATAATATCGTCTGGCACTTCATCGGCCACCTGCAAAGCAATAAAACCCGCGCGGCCGCCACCCACTTTGACTGGGTTCACACGGTAGATCGCGCCAGGATAGCGCGGCGACTCAACGATCAGCGACCGGCCGATACCGAGCCGTTGCAAGTATGTATCCAGGTCCGGATCGGTAATGAGGAAACCAAGTCCGGGATCGCGCCAGCCGATGTCCCGGCGCTTGCCGATGAAATCGTCAAATTGCCGCGTCTGAAATTGCGCGGGCTGATGGCGATTCCGCCACCGGCGCCTGAATCGGAAATCCAGCGGGGATACTTCAAGGCACTGCGTGAGATAAAAACCGGCCTGGACCGCGCAGGCTACGATCTGGATACACTTTCGATGGGGATGTCGGCCGATCTGGAGGCTGCCGTGGCAGAGGGTTCGACCATGCTACGGATCGGAACGGCGCTCTTTGGACCACGGCCGCCAGCGGACCCCGCCGGGACTGGTTAGCTCACGCTACTGGTTATATGCTTGCGCGCAGATAGCCACTCGGAACAGCACATCTAATGAGCTACGCACTGATCTTCGTCTTCAAGACACTTTTCGAACTATATATTCTCTGCTTCCTGCTGAGACTCGTTCTGCAATGGACCCGGGCGGATTTTCATAACCCACTGTCCCAGTTCATCGTCCGTGTCACGAATCCCATTGTGACGCCGCTGCGTCGTTTCATCCCGTCGTTGGGTAACCTGGACTCGTCCACACTGGTGGTTTTCATGCTGATGGAGGCGATTATTGTCGCCCTGCTATCGGTAAATGCCGGGATTGATCTGTCACCACCCCTATTTACCTTCTATGTCGTTCTTCGTGCTGTTTACACCACGATCCGAATGTATGTATTCGTCATTCTGATCTACGCCATCCTTAGCTTTGTCAGCCCGGGGACCTATAACCCGCTGAGCAACGTTCTCGCCAGCGTCAGCCAACCCTTGCTGAGACCGGTCAGGAAGATCATACCGACCATAGGCGGCCTGGACCTGTCCCCGTTATTCGTATTGACGGGCTGCAGGCTGTAATTATCGCGTTGCCGATCAAGGCCTGGCTCGTCTAGGGAGCCCGGTGAATCCGTTTCGCTGGCGGGATGACCAAACCCTGCTGTGTCGTTTTCGCGTACAGCCGCGCTCCGGGCAGGATCGGTTTGCCGGAACGGTGGGCGATCGGATGAAGGTCAGGATCAGATCGGCACCGGTAGACGGTAAGGCAAACGACGCACTGCTGGCCTTCCTGGCGAAGTCGTTTCGGGTACCACGTTCGAACGTAAAGCTTGTTTCCGGACGGTCCGGGAAGAATAAGCTAGTCGAAATCCGAACACCGGCGGTGATACCGGAAGAAATTCTCAGCTATATGGATTCAACAGCGCAGGAATAGGCTATAGTTAGCGTGCTATGTCGATGACACAGCGCCGATCGGTGGCAGAACGCAGCCACTTGATGATCGGGTTGCAACGAGGGGAAGCCGGAAGGAAAGGCACCTTTAATTTTTTTTATGAGTCGCCGCTCGATCGACTCGACGTCACCTTCGGCGCACCCGGCTAGCCGGGTATTTTCGGGCAAACGAGACTTCAGGACCTGACCAAGACGATTTAAGGGGATACAAATGGCTGCCAAGAAAAAGGCATCAAGCAAGAAGACGGCCGCTGCCAGAGCGCCGACCAAAGCACAGATTCTGGGACACATTGCCGATAAGACGGGCATGACCCGTAAGGATGTCGGAGCGGTATTCGACGAACTCAGCGCTCTGGTGAAAAGAAACGTCGGTCGACGCGGGCCAGGGGAGTTCACCGTGCCAGGTCTCGTCAAAGTCCGGGTGGTGAGAAAGCCGGCAAGAAAATCCAGAAAGGGTGTCAATCCCTTTACAGGCGAAGAAATGGTCTTCAAGGCCAAGCCGGCTCACAAGGCTATCAAAGTCACTGCCCTCAAGGCATTGAAAGACATGCTCTGAGAGAACAAGCGCCCGGTTGTTGCGACTGGGCGTTTTTTTGCCTGTTCGGGCCATCACGGCCCCGTCAGCCCGATGCGGCGGCATCGAGAACTCGCGCGCGAATGCGAACAAAGTCCTTTCTTTTCACGTAGATAAGATCTGCTACTTTCGACAGCAGGTGGCGCTCGTGTTTGTCGAGGTGGCCATCCGCCACGGCAACCTCGATCAGCATCTCGAGAAACCGGTGTTTCTGCGGTTCGCTCAACTCATCATGAATGGCCCGGGTAAATTCATGCAGCGACACCGAGTTATCAGCACGCGAACCTGCCTCGCCAAGCAGCGCTTCCGCTTCATGTTGTTCCAGAAAGAAGTGCCCTCTGAGGAGATTCAGCAACACCTGTCTTTCCGCTTCTTCCTCTACGAAATCCGCCCGGGCCATTTCCACAAGTAAGGCAGCGATTGCTATCCGCACACTCTTCTCGTCAGAATCCGACGCCGTATCCAATGTCTTTCCAAAGCTTGTGTTCAGGAAGTTTTTGATTTTATTCAACATCAGGCGAGGGGCCCTCCGGCATCCGGCTCCGCAAGCAGGGAAGCTCTGATTTATTCTGGACGAAGCAGCTTGTGATCCAGGATGTTACAGATTTGTAATGCCCTTTAGGTGCAGGGCGCGAATCGCGCGTAATAGCTGGCTGGTTCAGACACAGGATACAAGTTCATGAACAGATCAGAGGTTCCCCAGGAACTTCATAACCGTTTCTTTCAGGGGTCGCAAGCGTCCATGGAAGAAATGATCCGTATCCGGCATCAGCCTGAGCGTTGGTTGCGGACTTAGCCGTCGCGTCCAGTTCGCAACAGCCCTGAAATCAACCAGTTCGTCATTCTCCCCCTGGATGACTAGCCACGGGCAGTGCGGCGACAGCGGTTCAGCGACCGAAAATCTCGTGACCGGTGGGGCCACCAGTATCAGACGATCAGGCTCCACTACCTGTGCCGCCCGCAGGGCCACATGGGAACCGAAGGAAAATCCCGCCAGCCACAACTGCGCCCGCGGCCAGCGTTGCATTCCCCAATCAATGACCGCAAGTAAGTCCTCGGTTTCACCATCGCCATTGTCGTAGCGCCCGGCGCTTTTGCCAACACCGCGAAAATTGAATCGCACTGCGGGTCGGTCGATCAGATTAACGGCCCTGACGACCGTATGGACGACCTTGTTATTCATCGTCCCATGATGGAGCGGATGCGGATGACAAACTATCGCAAAAGCGTCTGCATTGGCCGACTCCGGCTCCTCCAGCAGAGCTTCCAGCGGCCCCGCCGGGCCGGCAATCTCTATCGCAACGGGCCTGACGGGTCTCGTCATGCGCGTACATCTGCCAAACTGGCGAGTGGCTCGGGACCCTCATCCAACTCCCTTTCCCGGAGCGGGCCGAAGGTCACGAGGCGGTCACCTGCTTCAGGTTCAACCTCCTGTTGTGGCGATATGAACCGGGCCGTTCCATCTTGTCTGAGCAGCATGATGGGTATCGCGAGCGCATCGAGATCTCCAAGAAGATCACTGTAGGTATATTCACGTGTCAGTCGTGTTTTGCTAAATGTCCAGTCTTCCAGGAGGTGTCGATACAGTTCGGCATAGCCCGCATCCTTTGAGAAGGCAACCTTACCCCGGTGACCCACGCGGACCTTGCGGGGATCGTCCTCATCCTGCGCTTCCATGGCTAGCTGAAACACCCTGTCACGGCCTATTTCCGGCGCCATGGCCGTACACACCAGCGCGTTATATGCCGTGTTGTCCGTCGCCGCCAGCACCGTGCGCAAATGAGCAAGTTCCACGGACTCCTCAGCGAAGTCGGATAGAATCTCGCCGTAGAAAATCGGTATTCCCGCCAGTCTGGCGGCCTTTAGCTTGTGCCAGCTGCGATCGGCAAGTAGCACCTTGACTCCCAGTTCCTGCAAGGTGGCGGCGAGTTCGACGCTCCACGCGGACGCGCCGACAATAAGAACATTGTCGCGCGTCTGAGAGGATAATCCCAAACGGTTCGACAACCAGCTGATGCTCAGTCCATGCAGCAGCACGGTTGCGAATATGACACCAAAAACCAGTGGCACCAATGATTCCGCGCCTTCGAAACCCAGATTTGCCATGGCCGCGCCGATCACACCGGCGGTGGCAGCGGCGACGATGCCACGTGGCGCGATCCAGGACAGCAGAATACGGTCACGAATATCCATACCCGCACCCATCGTTGCCAGCATCACGGACGCCGGTCTGACGAAGAACAGCACTGCCGCAATCAATGCGAGTCCCCTGGCATCGACCAGGCTGATGGTTTCGGGATCCATGCCTGCAGTCAGCAGAACGAAAACCACCGACACCAGTATCACGGTGATATATTCCTTGAAGCGCTTCATGTCCTGCAGACCCGGCAGATTCATATTGCCGACGACGATTCCCATGGTGGTGACGGCGAGCAGCCCTGCTTCGTCGCTGATCGTGTTGCCTGTCAGGTACATGACCAGCACCAGGGTCAACAACACCGGCGACTTCAGGAACTCGGGAACCGCACCTTTCAGAAAGACCTTGGCGATGAGCCATCCGGCCAGACCACCCAGAAATATCGCGGATGCCACGGCGCCTGTGAGGCTTTCAAGGACCTGGACCCAGCCATTGCTTTGCTCGGTAGCGGCAAAAAACTGAAATACAAGCACCGCAAGCAATACGCCGATCGGGTCGTTGATAATCCCCTCCCATTTCAGATAGGAGGCAGTTCTTCTGTTCAGACCCGCTTGTCTCAACAAGGGAATGATGACCGTGGGTCCGGTGACGACGAGAATCGCACCAAAGACCAGGGACACGGGCCATGACAATCCACCGACGAAGTGCGCGGTGCTGCTGCCGATCATCCAGGCCAACGGTACGCCTACATAGACCAGGCGTTTCACGCCGGTGGCCGCAACCCGAAGCTCGGCGCGCTGGAGATTGAGCCCGCCCTCAAAAAGGATGATGGCGACACACAGCTTCACCAGGGGTTCCGTTGCCTCGGCGAGTTCCTTGCCACTGGGAAAAACGCCCGTTACCGGCGCAAGAACCAGTCCGACCGCCGCCAGGAGTACGATAGCGGGGAATCGCGTTCGCCACGCGATCCACTGTGCCCCGACGCCGGCAACCAGAACCAACACGGCCAATGAGGCTACGCTTTCCATGCTTATGGAACCTCTGATCTATTCGTGAACTCGTATCCTGCGCTCAGCCCGTATGTCTCACCACGATGATGAGCCCTGTCTTGATCTTTGGACTCACAGTGGATTTTCTAAAGGAGCGGAATACAGACTGTATTCCTGACTGAAGAAAATCCACTGTGAGTCCAAATCTCTGCGCCATCATCTCGCCCCGCGATGATACATCCGGGCTAAAATATCCAGCTTCTGCGTTGCAAATCTTCGCAATAGCCAGCTATTACGTACGATTCGCGCCTTGAATCTGAACATTTTGGATCGCAGGCTACTTCGCTCAGAATGAATCAGAGGTTCCACCTTCTTCCCGGGCCGGTGACCGATACTGGTATGCGACGGTAGCCTCAGGTTCCATGCGGTGCAAGCCCGAGTTAGCCGCGTCACATCCTGTTAGTGTTCTACTCCATGAATAACTTGCATTTCAGAGGCCGCAGAATAGCCAGCTATTGCGTTGCGTCCCTTGCCAATGTCGAGATATTATCGGCGCTCGACGCCTTGTATTTGACTATTCTGCGGCCTCTGAGACCTAAGCTGTTTATGGGACAGGGCACTAGAATTCTGTGATCTCAAGGCGCTGTGAGATGGCGCCTGCCAGGCAAGTTACCCCGAGGCGGACATGACAAACCCTACGATCGAAATCGAAGACAAATATTGTGCCCACAACTACCATCCTTTGCCCGTGGTGCTGGTGCGGGGGGACGGGCCATACGTCTGGGACGATAAGGGACGCAAATACGTGGACATGATGAGCGCCTATTCGGCCGTCAGCCACGGGCACGCACACCCGCGACTGGTCAAGGCGCTCGTCCGGCAAGCTGCTGATCTGAATATCGTTTCAAGGGCATTTCATACCGACAAGCTAGCCCCTTTTCTAAAAAGAATCTGCGAGTTGACCGGCCAGGAGGTCGCCTTGCCGATGAACACCGGAGCGGAAGCCGTCGAAACCGCCATCAAAGCTGCCCGCAAATGGGCTTACCAGGTGAAGGGTGTTGCCGACAATCAGGCCGAGATAATCGCCTGTGAGGGGAATTTTCACGGCCGCACGATCGCTATCGTGGGCTTGTCATCGGAACAACAGTATCGCAGTGGCTTTGGGCCGTTCCCCGCCGGGCTGGAGATTATCGAGTACGGCAACGCGGATGCGCTGGAGGCCGCTATCACGCCAAATACAGCTGCATTCCTGGTCGAGCCGATCCAGGGAGAAGGCGGGATTGTGATTCCACCGGAGGGATACCTTGCACGCTGCGCGGAAATCTGTCGGCGCAACAACGTGCTCCTGATCTGCGATGAAGTTCAGACCGGACTGGGCCGCACCGGTCGACTCCTCGCCAGTGAACACGATGGAGTCAGGCCGGACGGCCTGATCCTCGGCAAGGCTCTCGGAGGCGGGATACTGCCGGTGTCGGCATTCCTGGCAAGACACGAGGTGATGGACGTCTTTACACCGGGGGACCATGGCAGCACCTTTGGCGGCAACCCCCTTGCGTCCGTCGTCGCACTGGAAGCGCTGGATATCATCGTCGATGAGAATCTTGTCGCTCGCAGCGCTGAGAACGGCGCCTGGCTAATCGACCAGCTTCTTTCGATTAGCAGCCCGTTGATCCGCGAAGTGCGTGGACGAGGCCTGTTTATCGGCATCGACATTGATCCCGACAGGGCATCTGCACGAGATATCTGTGAACGACTGATGGCGCGCGGCTTGTTAAGCAAGGAAACTCACGAGACCGTCGTCCGGCTGACGCCACCATTGATCATCGAGCGCGATCTGCTGCAGTGGTCGGTAGAACAAATTCGTGAAGTCTTCGCCGAGCTTGAGTCGCTGCCGCGTGCGTCGTGAAGAAAGACCCGTCACATTCGGGGACCTCTGATCTGTTCCGGACATTTCAGGCGCTGGATACGCGTACGGGTTCACCAACAGACCAGTGCTTGCTCAGATCGAACGGGAGGACACCAATATGCAGGTGAACGTTGAGGGCATCACCTCCGATACTCCGATTCCAGAGCGGTTTGCGTTCGGAGTGATGGATGAGGAAACGCACGTGGCCCTGGGCCGGAACCTGAACCCCGCGATCAGCTGGTGTGACTTGCCCGAGGACACCCGTTCACTGGTACTGATTTGCGTCGACAGCGATGTGCCGACCAGTCCCGACGACGTCAACAAGGAAGGTCGGGAAGTACCGGCAGATCTCGCCCGTACGAATTTTTATCACTGGGTTATGGTCGATCTGTTTCCCGGCATCCAGCGTATTGAGCAAGGCGTCTGCAGCAAGGGCGTCACCGCGCGCGGCAAGCAGCATCCGGCGGGACCCGCTGGTTCAAGGCAGGGACAAAACGATTACACCGCGTGGTTCCAGGGAGATCCCGAAATGGGCGGAATTTATCTTGGATATGACGGGCCCTGCCCGCCGTGGAACGATTCGATCCCGCACCATTACCATTTCATCTTATATGCGACGGATCTGGATCGCTGCCCCGTCGATGGCAGCTTTGGCGGCGCAGAGGTCGAGGCAGCCATTGAAGGCCATGTACTCGACCAGGCCAGTGTCACGAGTATTTACACGCTGAATCCCGGTATCGATCTTTAGCCACTACTCGCAATATGCTAGGGGGTATCTGAATTACCGGCGTCGTCTCCGGGAAGCACTGTGAAATCGACCATTTCGGTTCGGCGATCCGTTTCCCCGCCATCAGGATTTGGCTGGTAACGCCGTGAACGAACAATCTCGAGGGCCTGGTCCTCGTAAATACCCACCGGCGCCGCCCCAACTACTTCCGCTTCGATCACGTGACCGTTCGCATCGACTACGTACTCGACCTGGACGAATCCGGACTGAGTCCGCTTCGGGATGACTAGCGGCACAATGTCTTCCATCGCGGGGAGTTGGGGTCTGCTGCGAGTCGTTTTTTTCCCCAACAGCTCCGCAAGATCAATTCGCGACAGCATTTCGACCCTTGTCGCCGTATGTGCTTCTTCCTCGGGGTCGTAAGCGCCGAACAGATACAGACCGGCCACAAGAAGTACTGTGACGATGACGACAGCCACCGCTACCGACCCCGTGAACCGTCCTATTGATTGAAGACCCATTCTAACGTTGGCGAGTCACACGAAAAACTGTCCGGACTGCATTGCTCATCGGAGTATCCCTTATGCAACGCATGGGCATGCTACTCGACATCCAGCAACTCGATGTCGAATAACAGGGTGGCTCCTGGCGGGATTCTATTGCCCGCACCACGCAAGCCGTAGCCAAGATCCGATGGGATGACCAGCTGTCGTTTTCCTCCGACTTTCATGCCCTGAACACCCAGATCCCAGCCTTTAATGACTCTGCCGTCACCCAGCGGAAAACGGAAAGGGTCGCCACGGTCGACGGAGCTGTCAAACTTCTTCCCCTTGTGATCCTCGGCCCTGGCGTCGTACAACCAGCCAGTGTAATGGACCACCGCGATCTGTCCTTCGCTGGCTTCCCTGCCTGTTCCAATTTCAATATCGCTAACCTGCATCGATTCGATCATGAAGGATCCATCGTTTTCTTCTGTCAAAGCCGCAAACGGCACAAGCAGGGTCGAAAGAAAAATAGCGGCTAGTCGTGTCATTCGTATTCTCCAAAATTGCGGGGCAACTCTGCATTCGACGTATCCAGCGGCAGAGAGTTTCAGGTTACAAGGTCATGGCCTCCCGAAAAAGCCCCTTGCGTGGCCCCCCGGGTCGACTTGTCAGGGACGGCTTTGCCGACTACCGCAGGATTCCCAGGCGGTAGGAAAGCCGCCGGTCCAAACCCCAGATCTGACCGGCGGGCAAAAATGCCAGCACCAGGAATATCATCAGCCAGACAGCGTCGTAGTTAGTGGCGGTCAGAAAAGTGGCCCCCTTCACAAACCAGAAGTTCAGCATGAGAAACATCCCACCGAGGGCTGCAAATCGGGTCGCAAGCCCCAGGACGAGTGCGACGCCCAGCAGCAACTCGCCCCATCCGATCAGCGAAGCGACAAGATCCTTGTTGGGAAGGACGAACTGCTCGACAAGCGGCCAATAGAAATCATAGGCCTTTTCAGCATTTGACTGGAGGAAGCCGACCATCCCGTCACCGAACCCTCCCTCACGGCTGACTTTTCCCCATCCATGTATCGCAAAAATCACCCCCGCATAAATCCTGAGCAAGAAGATCGGCCATGCCGCCATATTGGCGCTGACAAATGATTCCCTGGTCGTTGTCATCTGATTTTCTCCTGCTCCAGTTTTTTTATTTTTTAATTGAGACGCTTATTGACCCCGATCCGAAGACCTGGATCCGGATGACTTACTGGCCGCCTGGAAATCCAGTGAGGCGGAGTTGATACAATATCGCTTTCCGGTTGGTTCTGGTCCGTCTGGAAATATATGACCAAGATGTGCATCGCACTGTGCACAACGAAGTTCCTGTCTGACCATGCCAAGGCTTTCGTCCGTGAGAATTCGTATATTTTCCGGTGTCTGTAGTTGCCAGAAACTGGGCCACCCCGATCCTGAGTCGTACTTGTGCCGGGACGCGAATAACGGATTGCCGCAACAGATACAGCAATAGGTGCCATCATCCTTGTGGTTTACATACAGACCGCTGAAGGGGGTCTCGGTACCACCTTCCCTGGCTACGCGGTATTGCTCGGCAGAAAGACTCTCCTTCCAGTCCCCGGCGCAATCTTTGCTGGCATCGCCCATTTCCGCTCCGAACGCATTATCAAACGGGCTCGATAATACCCCATCAGACGGTTCGAATCGGCGCGAAACGCATATACGACGGGTGACGGAAAAAGGATGGTGGTCGATCCGCGCGAGGAACAACTGTCGCGATCGGACGACTTTGCGCCGCCTCGATGCATTACCGGGAGACGATCACGCACCGCCCCGGTGTCCTTGAGGAATCAGATATCGGACCGGTTCGGACGCGTCAATTCAACCACGTAGGGGTCGAAACTATCCACGCATCGATCGCGTCGTTCTTCGCCCATCCAGCCACGCGACTCGAAAGGTGTCGGACAGGACGTCTCGACGGCAGCACTACGTCCTTGCCGGGCCACTTCGGCCAGATAAGGATCGCTACTGCCGGTTTCGCGTTTCTCCACGACACTCTCATCCGGCCAGACATCCCGATCAGTTTCTTGCGGGTTGTTTTTGTGCAAAATATTCACGTGACAAGCGTATCGAGACGAAAATAAGACGTCCGTGCGGCGTGTCACAAATTGCTCGTCCCGGCGCTACTCCTTATTCTCAGGGCCATGGTTCTGGCGTAGGGAATTCACCAGTAATTTATTGATTGTCTTTACAAACCCGGATGGATCTGCAAGTTCCCCGCCGTCGACGAGATTGGCCTGATCGAAAAGCACCCGGGTCAGATCATGAAACCGATCTTCATCTTGTTCTGCATCCAGCTTGCTGATCAGCAGGTGTTCGGGGTTGATCTCCAGTATCGGCTTTGCCGCAGGCAGATGCTGTCCGGCCGACGCCAGGATCTTTCTCATTTGCGCGCCCGGTTCGTGCTCGGCGCGGACAAGACAGGCCGGCGATTCGTCCAGGCGTGACGATACGCGAACATCCTCAACCCGCTCGCCGAGCGACTCACGCATCCTTTTGATCAACGTTTTCGATTTTTCCTGTGCGGCCTGTCTTTGCTCGCGCTCTGCCTCGGATTCCAGTTCGCCAAGATCGATATCGCCGCGACTGATATCGACCAGCGGATGCCCATCGAATTCCCGCAGATGAGAAACCAGCCACTCATCGATGCGATCCGAGAGCAGCAGTACTTCAACGTCCTTGTTGCGGAATGTCTCCAGATGCGGACTACCGGCTAATGACGCCTCGCTTTCTCCGATGAGGTAATAGACAGGTTTCTGACTTTCCTTCATGTCAGCCACATAATCCTGCAGCGAACGGCTGCTCACACCCTGGTCGCTGCTGGTGCTGGCAAACCGGAGCAATCGCGCGATCCGGTCACTATTGACCGCATCTTCCGCCGGTGCCTCCTTCAGGACCTGACCAAATTCGTTCCAGAACCTGGTGTAATCATCGGGGTTGTCGCTCGCCATCTTTTCCAACATCCCCAGGACACGATGTGTCAGGGCAGTGCGAATAGCATCTATCCCCGGGTCACCCTGTAGCAATTCACGCGAGACATTTAGTGGAAGATCGGCCGCATCGACGATGCCTCTTACAAACCTGAGATACATTGGCAGAAACTGCTCGGCATCATCCATGATGAATACCCGCTGCACGTAAAGCTTCAGTCCACGTGCCGCTTCGCGCTGCCACAGATCAAAGGGTGCACGCGAGGGGATATACAGCAAGCTGGTGTATTCACGCTTGCCTTCGACCCGGTTGTGACTCCATGACAAGGGGTCTTCGAAGTCATGTGCGATGTGTTTGTAGAACTCCTTGTATTCCGCGTCAGCTATCTTTGCACGCGGCACGGTCCATAGCGCAGTCGCTGAATTGACAGTCTCCCACTCTGCCGCCTCGGGGTTCTCCGCAGATTCACTTTTCATTCGAACCGGGAAAGCGATGTGATCGGAAAATTTGCGAATCAGGTATCGCAGTCGTGTGCCTTCACCAAATTCCCGCTGGTCGTCTTTCAGGTGCAGAATAACCGTGGTACCACGAACCGGCCGGATCACCGGTTCGATCGTGAACTCACCGGCACCGGTGGAGTCCCAGCGAACACCGTCCTCTTCCGGCAGACCGGCTTTTCTTGTCAGCACCTCAACCCGATCGGCGACCATGAAGCTGGAATAGAATCCCACGCCAAATTGACCGATCAGCCGGGAATCATTCTTCTGATCCCCGCTCAGTCCGGCCAGAAAACTCGCTGTGCCCGACCTGGCTATCGTGCCAAGCTGCTCGATAAGCTCTTCACGAGACATTCCGATGCCCGTGTCCGTGACCGTCACCGTAGCCCTTTCCTTGTCGTAGTCCACGCTAATAGTGAGTTCGGCATCGGCAGCCATGAGATCCGGGTTTGAAAGCGCCGCGAATCGCAAGCGGTCATTGGCATCCGAAGCATTCGATATCAGCTCGCGAAGGAAGATTTCGCGGTTGCTGTAAAGAGAGTGAATCATCAGGTGCAGCAGTTGCTTCACCTCGGTCTGGAAAACATGGGTTTCCCTGCGGGTCTCGGACGACATAACGGATTCCTGATTTATCGCGCTGGCAAGCGCATATTGAATGTCTGGGAATCTTCTGGTCTGTTCATGGACTCGTATCTTGCGTCCAGAATTTCCAGCTTCCGCCTTGCAACTCTTCGCAACGGCCAGCTATTTCGTGCGAATTGCGCCTTGCACCCCAAAGGCATTACAAATCTGAATATTTTGGATCACGATCTACTTCGCCCGGAATAAATAAGAGGTTTCCCAGGTCACAACGCCGACAGGCGCCGTGTTCAGATCCGTTATTGGGGCTGTGGCCGGCAATTCAAGCTAACAATAAGGCGTATGCCTGGTGTCAGACGGGAAATGCGGCGATAACGGTTACCATCAGGAGGCTCAGAGCTCCTGCGATCCGCCATGCGATCGTCTGCCAGATGTGGCTGATCACGAGCAACCAGTCTTCGAGTTCATCCAGAAACTGGATCAGCAACTCCATCAATACCGTCCTGGTACACAAAACCGAATTTCAGCTTAGCGGCGGGCCTCGCGACCCGCTGTGATGGATATCTCAGTTGTTGAGTTGCGACATTTTGGGCCATGTCGCTCGCGGCAAGGAGTGAAGGTGTGCCTGGATCAATAGTAGACGGCGTTCTCGACTCTGATTTCCAGGAATTCGAATGCGTCGTCCGTACCCATGTGCCAGCTCGCAACGACCCTGCCCGGAACCGTATAGCCCCCAAAACAGGCTTCTTCCTCGATACGGTAACCAAACGATGCGAGCCCGGCATGACCGGTTTTTCCCAGTTGATGTCGCATCATGCTGACCTCTTCCAGGGCGCCGTTTTCCGCAACCGTGAGATTGAGAGCAGAAGAGTCAGGGTGGCCCGCAAATCGGACAACCGTTCGCCTGTCATCCTCTGCCTGCCATCGCGCGCCCTTGGTGGGTAACAGGCTTGCCGGTAGCCAGATAGACTCGATCAGCAGATGACCGGCAGCGGACCGTGTTACCTCCGAACCCCGGCCCTTCGCTGTGGGGAAAATTTCTGCAAGAAAATATTCAAAACGGCCTTCGCCATCAAGATAATAGTCGGCCCCCTCTACCCGCATCCGCCCGATCCCTTCCATCCGGGCCTGCCAAAGAAACCCGTATCCTGCCCGAACTCTCTCCCGCGCATCAAAGGAGAGCCAGTCTTCTTCTGGTCCCGATCGAATACGACCGACAAGATCCAGATCTACCATTCTGGACAAAGGAGTGCCCTTCGCGATGGCGCGATTCAGATAGCGCGCAGCCGGTGCCGGCAGTGTTGCCGATTCGTTTCTGTCAAAGACCTCGCCACCTATATTTGGCAGAACCAGGGCGTTGAACACCCGCCTTTGTTCCAGATCGCTGGCACGCCGGCGGATACGCAGGACCAGGTAGAGCGCAAGACCTGAGACACCGAGCACGAGAATAACAACAGTGAGCAATATGTTTGTCATTTAACTGGCCGCAGGCCTGCGCGGCAGGATTGATTGCCGGGGCGAATCGCACGTCATGGCAAGCTGTTGCGTAGATTTGTAACGCAGAGGCTGGGCGCAAGATACGAGTTCATGAATAGATCAGAGGTGCCTTTGCAAGTAAGCGAGCGAGCGAGCGACATTATACGAGCCCTGCTCTTGTGCGCCGAGTCTGGTAGTCGATCAGCTTTCTTGTTCTTTTACGAGGCAGGGAAGCTGGAGATCGAAACCGCTGTCCGGACGCTGTTGGAGAAAATCGACTCGTGACTCAGCGGCCAACCGGGCTCTGCTGACCCACTCGCAGCGATGACGTCTATCCGTCGGATCGACTGGCTCGCCGGGCGCCAATGAATTGTGTACAAGATGCATATCTTTTTCCTCCCCCCTTCATCCCGAAGGGGTCTTTTTGTTGCAGGAAACCGCTGGTTTATTCTGAGCGAACCAGGGCTTTCCTAAGATTGTTCACGATCCCATTTCGCCCTGACCCGTGCGGCCCAGGCCTGATACCCCTGCCAGGTATAGACAGCGCTGGGGCCCTTTCGCCGTGACCGGTCGCGCCCAAGCCGACCGATCCAACCATGATAGGAATCCCAAGCAGTCGTCTGGATGGGCAATTTATGACCATTACCGTTAACGAACGGGAGCCTTTTGCCTTTCCTGCTACTACCATCGTTCATTGCGACTCCCATCTGTGACGCTTTCCGGCCGGATGGGGAGAATAGGCGGGTGGGGAGTTCGGGGTCCGTGACAAGCTTCACAGAGTGTTCCGTACCGGCTGGACGGGAACGCGAACTGTGACGTCGTTAACGAACTGCCAGTGAATCCGTTTAACTTAAGGCACCCCGGATCTGTTCATGGGTGCCTTATGGCGAGAAATGCGGGGCCAGACGCAAGATGCCACCTCGCTCAGAATAGATCAGAGGTTCCCTTGCTTGTTTGAATCCGATACCGGAGGCCGGGGAACAATTCGATAGCAGGGCTGATATACGGTACCTGGAAGACGCATCCGACCTTGCGACACGAAAGCTCGCAACAAGCCGTCGAGGGCCTCAATGACATCGGGATCACCGTGGATCTCGAACGGGCCCTTTTGTTCGATGGCCGTGATCCCGTCATCCTTGACGTTACCGGAAACAATGCCGGAAAACGCCCGGCGCAGGTTCGAGATCTTTTCATGCACAGGTCGATCTCGTCTAAGATCCAGTTGTGCCATCGCCTCATGAGTGCATTTGAAAGGCGTCTGCAAAGCAGGATCGATTCTGAGAAGCCAGTTGAAATAGTAGGCGTCACCAGCCGCGCGCCGAAACTGCCGCACTTCCTCCATTCCGGAAACCATGTGCCGTGCTACTTCTACAGGATCGCCGACAACTATCTTGTAGGAGGACGCCACGTCATCACCGAAACTGTCTTTGAGGAAACCATCCAGCAGTCTCAGGTAGTCGGCGCTCTCTTTCGGTCCGGTGAGGACGAACGGGAATGGCACTCCTTCATTAGCCGGATCGAGGAGGATCCCCAGCAGATAGAGAACCTCTTCTGCAGTCCCGACACCACCCGGAAACACGACGATGCCATGCCCGATCCTCACGAATGCCTCCAGCCGTTTCTCAATGTCGGGCATGATCACCAGTTCGTCTACGATGGGGTTCGGCGACTCCGCTGCAATGATTCCCGGCTCGCTGATTCCCACATAGCGCCCGTCTTTTATACGTTGCTTGGCATGACCCACCGCAGCGCCTTTCATCGGCCCTTTCATCGCTCCCGGACCACAACCGGTACAGACATCCAGCCCGCGTAAACCTAACTGGTAGCCGACCTCTTTTGTGTAGTCGTACTCGTCACGGCTGATTGAATGCCCACCCCAGCAGACGATCAGCTTGGGATTCACTCGCGGCGGGACGACGCCGGCATTTCTGAGGATGTGAAAAACAGCGTCCGTGATTCCCTCCGATGATGAGAAATCGAAACGGTTCTCGGAATCCACGCTGACGTAGAGCACGTCCCTCAGCACGGAGAAAAGGTGCTCCCGAATCCCCCGGATCAACTTGCCATCGACAAACGCAACCGCTGGCGCGTTTCGCAGCCTGAGGCGGATGCCTCGGTCCTCCTGCACCAGTTCGATCTCGAAGTCCCTGAAGCGGTCGAGGACAAGCCTGGCATTATCGGTTTCGCCGCCGCAGTTGAGAACCGCAAGTGCACAACGCCGGAATGTCTCTCTAACCTCACCTTGATCTGCGTCCCTGAGCCGGTCCACCTCCAGACGAGACAACAGGTCGAGACTGCCGACTGGCGATACGGCGACCTCGTCCCTCAGCACCCTCATTGCGACCCCGTCCTGGCCAACGCAGAGTGCAATGCGGCGCGCGTCTGCTGCGCCCAGATCACCGCAATCTCAGCAGCGGTCTTGTCTCCACTCGGGCGCCGGCGATACACGATTATTCCTTCCGAATTCACGACGAACAGTCCGGGAGTTCCCCGCACGTCGTAGGCGTCGGCGACCGAGTCCGCATCGAGTAGCAAGCGGAAATCGAAACCGCCTTCATCGATCCTGCTGACCGGGTCTCCATCCTCCCAGACATTGAGCGCGAACACTTCCACCCCGACATCGCTGAAGTCCTGTCTTACGTTCTCCAGCAGAGGCATGAGCGCCTTGCAATACGGACACCAGGTGGCCCAGAAAAGGATGATCGAGGGTCTGTTGCGGGCGGCGGCGGGGAAACTGACGATGGCGCCGGCGGGATCGGCAAGTTCGAATGAGGGCGCCCGATCGCCCTCGGCAAGCACGTCGTCCTGAGCCTGTTTGTCACCTGCCAGAACATTCGCAGGCAGGACGAGAAACAAAGCAACGAGTATGGCTGTCGTTACATTATTGCGAACCATGATCATCCTCAGCCATCCCACGCTCCAGCGCCGCTGCCGCATCAAAAAGCGACCCCTCGGCGCCAGGGGACGTCACGAGCATGACGCCCGGCACCAGCCCCGACTCCGGATCACGGCAAGGCCATGCAGGTACTGTGACTGCCGGCAGATCCAAATAGTTGCAAAAGGTGGTCGCGGTGAAGATCCCGTTGACGCCAGGCTTCATGGCAATCCTGTTCATTTCACCGTGGCGTGGTGCCAGCGTACCCAGAGTCGGCAACAACAATACTCCGTTACTGCCCAGCATGTTTCGGATCGTTTGCCTTGCATCCTCGAAAGCAGCGACCGCGCGGCCGGCGGCGCGGCGACTCCTGAATCTGACCACGGAACCCATCAGGAGGAGCTTGAAAAGACCATCATAGATCTCACCACGACCGACTATCCTGAGCAGGGATTCCCTTGCCAGGGAGAAGCGTTTTCCCTCCGCATCGGTCAGTCCTGATACCAGTTCCGGCACGAGTTCCCAGCCAAGATAGTGCAACATCGTCCTGTACCAGCGGCGAACTTGTCCGAATCCCATTTTTTGCGGAACAAGGCCTTCCCCGGCCAGAATCCGGCCTGCCATCCCGACCGCCTCAGGGATACTCGGATCGCGATAGCTGAGTGGAAAATCTTCCGGCAGTATGAGGCGCAGACCAACCGGCGGCGTGGGCGGCGCTGGCGGCTTTTTCGCCAATACGCCATAAAGAAGACGCGAATCGCGCACCGAGCGCGTCAATGGGCCGACACTCAGCCAACTGTCCATGAACCGACCGCTGAGATCCGGCCATGCGCCCCGCTTGCTAACGGCGTCCGATGTCGGCTTGAACCCCACCAGCCCGCAGAAAGATGACGGAATGCGAACCGAGCCGAGTATGTCGGATCCGATGCCCGCCGCCGTACTGCCGGATGCAACAAGCGCCCCTTCTCCGCCGGACGAACCGCCACAGGTACGCTCCACATTTAGTGGATTGGCGGTGCGGCCATAGATCAGGTTTTCCGTCTCCCCACTCATCGCGAACTCGGGTACGTTGCTGCGTGCCAGTACGATCGCACCCGCCGCTCGCAGGCGGGCGACGGCATCCGCATCCTGATGACAGGCAATCGCCGGCATACGTTTTGAACCCGCCGTTATTGATGCTCCGGCCAATCCGAATGTTTCCTTGACCGAGACCGGCAGGCCCGACAAGGGTCCGGGCCGTGGGTTTCTCGCTTCCTCCAGCGCCGACGCCTTCAGGATGTCGGTTGCGGCGTTGAGCCGGGGTTGGCACGAATCCAGCAGTTCGAGATGTTCCTCGATGACATCAATGCAGCTTTTTTCGCCACTGTGAATGCTCGAAACGAGGTCTGTCGCGTCGGGTAGCTTCGGGTCGTGATCAGCCAAAACGATCGCCGCGCGGCTGGTGTTTCTGATCGGTGCGACCGATCCAGCAGTTAAAGGCGGCCACGATGCGTGGTCTGTCGCCCAGATAGGGATAAATCTCGTGCCGTAAATAGGAAGGGAACAGGACCAGCTGACCCTGACGATGGCGCCAGTCCACCGTCCCCATCGTCCAGGGGGTTTTCAGATGGCGGTTACCCGCATCCGAGTACATGTCGATATGTGTTCGCGGGTCGTGGAAGCGAATCAGGCCGCTGTCCGGTCGTCCCGGCACATCGTCGCCCGGGTGGATACAGAAGATCCCGGACCACGAGGCACCGGGATGGTTGTGCAGCCCCTGGTAGCCATTCTTGCGTGTGATATGAAACCAGGCGTGATAGTCGAAACGCAGCATGGCCATCTCAGCGTCGCTGTAGCCGCTGGTTTGCTGAATGTGCTGGACAAGGGTCTGGTGGCAGCCACCGGCCAGCTGGCGGACCGGTTCCTCGGGCCAGCGGAACAGATCGAAACGACTCTCGAAGAGCTCACCGTGCATCGTATCGATATATTTCTGGTGACGGTAACGGTCGCCTTCGCTTTCTTTCTGAAGGAAGAGCCCTGCCAGTTCGTCACAGAATGTTTCGTAATTCGGGAAAGTGACTCGACTGATGGGAACGGCAAAGAAATTTTCAATCTCGGGTGGAGGTATCTGCATCAGCTCGCCATCTCAGCGCCACCTGACCTCAGGGCCGAATGGTGATTGGCGTGTTATCTGCAACTGAAAGCCAGATGTCGATCATTGCCTGGTTACTCACCGCGATGCAGCCGTCGGTCCAGTCGTCGTCGAGGTAGTCGCGCCGCGTCGGTTCACTATCATTGGGCAGCCCATGGATCATGATCATGCTGCCCGGGTTGACGCCTTTCCGGTTGGCCCGACCGACGTCCTGCGGCCCCGGGTATGAGATGTGCATCGACATGTAGTAGTCGCTGTCCGGATTCCGCCAATCGATGACGTAGTCTCCTTCAGGCGTCCGCAAATCGCCTTCCTGCAACTTGGCTCCAACAGGTTTCTTGCCAAGCGATATGTCAAAGCTCCTGAGGACGATACCGTTACGAATCAGATGCAGTTTTCGCTCGCTTTTTATCACCAGTACGCGATCGGCTTGCCATTGCTCATCCATGGAATCCGCCGACACGCGCAGCGACAGACCGGCCGTACATATCATCAGTGGAACGACAAGCCAGTTGAAGGAAGTCCGTTTCGCCATCACACGCCTCACTGCGGCACCTTGCTTTCCGGTTTGCGGGTCAGGTTGAAAGCCACTGAGACCCTTAAATTCTGTGTATTGCGGGTCGGCGGCCGGCCCCAGTGGTGATGACGTGCATCGAAAAATAGCAGTCGGCCCGGCCGGGGCAACACACAGTAGATCACATCTGTCCGCTGTCGATTATAAAACATGGTTTCACCGCCCCAGTCCACGTGCCATTCCGGGTTGATGTATACCAACAGGGTGTACCAGCTTTCATCATTGTTGGGACAGTCCGTATGGATGGCGTTCTCGATGCCATAGGTCTGACCATTCACGAAAATGTCCCTTATGGTGAAGTCGTACGGCTGGAGTCCCTTTTCCAGCAACTTCCACAAGCTTTGAAATATCACTGGTGTATCTTCGATGCGTCGCGCATCCTCCCCGCCGAGGCGCTCCTCGCACATGACGGTCGCGCCCCAAAAAGGGTTTTCGCTGTACTTTGCGTCCGCGACGTCACCGTAACGCCAGCCGGCGCGACAGGACGCGACCGCCCACTCGTACAGCTCCAGCAACATCGGCTGGTCGATCGCTCCATCGATTACATGGATTACCTTGTTGTCGATCTTCAACATGTCGGTATGTTCTTCATATTCATGGCGGCTATTCTATGACCCGTTCGCCCGGCTCGCCAAGCGATCACACCACAGAAGAGTCGCACCGATGACGGCCGAGGGCATCGCCACAAGGTTGAGCCCTGGTATCAATGTCAGTGTCATGACTCCTGCGCCAAATCCCAGCGCCAGCCAGCGGTCTTGTCGCAATCTGCTTTTTTGCTCCCGCAGCCGTATTCCGTCATTGGCCATCGGGTAATCACAATACTCGACGGCGAGAATCCACGAGCCATAAATCGCCCACGCCAGCGGTGCAAGCACATTGACTCCGGGAATAACGGTCAGAATCAGCGGTGGAATGGCGAGCAACAGGAAATACCCGATCTTGACCAGTTCGAAATACGGTGCCTTTATCGCCTCTTTCCAGGCGGATAGCGCACCAATCTTCAAATCCGGTGCGTATTCCCGTTGCACACGTTCGGACAATATCCCGTTGAACGGCGACCCGAAAAGGTTAGCCAGCAAGGTAAAACCCAGCCACACGATGACAAGCGCGCCCAGCACCGCAATGGGCCAAAGCAACAAGGCGAGCCAGTCAAGCCATGTGGGCAACCAGTCTTCAACCGCCAGCCTCAGGTTTCCGATAGCGCCCGCAAGCCACATGATCCCCAGTGAGAAGACCACCACATTGACAAGCAGGGGTAGCAGAACGTGCAGGCGTGTGGCTGGCCGGAACAGCCACGAAAGCCCCGACAGTCCATAGCGATACCCTGTTGCGAAGGAAGTTATCAAGCCGCCGGCTCCCGTATTCTCACATCAGGGCGCCGGGTCGTTTCGCCGCTGTCGACTTCGACAAGCGAACCCGTGACGCACCGATCCAGGGCTTCGCGAGTTGCCCGTTGGGCGCTGTCCCATGCGTCCCGCCCCATGTGCATGGCGCCAGGTCCCGGGCGGGGAAGCCCGTGGATGAGCAGCGACATCATGTTGGCACGCTCTGGCACCCGCAGCGCTGGACTGCTCCGGCGCCGCCAGGGCGAGCGCGAGACAATATGATGATAGAAAATGCGCTCTCCTACCTGTACACCTGCCAATCCGGGACGATCGGACACGCCGCCGTCCACAAGGTACGCGCCGCCGATCCTAATCGGCCTGAACAGGAATGGCACTGCGCATGAGGCGTAGATCGCCTCGGCGAACGGTCCGTGAGACAGGGTACGAATACGGAATCGCACCAGATCGAAAGCCGACACGGTCAGTGGACACCTGCAATGCTCTATTCGCTCTACCGGGCTGACTTGTCGGAGCAGCTCCCTGAACAGCTTTCCCCTCAACAATCCAGGCCCGGGTGCGGGATCCCAGAACGACTCCCTGGTCATTGAAAAGTAGAACTCCGACAGCGCAGCCGTAGACAAACCGGCGGACCACAAACCACCTGTCAACGCGCCGGCGCTGGAGCCTGCGACCGCCCTCGGCGCAAGCCCCTCCTCCTCAAGGACAGACAACATCCCGCAATGCGCAAAGAAGCTAAAAAACCCGGATGACATGACGAGCGTAAAAGGCTCGCTCGACAACCACGCCCGTAAGGTCGCCTGGGTCGATGGGCGCTCTTTATCCAGCAGTCCGGCCACGTTGACTTCCAGGTACCGACTACTGGAGCCCGAGGACCCGGATGCCCTGCTCAAAAACCACATCGACGGGGATGTCCGCAGCAGAGAGACGCTTCAGATCGTGCTTCAGATCCGGGGTAATCACGCCCATTTGCGCTATCAGCTGGCCGGCGGCAACGTGGTCGCCATTGCCCTGGATTACCAGTAACTGTGCCGACAAGGCATCCATGGCCTTTTTCATGTTGTCCTCATCGACCCGATAATTGCCGGTGTCGGGATCGCGTCTGAACGCATCGTATGAACGAAAGAAATTGAAGCGAATCATGTTGGCCTTGCCATGGGCGCTGGAGGATCCGAACCGTACCGATCGGAATATTCCGGTCATGAATGTGACGTAATAGTCCATGAGATCCGGTCCGGGCAGCTCGCCCCGCTCATGCAGCCAGGTAATCATATAGAGGCCAAGCACATCGGCCTTTCCTTCCTCCATGATGCTCTGGTGCTCCCTTAGGGCTGACCTCACGGAGCCATTTCCGTTAACTGTGTTCTTCACACCCAGCCCATGTGCAACCTCGTGAAACATCGTATTCGCAAAAAACGCGTCAAAGCTAACGTTGTGCCGCTGCTCTTCGATAATGAGCTCATCGGCAATCGGTTTCATGATCTGGTCGAATTTCGCACGCATGGCATTCTTGAGTTGCAGGCGTCTCGTGCCTTTCGCGAGTTGCACCTGTTCATCGTTGGGCAGATTGATGGCGATGGTCTTCGATCCGGCGTTGCTGTAACCCGCATAGAAGAGAACATCGTAGGCATTCAGATCTGATTCGCCGCCCGGCTTCTCGGACTTGTAGAGTTCGGCGACCGGTAGCCCCTCCTGGAGATCCGGCAGGAATCGGGCGAAGCGCTCCAATCGTCGACTCCACTCCTGGTCTTTCAGCAATACGTAGGCCTGATACGCCGTCTTGTAGGCAAAGAGCTTGTCCTCGTATTGCTCGATCGGACCAATGACCACATCGATGGCATTGTTCTTCATCGCCATCCATGCCATGTCGCTCGGCCGATAGTCGTCGGTAATCAGGGCGCGTGCCCTGAGTGTCAGGTAGCGCTTGAACTCCGGATCGTCCGTAAGTTCTGCCGCACGGCCGAGCAAGCGGGCCGCCCGGTTGAGCTCACCGCTATAAACAATGTGATAGGGCATGGCAACAAGTTCGCCCATGGGGCCTCGCTCGATCAAGGTGTACCAGCTGTATTTGCCGTCGAAATCTGCGACCTCGAATTCCTCTCGCGTCATATCGGCAGGATAAAATGCGGCGCCCGGTGGTTTCGATTCCACACCGGCCAGGAACGGCTTGTCGCCATCGAGCCTGTCCCATGGTCCATAATTGATTTCTACGAATCGCCTGGCCTCCTCATCCTCAAGCGTACCGAGTAGCGATGCCCGATTCCCATAGGCCTGCTTCCAGAAGAGATCATCCATGATCCCGGCGGCCTCTATCAGGACTGACAGTGTTTGTCTCTGACGCGCCGTGAGATGGCCCAGATTGGCCGTCAGCCGAACCTGCGCATATTCCTGGAGTTTCCGACTGATCGGGCTCGCCTCATCGGGTGGCGGTGGCAGCTGAAAAAGCGCGGGTTTCTCCACCGTAGTTGTGCAGGCAACCAGGCTTGTTGCAAGAATAGCTGCAGCTGCCAATTGCCCACGGGATCGGATCATCTCAAACAGCCACTGTCGAATCTGCAACAAGCTCAATCAACGGTCCCTGCTTCTTTGGCACTCTGTTCGCCCACTTCACGGACCAGTTCCGGCCGGATCAATTCTCCTCTTTGGTTATAGAACCAGTCGAAGTCGCCCAGGGCATCGAACTCCGGGTCGGCCTCGCGTGCCGACAACAGGTAGAGTGGCCGGCCGGCGGTGAAATACATCAGGTAGTGACTGCCGATCCGGAACTCGAGTGGACAGGGGATCCAGTAGTCACTGATGACTTGCCGACGGGGCATCACGACTTTCCATCCATCGGTCAGTTCGAAAAGAAATCGCCGCTGTCCCCCAGCCTCGTCGCCCTCCACAACGATATCCAGACGTCCCGTATAGCGCCCGATAGCCACCGACTGAGCGTTGTCAATAAGGTATTCCATCGCAATCCGGTCGTAGCCGTGGTCCTCCATGATCGGCGGCACAGGTGCGCCAGGATTGCAGGCAAATACCTGTCGGGCTGCCAGGGCTGTCAGTACGATGAGTACAATTCGAACCCCCATTGGGTCTATGTGTCCCGCCCATCGTTTTCCTGCTGCTCGTCCTTGTCATCGACATCGCGATCGAGTCGCACCAATCGAGAGCTGTCTTTGCCTTTGCGCTTGCGCCCCTCATCGTCAACGATCTCTCTTATCAGGTCTTCGTCTAACACGACGGTCTCTGTTTGTTTGTCACTCACAGTATTTTTTCTCCCACTCTGGCATGGCTTTGGCGTAACAAGATTCGAGTTTATTGACAGATCAGAGGTTCCCTAGCGGCGTGTCTCCGACCATTGCCCCGCCCGGCCATTGAAACTGAGCACCCTTTTGGATGTGACGGCAAACGCCGAAAAGTCTTCCGCCTCGAACTGCTCAAGTTCCTCGCCTGCTTTCAGGGAAATGGTGACCCACGAGGCCGTGTAGACGCTGTAGGCGATTAATCTGCGGTTGGTCGCCAGCACGAGTATGGCGTTATCGGTCAGTTGCTGCTCCACGCTCTCCTGGGCACTGAGCCGAAACTCATCCGAGCGATTGAACAAGACATTGGAAGCGATAATCTTGTCGTCTTCCCGGTGGACATATAACAATCTGGCCGGTGCGTCGTCGTCCGCGCTGAGGGGTTCAGCGGGAGCCCCAAGGACAAGAAATCCGGCAAGCATCCAGGTCACCAACCCGCCCGCTCGTCTCATTTTTGTTAACAGTTCGCCAGTCATGACTGCCATATTAGCGAAACCTGGCGTCGATCGACGATCTGCCTGGTAAGGGGATGGCTATTTGGAGTGGCTGCAGTTCCGGTAATGCGCAGCTGCCCGACGGATTCCGCGACGAGCGACCTCCTGCGTTGTGTGATATGCACGGGTAGTTCGACTACGGCAGCAGTGCTTAATTCCCGACCCGCCACGACAAGAACCCCGCCGGCCGGGATCGACGGATTCACAGCGCAGGAATCACCAGTTCAGGTCAGAGCTTGTCTAGCCGCATTTCGAGTCGCCACAGTTCAGACAGGTCATGCAACCATCCATCATCACTGCGGCCGCGGTGTTGCATTTTGTACAAAGCCGTGCGCCTGCGGGAAAACTAGTGTCCGTGAACGCATCCCGCTGACGTGACTCCGCCTCAAACTCGGCTCTCTTTTCAGCTATCAGTTTCTTGCGATGTTCGTCCAGTTCCGGTTTTTGAAGCATGCCGATGTCGATAAGGTGCTTCTCCACGACTTCGCCAAGCTCGGCCAGTAGCGACGGCATGAACTTGCCACCCTGCCTCCAGTAACCGCCGCGTGGATCGAAAACAGCCTTGAGTTCCTCCACCAGAAAGGTGATATCGCCGCCTTTCCTGAAAACAGCTGACATGATCCGCGTCAACGCCACAATCCATTGGTAGTGATCGAGATTCTTGGTATTGATAAAAATCTCGAACGGCCGCTGACTCTCGTAAGGCGTGCCTGGGTTGAGTACCAGATCGTTGATCGTCACATACATCGCATGCTCCTCGATGGGAGGCTTGACCTTGTATGTGGATCCACGAAGAAATTCCGGGCGTTCCAGCTTTTCGTGCATCCGCACGACATTGTACCCTTCCTTTTTTTTGACGGGTGTTTTCTGCGTCGCTCCACCCTTGTCTCCCAAACCGGAAACATTGAAGTCGACAATTTTCTTTTCGATCTTGATTGAAGCCATCTCGCCTTTTCCTGTCTTCGCCCGCTCGAGCGGCGGGACTTGCCTGTATGTACAAATACTTGCTGCGGTACTCAAAACTTGCCGTAGTAACCTTCCTTGAGAGCATCGTAGAGATTCGCGGCGGTATGAGTATCTCCATCGTACTCAACCTCTTCGTCTCCCTTTAGCTCGACCAGACTTCCATCATCCAGTTTGAAGGAGTAGGTCGTATTCTTGAGGTCTTTTTCTTTTACAAGAACGCCCTGGAAGGCTTCCGGATTGAAACGGAATGTCGTACACCCTTTCAGCCCTTTCTCGTAGGCGTACATGTAAATATTCTTAAAATCATCATATGGATAATCAGTCGGTACATTGGCGGTCTTTGAGATGGATGAATCCACCCATTTCTGTGCCGCCGCCTGGATATCTACATGCTGCTCAGGAGAGACCTCGTCCGCCGCGACAAAATAGTCCGGCAGTTTTTTCGATTCCTTCTCCGAGTCCGGTGTTGCCTGAGGATTCACCAACGCACGGTATGCCAGCAATTCAAATGAAAAAACATCGATCTTTTCTTTTGTCTTTTTTCCTTCACGGATAACATTGCGGAAATAGTGATGGGCAAAACTCGGTTCGATACCGTTACTTGCATTATTCGCCAGTGACAAAGATATCGTTCCTGTCGGCGCTATAGAGGTGTGGTGCGTAAACCGCGCACCCGTCTCTTCCAGCTCACCAACAAGTTCCGGAACCACTTCGGCGAGACGCTGCATATAGCGGCTGTAACGCGTGTGCAGCACGCGTCCCGGTATCGTTGACCCGACACTCCAACCGTCTGCTTTCATCTCCGGTCGCTTGCGGAGCATCTCCTCGGTGACTTCAAATTCCTCGATCATGATCGGTGCCGGACCCTTCTCCCGCGCCAGATCCAGGGCAGTTTCCCATCCAGCCACGGCAAGTTCCCGTGCGACCCGCTCGGTAAATTCGACCGACTCGGGCGACCCATACTCCATCCTGAGCAACGCGAGCGTAGACCCCAGCCCCAGAAAACCCATGCCGTGACGCCGCTTGCGAAGAATCTCATCTCTCTGGCGATCCAGCGGCAAACCATTGATCTCGACGACGTTATCCAGCATGCGGGTGAAGACCTTGACGACTTCACGGAATTTCACCCAGTCGAAGCGCGCCTCATCAGAAAACGGATCCTCAACGAAACGCGTCAGGTTGACCGAGCCAAGCAAACAGGAACCGTAGGGAGGTAACGGCTGTTCACCACAAGGATTGGTTGCCCGGATGGTTTCGCAGAACCAGTTGTTATTGAGATCGTTCACCCGGTCGACGAGGACAAAACCCGGTTCGGCAAAGTCATATGTCGACGACATGATGACATCCCAGAGGCGTCGTGCGGGGACTGTCTTGTAGACTTTGCACGCAGTAAGTCCTTGCTCTCCCGTGGCATAGTCACCATCACCCGGCCACTCCCTCCAGATGACCTTATCCTCATCGTCGAGATCCAGATTGTCTTCTTCGACCTCGCGGGTGGTCAACGGGAACGCCAGCTTCCAGGGTTGATCATTGCTGACCGCCTGCATGAATTCGTCGGTGACAAGCAGGGAAAGGTTGAACTGACGCAAGCGGCCGTCTTCGCGTTTTGCACGAACAAATTCCATGACATCCGGGTGCCCGATATCGAACGTGCCCATCTGCGCACCGCGTCTTCCGCCCGCCGACGAAACCGTGAAACACATACGATCGTAGATATCCATAAACGACAAGGGACCGGACGTATAGGCGCCGGCACCGGACACATAAGCACCCCGGGGCCGCAATGTAGAAAATTCATAGCCGATACCACAGCCGGCCTTCAGTGTCAGACCCGCTTCATGGACCTTGCCGAGGATATCGTCCATCGAATCACTGATGGTTCCGGACACCGTGCAATTGATCGTTGATGTCGCCGGCTTGTGTGCCTGGGCACCCGCATTAGACATGATGCGACCGGCCGGGATGGCGCCGTGGCGAAGAGCCCACAGGAATCTCTTGTGCCACTCCTCCCTTTTTTCTGATTCTTCAACGTCAGCCAGCGCACGAGCCACACGCTGATAGGTGCTGTCCATCGTCTCATCTATGACCTCTCCGTCCTTGGTAGCAAGACGGTATTTGGTCTGCCATATATCCCTTGAAGCCGTCTGAAACGGAATCTCGGCCAATGTAGTTGCGGCGTTCATTTCCTTGAGCGCAGTTTCCATTCTGGTGACGTCCCCCAATGACATCCGATCCTGATTATTTGTTATTGAAACCCGACGGGCCCCAGTACCCCTTTAACAAACGGCCAGAATGTGCATTTCCAACCGTTTTCTTTCTATTGCGGCACTTTTTTCTCTGATTCTGTGACCACAACATATAGTGAAAGCGAGATGCTAGATTATGGTCACGTCGGCTTGCTGTCAAGAGAAAATTCATCCTGATACCTACATTTTTTATAATTATAAAACAAATAGTTACAAAATGTTTGCAGAAACGTTATGACGCGCTGCGATATTCCAAGGGGATTTCACGCAAATGCTGCACCACAAGATGTTGTGGTCCCTGAATTAACAGATCAAGAAGCAGATAGACGATGGCACGTTTTTTGATATTGAGCCTGTTTGATACTTTGTCAACCACTTGAAACTGCCGTAACCGCCCCTATTTTAGTAAACAACTTTTCGACAAATTGGGTCGCGATGGCGGCCATGGAGGATGGAAAATGTTAGTACGAAACGATCCCTGGACAGTAATGCGTCATCTTCACCCCGACCTGGAGCGCTTGTTTGAGCGACGCGTGGAAGATGGCACGGCAGGTTCCGTGGCCGACTGGTCACCGGCTGTCGACATTAGAGAAATGGACGAGCGCTTCGTGATACATGCGGATGTCCCGGGGGTAAGCCCGGAAGACATCGAAATAACCATGGAAGACGGCGTACTCACCCTGAAGGGCATCCGCAAGACGGAATCAGGCGATGAGAAGGAAGGCTTTACACGAATCGAGCGACTGAGCGGCCGGTTCCACCGTCGCTTCACCTTGCCTGAGACGGTTGATGCGGAAGCCATCGAGGCCCACTTCAGGAACGGGGTACTCGAATTGCTCATCCCCAAGTTGCCGCGTCTGCAGCCGCGAAGAATCGAGGTTAAGATCGACTGATAGACTTGCATTGAGCAGGGAAGCTTGCAACCTTCGCTGAAGTTACAGCGTCCTGGGCCATGTTTCTCATCAGGAGCGGGCGGAACTTTCCGCTCGCCCCTGATGTCCCCAATACTCGGGCCGATCAGCACATCAGGCCACAGATTTTTCTACCGAGGTTTATTGATGAAGAAAAACAAAACAGCGATTGGCATGCTACTCCTCACTCTCGCTCTCATCTCCACGACGGTAAGCGGAGCACTGCCAGCAAAAATCGATAACAAGGACCTTCCAACGCTCGCGCCGCTGGTCGAGCGAGTCTCGCCGGCAGTCGTCAATATCGCCGCGCGCGGCAGCGTCCAGGTTCATAGCTACCGAAACCCATTCATGGACGACCCGTTTTTCCGCCGATTCTTCGAGCAGCAACCGGGCCGCCCTCAGACCCGCCAGACGCAAAGCGCCGGTTCCGGGGTCGTGGTGGACGCCGCCAAGGGCTACATCATCACCAATCACCACGTGATTGCCAACGCCGAAGAAATCACCGTGACGCTGAGTGACGACCGAAGTTTTACTGCTGAGATTATCGGTTCGGATGAGGGCTCGGATATCGCAGTCATCAGAATCGAAGCTGACAATCTCACCGAATTGGATATTGCGGATTCGGAAGACATTCGTGTTGGCGACTTCGTGGTCGCGATAGGCAATCCCTTCGGTCTGGGCAATACGGTCACTTCAGGGATAGTGAGCGCGCTGGGTCGATCCGGCCTCAACCCCCAGGGCTATGAGGACTTTATCCAGACCGACGCTTCGATCAATCCGGGGAATTCCGGCGGCGCACTTGTAAGCCTCAATGGCGAATTGGTGGGAATCAACTCCGCTATCCTCACCCGCGGCGGCGGAAATATTGGTATCGGTTTTGCGATTCCTTCCAATATGGCCAGCGCGGTCATGGCGCAGATTCTGGAGTTCGGCGAAGTTCGGCGAGGCCTCCTGGGAGTCAATATCTACACCGTAACGCCCGATATTGCGGAGGCCTATGGAGTGGAGGAAATGCAAGGCGCACTGATCTCCCAGGTCCTCCCGGGTTCGGCGGCCGACACTGCGGGTCTGGTGGCTGGCGATATCGTGACCCATGTCAATGATGAAAGTATCAAGTCAGCTGCCGAGCTTCGAAATTCGATTGGCCTCCTCCGTATCGGAGACGAGGTCACCTTGCGGGTAGTTAACGATGGCGAGACGAGAATGGTAAAGGCGGTCCTAGGAGAGCAGGTGGCACCCGAACAGGTAGAGGCTGCAGATCTCCACCGCGGACTGGAAGGTGCGGAGTTTGTCGATGCGGATCCCGGCAACCCGGATCGGGGTGGCCTGGCGGGCGTTCTCGTCACGTCGGTCGAAGCGGACAGTCCTGCCGCACAACGTGGCTTGCGGGCCGGCGATGTCATCCTGGCGGTCAATCGCAAACGGGTGACATCCATATCCGAATTCCGGGATATCGCGGAAGATTCGTCATCCCTGCTTCTCAACATCCGCAGGGGTGGCACCGATCTGCTGTTGCCGATTCGCTAGACCTGGTGCCGCCTGGCGGCAACAGACCTGCACAGGCGGACACCAACAACGAATCGAACGAGAAAAAGGGCAGCCACGCGGGGCTGCCCTTCTCCTCAGGCTCTGATGGTGTACGAAGGGTTCTATTATCCGACCAACAGCATCCTCACACCGACGAATATCAGTAGCAGTGCGAATCCCTGCCTGAGGCGGTCAACAGGCAGCCTGTACGCCAGCCGTGCGCCGACCGGGGCGAGGACGACGCTGGTGACGGAGATGCCCGCTACAGCGGGCCAGAACACATATCCTGTCGATGCAGCGGACACGTCCGTCGAACCCGGGCCCAGCAGCATGAATCCAGCTGCGCCAGCCAGCGCAACAGGAAAAGTACAGGCTGCTGCTGTACCGACTGCCGTCCGCATCGGCGTCGCACACCAGACAAGGAACGGAACGGTTATCACCCCTCCGCCAATACCCGCAAGCGCCGAAACAGTGCCTATCGCTGATCCCGCGATGGAACAGCCGGCGACACCGGGCAGGCTTCGCGATGCACTCGGTCGGTATCCAAGCATCAGATAGACGGCGATCACCACAAGCAAGACACCGAAAACAGACTGCAGCAGCCGATTGCTGATTGCGTCGGCGATGACCGCCCCGACAAGACCACCCACCAGAATGCCCGGCACCAGTCGTCTGAAGGCGGCCCACTTTACCGCTGCGCGCTTGTGATGCGCCCAGAGAGACGAAAGAGAGGTGAGGACGATGACCGCAAGAGAGGTGCCAATCGAAAAGTGCATGCGGTTTTCAGCCGGTATCAGCGGCACCATGGATACGAATATCAGGTTGAGCGCAGGGACGATGACCAGGCCGCCTCCGATACCGAAAAGCCCCGCCAGCAAGCCTGACAGCGCGCCCAGAAGCGGATACAAAGCCCAGGTCACCCAGACCTCAGACATGGCGGCCACTTTTTCCCGCGGACGGGGCCGGCAAACTCAGGATTTGTGGGCCGAGGATTGCATCGAATGCCTGTGCCGCCATAATGAACTCTGTCGTCGGATCGCGTATCTAAAGTACTTCTGATCAATTCATGAACTCACACCTTGTGCCGGGCCCGCTGTCAGGTGCGATTCGTGCATTGAATTCAGACATCTTAGATCACATCCTACTTCCTGCAGAATAGATCAGAGGTTCCCTGGCAGATTTCCCGGCGCCGCCCCTTCGATATGCACGTATTTCGTTTTGCTCTTTTTTTCACGCTGGTCATGCCAATCGTCACGATGGCGGCGAGTGATCCCTATGCCGCGCAAAGAGCCATCTTCGTCAGGATGCTCCCAAAGGCGGAAGCCGGTGACTGGCGTTCGGTCGAGCCTCAGCTTGAGGCGCTGGAGGGCTATCCACTCGCACCGGACCTACGCGCTGCCTGGCTAAGAAGGAAGGTCGGGCCGTCGACCGACAACGAGATCGATGCGTATCTTCGCGAGTACCCGGATCTGGCCTTTAGCTACGGCCTGCGTCTGCGCTGGGCGAAATCGCTGGCGGCACGACGAGCATGGCAGCGATACCTGGCTGTTTACAACGCAAATTATGGGGAATCAAAAGATACGGTTCTCCATTGCTGGGCACTGAGGGCCGGAATTGCCACGGGGGCGAGCGATGATTTGGAAGCACGTGCGATGGACATCTGGTTATCCGCATTCAGCCAGCCCAGGGAGTGCGATCCCGTTTTTGCCTACCTGGAAGAGATCGGGGCCATAACGGATGACCGGCGACGCCAAAGGATTGCCCTGGCCCTGGATGCCGGTCAGACACAACTTGCCAAATATCTGGCCCGCCCCTTGTCGGACTCAGACCGCTCCCGGATCATTCGGTGGGACAGGATGCGACTGGATCCGGCTCGCGAACTGGGCCACCCGGATAAGTTCGACAAAACATCCGCCGCGAGTCGGCGGCTGGTTCGTTACGGATTCCGGCGACTGGCGAGAAGAGACTCGCTGCGTGCGGACGAACTGTGGGAATCCTATGACGACTTTCCTTTTGACGACTCGGACCGTGAAGAGATCGGGCGCTCGATCGCGCTGTCGGCGGCCACCAGTTTTCAACCGCGGGCAAGGGACCTGCTGCAGGAGCAATCGCGGACGGACGATGACGTCGTCATCGCCCAGTGGAAAGTACGTCTGGCGGTAAGAGATCTGGATTGGCGGGGAACGCTTGAGGCGATCGCAGATATGCCGCCAAGCGAGGCCAAACGAATCAACTGGCGCTTCTGGCAAGCCCGCGCGCTGGATGAATCGGCAAATGAGGAACAAGCGACTGAGATCTTCAGTGAGATTGCCCTAATGCGTGACTACTATGGCTTCCTGGCGGCCGACAGGCTGGGTCTCCAATACCAGATGAACCACGCATCCGCCGAGCCAGACGAGGCCGTCATCGACGAACTACAGGCCCGCAACGACTTCCTGCGGGCACACGAACTTTTCAGGATCGGCCTGTACAGCCGCGGCCGCAGCGAATGGGCACAGGCGCTTAGTCGCCTGACCGACAGCGAACGCGCTCAGGCCTCGATTGTCGCCCACCGGTGGGGCTGGCACTCCCGGGCTATCAGTACCGCGTCGAGCAGTGGACTGGACGATGATCTGGATCTGCGATTCCCTACACCCTGGAAGAAGACTTTTACGCGTCTTAGCGGCAGCGCCAGTATCAATACCACCTGGGTATACGGGATCGCCAGAAGCGAAAGTCTGTTCATGCCGGACGTATCTTCGAGCGCGGGTGCGATTGGACTGATGCAATTGATGCCGGCGACGGGTGCCGAAACTGCACGCAAAGCGAATATACGCTACAAGGGCCGTCATAGCCTGATACAACCCGAGACCAACATCACCCTGGGCACCCGCTATCTTGCGGAAATGATGGAGCGCTTCGACAACAATCAGGTGATGGCCACGGCCGCCTACAATGCCGGCCCCCATCGCGTGCAGCGCTGGCTACCGAAGGGCAGGGTGCTGCCGGCAGATGTCTGGGTGGACAGCGTGCCGTTTCGCGAAACGAGGCGTTATGTGCGCAGAGTCATGGCCGCGCAGACGGTATTCGACTGGCGAATGGGTCTTTCGGATGTCAGGTTGTCGGATCGTATGACGCCGGTCCCCGACAAGATTACCGGCCGTGTCTCAAGGCAGAGCAACGAGGCCCTGGCTGCTGGTCTATAATCGGCGCCCGCTCTGGAGCCGAACAACCATCGGCAGGCGGTTGGGGTAAGCGTGAGATCTGCACGACAGTCTATTTGCCTGATCGGCGGCAGCGGTTTTATCGGCCGTCATCTGGCCGCGCGGATGGTCGCGTCAGGCCATCAGATCACCGTGCTGACGAATTCGCGTGACCAGAACCGCGACATGCTGGTCCTCCCCACCCTGCGACTGGTGCAGGGTGACCCCTACGATCAGGCTGTCCTGAGATCCGTGTTGACCGGCATGGATGTTGTCGTCAACCTGGTGGGCATACTCAACGAGCGCGGCCGGGACGGTAGTGGATTTCGGCGCGCCCATGTCGATCTTACAGCCGCTCTCCTGAAAGCGAGTCAGTCCGTCGGTGTCACGCGCTATGTGCAAATCAGCTCCCTCAAGGCCGATTCCGATGGCCCCAGCTTTTACGCCAGGACCAAAGGTGAAGCAGAGGCGCTGGTACGGTCGAGTACCAGCGCCGGTACCGAATGGACGATATTTCAGCCGTCTGTCGTTTTCGGCCGTGAAGACGATTTCATCAATCGCTTTGCGAGTCTGATCAAAGCCCTGCCGGTGTTTCCGCTGGCGTGCCCGAATTCGAGACTCCAGCCGGTATTCGTCGGTGATGTTGCGGAAGCAGTCATGCGTGCTATCGCCGATCGGTCGAGCATTGGCCAGACCTATCAATTGTGCGGACCCAGGGTTTACTCCTTACGCGAAATCGTCCTTCTCATAGCGGATGCCCTCAATCTAAACCGGCCCGTGCTGCGGCTCTCGCCGACACTCGGAAAATTGCAGGCGCGCATCATGGAGTTTGTGCCTGGAAAGCCGTTTTCGATCGACAACTATCGCAGCCTGTCAGTGCACAGCATCTGCGACAAGTCAGGTCTCAGCCAGAAGGATCTTGGCATACATGCAAATGCGATGGAGCCGGTCATCAGGCGGTATCTTCGCAAGACCTGAAGATGCCGGCGTCGCGTGTTGTTCCCTCATTGGGCAATGCTATCGACAGGTGAGATCAGCATCAGCGCATCCAGCTGCTCATGGCGTTCTTCTATCGGCATTTTGGCCAGCTCATCGCAACGCCGGTAGAACTCTCCGAAATTGTTTCCAGCAGCGCGAAAAAGCGCCCTGAATGCGGGTACGAACCGGCGATAGGTTGTGACCGGGACCAGTCGCGCGTTGTTCAATCCGTCAGCGAACCAGCGGTCGTAGCCGCTATAGCCGCCCCATGCTGTTTTCTGTACCTGGTACGCCGATCGCAGCAGGTCGAATTGCTCCTGCTTGGCAAGACGCATCTGCGCTACGGCAAGATCAGAATCATATACCTGAACCAGGTGGTCCCGTGTTTCACCCACCAACAAACTGAAAACCGATGCCCTTTCCCTGTTTTTCCTGTACTGCGCGGTACCCGAATCATCATCACGCGCCACCAGCCACCGGTGCATCCCCTCCTGCTCCACAGCGGTTGCGAAGGACTCATTGAAACTGGAGTCATCTTTTACATACAACTGTTGGTGGGCCAGTTCGTGGAACAAAAGCGCGACGAGTTGAGTATTGTCCCAGCGCATCATCGAACTCAAAACCGGATCGTCGAATCGCCCCAGCGTCGAGTATGCGGCCACACCGGCTACGTGTACGTCCCAGCCCTTATCCGCGAGACCATCGGCATAGGCCCGCGCTTTGGCCTCGCGAAAGTAGCCTCGATAGACAACACATCCGGCCACGGGAAAGCACCAGCGCTTCGGCTGCACAGAAAACTCCGGCGCTGCGAACACGTTCCAGACCACATACTGGCGATCCAGATCAACATAGGTCGTGTAACTGTCGTTGACCGGCAAGCCGATCGAATCGCTTGCGAAGGAACGTGCCTCAAGAACCATCGTCAGGCGGGTCTTCAATTTGTCGTCCGTAGCAGGATCTTCGAGTACCGAATCAATTGAGCGGCGATCGGACATGAGATCCATGTGCCCCGTCGCAGCCTGGTAGTAGTAGCCACAACCTTGCGTCAGCATGGTGATCAGCAACACCGCCACACTGACCGCGGCCTTGGGAAGAAATCGCATTGATCCACGATAGCACGGCCATCGCCCGCTCCCGTTAGAATGGGCTGATGGAAATTTATCTCGTCGGTGGAGCGGTCAGAGACGAACTCCTCGGTCGTCCCGTCATCGAGCGCGACTGGGTCGTGGTGGGAGCGACCCCGGAAGAAATGCTGCGACTGGGCTATAAGCCGGTCGGCCGCGACTTTCCCGTCTTTCTGCACCCGTCAACAAAAGAGGAATATGCGCTGGCGAGGACGGAAAGAAAAACGGCGCCCGGTTACCGGGGTTTTGCGGTACATGCCGCTCCCGATGTCACACTCGAGCAGGATCTGGCCCGTCGCGATCTGACCGTGAACGCGATGGCGCGGACGGAATCGGGAGAGATCCTGGACCCCTGGGGCGGGCTCGACGATCTGCGACGAAAACGCCTTCGACATGTCTCCCCGGCCTTTGCCGAAGATCCTGTGCGTATCCTCCGGGTCGCGCGTTTTGCCGCACGATTTGCGGATGCCGGTTTCGAGGTCGCCGATGAGACAACCGCCCTGATGGCCGCGATCGTCGAGTCCGGCGAAGTGAATGAATTGGTGCCTGAGAGGATCTGGAAGGAAACAGTGAAGGCGCTGGCGGAAACAAGACCGGATCGATTTGTCGAGGTACTCCGTTCCTGCGGAGCGCTGGCGAAAATATTTCCCGAGATAGACTGCCTGTTCGGTGTCCCGCAACCGCCAAAGTGGCATCCTGAAATAGATACCGGTATCCATACTTTGCTGGTCCTGCGCCAGGCCGCCGCTCTGACCGACGAGCCAAGAGTCCGATTCGCCGCCATGGTCCACGATCTTGGCAAGGGGACGACGCGAAAAGAGATCTTGCCAGCCCACCACGGGCATGAGCAAAGAGGCGCAAGATTGATCCGCGAGCTATGCCGTCGACTGAAAGTACCGAACGATTTCCGTGATCTCGCCGTTCTGGTCTCAAAATTTCATGGCCTGTGTCACACAGCTGCCGAGCTGCGACCGGAAACCGTGTTGAAACTGTTCGAAAACACGGATGCCTTTCGCCGCCCGGGAAGATTTGAAGAGTTCCTGCTTGCCTGTGAGGCGGACATGCGCGGCAGAACCGGGTTCGAGGATGTGGACTATCCACAGGCCGGTTTGCTGCGCGCGGCGCTCGAATCGGCATCCCGGGCAAAACCTGACATAAGTGAGAATTTGTCCGGCGCCGCGATCGGACGGCTGCTTAAGGATGCCCGCTTGCAGAATGTCCGCAGAGCTCTGCGGGCAGTCAGATAAAAATCACGACAATAAAAACGGCCAGCAGAACCCGGTAGATCGCGAAAGGCATCATTCCAAAACGCCCGAGAAAAGACAGGAACCAGCCAATGGTGAGATAGGCGACGAACGCCGACACCAGGACACCGGCCGACAATGACATCCAGTCCGCGGGCAACGGGTCTTTGGCCAGCTTTACTGTTTCGAACACTGCTGCTGCGACGATCACCGGCACCGATAACAGGAATGAGAAACGGGCGGAACCCGCCCTTGAAAGCCCGAGCAGAAGGCCAGCGGTCATCGTGATACCCGAACGCGATGTGCCCGGCACCAGCGCCAGCACCTGGATCATGCCGACGATCATCACATCCGCCCAGCTTAGCGAGTACTCGTCTCTTTCCCGGCTGCCACGGGCATCGGCCAGCCACAGCAAGATGCCGAATCCGGCTGTCGTGGATGCGACAAGCATCGGCGATCGCAAATACTGCTCGATGGTATCGGCGGCAAAGAAACCCGCGATCGCGACTGGAACCGTGCCCCATATGACCGCCCAGGCAAGACGTGAGTCCGGTGTCGCCACCCCGCCCAGCACCGATGCAAACCAGCCACGCGTCATCGAAAAGAGTTCGTGGCGGAAATAGGCCACCACCGCGATCAGCGTGCCGAGATGCACCGCAACGTCAAAGGCGAGTCCCTGGTCAGGCCATCCCAGGATGCGTGGAACAAGAACCAGGTGTCCCGAACTCGAGACCGGCAGGAACTCGGTCAGTCCCTGGACGATGGCGAGAAAAAGCGTGTGCAGAATATCCATGAGGCTACAGGGAGCCGGAAAGATCCTGCAGGGTCAAGCCCGGCAGCGTCCCATCCAGTCCCTTGCCAAAACCGATCACCTTGAACTTCTCCCCCATCTCACCCGGTAAAGTGAGTCGCCGCACCTGGCCTGCCGCTTCGAAACGTCGACGGCCAGACGCGGTTTCCTCAACAAGATCGGTTATTCCGCATTCGATCAGGAAAGCCGCCTGGCTGGTAAATCCCTCCAGTGTCAGACCCGCATCGATTCCAGCCTGGGCGACTGCCGTGAAATCGACCCACGCGGTGATGTCCTGCAGCCCGGGCCAGATGAACGGATCCGGGTGCGCGCGCTGGCGATAGTGACACATGAGCGTCCCGGCTGATCTCTGGTGATGGTAGTAGTGACGACGCGGCAAGCCGTAGTCGATAAAGAGAATCAGCCCGCTGGACAAACAAGCCGCAAGCCTTGCCAGCCAGGGCTTGAGTAGCGGACAGTATTCGGATTCGAACCCCTCCGGCAAAGGACAAGCAAGATCCGACTCAATTGTCGCGATGGTGTTAAGCAGTTCGTCGTCCGCAGGCAACGTAGTCCAGCCAAAACCCGCCTCTTGTCTTTCTACAGCCAGATACTGCGGACCCTTCGAAGTCACCCGGAATCGTTCGCACACCAGCGCATCGAGAACTTCGTTACCGAGGATCACACCCGATACTGGTTTTTGCGGAAAATCATCCAGCCAGTCCACCCGTTCGCTCAGCCCCGCGGCCCGGGCAGCCAGGGTCGATTTCTGTCTCTTCCTGAGATCCGCACTCACCTCGAGCATTCGGTAGCGCGAGGGAAGACGGTCGAGCCACGCCAGTTCCTCAAGCATGTCGGCGGCCATGACGCCGCTGCCACCCCCGATCTCGATTATCTCGGCGTCATCGTACCGACCGATAACCGACGCGCATATCCTGGCCAGACATCTGGAGTACAGCGGCGACAGCTCCGGCGCGGTAATAAAATCGCCGCCCTCGCCGAATTTTCGTGCGCCCGCGCTGTAGTAGCCCAGCCCGGGCTGGTACAACGCTATTTCCATGAACCGTGAGAAACGAATCGCACCGCCGACCGACCGTATTTCGTCCACAATCATGTCGACGACACGGTCGCTATGCGCCGCCGCATCGGCGTCAGGCGCCGGTAAATTGTTGCCGCGGTGTTCTGGCATCGCAGGAATGATTATTCTTGGCTGTGATTATGGAACCTCTGATTTATTCTGAGCGAAGTAGACTGTGATCCAAAATGTTCAGATTTTTTAATGCCCTTTGGGTGCAAGGCGCGAATCGCGCCTAATAGCTGGCTAAGGCGAAGATTTGCAATGCAAAAGCTGGATATTCTGGACGCAGGAGCCGAGTTCATGAATAAATCAGAGCTTTCCTGGCAGTTGGAGCGGGCATCCTAATGTCGAAAACAGCAGGCTACCAGCCGTTGGCAGGACGTGTCGTGATGGTCACCGGCGGTGCGCGCAGGATTGGCGCCGCACTCAGTCGCGGATTGCACGATGCCGGTGCGCAGCTTGTCATCCACTGCAAGGAGTCCACCAGCGAGGCCGAATCGCTGTGCGAAAGCCTCGAGTCGCATCGCCCGAACAGCACAAGCTGGCTGAAGGCGGATCTTCTCGACTATGCAGCGCTTCCGGATCTGGCCAGACGGGCAGCCGACGCCTTTGGGCGCCTGGATGCCCTTATCAACAATGCCTCGACTTTCTATCCCACCCCCGTGGGTTCAATCACCGGGGACGACTTCGACGATCTGATTGGCACCAACCTCAAGGCACCGCTCTTTCTTTCCCAGGCGGCCGCCCCCTATCTGAGCAGGCACAACGGGACGATCATCAATCTGGTCGATATTCACAGCCGACGGCCACTCCCGAACCATGCCGTCTATTGCGCTGCCAAGGCAGGGCTGGAAGCGCTTACCAGATCCCTGGCCAAAGATCTCGCTCCTTCGATCAGGGTAAACGCGATTGCGCCTGGCGCCATTCTGTGGCCCGAGACCGGGCTCGACGATTCGTCCCGCGAGGAGGTCATCAGGAGCACCGCTCTGGAGAGAGCCGGCGATCCCGGCGACATCGTCGCCTGCGCACGCTACCTTATCGCGGAGGCGGGCTATGTCACGGGACAGACCATCGCGGTCGATGGCGGGCGCGGCCTGGGCTGGTAACTCAGGGAAGCTCTGATCTATTCTGAGGTTCCCTAGTGCGCAGACTGCAAATGCCAGCGCGGTTTGTCCGCCAGGGCTTTTGCCAGCGGCCGCTCGCGCATGAACAGAACGCCGGAACTGCACATTCCGTTCTCCGCGTAATAGAGCGCCTCGGCCAGCGAGGCCTCCGCAGGATCTCCCAGGTCGAAATCGATATCGTCGGCAGCGGCACAATCGACTGGAAAACCGTCAAAAAAGTCGCTGGTGCCATCGGCGTTCACCGATCGGAAGGACACCGGTCGCAGTCTGTTGCCGCAGAAATCCACAGCCACCTGGCCAACGGGCTTGCCGAATGTCGTATCGCCCACGAGCACGACATCGAAGAAAGGCTCCAGACCGTTGATCACCATTTCGCTCGCCGAAGCTGACGATCCGGTCGTGATAAAGACCATCCGATCCAGCGAGAGGGACTGATCGAGACTCTTGAACTGCGCCGACACATTCCGGAATGAATTGGCTTCGTTGAATTCGAGGGTGTAGAAAATCTGTCCGGCGGCGGCCACACCTCCCATCAGGTCTGCAAGCACCTCGGCCACGGACAACAAACCGCCGCCATTGTAGCGGAGGTCCATGACAACCTGGCTGACGCTTTCCGCTTCGAAGAAGGCAAAGGCGTCGACCAGATCCTGGACGGCCGTGTCAACAAAATTCCGGAACAGGATGTAACCAATCGGGCCAACCGGACTGTCGAAGACGGTGGTCCTGGCTACCGGCGGAATCGTGACCACATCCTTCACGAACTCACCACTGACCGGCAGATCGCCCGGTGTTTGCCATCGCATTTCGACGACGACACCTACCTCAGCCGGTCCGAGCGATGCACTGAACCCCTCGTTGGCGAGGATCTCCTCTATCGGGCGGCCGTTGACTTCGAGAATCCGGTCCCCGCGGGCAAGGCCGCCATTTTCGGCGACACTGCCTTCGAAAACATCCAGAATCCGCAGCTCGTCGGGAGCGGTGATGGTGGTGCGAAATCCCAGCCCGACAAACTGACCCGAACCAAAGAAGGCGTCGTCGGCCGCGATTGTCTGCATGAAGCTAAAACGATCCTGGGGTACGCGCAGGACGTCCAGCATCTCTTGCGGGGAAGCGACGGTTGCCGGATCCACAGGAACGACCTCGTCGGCCCACAAATAGATATCCAGCATGACATCCTGGACGAATGTGTTCTGAGCAACGATGCTGCAGGAAGCGGGCTCGCCCGCGATGGAGCCGGAGCCACCAGAACCGCCGCCACACCCCACGGCCGTCGCGACAAAGCCGCTCCAGGCAAGTCCAACAAGAATTCGGCGCTCAAATCTCATTCACAAACCCAATTCATTTCAATAGCCTCCAGCGGATGTTTCGCCTGGTCGAATTCATCCCATAGCCGCCCAAAACTAGTGCCTGTCACCGGGTGACACCGATCTGCGCACAGATCGGCCAATGGCTTGAGTACGAATGCGTAGCGCGTGATTTCTTTGCGCGGCACGCTCGGATTCTCGCCCTCATCTACCCAGTCGCCAAACAGCAGCAGATCCAGATCCAGAGATCGCGGACCAAAACGTGTCGTGTGCCGGGTACGACCGTTCTCCGTCTCGATTCGTTCCAGCTCGGTCTGGACGCCAGCCAGATCCATGTCGGTGTCAAAGCCGGCAACCATATTGAGAAAATCGTCACCGTCGAAGCCCACCGCCCGATTCCGATAGACCGGCGACAGGTGGAGCAAACCGAAGGTATCCGCCAAACCTGTCAACGCAGCCAGCAGATTGCGTTCGGGCTCGATGTTGCTGCCGGCGCCTATGTAAATTTCAGTCATCGTAATCTGCCAACCGTCGCTCGATCAGCACGCCGACATTACGTGCACCCCGGATGGCGCCTGGCTTGTTCAACGTTACCCGAACCCACGGCACCTCGAATTCATGGATCACAATACGGGCGATATTCTCAGCCAGCGTTTCTACCAGACCGAACTCGGACTCACCGACGAACTCGATGAGACGCTTGGCCACCGCTTTGTAGTCCAGCGTGTCATCGATTTCATCCTGTGCGGCTGCTTTCCGTATGTCGGTCCCCATCTGCAGGTCGATACTGACAGTCTGGCGGACGCTGCGCTCCCAGTCGAAGATGCCGATCACGGTTTCGATCCGCAAATCGTTCAGAAAGATAATGTCCATACCGGTCACGCTATCCACTTAAGGAACCTCTGATCTATTCTGAGCGAAGGAGATTGTGATCGAAAATGTTCAGATTTTTTAATGCCCTTTGGGTGCAAGGCGCGAATCGCACGTAATAGCTGGCTATTGCGAAGATTCACAACGCAGAAGCTGGATATTCTAGCCGGGATATCACGCCGCGGGGCGAGATGATGGCGCAGAGATTTGGATTCACAGTGGATTTTCTGAAGGAGCGGAATACAGTCTGTATTCCTGACTGAAGAAAATTCGCTGTGAATCCAAAGATCAAGACAGGGCTCGTCATCGTGGTGTGATATCCGGGCTAAGCGCAAGATGCGAGTTCATGAATAAATCAGAGGTTCCTTAACAATTGGGGTCGTCCGGACGATTGATCGGGTGGCCCCAGGTCCTCGAGGCTCCATCTTGCCCTCGCTTCGATGGCCAGGGACGCGCGCTCTCCGGCGCGTAGTCTCAGCATACCAGCGTACGCGATCATGGCGCCATTATCGGTACAAAACCCGGCCCGCGGGTAGAACACCGACCACCCTTCCTTGTGTCCGGTCTCTTTCAGTCTCTTGCGTAAGGCCACATTGGCTCCGACGCCGCCCGCCACCACCAGCGTCCCGGCGCCGGTCTGCTGCATCGCCCGGCGGCACTTGGCGGCAAGCGTGTCGACCACAGCCGCCTGAAATTCGGCTGCCATGTCCGCACGAAAGTCATCGTCAACTTTTGCCTGTTTCACCGCGATCATCACGGCCGTTTTCAGACCGCTGAAGCTGAAGTCCAGACCGGGCTTCTTTAGCATGGGTCGGGGCAGGGTCATCTGGCCGGGTCTGCCCCGGGTCGCGAGTTCGGCCAGCGCCGGCCCGCCCGGATAGGGAAGACCGAGCAGCCTGGCAGTCTTGTCGAAGGCTTCTCCCACTGCATCGTCCAGCGTTTCGCCAAGTATCCGGTAGCATCCGAGTCCGCTCACCTCTACGAGCATCGTGTGACCACCGGATACAAGCAAGGCGACAAAAGGCATGCCCGGCGCGTCATCCTCAAGCATCACCGCCAGCAGATGGCCCTCCATGTGGTGGATGCCGACCGCCGGCTTGCGCCAGGCATAGGCAAGACTTCTGCCGGTCGCGGCACCTACCAGCAGGGCACCAATGAGGCCGGGGCCGGCGGTATAGGCGATACCATCTATGTCGTCCCTGGTCGAGCCGGATTCCTCGATGACCTGGCGAATCATTGGCAGCAGCTTCCGAACGTGATCCCGCGAGGCCAGCTCCGGCACGACGCCGCCAAAACGGGCATGCAGCCCGATCTGGCTGTAGAGGGCGTCGGCCAGAAGGCCGCCGGCCTCATCGTAGATCGCCACGCCCGTCTCATCGCAGGAGGTTTCTATGCCAAGTACTCTCACACCGGATCCCGTAAATTGGTTAGGGAACTTCTGATTTATTCTGAGCGAAGTAGATTGTGATCCAAAATGTTCAGATTCAAGGCGCGAATCGCACGTAATAGCCGGCTATTGCGAAGATTTGCAACGCAGAAGCTGGATATTTTGGATTACAAGATACGAGGTTCATGAATAGATCAGAGGTTCCATAGCAAACCTTTGCAATTCTACAGTCGCAGCGATAGAATTCCGCTTCTTTTCGCCGCCTGCGGGGCGGCGTTTGTTTGGTTGTTCAGGACGGTGATTTTTACATGCCCAGCGTACGTGTACGTGAGAACGAATATTTTGATGCGGCGCTGCGCCGTTTCAAGCGTGCCTGCGAGAAGGCCGGCATACTGACCGAGGTCCGTCGGCGCGAGTATTACGAGAAGCCCACCAACGAGCGCAAGCGCAAGAAGGCTGCGGCGGTCAAGCGCCACGCCAAGAAGTGGCAACGCGAGCAGGCCAGACACCAACGCCTCTATTGACCCTTGCCGCGCCAATATGTCGCTGAAGGAACGTCTCACCGAAGACATGAAAGATGCCATGCGTGCCCGCGACAAGGCGCGCTTGGCTGTGCTGCGCATGACCATCGCGGCTGTAAAGCAGCGTGAGATTGACGATCGCATCGAGCTTGATGCCGCGCAAACGCTGGCTGTCGTTGAAAAAATGATCAAGCAACGACAGGAATCAGCGCGTCTCTACCGCCAGGGTGACAGGATCGACCTCGCTGAAAACGAAGAAAATGAGGTGCAGATTCTGTCCGGCTATCTGCCGGAACAGCTGAGCGAGGAGGAGATCAGCGCTCTTATCGACGAATCGATCGAGTCGGCCGCTGCGACGACGATGAAAGATATGGGCAAAGTGATGGGCCAGATCAAGACCAGGGCTCAGGGTCGAGCCGACATGACCGAAATCAGCGCTCGTGTGCGCACCCTGCTTGCGGGCTGAGCTATCACGCTCCGACCTGGAAAATTCTGACGTCTTGCAGTTCCTGCTCGCCGAACGCCGCCACATTCGTCCGACAGACCCGAAAAACAGTCGCCGATCTTGAAATTTCGCCAGAATCGGCTATCTATTACCTATGCCGATCGCGGCGCTGGGGCGTACGTCACAACCGAAAACCGGTCGCCGCTCCCGAACGCATGTTCCACCGGGACAGCGTGTTCAGGGAATCAAGAAGGACTACCGCCCAGACCGCGATTGAAGCAATGGCGATATTTCGCAAGCTTTAATCTATTAGTGAGCCGGGCCTTGTGAGCAGGATTCCGCAGGAATTTATCGATGATTTGATGGCGCGCGTGGACATCGCGGAAGTCATCCACGTCCGTGTGCCGCTCAAGAAGGCTGGCAAGGAGTTCAAGGCCTGCTGTCCGTTCCACACTGAGAAAACGCCGTCTTTTACGGTCAGTTCGGCAAAACAGTTTTATCACTGCTTTGGCTGCGGCGCCCATGGGACCGCCCTGGGTTTTCTCATGGATCACGAACATATGGGTTTTGTCGAGGCCGTGGAAGAACTGGCGCAGATGGTCAGCATGGAGGTCCCCAGGGAGGAGGTACCAAGCGAACGACGCCCGCGCGACGATCTGTACAACACCATGGAGCAGGCCACCTCCTTCTACTCGGCTCAGCTCAGAAAAGACAAAACGGCTATCGCCTATCTGCGCAAGCGTGGTCTCGATGGCGAGACCGCGGCCCGATTCGGGATTGGCTACGCGCCGGAAGCCTGGGACGGGCTGTTGAAGCATATTGGCCAGAACGATAATCAGCTGCGATGTCTGGCGGACGGCGGCATGATCATCGAACGCGACCAGGGCGGTTGGTACGACCGCTTTCGAGGTCGAATCATGTTCCCGATCCGGGATGCACGTGGCCGGACGATTGCGTTCGGCGGCCGTGTACTGGGCGACGGTGAACCGAAATATCTCAACTCCCCCGAGACAATTCTGTTCCACAAGGGCCGCGAACTGTATGGTCTCTATGAGGCCAGGCAAGCGCTCCGATCGATCCCGCGCCTGATGGTGGTAGAGGGGTACATGGATGTGGTGGGTCTGTCCCGGTCGGGGATTCACTGGGCTGTCGCCACTCTGGGTACCGCCACCACGGAAGACCATCTGCGTCGCTTGTTCCGGCTGACGGACACGGTGGTTTTTTGCTTTGACGGTGATGATGCCGGTCGTCGTGCCGCATGGCGCGCCCTGGAGAACGCACTGCCCACGATGCAGGAAGGTCATCAGATCAGCTTTTTGTTTCTGCCTGATGGAGAGGATCCGGACTCGCTGGTATCCAGAGAAGGCGCGGAAGCATTCGAGCGCAGGCTGGATGATGCGTTGCCGCTCTCGGAATACCTTATCAAACACCTTTCCGGGCAGGTCGACATGGTTTCGCTGGACGGACGCGCCCGTATGGCGGAACTTGCCCGACCGCTAATGAAAAGAACCCCGGAGGGGATATTCAAAGACCTTTTGACGGGACGACTTGCCGAGGCTGTTGGAATGGACCGGTCCAGACTGGCCGGTCTGCTGGCAGGTGACCGCCCCCACGAACCGGTTTTCAGGGCCGCCACGCGTGGTGAGGCGCGCCCACCAAGCCCACGTTCCAGCCTGGTCCGCCAGGCCATCACATTGATCGTGCATCACCCGGAGGCGGGGGCGGGGGTTGTCATACCCGCAGAGTTGGCATCACTGGATCTTCTGGGCATACCTTTATTGCTTGAATTGCTTGAAGTTGCCCGATCGAGCCCCGATATAACGACAGCGGGGCTGTTGGAGCGCTGGCGGGACAGGTCCGAGCACCCTCACTTGCTGGGGCTCACCTCGGTTGAGGGCCTGGTTTCTGACGATGCTGCGCCTGCCGTGCTGCAAGACACCCTGCGGCGCCTCGCCCACAATGAGGGTGTGGGCCGCCGGGCGCAGGCGCTGCTGCTGAAAGCAAGGCGCGAGGGTCTTGATGAAGGAGAAAAGGTCGAGCTCAGGACACTGCTCGGCAAAACAAACAACAGAGACGAATTATGTGGTAAATCGAGCTAAGGAAGCTCTGATCTGCTTCGCTCAGAACAAATCAGAGATTCCCCAACTAAATAGCAAATACACGGTCTGATTGCTATACTGGTGTGTTCGTTTGTTTAACAAATGAGGGTTAATGCGTGAGTGCAAAACGTGCAGCGGTGGTGGAAGACAAACAGTCGCAGTTGAAGCTGTTGATTGCTCGTGGAAAGGAACAGGGTTACCTGACTTACGCCGAGGTAAATGATCATCTGCCAAATGATATCGTCGATCCCGAACAGATCGAAGATATTGTCAACATGATCAATGATATGGGTATCACGGTCTACGAGAAAGCACCGGATGCCGAAGAACTCCTGTTGAGCGATTCGGCAGCCAGTGATACGGCCGATACAGACGATGCCGCCGCGGCGCTTGCCACCGTCGATAGCGAATTCGGACGAACCACGGATCCTGTCCGCATGTACATGCGCGAGATGGGCACGGTAGAGCTGCTCACGCGAGAAGGCGAAATCAGGATCGCCAAGCGAATCGAGGAAGGTCTTCTCCAGGTCCGTACCGCGCTGTCTCGTCTGCCGGAAACGGCTGGGCTGCTTGTCGGCCGCTACGATGCCGTTTTGGCAGGAGAAGCCAGGATGATCGATCTGGTCACCGGGTTTATCGATCCGAATCAGAGCGATGAGGTTATTCCTGCAGCCGGCGCCAGAAAAGAAGGCGACGAGAAAAAGGAAAAGACCGGGCCTGAAGGACCGGACCTGAAAGAACTCGCACGCCGCATGGCCAAAACCCGCAAACTGCACGTGAAGGTCATCGAGGCGATGAAGACCGATGGGAGCCTGCAGCCCAGGACCCTGGCCATCCGTGAAAAATTGACGGCCGAGTTCCTTGAATTCAAATTGTCTCCGCGGATGTTTGATGTGCTTGCGGGCAATCTGCGCAGCACCATAGGACTGATTCGTCAACAGGAAAGACTGGTGATGCATCTGTGTGTGCGAACGGCTGGAATGCCGAGGCGGGACTTCATCAGCAGCTTCCCGCAAAATGAGACCGATCCGACCTGGATCGATAAGCATATACGGGCCAAGCGCAAGCACTCATCACAATTATCGAAACTTCGTCCAGAGATAGAACGCGCCCAGAGGAAACTCATACGGAGCGAAAAACAGAATTTCATGGGCATTGCGGAGATCAAGGAGATCAGCCGCCAGATGTCGATCGGTGAGGCCAAGGCAAGACGCGCGAAAAAGGAAATGGTCGAGGCCAACCTTCGTCTTGTCATCTCCATCGCCAAGAAATATACCAACCGCGGTCTGCAGTTCCTGGATCTCATTCAGGAAGGCAACATCGGCCTGATGAAAGCTGTGGACAAGTTCGAATACAGACGCGGATACAAATTCTCGACCTATGCCACCTGGTGGATTCGGCAGGCGATTACGCGATCTATTGCCGACCAGGCGAGAACGATCCGCATCCCGGTCCACATGATCGAGACGATCAACAAGCTCAACCGGATTTCGCGACAGATGCTTCAGGAGATGGGGCGTGAGCCTACGCCTGATGAACTCGCGGTTCGTATGGAGATGCCGGAGGACAAAGTTCGCAAGGTGCTGAAGATCGCCAAGGAACCGATCTCTATGGAGACACCGATCGGAGACGACGAGGATTCCCATCTCGGCGACTTTATAGAGGATCCGTCAGTTGCCTCGCCGGTCGATTCCGCGACAGGAGAAGGTCTAAAGGAAACCACCGGTTCAGTTCTTGCCGGGCTGACGCCGCGGGAAGCAAAAGTCCTCAGGATGCGTTTCGGCATCGATATGAACACCGACCACACGCTCGAGGAGGTCGGCAAGCAATTCGATGTGACGCGGGAAAGAATCAGGCAGATAGAGGCGAAGGCGCTACGCAAGCTGAGGCATCCCAGCCGCTCCGAACAATTGCGGAGTTTCCTGCTGGAAGACTAGGGAACCTCTGATTTATTCTGAGCGAAGTAGATTGTGATCAAAAAAGCCCCGTAACGGGGCTTTTTTTTGTCCAGTTGCCTGAGAGCAGGTATCAGGCCCAGGAATCCAGCTACGCCGCCACATAGCGTCTATAATGAGGCCTCCAGTGGGCTGTAATAATCCTGTCTTGTATCTCCGCGGGAGTGAGTTCGTCACCCACGCCTTCGGCGCCGGCGGCGGTCATGACCGAACTCGCGACGTCACGACAGATCTGACCCAGCCTGGCGACGCTTGGGTACAACATGCCCGCGTCGAGTTCCTCCTTCGTGACCGACTTCGCAACCGCATTGGCGGCAGCAACAATCATGCCATCGGTCACCTTGTCTGAGCCTGACAACAATGCCCCGAGACCAAGACCCGGGAAGACGAACACGTTATTGCCCTGGCCTATCCTGAAAGTGCGACCGCCATACTGGACGTCGGCAAACGGGCTGCCGGTAGCCACCAGCGCCTTTCCTTCCGTCCAGCGGATGACTTCTTCCGGACGGGCCTCGGAATAATCCGTCGGGTTCGAAAAAGGCATAACGATCGGGTGATCTACGGCACGAGACATCTCCTCGATGATTTCCCGACTGAACGCGCCGGGACGTCCCGACGCACCGATCAGCACGGTCGGCTTGAACGCCTTTACAACGTCGAGGAGATCGCGCCGATCATGATCGAGGAGTCCAAGGGCATCTGCCTTTTCTGCCGGCCACGCCAGATCTTCCTTGTAGGCTTCGGTCACTCCATTCCCTTTCACCAGCAAACCCCGGCTATCGAGAACTGCCACCGAATCCTGCACTCCACCGGCTTCCTTGATGGCGGCGTGAATCTGATTGGAGATACCCATGCCGGCCGCGCCTGCGCCGTGGATCACAAAGCGCTGGTCCGTCAACTTGCCACCGGTCGCGCGCAGTCCGGCCAGGATTCCGGCCAGCGCCACTGCACCGGTACCCTGGATGTCGTCGTTGAACGACAACAAACGATCCCGATAGCGTGTCATGATCGTGAGCGCTTTGTCCTTGCGGAAGTCTTCCCATTGGCACAAGGCTTTTGGCATGACATCGATGACAGCTTGTGCGAACTCCTCGATAAAGTCGTAGTACCTGTCCCCCTGCAGGCGACGATGAGGCCAGCCGAGATAAAGCGGGTCATCGAGCAAGGAGACGTTGTTTGTGCCCACATCCAGGCTGATAGGCAACGTGAGCCCGGGGTGTATGCGCGCACCGGCGCAATACAGGGCCAGTTTCCCGATCGAGATCGCCATGCCACCCGCGCCCTGATCGCCAATACCAAGGATGGACTCGTTATCAGTGACAACCAAGAGCCGCTTGTCCTTTCCCTTGGTAACCGACCTCAGAACATCAGCTATCCGCCCCTGATGATCAGGGGTGATCCAAACACCGCGCCCCCGCCTGAACACACGACTGAATTCCTTTGTCGCCTGGCCTACGGTTGGCGTGTAGATGATGGGCATCATCGCTTCAATGTTGTCCGTCAATACCCGGTAGAAAAGTTGCTCATTGCGATCCTGGAGATTCGCCAGAGCAATATATTTCTCCATTGGCGAGCGCTGCTGGAAGAAATACGCGGCGAATCGCTCAGCCTGTTTTGCCATGGTGTTGACCTGATTGGGAAGCAAGCCGTCCAGGCCGAGTTCGCTTCTTTCTTCCAGGGTAAATGCGGTGCCCTTATTGAGCATCGGATCATGGAGAAGGTCGTAACAGCGTCGACTGACAGGCTGTTCCTCGTCCGGGTCCGCGGTGACCCATGATCTGTTTGTCATTGTATCTCTCCGTATTTTGCCAAAGCGTTACCAGGCAGGGGCAGGGGCAGGTGCCGTCTGCCAGGCAACCGAATAAGAAAAGGAAACGATCTGATGGTCCAATTTTAGTCGAGCTGAAATACTTCGCCCAGGGAACGTCAAAATCGATCAGAAATCCCCTGGTTTAGATGTCTGGTGTCGCCACCGGAATTCAAGTCAGTTCTTGCCACGAAAGAGGTCGTCCAGTTCCTGTCGCTCACTCTCATCCGAGCCCTCGGATGCCACATTCTCATCGCTGTCGCCAAAAAGCGCCGCCAGCCCCGATGGCACGATCTCCTCCGGCGGACTATTCCGTTTGGTGAAGGCGTCGGGCCGCGGGCTGAAGTATTCACAGAAATTGGCCCACCGCTTGTCGGCCACTTCTTCTGCAATCGGTTCGCGGCAGGCCTGTGCGACCAAAGGATCATGAAATTCACACATCAGGCAAACATGGAGCTTCCTGCGACAGGAGAGGCATTCAGAGATTCGGGATATCGGCATTGGCACCCCGGCCAGTGAAGAAGCACAACTCCAGCAGACCAGTTGATCGGATTTCATAGACCGGGCCTCTCCGGGGCCATCATTTACATGCGTGGCTGGTAATGTATATTACGCTCCTCGCGGCGCTGGCTCAGCCGGTTTTTTTCTTGAAGGGCCCGTAGCTCAATTGGTTAGAGCAGGGGACTCATAATCCCTTGGTTCCAGGTTCGAGTCCTGGCGGGCCCACCAACATTTTCAATCACTTAGGGAATTCATGCCGATAGACCAGGGGATTGGAATCCCTTGGTTTCGCCTTATCGAGCAGCATTTCCCGGCTTGTTTTGAGGGTCTGGTCCACGGCGGCCGCACCTCATGATCCCCCGTAGCTCCGTCCCAGTCGGGCTTACGATGAGCCGCCAAGAGGTGGCTTTTTCGTGTTTGGGGCGGAGTGAGCGCTGAGTGACCTCCGAGAATGTCACTCAGCCGCTGCTAACTTGTCAGTACCCCCGCGAGGCAGGCAGCCTAGGGCCTAGCACCCTGCCGTGATTCAACGGCATTGAAGTCGGAATTGGAGACTGCTCATCTATTGCCGATTTTCACCATGATGTGGGCATATGGCGTGTCGCCCCACATCACATATACCGGGTCCTTTGGGTCCCTGGATAATCCTTCAAGTATCGAACGATCTGGCACAACGATCATGAGGTGGGGCCCCTCCTTCACCCAATCGTCGCTTTCGGCTGGATCGGTGGCATAAGGGTCGCTATTGCTTACACCGAGGGCAGTGCCTTCGCCTGCCATCATGTAGGAAACGCTGAATTGATTGGACTCGAACTTTTCCTTTGCAAGCATGGCGCCAATTAGAGCATCCCATACTGCTTCGTTGCACATCGGGCCGATTATGTCCTGCTGGGGATAGCAGATGTAGCTGTTAGAGCCCTCACGCAGGACCGTGCCATCAGGTGCCTTGATGGTGGCGCTTGCGGTAACAACTGCAGGGCCCGCACTTTCCGCGCTGGCAATCATTTCTTCCTTGTCGCCAGCCACCGCCAGGCTACTTCCGAGCAAGCCGAAACACACAAATAAACCGATCAATTTCCCTTTCATCATGATCTCCTTTTTGATGCCCATCCAATATCACGAAACCCGCGTACTCCCCCGGAAACATCCTGATTACAGTGCTGTGGCATATTCCCAGGACGAGTGAGTGACAGACACAGCTTAGTTGATGTAATCGGGGTTTGCGGCCTGTGACACTCCGCCCGCCTCCCCCTCTAAATCGGACGGTACTGACAAGTGACTTATTGATCCCGTGGGTACTCAGGG